>Ga0302320_10011049_pt1 | contig 19184 bp, 13 predicted proteins | sample Bog_T0_3_FD_202130 | JGI IMG/M metagenome (GOLD analysis project Ga0302320, IMG submission 202130) | Peat permafrost microbial communities from Stordalen Mire near Abisko, Sweden - Bog_T0_3 | ecosystem: Environmental > Terrestrial > Soil > Wetlands > Peat | place: Sweden: Abisko, Stordalen Mire... | reverse complement strand
TTGACGACGAAAGCATACTTCTAGTGTTCGCAGGTTTGGGGAAGAGTGTCAAGAGAATAATGCGAAATCGTCAATAAAGATGCGGGTGCGGCCCATTTTGGGAATTTCGGTTGTGACGAGTCGAAAACCCCGCCCTGTCGCAAAAAGCGCTAACGAGGACGGGGCACCCGGCGCATTACCCCTCGTCAAGGCTCGACTGTCACGTCGACTGCGACCGAGGAGATGCCGTTCGCTACCACCTCCAGATAGGAAGGGCCTGTCTCTGCGCTGTCTAGGTGAGCGGTTGCGGAAATGATCTCCGATCCGGTGGCGACTCCCATCGAACTGAAGTTGAACGAAACGCCGTAGAAATAATGGCCGGTCGCTTTGTTCTTCACGCGCACTAACGGAAAGTTCGTCGCCATCTGGGCATCGTCGCCGTAGGCGGCGCCTTGCGACAAGCCATTGAACTGAGTTCCTTTGACCGTGAAGTCTTTTCCTAGAGTGATGGTTGATGGATGAGAAGTGATCACCGGCGCCCAGGCGCTTTTTGGCTTGCCGGCCGGATGGTAGATTTCAACATCCTGGCTACCATCGGTGAACAATACATATCCGTTCGGCAAGTTGACCATCCTGCCGTCGAACGAGACTTCATTCCCCGCGTTTGGAGGCCCAGGAACCGTAATGAATTCGGTGCCGTTAAACTCATAGAAGTCGGAGGGCGTGATGTTGCAAGGATTGATGTTCGACGCCATGGTCAGCACGTTGCCATTGATCAGAAGCGTGGCGGGGCCGTCGGCGATGCCGTCCTGCCCTTGCCCGGCGGAGTTCAGCGGGAAGGTGGGTCCTCTTTTCCACGAGTCGGTTTTGTAGTTGTAGATCGCGGTATAACCATTTGCCCCGGTTGCGAACACTTCACCATTGGTCATGAGGACGGCCGGCCCGACTTCCGGCACTTCGTTTGAGTTTCCACAGTTGTAGGTAATGTTGATTGGCATCTTCTTAGTTGGTGACCATGACCCTGTCGCTGGGTTGTAGCCCTCAGCTGACTGGACTTTCTGGGTATCGACGGTCAACACTCTCCCGTTCGGTAACAAAGTCCACCCTTCCTCGGAGTTCGCGTCTGCCTTTCCTGAGCCGGTAGGCGACCAGGTCATGGTGCTGAGGTTGAAAATCGCTTCTGCGGTATTGCTGCAACAGTTACCTCCTTCGCCCAGCATGAACGAGCCATCGGGCAGAACCACGCTGGGAGCGTCGCCAATGGCCGTCCAACCCTTTGGCGGATTGACCGAGCTCCAGGTCTCGAAGTCCCAGTTGAAAATCGCTCCCAGTGTCGTGTCGGATTGGGAGCCTTGGTTGTATTCTCCGCCTTCCACGATGACACTCGCGTTCGGGAGAACGGCGGAAGCAAAATAAAGCGGTGCGTACCCCGCGGGCAGACCCTGTATCTCCGTCCACGTTCCGTCCTCGTAAGAGTCGTTGTCCTCCGGATTCAGCAGGAACCACCTACCGGTTGCCAGTCCGCCCTGGCTGGCTTGACCGGTGACCTCCTCCACCATAACGGTGCCATCGGTTCGCAGAATCGCTGTCCCGGCCCCCTCACCAGGAAAGGACGGTGCCGGAACCCAGCTTTGTGCCGCCGCGGTTAGAGCGAGGGCGAGAGGTACCAGGAATAACATTGCTAGCTTGTTGGCCATAACATCTCCTTTGAAGTTTTATTTGTTATCGGGTTACGAGTAGCCCCTACGACATCCACCAAGTTCGGTGGGCTAGACGGTGATTCGGATCTTCTGACAGGCGGGCCTTTTACCTACCCGAAGCCTTTACCCCGCGTCCGTCCCGTGGTAGAGTTCCGCTTAGTTGCCGGAGCTTTCGGGCTGAGCCGTGGCCTGACACCAGTGACATTGCCGTAAGTGAGGTTCAGGAGTCTTTAGGAACGCCTCAAAAGTTCTCAGGATTTATCAGGGCCGCGTATGGGCAGCGAAACAAAGACGTTCTATGAGTTCGGCCCATTCCGTGTTGACCCTGATCGCAGGCAATTGTTGCGCGAGAATCAGCCAGTCCCACTGCAGCCCAAGGCCTTCGACACGCTCCTGGCTCTGATCCAGCGCAGTGAGACCCTGGTTTCCAAAGACGAACTGATGCAGGCAGTCTGGCCGGACGCCTTCGTCGAGGAATCGAACCTTACTCAGAACATTTTTGTTCTTCGTAAAACTCTGGGCGAAGCCGCGGGACAGCACCGCTTCATTGTTACGGTGCCGGGACGAGGCTACCGTTTCGCGGAAAGGGTAAGGCTGGTCCCCGAGGACGGCGACATCCTAGTGCTGAATCGATCTAGCACGGAAGTGGTGATCGACGAGGAAGCCTCGCCCGATAAGGATTTGGCCCTAATGCCAAAGAATACCCAGGTTCGAACCATCGCTGTCCTATCAGCGATCGCTGTGCTAGCGCTTGCGGGTTACTGGGCTTGGCAAAGTCTTCGCCCCGCGCCATTCCAGAAATTCACCGTGATGCAAGTCACGAATTCTGGCAAAGCAACAGGGGCAGCGGTTTCGCCCGACGGCAGATACGTGCTCAGTGTGATGGACGACGGTGGGGGACAGAGCCTCTGGCTTCGCAACGTGCCCACCGGTAGCGACACTGAAATACTCCCGCCGTCGCCTGTACATTACGCCGGCCTCACTTTTTCACCCGACGGAAACTACATTTATTTCCGCGAGGCGCAAAACGCAATCCAGACCAAAAACAATCTTTATCGGTCTCCAGTGCTTGGGGGAACTCCGCAAGAGGTGGTGGGGAACATCGACAGCGACATTACGTTTTCCCCTGACGGCAAGCGCATCGCATATGTTCGCCAACATGATCCCGATGTTGAGAAATACCGTGTCCTCGCGGCATCCGTGGAAGGTACCAACGAAACAGTTTTACAAACTGGATCCCGGTCGGAAGCGCCAAATTCCCTTGCATGGTCTAGAAAAGGGGATGAAATTTTTTACTCCTTGTATTTGCCCGAGCAAGGGACCAGCGCGATTGACATCCTCGCGGTTACGTCCGGCAAGTCGCATCGTTGGGTCACTTTCAAAGACAAGTTTCTCGATGAAATCCAGTGGTCGCCCGATGGCCGTGCCTTGTTTGCCGTCTACCGAGAGACGGGGGCGAACTTCCGCAAGGGACAGATCGGGTTCCTGCAAAGGGCCGGCGGGGAAATCGTGCCCATCACCCGGGATACAAACAGTTATAGAACTCTTACAATCTCTGCCGACGGAAAAAGCCTGGCCACGGTTTTAGCGAGAACGTCCGCAACCGTCTCTGTTCTGTCGGACTCGGGGCAAGCGTTTGTGGGGGCGAGGGCGGTCCTTTCACGATTAAATGAGTTTGATACTTGGAGTGTCCTCTCGTGGGCGGCGGGCGGCGACCTTCTTTTGAGCAACACAGGTCACCTATCCAAGCTGGGAATCGATGGCAAGAGTGAAGCGCAGCTATTGGCGGATCCCAGCGCTTTAATCATTACTCCTTCGCCTTGCGGAAAGGACTACCTCGTTTTAAGTTGGGAATTTCACGAAGACTCGAAGCAGAGCATCTGGCGCGCCGATGCGGACGGTTCCAATCCCATTCGATTGACGGACGGCAAGGGTGATGCTTTTCCGGTTTGCTCGCCGGATCAGAAATGGGTGTATTACATGCACTGGGTGGATGGCTCAATCTACCGCGTACCGCTCGACGGCTCGGGCAAGGCAGAAGCGGTTTCGGCCATTCCGCAGGGATACTTCCTTACAATGGGAGGCCTAAGTGTTTCCCCGGATGGCAAGAGGTTAGCCACCGTTATTGGCGGCGGCGGGGCTGAGGCGGCAATTGTTCTCTTCGATCTCGGCTCCCCGAGTCCGCCGCAAATAGTCGATGCCAGCCATTATGTGAGGGGAGTACAGTTCACTCCTGATGGCAAATCGATAGCCTATGTCGCCCGAGAAAATGGCGGGGGCAACGTCTGGGTTCAACCCCTGGATGGCACTCCGGGCCATCCCCTTACGGATTTCACGTCGGAACAAATTTGGTCATTTTGCCTGTCTTCGGATGGAAAGAGGCTCGGAATTTTGCGCGGTCACTTCGACAGCGATGTGGTTCTGCTGCAAGAGCCGAAGTGATCGAAGATTGCCCGATTTTCTCGCGGCGCACTATATTTTCTCGTTCCCTATGCCCGCGAAAAAGGCCGCGCACACCCTCGCTACGGCGGCTGAACCCAGCCTTTTCGCTGGCTTCCTTTCGCGCTTGCGGGATTTGTTTGTTGTGGATTTGGCTCGGTTTAGCGTCCAACGGGGGGACGCGGCCGAAGGCGTTCTCTGGTGCTGCACGCCGGATCCCTCACGCGGCTGGAGAGAACGCCGCGTTTCGGGATGACTTATTCTGCTCGTAAATTCCTACGCGTACTGTACTTTTCTCTCGCCCTTTACGATTCTGCCTACGGTGAAGGCTTTTTCTCCGGCGCGGTCTAGCAGGGTTTGGGCCTTCTTGAATTTGTCGGCGGGGATTACGACTAGCATGCCTAATCCCATGTTGAAGGTGCGCAGCATTTCTTCCTGATCGACGTTGCCCAGTTGTTGCAGGTGATCGAAGATGGGCAGGACGGGCCATGATCCGCGCTCGATGACGGCGGCCACGCCTTTGGGCAGAACGCGGGGCAGGTTTTCGGTGATGCCGCCGCCGGTGATGTGGGCCATGGCGGAGACGACTCCGGCTTCGATCAGGCGGCGCAGCGCGGGCCAATAACTTTTGTGGGTGCGCATGAGCTCGTTGCCAACCTTGCCTCGGAGTTCGTTCACGTAGGAGTCGGGAGTGTAGCCTCCGACTTCGAAGAGCAGTTTGCGGGCGAGCGAATAGCCGTTGGTGTGCAGGCCGTTGGAGGCCAGGCCGAGGATGATGTCGCCGACTTGCACGGATTTTCCGGTGATGATTTTTTCGCGATCGACCACGCCGACGATGAAGCCGGCGAGATCGTATTCGCCATGAGGATAGAAGCCGGGCATCTCGGCGGTTTCGCCGCCGATGAGGGCGCATCCGTTGTGCTTGCAGGCGTCGGCGATGCCTTCGACGATTTCCTCGGCCATGGCGGGTTCGAGCTTGCCGGTGGCGAGGTAGTCCATGAAGAACATGGGCGCGGCGCCTTGCACGATGATGTCGTTGACGCAGTGGTTGACCAGGTCGGCGCCGACGGTGCTGTGCAGCTTCATGTCGAAGGCGATCTTCAATTTGGTGCCGACACCGTCCACGCTGGAGACCAGCACGGGGTCGGCGTACTTCACTTTGTCGATGGCGAAGAGGCCGCCAAAGCCGCCGATTTCGCTGAGCACGCCCTTGGTAAAAGTTTTGTGCGCGAGATACTTGATGCGCTTCTTGGCTTTGTTTCCGCTATCGATGTTGACGCCCGCGTCGGCGTAGGTGATGGGTTTCTTTGGAGTTTTCTGCGGCAAAGTGTGTGCGTTCCTTCGTGGTGGCGGAAGCGGTGCGTGCGCCTGATTTTAGCATGTTGGGATGGGTGTGTTTTTCGGAGTGTGGAAAGTCAAGGTTGTGGGTACGGATCGCCAGTTCTCTTTTAGGAACATTCCCAAAATAATTCTGTGCAAATCTGCAATTCGCCTTTTCTTCGCTTAGGGTTGGGATGTATACTCTGCCTTCGCATTCATTTTTCTAGGAGACGCAATCATGGCCGACGAGCGCAGCAAAGCAATTGACCTGGCATTCGCACAGATAGAAAAGCAGTTTGGAAAAGGCTCCATCATGCGGCTGGGCTCGAAGGAAGCCATCGTGCCCATTGCTGTGATTCCGACGGGCGCGATTTCTTTTGACGCGGCGCTCGGCGTCGGCGGATTTCCGCGGGGCCGCGTGGTCGAAGTGTTTGGGCCGGAGTCGTCCGGCAAGACGACGATTACGTTGCAGGTGATCGCCGAGGCGCAGAAAATGGGCGGCATGGCCGCGTTCGTCGATGCCGAACACGCGCTTGATCCGGGATACGCGAAGAAGCTTGGCGTGGATGTAGACAACCTTCTAGTCTCGCAGCCTGACTATGGCGAGCAGGCGCTGGAAATCACGGAGGCGTTGGTTCGTTCGGGAGCGATCGATGTGCTGGTGGTTGATTCGGTGGCGGCGTTGGTTCCGAAGGCTGAACTTGACGGCGAAATGGGCGACAGCCACATGGGATTGCAGGCGCGGCTGATGTCGCAGGCGCTGCGCAAACTTACGGGAACGGTTTCGAAATCGCGTACTTGTCTGATCTTTATTAATCAGATTCGCGAAAAGATTGGAGTAATGTTTGGCAATCCCGAAACGACTACGGGTGGCCGTGCGCTGAAATTCTATTCGTCGGTGCGGGTGGACATTCGCAGGATTGCTGCGATTAAAGACGGCGATGTGGTCACGGGTTCGCGAACCAAGATCAAAGTCGTGAAGAATAAAGTGGCTGCGCCGTTCCGCGAGGCCGAGTTCGACATTATGTATGGTGAAGGAATTTCGCGCGAAGGCGATTTGCTCGACATCGCGGCTAACAGCAATATCGTTGAGAAGTCCGGCTCATGGTACAGCTACAAGGGCGAGCGCATAGGACAAGGCCGCGAGAATGCGCGGCAATTCCTGAAAGACAATAAAGACATTTTCGCCAAACTGGATGCGGAAGTGCGCAAGCAGTTGGGGCTGACGGCGTCGGCTGCGCCGATTGCCGTCGAGCAAGCTGCCACAGGGACACAGGGGCCGAATGCGCGGGTGACTACTATGCCCAGCGCGGGGTCGGAGTCGGCGAAGGTTCCGGCTCGGCGATAGAAGATTTTGACGCAAATTGCTTTATGGACTCTAACGACAACTTCTTTCGCCGGTAGCCGATCCGGTGACGGGGGCGCCGAACAAATCAGTGTGAACAAATCCGAAGTGCTGTGTCGTATGGGCCGAAAACTTGGACTCCAGTAGCGTCTCAATCCCAAGGCTCGTCGAATTTGATTGGAACGCGGAAATAAGCCAGACCCGATTACACTGCGCGACGACATTCTCTAGAAGCTCGAGGCTGGGTCGCGGCGGTAATTGGGATAACAACTCGAAATCGGAATTCTCCGGATATTCGCGAAGTCTCTCACGACTTGAAGGATCAAGCCGCGCATAATTGTCGAAGGCGATCTTTTCCTCTGCCCAGATGAAGAAAACAGCGTCTCCCGGTGCGGAGTGTGATGCTAAATAACCGGCTGCGCCCCTCCAGTCATCGGTGGTTGGCTCGTTCGCCCGGGTCCGCTCATAAGAGAAAGTACCTAGCATCGACAACATGAGGAGAATTGTCAGGGCTGCGGAAAACATGACCTTCGATCGAATCCGACTAAGACCGTCTGCTGCAAGTAGAACTAGCGGCGCAACGCAGGAGATCAGAAATCGGGGAAGTAGCATTGGGGAACGGAAGGAAATCGCCCAAAGCGCTAGCGCCGGCAGAATCAGCCAAGTAAGCAGGAACCAATACTTCCACATCTCACCAGTAGGTTGAGCTCCCGCTTGAACCCAAGCCCATACCACCGCGAGCGCTGCCATCGACACATAGCCCAAAAGGAGCGAAGGGCCACCATTACCAGCAAGATTCAAACAAAGCTCATACAAATTGTTGAGGGAGGGTCGTCCCATCCAAGCTAGCTGCGAGCGGTCTGAAACGAGAAGAAGACACGCGGCCAGCGGAGACGCCAAGAAAGCAATCGTTACAACACTCAACCACAGCTGTCTCCTCGGGCTATTCTTGCGGAGACCGAGCGTGGTCAACCACTGGGCCAACAGAACGAGGCACCCAAGAACGTGCGCGTGCAACATAAGAACGCTGGCCAGGATGTATGCCGACCAATCTTTACGAGTGTTGCGCTGCAAGCTCTGCACGAAGAACAATGAAGAAAGTTCGGCGAGCAAGAAGAGCAGGCTGTAGGAGCGAGCTTCCTTTGAATACTGAATATGGAACGCATGTACAGCGATGAGTATCGCCGCTACTCTCGCAGCTCTACGTCCGAAAAGCTGTTTTCCGAGGAGATAAGTGATCGGGATAGCGGCAATACCGAAAACGACCGAAAGGCTTCGTAGAAAAAACTCACTTCCCGCAAACTTTGTCCACAATCTTAGAATCGAGTAATACAAGACCATGTTCGCCTGACGATGAACGACGGCGAGGATGAAATGCCGGCTGTCCATGCGCGTCAACGATGCGCTGACGGCCTCGTCCAGACAAAAACTCTTTTCGCCTAATCGAAAGAATCGCAATGCCGCCGCCATACACATCACAAATCCCAGCCACACGCTCGACGCCGGGAGCGTCCGTAGGCTTAGGCCACTCGGTCTGAAGGTAGTGCGAGAGCGATTCATCGACGTCCTAGGATACCGAAGCTGTAGAATCTACCAATTCGGAGTCATAAATGAAACTTCTTATCCTAGTTCAGCCCGGCTTCGGCCTGTGGAATCCTCCATCATGGTTTGCCGAACGTCTGCAGAACGAGTTTCCGAAGCTCGAAGTCGTGCAGCGCGGCGCTGAACCCGCTACTGAGTACGATTTCCGTGACGCAGAAATACTGGTCACCTGGTCTCTCTCTCCTGGGCAACTGTCACAGGCAACTAAGCTAAGGTGGATACATTCTCCTGCCGCTGCAGTTCATGCGCTGCTGATCCCTGAGTTAGTCGCGAGCGATATCGTCTTGACCAACGGAAGTGAAGTGCATGCTCCGGCCGTGGCCGAGCATGTGATCACGATGATCCTGGCGCTGGCCAAGGAACTTCCACAGGCGGCGCGCTTTCAGCAAAAACACGAATGGGGTCAGTCGCAGATGGCGTCGAGCCAGCCCGGCGTGCGCGATTTTGCAGGTGCGACGGTAGGACTGATTGGCGCGGGATCGATTGGCAGGGAAGTGGCGCGTCTCGCGTCGGCGCTGGGGATGAAGGTGATCGCCGTGCGCCACGATATAAGCCGAGGGACGCCGAAACACATCGACCGCGTCTATGGGATGTCCGACATCGGCAAACTCTTGGGCGAGGCTGACTATGTGGTACTTGCCGTTCCCGTAACGCCGCAGACGATTGGCCTTATGTCCGCAGAGCGCATCTCACAGATGAGGCCGGACGCATGTCTGATTAACGTTGGACGAGGCCAATTGCTGGATGAGGCGGCTTTCGTAGAAGCGATGCGATCACGAAAGATCGGTGGCGCAGCATTGGATGTATTTGTTGAAGAACCTCTGCCTAAAGAGTCGCTGCTGTGGGACTTAGAGCGTGTGGTAATCACGCCTCATACGGCAGGCGTTTCCAACCATACTTGGGAGCGTCAGTACGCTTTCTTTTCCGAGGACTTGCGACGATACGTCGCGGGTCAGGAGTTGCTCGGTTTTGTGGATAAGCGGCGCGGGTACTAAGGCGCGCGGGCGGGGGCGCCCGCGCCACACAGGCTGTGGAGAAGACGAATGAGTTGGTCGCACAAGATTTCCAAGAAATATCGGATCGAGAGTGGCAAAGGATTTCGGCTGAAAGATTTCGATCCCGCGGATACGGGCAAGATCGCGTCTGAAGACGAAGCCAAGGATCTGCTTGCCGAAGGCATCCAGAGCATGTCTGATTTGCAGGAGAAGCTCTATGCCCAGGATCGCTGGGGATTGCTGCTCATGTTTCAAGCCATGGACGCTGCCGGAAAAGATGGCGCGATCAAACACGTGATGTCGGGGATCAATCCGCAGGGATGCGAAGTCACATCGTTCAAGACGCCGTCATCTGAGGAATTGAATCATGATTATCTCTGGCGCTCGATGTGTAAGATTCCTGAGCGCGGGCGAATCGGCATTTTTAACCGGTCGTATTACGAAGAGGTGCTGGTGGTGCGCGTGCATCCCGAAGTGCTGAAGGCCGAGCGGATTCCGCCGACTTTGGTTACGAAGCAAATTTGGGACGAGCGCTACGACGACATCCGCCGCTACGAGCGCTATCTGACGCGCAATGGCCTGGTGATCTGCAAGTTTTTCTTGCACTTGTCAAAGAAAGAGCAGAAGAAACGTTTTCTGGCGAGACTGGATCATCCCGATAAGAACTGGAAGTTTTCCGCGGCGGATGTGAAAGAGCGCGGCTACTGGGATGAATATCAAAGCGCTTACGAAGATCTGATCAAGCAGACCGCGACCCCGTACGCGCCGTGGTATGTAGTTCCGGCGGACAACAAGTGGTTCACCCGAGTGGTCGTTGCGGGAGCAATCGTAGACGCGTTGGAAGGTTTGCAATTGAGCTATCCGAAGCTGACTGCCGCGCAAAAGAGAGACATGGCGGAAGCGCAGCGCAAGCTCGATCGAGAGTGATGCCGAGGACTTTCGCACTCTGGCCAGTGTCGATCCTGCCGCTTGACAACGCTACGTGGAGGCTGTGATACGATCATGGACAACAGGGTTGGAAACGGCCTTTAAACGGGGTCTTTCAGCCTGGAGCGAAAGCGTCCGTAAAGCCGGGTAACGCCATGAAGTTCCGGAAGCGACTTCTCGCATTTGCCGCACTTGTAGTTCTCCCCATCGTGAGTTTTCCGTCGCGCTCGTATGCGCAAACCACCGAAGACGTGCATATCGCGCCGCGCATTCCTCCGCCAATACCCGATCCGATGAACGATGTCGATCCCTCGCTCAAGGGGGTCGGAAAGCCTCTGAAAGTGGATGTCGATCTGGTTCTGGTTCCGGTGACCATCACCGATCCGATGAACCGAACGGTGACCGGATTGGATAAGGAAAACTTCACCATCTATGAGGGCAAGGATCAGATGGAGATTCGGCATTTCTCCAGTGAAGACGCGCCGGTGTCGATCGGAGTGATTTTCGACATGAGCGGCAGCATGGTGAGCAAGATCGACCGCGCCCGCGAGGCGGTGATGGAGTTTTTTAAGACGGCGAATCCGCAGGACGAATTTTTTATGATTACGTTCTCGGATCGGCCGGAGCAGGTGTCCGACTTTACGTCATCGGTGGAAGATATTCAGGGCAAGCTGGTTTACACGGTTCCGAAGGGAAGAACTGCGCTGCTGGACGCCATTTATCTTGGCGTGAATAAAATGCGCAAAGCGAAGTATGAGAAGAAGGCGATTCTGATTATTTCCGACGGCGGCGACAATCATAGCCGGTATACCGAGGGCGAGATTAAGTCGCTGGTGAAGGAAGCCGATGTTCTGATTTACGCGATCGGGATTTACGATCATTATTTTCCCACGCAGGAAGAGCAGATGGGGCCAGCGTTGCTGAGCGACATCTCGGATCTGACCGGGGGACGCACGTTCACCATTGATAATCCCAACGACTTAGCGGATGTCGCGGAGAAAATAGGGATCGAGCTGCGCAATCAATATGTGTTGGGCTATCGTCCGAAGACCCCGGCGCACGATGGCAAGTGGCGTAAGATAAGGGTCAAACTTTTGCCGCCTAAAGGGTTGCCTCCGCTGCGTGTGTACGCTAAAACTGGTTACTATGCGCCGTCGGAATAGTTGGACTCTTTTCCTCTTTGTTGTTTCCTTTTGTTTCGTTCTCGTCGGGGTGGAACCTTTCCATGCGCAGGATTCAGCGCCGCCGCAATCTGCTCCGACGACCAGCGACGATAGCGGGACGTTTGTTTTCAAGACCGATGTCGAGGAAGTGGTGGTTCACGCCACGGTCGTGGATGATAAGAACCATCTCGTCACGAAGTTGGACCAGTCTGCCTTTACGGTTCTTGAGAACAATCACGAACAAAAGATCATCTCGTTTCATCATGAGGACATTCCGGTGGCGATCGGCATCGTGATCGACAACTCCGGTTCGATGCGCGAGAAGCGCGACAAAGTGAACAAAGCGGCGATCAATCTGGTGCGGGCGAGCAATCCTCAAGATCAGGTGTTCGTGGTGAATTTTAACGACGAATACTACCTTGATCAGGATTACACCAGCGACATCCGGAAATTGGGACAAGCCCTGGACAAGGTGGAAGCTCGGGGAGGGACTGCGCTTTACGATGCGGTTGTGGCTTCAGCTGAGCACTTGAAGAAATATACGCAGCTGCAAAAGAAAGTAATCTTCGTGGTGACCGACGGCGAGGATAACGCGAGCCGCGAAAAGCTGGAAGAAGCGGTGCGCCGCCTGCAAGAGGAGAACGGCCCGACGGTTTATACGATTGGGCTGCTGGGTGAAGAGAAAGCGCGTCGTGCTCGGCGGGCGCTGCAAACCATGGCGGATAGCACGGGTGGCATTGCCTTCTTCCCGCGTACGCTTGACGAAGTGGATGAGATCAGCCGCACCATCGCCCACGACATTCGCAATCAATATAGAATTGGATACAAGCCGTCCACGCCAAAAAGTGCGGGAGGATATCGCACGGTTCGAGTGGAAGCTCGGGCCAAGGGTTATCACAAACTGACCGTGCGAACGCGCAGCGGATATTATCCTGGCAAAGAGCAGGCCAACTGACACGGCAATGCTTGACAGTCCCATGCAGATATTTAAGTATTAGTTTATCTTTCTATAGAGTGTTTGGAAGCGTTGAACTGCCTTTGCGTCCACGTATCGGCGGCCCTGTCTTCGCGCATCTCACATCTAGGTCCCTTGATTGGGAGCTCAAGTCCGCAAAAGTTCGGATGAAATTTGATTTGGTAGAAATGCTGATGTTTCGGAGGAGCCTTGAGATTGGATCGTACTAGGTCGAGCGCGGCTATGGTCGCGTCTCGCGCAGTTCTTTTACTACTTGTGGTTGCCATCATTGCCGCGTTGCGGTTGGATCTGACTTCTTCGCGGCAGACTTCTGCGACGGCTCGGAAAGAGGGCAAAACTGCTCTGGTGACTGGTCTGGGTCAGCTTCCTCTCAGCTTTGAGCCCAACCGGGGCCAGACCGATTCTCAGGTGAAGTTTCTGGCGCACGGCAGCCGCTACGCGCTTTTCTTAACCGCGCAGGAAGCGGTGCTGAAATTACAGACTCCGGTCCTAACTTCGCCGGGCCATGATCTGTCAGAGCGGGGTCGGCCGAAGGCAGCGGTGCTGAGGATGGATTTGGAGAACGCGAGCCCGTCGGCGCAGGTTTCCGGGTTAGGAGTTTTGCCGGGAGTCAGCAATTATTTGCGGGGAAATGATCCGACGAAGTGGGAGCGCAACGTCCCGCATTTTGCGGAGGTTCGTTACCACGATGTGTATCCGGGAACCGATCTTATTTATTACGGCAAGCAAGGGCAGCTCGAATACGACTTCGAAATCGCACCCGGGGCAAGCGCAGGCAATGTGAAGCTTGGGTTTCGTGGCGCGACGAATGCGAGCTTGGATGCTGACGGAGATCTGAATCTTCATGTGGACGGCGGCGTGGTGACTTTGCGCGCTCCGCAGGTTTATCAGAAAGTTGGCGATCAGCGCCAAGAGGTTTCGGGAAAGTTTGAACTTCTCAGCGCGAATCAAGTTGGGTTCGCGGTCGGAGATTATGATCGCAGCCGCACTTTGGTGATCGATCCGGTGCTGAGCTACTCGACTTATCTGGGTGGTACGGGCGAAGAAAGTTGTTCAACGATTATCGGAGCGCCGGTGACGGGAACGACCTCGCAGGGATCGGATGCTGGAACGCCGGGGTGTCCTGCGATTGCGGTGGACGCGGCGCAGAATGTTTATCTTGCGGGCTCTTCGACTTCGACGAACTTTCCGAATCCGATTGCTTCGCCGACGCTACAGGGAACAGCCGATGTTTTTGTCGCCAAGCTGACGCCTTCGGCGCCGACGCAAGCCACGCAATTGGTTTACTCCACGTTTCTGAGCGGAACCAGCGGCACCAGCTACACCGCAGGTGTGGCTGTGGACTCGGCGTTTCAGGCAACGCTGGGTGGGACCACCAGTTCGCCCGATTTTCCCGCGGCGCAGGGCTATCAAAGCGCGCCTAAGACGGCTGGCAATCATGTGTTTGCCACGAAGTTGGACGTTACCGGGTCGTCGCCGGTGTACTCGACTTACTTGTCAGGCAGTGGGGTCGATCTGGCTTCCGGAGTCGCGCTGGATACCAGCGGACTGATTTATATCACCGGCACTACCACTTCTGCGGATTTTCCTGTAACCACGGGTAGTTTCCAGACTGTGGCGAAGGCGAGCTCGCAGTTTTTCTTCAGCAAGATCAATCCGGCGATTACCGGTCCATCCAGCCTGCTTTATTCGTCTTACATCGGCGGCACAGGCACCCAGCTGGGAGGCCCACCCATCAACATTGGCGGGGGCATCGCGGTGGACAGCAGTTTTAACGTGTACGTCAGCGGAGGCACAAATTTCATTGATATGCCGATTCTCGACGCCTATCAGGAATACGCGGCAGGTCTCGATGCTTGGGTAGCGCGCTTCGCGTTCCCGCAAAACAGTCAAACTCCGCCCTCACTGACTTATCTGTCGTATTTTGGCGGGGCTGGCGATGATATCGCGTACGCGGTTGGCGTTGATTCCAGTGGCGATGCGTACATTGCAGGGTCAACTACTTCGGCCGATATCGCACTGGGGACTTCGACGACGCCATTTCAATCGGCGATCGCATGCACCACAATTACCAACAATGTTTGCCCGACTCCGGATGCGTTTGTGGCAAAGTTCGGCGTCCCATGTAGCGTCAGTTCTTGCAGTACGACGACTTTGCCGTTTGTTTATTTTTCCTATCTCGGGGGCACAGGAAGCGACGTCGCTTTGGGCCTTGTAGTGGATTCTATCGGCGGGGCCAAGATGACAGGGTGGACGAATTCCACGGACTTCCATACCTTGAACAATCCCGGAAACCTGACCTACGGTGGCGGGGTGGATGCGTTTGTGACGCGTATCGACACGACTGCCGTTTCGTCGACTTCACCGAGTCACTTTTCCACTTACCTTGGCGGGGCGGGAACTGATGTAGGCACGGGTATTGCAATTGACGCACTCGATCAGACATACGCTACGGGCGAAACGGCTTCGATAAATTTTCCGATTGCGAATGCAGGTTCCGTGATTCCGCCGTTTCAGACTACGCTACAGGGAACCAGCGATGCGTATGTGACCAAGCTGGGATCGTCGGTCAGCCTTACCGTTACGGAGACGGCTACGCCAAATCCGGTCGGGGTTGGCAATAACGTTACCTTCACTTACACGATTACAAACACCGGCGATGTGGTGACGGGATTGAATTTCAATAGTCCGTTGCCGGCTTCGGGGGCGACTTTTGTTTCGGCGACGGCGAGCCCGGGAAGTTGCGGTTCGGTCACGAACGGCAGCGTCGGTTGCACCCTCGGTACGCTTAACGGCGGCGGCACCGCAACTGTCAGCATCGTTCTGGCTCCGACGGTGGCTGAGCCTTTGGGAAATACCGGGACCTTTTCGGTGGCGGGGTCGAGCAATACGTTCAGTCCTATGGTGCCAGCTAGTGTGACCGCGAATGACTTTACGCTGGCGGTTTCTCCGGCGACGAGTGTGGTTCCGGCGGGACTTCCGGCGAGCTACATTATTACGCTTACCCCCACGGGAAACATTCCGAATAGCGTTTCGCTGGCGTGCGGTTCGGGACTGCCGACGGGTGCAACTTGCGTATTTCCGCAGAATGCGAATCCCATTCCGAACCTGAACCTCGGCGCGGTCAACAGTACGCTTGTCATCAACAGCACGCAACGGGTCACGACGACGGTCAGTCTGTGGCATGGGCGGACGTTTTACGCGATGCTACTGCCGATGTTTGGCATGGCTTTCCTGGGCATTGGATTGGGTAAGAAGAATCGTCGCCGCCTGGTGAGCGGAATCATGCTGGTCATGTGCGTTTCGCTGGTTGGGGTGATCGCGGGCTGCCATACCAGCAGTTCGACCACGACGACGACCGGGACTCCGGCGGGCACGTACATCATCACCATCAATGCCACCACGGGAACGATTACGCACTCGACGGCTGTTACCTACGTGGTGCAGTAAGGCGTCATGAGTTATCACGTAGTCGCGCTCACAATGGCGCAAGTGCGCGCCGGCGGACTCGATTTCCAGAGAGCGTTGGGTACTGCGCTGCGCGAATCGCGTGAGATCAAAGTCTATTCTGCGAGTCCATTTGACCTCGAAGAGCGTCGCCGGGTAAAAGATCGCTTCGGCGGAGACGTGGTTTACTTCTTCAATCCTGTCGCGTGGCAGACCTGCGAACTCATGGGAATTTCGCTGGAATCCAAGGGTGAAGTGGAAGAGAGTGAATTGCCGAAGCGGAGGACGGTTGTGGTTGGGATGCCGGAGTGACGTTGTTGCCGTGCCTTAAGCTGATTTCGGGCGTTTGAATTCGCAAATCGCGTAGGCCATTAGGATGAGCAGCTCAGGCTCGATGGGATGGCGATAGCGCGGATGGGTGAAGACGAAGTAATAGACCAGTGGGCAGAGCAGAATCAGCCAGAAGAAAAGGCCGGCGGCGAATTCTTTTCTTTTTAAAGCCAGCAGCAATCCCCAGAAAGCGAGTAGCGACGACGCCGAATACAAAGCGTTTCTTGCGAGGTTCGACGCGACGCTGTTTTGCGGCTTGGGCAGTCCACCCCAGTAATAAGCAAAACGCTTCATGCTCAGCCACAGGAAGCGACCATAGTCTTCTTTGATCAACGCAACTGCTTCGCGTTTGCGTTCGGCCACGTACGCGATTTCTCCCTGCGACTTGTATTTCTCCAGCTCTTGCGGGTTCTTCGTGGGATGCAGGTAGTCCATCCATAATCCGGTAGCGCCGGGGCCGTTGCCGAGGCGGAGTTCCGCGCCCAAGTTGGAACGGATGAAGAGGAAGCGTCCGAAGACCGCGTGATTACGGATTGTCCACGGGGTGACGCAGGCCAGGAAGATGATGGCCGAGAGTACAATTCCGGTGAATGAAGGCAGTCCGCGCTGGAATCTTTTTCGCCACGCCCATAGACCTGACCCTGGCAGGAAGATGAGCAGCGAGGGATTTGTAAGCGCGGTGAGTCCCCAGAGTAAACCGAATAATACCCATGACTTCCAGCGCGGTTCTTCGTCCTGGAGTTTATGTGTGAGCTGGAAAATCAATGCCAGCAGGAGCGCGGCGAGGCTGGTCTCCCATATCCAGCGCGTACACCAGAAAATGATGGGAGGCAGGAGCGCCCAGTTCCAGGCGCTCCAGACCGCGACGGACTGGTTGAAGCAACGCTTTGCGATGCGAAAGATTGGGATGCAGGTGAGCGCGGAGAAGAAACTATTGATGGCGAGCAACGCAAATGCCGACGCCGTGGTGTAGATTCCGAAAACTCGGAACACGGCTGCGATCAAGAACGGATAAAGCGGGGGTTCCCATGCGGTCGGGCCGGTGTTGCCGGAGAATGGACTGCTGAAGCCTTGTCCCGATGCGAGGGAGCGGCCGATGCGTCCCATCTCGAAGCCGAAGCTGAAGTTGTCGTCGGAGGTTTTGAGCTTGTAGGTGTGGGCGATGAGAATCCAGAGGATGCGGACTGCGAAGGCAATATAGAAGATGAAGGCTGGCGAAGCCCATAGAGGCATCTTTGGAGAAGCATCAGACTTCGCATCTGCGCTATCGGTTGGCATCGATGGGACTCATCAGTTGTAACGTAAGCGGTGAGTGGAGTCTAGCGACGCTTGAGAGCCTCTAGTTCGTCAAGCGTGCGCGGCCAGTCGGATCCGAGCAGGCGGGATAGACTGCGATCGGCGAGAACTTTGCCTCCAGTTTGGCAGCGGGCGCAGTAGTTGGTTTCTTTGTCGGCGTAGCGTATTCGCAGAACGGCTTCGCCGCATCTTGGGCAGGGTTGGCCGTAGCGTCCATGGACAGCCATTTCTGGGCGGAAGGCAGTGACTTTTTCAGGGAAACGCTTTTCTGCTTCGACTTGGAGCCGGTCGATCCAAAGTTTAAGCGTGTCTTTTGTTGCTGCGAAAAGGCGCTCCCACTGCTGCGGCGTTAACTTCTGAGTGAGCAGAATCGGCGATAGTTGTGCGGCGTGCAGGATCTCGTCGGAATAGGCGTTGCCGATCCCGCTGACTAGACGAGGATCGGTAAGTGCGCGCTTGAGCGTGTGATTTTCTGCGGTCAGCGCGGCGCGGAAGGCATCGTGATCGCTCGAGAAGACGTCGATTCCTCCGGCGTCGAGCGAGCTCAGATTTTCTTCTCCGCGCAGGACGTGTAAAGATGCGCGACGTTTGGTTCCGGCCTCAGTCAGGACAAGAGATCCATTTGGAAAATCAAACGCCGCCAGATTATTTCGACCTGAAAGCTTCGCGTCTGGTGGACGCCAGTGCAAGCGTCCAGCAATCATCAGGTGAAGAACGAGCCAGAGATCGCCTTCTAAGCCGATAGCGATACGCTTGCCGATGCGACGAAGCTTGCGAACCGTGTGGCCTTCCACGCTCGCCAAGGGTGGTTCCGAGGTGCGCAACAAGAAGGCGCTATTGAGGCGCACGCGGCTTAGGATTTGGCCAACGATACGGGGCTCCAATCCGCTGATGTAGGCGGTAATGTCGGGCAATTCGGGCATGGGTATCAGATGAGACTGCCTTTTCGTCGCTCTTTTTGCAAGGTGTTGGCACCCAGTCCGCGCCAACAATTTTGTGTTACAGGAAGACCGCCGCATCTTCTGACAGTTGCATCAGACAGTTGTCGGCGCACGATCATGCGCCTACGCTATAGCTCCTATGACGGATGAATGTATGACCGGATCCCGGAAATCGCAAGGCTGCGCGAAAGTTACTGCCATGCGTTGGAAAAAAGCCTACTCGGTCTGCGCGGCCCTCATGGCCCTTCTTGTTGCTGTTGTCTGTGCACCTGCGGCTGGAGCGCAGACTTTTAACATTCTTCATGCCTTCACCGGAGGAGCGGACGGTGCCGAGCCGGAAGGTCTGACGTTGGGGGCAGATGGAAGGCTTTACGGAGCGGCAAGCGCGGGCGGGAATGACGGCATATCGGCGCGCGGATACTGTTACCAAGGATGCGGCACGATTTACGAGCTTTCCAACGCTAGATCGGGTTGGCATTTCGCCGTTTTGCATAGGTTCACGAACTCACCTGACGGGGCCTACCCTCGCGCGTCGATGACCTTCGGGCCCGACGGGAGCCTCTACGGAACCACTGGGGGCGGGGGCGGAGGAACTGAGTGCACTGGTGGCATTTCCTGCGGGGGTACGATCTTCGAGCTGAGTTCAAGTTCTGCTGCCTGCGTCGGAGCTTGCCGAGCGAGCGAGACGGTGCTCTACCGCTTCACAGGTGGGAGCGCCGGGTAC
>Ga0302320_10011047_pt1 | contig 19187 bp, 17 predicted proteins | sample Bog_T0_3_FD_202130 | JGI IMG/M metagenome (GOLD analysis project Ga0302320, IMG submission 202130) | Peat permafrost microbial communities from Stordalen Mire near Abisko, Sweden - Bog_T0_3 | ecosystem: Environmental > Terrestrial > Soil > Wetlands > Peat | place: Sweden: Abisko, Stordalen Mire... | reverse complement strand
GTTGGGCGACTTGCGCGGAAAAGTGGTGCTGGTGGATTTCTGGGCGACCTGGTGCGGACCGTGTTTCGAATGCATTCCGCATCTGAACGAACTGCAGCACAAATATGCCGGCAAAAATTTCCAACTCATCAGTCTGGTTCTGGAAGGTCGCCAGACCATGGATCCGTTTCTCAAGAAAAGGCCGGTGGATTATCCCATCGGTTTGGAAAGCGGATCGCTGCAAACTTACGGCATTGCCGGCATCCCGGAGACTTTTGTCATTGACCCGGCCGGGAAAATCATTTGGCAGGGAAACTCCGCTCTGCCCGAACTGGACGGGGTCATCGCCAAAGCGGTAACGCCGTAAAGGTACAGCGAGGCGCGGGGGTGAGGGGAATGCGAAATGTGGGTGCCCCTTTTGAAGAAGCCACTGGCAGTACGCATTCAGGATGTTTCCGCAGGCGGATCCCCGGTATCATTTATTCCTGGCCGCCGTGCTGACGCAGCAATGCCGCCATGTCTTTGTCGCCATTAAACACGGCTAGGTGCAAAGGAGTATGCCCCTGGACATCCCGACAAATGACGTCAGCCTGACTGGCCAGCAACAATTCCACCACGTCCTTTTTTCCATTTCCCACCACTAAAACCAAAGGCGTCAAGTGGCCGTCGTCCCCGGCATTGACACTGGCCTGGTTGGCCAGCAACCATTGCACCATGCCGACATCTCCACTGAAGGCCGCACAGTGCAGCGGTGTCTTGCCGTCATCGTCCCGGTCATTGACATTCGCCTGCGCGCCCAGCAACAGTTTTGCCACGTCCAAGTGGCCACGACTTGCCGCGAGGTGCAACGGCGTTTGGCCGGAGTTGTCCCGGGCATCCACACTGGCCCTGTTGGTTAGCAGCAAGGCCGCGATCTCAGGGCGTCCCATTAGCGCGGCCAGATGCAACGGCGTCCACCCTTGGTGATTGGTGGCATTGATCTCGGCGTTCCCGGCCAGCAGCAACTCCACCACCGGTTTGTGATCTTTCACCGTCGCCCAGTGTAACGGCGTCTGGCCCGTTTCCGACCGGGCTTAATATCTGCCCGGTTGGCCAGCAATAATTTCGCCACGTCCGCCTGGCCAGATTCTGCCGCGATGAGCAAAGGTGTAAAGCCGTTGGTGTCTTTGCCGAAAACCAGGTCGGGATTGCCCTCGAGCAAGGCTTTGACCAGTTGCAAGTCCCCATGCTCTGCGGCGTCGTGGATCCCGGCCCCGAAGCCGGTGACGACCCCCACCAGCACGAACAGGGCAACAAGCGCGAGCCGGCTCATCGTAGTGCGGCAGAACTGGCAGAAGGATAAGCGCATAAGAATGAGTTACGCCGGTTGATGCCTAACGTCAACCCAAAAGGTTGGCATTCACTTTCACTCTCCATCGCAGCTAAAAATGAATTTGGGGGACGTTTCTGCATATATCTCGCCCCTGATGGGGCCGGCGGCAGGCGCGAGGTGCGGGACGAATAGGATTAATGGGACAAAAAGGACGGATGGGTCAAATAGGTCGGCCATATTGCCGGTGATCGTGCGTCGGCAGGCGCGGATGGCAGGTCTCGGCGGGCGCTGCGCCGTTGGAAGCTTTGTTTCGGCCCGGCAGGCCTCCACAAATTGAGGGGCTGGGGACCTGGGCCTGCGCTCGCCGGGCTTGCTTCGGCCCAGGCTATCACATTGCGGGCTTTCAGCCCTGAGCGCTGAAAACCGTTGAAACGGTTCCAATTACACATGACCGCATCCCGTTCACCGGGCTGAAGCCATGGTGCCAATGCCATGGTGTAAATTGAATTTCCAAAACGAAGTGCGACGCTCGCCGCCCGCAAAGCCGGACCGCCACGTTAGTTGGCCGGATGGGCGGATTCCCAGTGCCGGCCGTCCATGGTGGTGATCTCCCAGCCGGCGGGGTGCTCGCGGATGGTGACAGCGCCGGCGGTTTGTGTGTATATAATGGGGATATTATAGCGCTCCAGCCGGCTTTTTAGCACGGGGCCGGCCCGGCGGGAAACGGGGTATTCCGCGTCCACGATGACGACGATTTGCGGGCCGACGGCCTGCAGGAGGGCGTCGCTCAGGGGCTCGTCCCGGGCGGGTAGGCCGGCGATGACGATGTCCGCCCGGAGGTCGTTGGTGCGGGCGAGAAGGGCGCTCTGGCCGTTGCGGCCGAGATCGGCGAGGAAGAGGACGCGGGAATGGTGGAATTGGCCGCGCAGCACGAGGGCGTTGTCCTCGGCGCGCGGGAAAGTTGGGGCGGGGCCGGGGTGCAGCACGGTCCAGACGCCGGCGGTGTCGTTGAGGCGCAGGGTTTGGCGGCGGCCGGGGGGCTGGTCGAACCGGGCCAGCCGGGCGCGGAGCGGGGCGGAACGGGCGCTGCTATCGCTGGTAAACAATTGGTTGACACCCAGCTCGGCGTCCAGTTTGGCGGCGCCGCCGCCGTCGTCGAGCTCGTCGGTGGTGAGGATGAGCTGCGGGACGCGGTTCACGCCCTGGGCGTGAAGGAAGGGGATGAGGGTGTTTTGGACGCCGGATTCATCGCCGCAATTGAGCATCCAGCGGTTGGGGGCGCCGCCGCCCGCGACGTAAACCACGGGGCTGCCGTTGAGCGGCAGGACGGTCAGGCGGACCTCGCGGCGGGCGGGCTGCCAGGTCCAAAGGCAGATCGCGACGGCCGCGATGAGTCCGGTGATGGTGACGGCGAGGGCAAATTTTGCTTTGGGCACGTTAAGATGGCCGGTGAGTCCGGCGACCAGCAGCGCGTAATACAGGGCGATGGCCGGCCACGATGGGGCCGTCACGTAGTAATAGGCGGCGGGCAGGTTGGAGGCGAACTCGCTGACGCGCATCAGGGCGACCATGAAGAACCAGGCGCTATGGTTGAAGAGGACAGCCGCCCCGGGGCACCACGCGCCGCAGGCGAGGCTGCCGAGGATGCCCGTCAGCGCGCCGGTTCCCAGCGGCACGGCCACGACGTTGGCCAGGGGCGAGACGGGGCTGAACAGGTTGAAGTATTTCGCCGAGAGCGGGATGGAACCGATCCAGGCCGCCAGCGACAGGGCCAGGAAACGCAGCAGGGTGCGCAGCAGGGCCACGCTCCCGCGTTGCCAGCGGGGCACCATTGCCAAGGGCACGAGCGGATTGCATTGGCACCACCGGTTGATCCATTCGTTCAAGGGCGGCAGCAGCAGGCCGATGACCAGCACGACGAGGAAAGACAATTGAAAGCCGGCGGCATACAGTTCCTGCGGGTCCCAGGCGAGGATGATGAGCGCGGCCGCCGCGAGGGAGTTCAGGAGGTTGGTCGGACGTTGGAGCGCCCAGCCGAAGATGATGACGGTCATCATCACGGTGGCCCGGATGGCGGACGGTTCCCAGCCGGTGGCGGCCGTGTAAAACCAGAGGGCCGGCAGGCACACCAGGCCGCACCCTGCCCGCGACAGCCGGGCCAGCCGCAGGAGGGTGATGAGCATGCCGGAGACCAGGGCAATCCGCAGACCGTCAATGGCAAAGAGGTGCATGGTGCCGGCGCGAAGGAAGGGGTCGCCGACATCGCCGGTGAAGGCGGTGCGCCAGCCGAGGGCCATCGCCCAGAGGAGGCGCAAAGGTTCGTCCACCGCCGGCAGGCCGAGGGCGAGGGTGCGCTTGGACCAGTTGAGAAAGCGCTGGGTCAGGGGCGGGCCGGTCCGGGCGTCGGGCGCGGGCTGCCAGTCGTTGGTCGCGGAGGTGCGGAGCTGGTAATACACCCCGCGGTTGCGCAGGTAATCGCGGTCGTCGAACAGCCCTTCGGCCAGCGGCGGGGCGGGGGGATCCAGCGCGCCGGTGACTTCCACCGACTGGCCGGGGAAGAACCGGGCGTCGAGCGTGCCGGGGGTGCTGCCCATGACCAGGCCCCGGGCGGATTCCCAGCGGGTGCCCCGGTTCAGGGCGGAAACGGCGAGCAAGGTCAGGGTGTGGGGCTCGAGTTTGCCGGAGCGCTCGATCAGTTTGACGCGGGGCGGTTCGTTGATCACCCCGCGGACGGTGACGGCGGCGGGGGCGTTACCGAGGAGCAGGCGGAGGTCGTCCGGAGCCAGGGCCGCCGTGTGACTGACGACATTGGCCCAGCCGGCGAGGAGCAGCAGCAGCCAGAGCCAGCCGGTCTGCCACCGGGTGCGCCACCAGGCCAGGGGGGCGACCGCCAGAACCAGCCCCCACAGGAGGAGCGGCGGCGGCGGGAGGAACCGGCCGAGCAGAATGCCGGCGGTGAACCCGACCAAGACGCCGGCCAAGGGACGTTTCATGTTCGTCCGCGTGATTTCCAGATCCGCTGCCAGGCCCAGAGCCCCAGCAGGCCGGCGGTGCCGCCGGCGGTGTCAATCAACACGTCGGAGAACAGCGGGGTGCGCGTGGGGACAAAGGACTGATGGAATTCGTCCGAGGAGGCATAAAGGAACGCCAAGCCAACCACCGCGGCGGCCAGCCGGCCGGACCACGGCGGGAGTCCGGGGCGGAAGGCACCGTTCAACGTCCGGCGGATCAACAGCGCCAGGATGGCGTATTCCGTAAAGTGCCCGCATTTGCGGAACACATGATGCACTTCCTCCGCCTGTTGATCCGGGATGTGAGGAAAGAACCAGTGCAGCAGCGGCATGAAAAAATAAGACGTGTGTTCGGACGAATGGGAGTCGGAGGACGCCGTGAAAATCAGGCACATCCAGACCAGGGTGGGCAGCCAGTATTTGATGAAAATCCACAGTTGCGACATGACGTATCAAAACCGGAACCGGCCGCCGGCGGCAATCAAATTATGATTCAAATTGCAAAATCCCGATTTCTTTGGCAAAACAAACCCGCTAAATGAACAAACTACTGGCATTATTGACTGGCATGGTGGGATTGGCGGCGTTGACCGCGGCGGCCGCGCCTTTGGAGCCCGGATTGGTGGCGCAAATTCACTTTGCCGGCGGCGCGGCGGTGACCGCCGACCCGAATGCCGCTGCGCTCAAACACTTGTGGGTTTCAGCGGAGGGTGCGGCGCTGGAGGCGCAAACGCTGGACAAGGTCGACCGTTCCCTGGAAGGCTGGCTGCATCAAAAGGTGGTCCCGTCCTTGTCGGGGCCGGTGGCCTTGCGCCCCCTGCTGGAGGATCTGAGCCGGTGCGAATGGCAGCTTGACCTGCGGCAGCCGGCGGCGGGCACGGTGGAATTTAGCGTGGCCCTCCGCTTGGACAATGCCCGGTCGCAGGCGTGGCAGACGACCCTCACCCCGGTGGTGGAGGCGTGGAAAATGACCTCGCCCCGGCACCACGCCGGCATCACGCGCAATGGGGACTGGCTGCGGTTGACCTTGGGAAATTCCCCGGCCCCGGCCCCGGCGGGCGCGATTGCCTCCTTGCAGAACACCTGGCTGACAGCGGATGTGGATTGGGGGCGGCTGGCGGTCTGGTATCCGGACCTGCGCAAACTCGACCTGCCGCAAACCCGGCTGCAGGTGGCCGGCCGCAACGGGAATTTTGAAGTGAATGGCAGGCTGTGGTTGGCCCAGCCGCTGTCAGCCTTGCCGGCCTGGCAGTTCCCCGCCAACACGGTACATGCTCCGCTCATCAGTTTGACCGCCGCCCGGGGAATTTCCACCTGGCTGCGACAGCAACGCTGGGTGGTTGCCATGGGGCTGCACGACTTGCCCGATCAGGTGTTCACTTGGGCGATGCCGCAAACCCCGTTTCAAACGTACGCGGCGTTGCCGCTGGCCTCCGCTCCCGCCGCGATTCCCGCGCTGGAACGCTCCCTCAACGAGTTCCTGCATGATAGCACGAATTCCCCCTACAAGAATATCATCCTGGCACCCACCGCCGATCATGTTTCCGTTCAGGGACTGCCCTTGATGGCCCCCTATTTTGAGGCCCGCCGGGAGACGGCCGGCGAATATCTGCTGGGAGGCTTTTTTCCCAACACCCCCGGCAAACCGGTTGGGCCTGAAGCGCTGACCTGGCAGGGCGAGCCGGGGCTGGTGTTTTACCATTGGGAAAACACCGCCGAGCGCCTGAAAACCTCGCCGCAATTATATCAGTTGCTCTTTCTGGTTTCCCACCTGCATCAGGTGGAGGTCACCTCGCGGGCCGGCATCTGGCTGACCAACCTCGCCCCGACCCTGGGCCCCGCCACGACCAAGGCGTATGAAACGGCCCCCAATGAAGTGACCTTCACCCGCACGGCCCCGGCCGGGCTGACGGCCATGGAACTGGTCGGCTTGGTGAGCTGGCTGCAAGCCACGAACTTCCCCGGCTGCGACCTGCGCCTGCCGCCGCCCCCGAAGTTCGTCCGCCGTCCCGGCGCGCCCGCCCCCGGTTCCCCGGGCGTGCCCGTGCCGTTTCCTCTACATAACTAGCTGATTATGCTCAAACTCGGCGTCAACATTGACCATGTCGCCACGTTGCGGGAGGCCCGCTATCGCGGCCGGCCGGAGGGCGAACCGGATCCCGTGGCGGCGGCGCTGCTCTGCGAAGCCGCCGGCGCGCACGGAATCACGGCGCATCTGCGCGAGGACCGCCGGCACATCCAGGACCGGGATGTGTGGCGTCTGCGCGAGGTCGTCCAAACCCGGCTGAATTTGGAAATGGCCAATGTGCCGGAGATCGCGGACATCGCCTTGAAGCTGAAGCCGGACATGGTTTGCCTGGTGCCTGAGCGCCGCCTGGAGGTGACCACCGAAGGGGGATTGGACGTGGCCGCCAATGAAACAGCCCTGGCCGAAACCTGCCGCCGGCTGAAGGACGCCGGCATTGAAGTCAGCCTGTTCATCACCCCGGACGAAGCGCAGATCGAAGCCAGCGCACGGGTGGGCGGCCAGTTTGTGGAATTGCACACGGGCAAATTCGCCGACTGTTTCGCCGACGAAGCCGGCCGGGAAAGGGAACTGGAACGGTTGATCGCCGGCGCGCGCCGGGCCCACGCCCTCGGGCTGCGCGTCAATGCCGGCCACGGTTTAAACTATCACAACCTCGCCGCGCTGCGCCGGGTTCCCCATTTGGTGGAACTGAACATCGGCCACAGCATCATCAGCCGGGCCGTCAGCGTGGGGCTGCCGGTGGCGGTGCGGGACATGCTGGCCTTGCTGGAAACCTATCCCGGTTAACGGGAGTTATACAATCATGATCCTCGGCCTGGGCACGGACATCGTGGAGGTGGCGCGGATTCAAACCGCCCACGCCCGGTGGGGGGATGCCTTCCTGCGGCGCTTCCTGCGGCCGGAGGAAGCCGCCTGGTGCCTGGCCCACCGGGTTCCGGCGCCCCACGTCGCGGCGCGGTTCGCCGCCAAGGAGGCGGTGGCCAAGGCGTTCGGCACGGGCATCGGCGCGGCGCTGGGCTGGCACGACCTGGAGATCGTCCGCGAGGACTCCGGCCGGCCGCAGGTGGTCCTGCACGGCGCGGGGCGGACGCTGTTTGAAGCCTGCGGGGCCGGCCAATTGTTGCTCAGCCTCAGCCACACGCAACAGCACGCCATCGCCACCGCCATCTTGGAATCAGCCTGAAGGAGACCCATGAGCATGACTTTCACTGAAGCTCAACGACGGCACGCGGAGCTGGCCGGGGAAATCCGGCGGCACGACCACGCCTATTACGTGCTGGCCCGGCCGGCGGTCACCGACCGGGAATATGACCGGCTGTATCACGACCTGCTGGAATTGGAGCAGAGTTTTCCGGAGCTGGTGACGCCGGAGTCGCCCAGCCAGCGCGTCGGGGGCGCGCCGTTGAGCGAATTCAAATCGGTGCGCCATGCCGTGCCGATGATGAGCCTGGACAACACGTATTCGCAGGAGGAGTTGCGCGAATTTGTGAACCGGGTGCGGAAGCTGCTGCCCGGGGAGACCTTGGAATGGGTGGTGGAACCAAAAATTGACGGGCTGGCGGTGAGCCTGCGTTACGAGGCGGAGCGGTTCACCCTGGGCGCAACGCGCGGGGACGGGACGCAGGGGGATGACATCACGGCCAACTTGCGGACCCTCCGCAGCCTGCCGCTGCAACTGACGCCGTGCGCCGGAACGGCCGGGCCGGCGGTGCTGGAAGTGCGCGGCGAAGTGTATATGACCCGCTCCGGGTTTGAAAAACTCAACGCCGAACGCCTGGCCGCCGGGGAGGAGGCGTTTGCAAACCCCCGCAATTCCGCCGCCGGGTCGCTGAAGCAACTGGACCCGAAAATCGTGGCGCAACGGCCGCTGGCGATTGTGCTGTACGGCCTGGGCGAAGTAACCGGCGGAAACCGCCCGGCCACGCAACGCGGGCTGCTGGACTGGTTGCAGGCTCTGGGCTTCAAGACGCCGGAGCGGACCTGGTTTTGCCGGGACGCGGAGGAGTTGATCGCCGCCATCCAGGAGCTGGACCGGGTGCGGGCGGGGTTCAATTACGAGACGGACGGGGCGGTGATCAAATTGAATTCGTTTGAACAACAGGCCCGGATCGGCGCCACGTCCAAGGCGCCGCGCTGGGCGATTGCCTACAAATACGCGCCGGAACAGGCGCGGACGAAGCTTAAGGCCATCACCATCCAGGTGGGACGCACGGGGGCGCTGACGCCCGTGGCGGAGCTCGAGCCGGTGTTTCTGGCGGGCAGCACCATCAGCCGGGCCACGTTGCACAACGAGGATTACATCCGGGAAAAGGACATTCGGATCAGGGACACCGTGGTCATTGAGAAAGCCGGCGAGGTGATCCCGGCGGTGGTGGCGGTGGTGACCGCCGGCCGGACCGGGGCCGAAATGGGTTTTGACTTCCCGACGAAATGCCCCGAATGCGGGGCCGCGACGACCAAGGAAACCGGGGCGGATGAGGAGGCCGGGGCCATTTGGCGCTGCGGGAATCCGGAATGTCCGGCGCAGGTGCGAGGGCGCATCGAGCATTGGTGCTCGCGCGGGGCGATGGACATCGAAGGCGGCGGCGAGGTGATGGCGGCCCAACTGGTCAAGCACGGGCTGGCCCGGGATGTTGCGGATTTATACGAACTGCGACAGGAACAGTTGACAGCAATGGAACGGATGGGGGAAAAGTCGGCGGGCAATTTTCTGGCGGCGTTGGCGGCCAGCAAGAAGCGCGACCTGTGGCGGCTGCTGTTCGGGCTGGGCATCCTCCACCTTGGCACGGGCGGGGCCAAGTCCCTGGGCCGGCGGTTCGCCACGCTGAACGATCTTCTGGCGGCCGGGCCGGACGAACTGATGACGGCGGAGGACATCGGCGAGGTCATCGCGCAGAGCGTCATTACGTGGCGCACAAACATGCGGAATCAAAAATTGGTGGAGCGCCTGCGGGTGGCGGGCCTGAATTTCCAATCCCAACGGTATCAGCCGCAGGCGGCGGCCGGGCCGCTCGCGGGGAAGACGCTGGTGCTCACCGGCACGCTGCCCACGCTGACGCGCGAGGCGGCGGCGGCCAAAATCGAGGCGCTGGGCGGCAAGGTGAGCGGCAGCGTCAGCAAAAAAACGGATTATGTGGTGGCGGGGGCGGACGCCGGGTCGAAACTGGAAAAGGCGCAGAAACTGGGGGTGAAAATCATCGGGGAGGCGGAGTTGCTCAGAATGGCTGGCGGATGATGCCTGGCTGTTTGCCCGATGCGCCGAGCCGTCAGGCGGGGCGGGCTTTGGCCAACTGTTTGCGGATGGCGGCGAGCATGACCGGCCACGCGACGGGTTTGCACAGATAATCATCCGCGCCCAGGCTGTACCCGGTCCGGATTTCCTGGGGCGACGCCTGGCCGGTGAGGAAGATGACCGGCGTCCGACCGATGGCGGGGTCCGCACGGAGGGACTGCAATACGGCGTGGCCGTCCATGCCGGTGAGCACCACGTCGCACAGGATGAGATCCGGTTGTTCGGTCGCCGCCAGCTTCAGCCCGGTTTCGCCGGAGCTGGCGGCCACCACGTCAAAATTCTCACCCCGAAGCATTTCGGAAAGCGGTTCGAGGATGATGTCCTCGTCTTCGATGATCAGGATTTTGGACATCAGGCGGGCCGGCGAAGCTCAGGTCGTGGAGGCCGGACGCGTGGCCTGGAGATAAAGCACCACGGCCTCGGTCTTGGATTTCACCCCCAGCTTGCGGTACATGCGTTTGGAATGACTGTAAATGGTCTGGGGGCTGCGCTGCATCTGATCGGCAATTTCCTTGTAGGATTTGCCCTCCGCAAGGTGGCCCAGAACGACTTTTTCCTTTTTGGTGAGGGTGTCTATGGTCTTTTCGTGGCGCTGGGTGGTTTGAAACCGGCGGATGATCTTCTTCATCACGTTGGTCTCCATGGCCAGACCGCCGGCAACGTAGCCCTCCAGGGCCTTGAGGATGTCGCGCATGCTCTGGGTCTTGAGGAGATACCCCTCGGCACCGTAGGACAGGGCGCTGCCGATGAGGGCGTCTTCGGAGTGACCGGAAAGGACGATGATGTGGACCTTGGGAAATTTGGCCTTGATGTCGCGGATGAGTTCACAGCCGGAGGCGCGTCCGAGGAGCAGGTCCACCAGCACGACATCGAACGTGTTGCGCTCCATGCCGCGCAGCGCCGCCTTGGGATCTTGATAACCTACCGGTCGGGAAAACCCCAGCACCTGCTCGGTGTAATCACAAAAGGCGGTTAAAAAATCCTCGTCGTCATCCACTATGGCCAGCCTGATTTCCATGATCGTTACATGTTGATATTGGTCTTGCCGGGGGACCGGGCCGGATCAAACCACGAAACCGTCGGGGTCTCCCATGGCTGAATGTAGTTTAAAGTTCCAATTGCTCAAGATTAATGTGCGACCTGGGCCGGAGCCTATCGAACCTTAAATTCCAGCACCGTGAGGGAGTTGGGCGGGAAGGTGTGCGCAAAGGCGGGTTTGAGGCCGGTGAGTTTGGCGCTGACCGGCACCAGATGCCGCGGATCTTGGATGGAATTGGTCTCGTCCGGATTCCCGGCGAGGGTCACCACCATGCCGGTGGCGGCCACGGAGGCAACGCCCTGAAGGGTGAGATTGACCGTTTGCGGCGTGGCGGTGACATTGACCACTTTGAGATAGATCATCCCGGTGGCGCTGTCCTTGGTGACCGAATAATCCAGCGGGGCTGCGCCGGTGGTGGGCAGGCCGGTGAGCGAGGCCTTCAGGAGGACATCGCCATGATACCGGCTGAACAGTTGAATGGCATAGTAGCTGGGGGAGCCAAAACTGTGGACCGCGTCGTAGCCGATCAAGTTCGGCCGCCACTGGCGTCCGCCGGGGTTGACATTGACGAACATCGGGGCGTAACAGTTCATGACAATGAGGTCGGAGTTGCGTTCCAGCCCCGCCAGCCAGGCGGCGTCGCCGATGGCCGCCTTCATGGCGGGCGTGGGAGCCAGCGGGTCGGACAGCTTATCCCAAGGCTGGATTTCTTCATAAGCGGCCCATTCACCGACAAAGATTTTCGGCCCGTTGCGGTCATACTTGTCAAAACGGGCGGGGGCATCCTGCTCATAAGTGGCGGCGGAGCTGTAGTAATGTTCATCCAGCACGTCGGGCTTGCGGCTGTGGACGCGCAAGGTCTCGGGCTGTTCGCCACCCACCGTGGAAATGCACTGGAGCTGCGGATATTTGGCCTTGATGGCATCGTAGAACTGGGCGAACCGGCCGTCATAGCTGCCCGATTTGTCAAACCAATCCTCGTTGCCGATTTCCACATAGGTCAGCTTGAAGGGCTTGGGATGGCCGTTGGCGGCGCGGACAGCCCCCCAGGGGGTGCTCTTGTCTCCGGAGACGTATTCAATCTCATCGAGCGCATCGTTGACAAACGGTTGCAGCTCGGCACCCGCCTTGACCAATTCAGATTTGGGCGGCAGGCTGAACCCGGCATAGACGGCCAACACCGGTTGGGCGTTCAAATCCTCGGCCCATTCCAGAAACTCCAGCAGTCCCAGGCCGTCGGAAGACCGGTAGCCCCAGCAGCCGGGATGTCCGGGGCGGTTGGTCAGATCGCCGAGCGTTTGTTTCCACGGAAACCGGTTGGCAATCGAGTCGCCTTCCAGATAATTACCGCCGGGAAAGCGCAGGAACGAAGGCTTCATGTCGGCGAGCTTCTGCATGATGTCCACCCGGTTGCCGTTGGGACGGTTGTGCCAGGTGGGGGGGAAGAGGGAGACAAGATTGAACCAGACCGTGCCGGGGCGGTTGACGGTCAGCACCAGCCGGGCCTGGTCCGTGGGCGTCACCGCGCCTGTTTTCAACGTCACGGTATATTTCTTCCAGTCCGCGCTGAGATGGCGGATGGCGGCGTGGGTGTACACCGTGGCGCCATCCTTGCCTTCAATGGCCACGGTGACCTCCCCGGTGAACTCGGCGGCGGCCCGGGCGTAAAAGGAGGCCGTGTAACGCGTCTGCGCCTGGACCGGGATGCCCCAATAACCGTCGTTGGCCACGCCCGCCCGCGCCTGGTCGGACGCGTTTGCGGCCTCCAGCCGGAGACTCGTGGGCAGGTTGGTGTTCAGCGGTTGGGCGGTGTCCAGGGCGATGGTCACGGCGGCTCCGGCGGACTGCACCGCCGACCAATGCACGGGGTTCTGGGCGTCGTCTTTAAACACCCGGTTTTGAACCAACTCTCCATACAGGCCGCCGTCGTAAGAGTGGTTGATCTCCTCGGTCATCATGCCGTAGAGCGTGGGGCTGACCCGGCCGGCGGGCTGGCCCGCGTCGATCACCAGGGAGATGCCGGGGGCGGAATCCTGCGCTCCCGCAGCCATCGCCAAAGTCAGGGTGCCCAGTGAAATCAACAGGGCGGACGGCAGCCGGTTCGTAAAGAAAGAGCGGATGAATAGTTTCATGATATGCGGACAGAATGACGACAAACAGGGGGTTTGGCAAGGGGGAGTGTGAGACCCAAATCCTCGCCTAAGGCGATGACGACAAAAAAGGGCGCGGTGGGGGGGCCGGGAAGGTGTCATTTTTCGACGCCAACCCCAAAAATCCTCGCCTTATCGGCTCAAAATGTTCATAACTATCTCATAGGCAAACACTTTCTCCAATCCGCATTCTATAGTGCGGTTTTCCCAAACCAAGTTGGCGTCAGTTCCCTATCCCCCGCGCCGTTTCAACGGCTTGGCGGAGGTGGCCTGGGTTGGCAAGGGGAACACCTGCCATACTTTTTGCAGCCGCTTCAGCGCCGCGCCATTATTGCACAACCGCAAGCCCATCACACAGTTGTTGCGATTCATCCGCCCGGCCACCTGAATCAACAGCAACCGGAACCGCTTCAGGCGCGCCGTCCGTTCGTCCCCTTCCAAACACAGCCCCTTCATCGCGCTGACCACATTATAGGCCAGCAACGAGCACTTGAACCACGCCGCGTTGACGCCGAAACGCTGGCTGGGCACATGGCCGCCGCCCAACTCATTCTTTACCTCGTCATGCGTATGTTCCACCGTCCCCGCCTTCTCCCGATGCCAGTCCAACAAGCGATCCCCCGCCAGCTCCAGATTGGTGACCACCGCGTGAAAATGCCGGTCGCTGCCGTCGCCAAAGAGCACCCCCTGGGGCTTGAGCAACCGCAGTCCCACATACCGCAGGGGCCGAAGGTCTTTCTGCTCGTACTTCGTCCCGGGCACAAAGGCCACCTCGGCCCATTGCCGCAAGGTGCCGTCCGCCTCCGTGCCAAAGGTTTTCCACGCCACCGCCGGAACTTGGCGCAAGGCGGTGGCCAGCGGCTCGGTGAGCATCGCGCTGACGGCAAAACCAATCCGCCCGCCCGGCTCCTGCGCCCGCTCCGGGTGGTTCAACCAGGCGAGCAACTCGTTTTCGTGACAGGCCGAATCGCCGCGAAAATACCGCTCTTTGAGGTTGGCGGGCAGGGCCGCAAACGCCAGCTTGGCGCAGCCCAGCGGATCCTGCCGGGCCGGCACATTGCCGTCCCGAAACTCGTCGGCCAACACCAGATCAGCCTCCGCCCACACCGCGACCATGGGCTGATAACCCCGGCCGTCCTCATAATGGCAATAGGCGGCGGCCTTGTGACTTTCAATGATCGTCGCGTCCTGATCAACCGTGGCCGTGCGCTGCGGCTGGCCGTGCGCCTCGTACAATTTGGCAATCCGCCGCACCAGGCCGCTGTGCACGGCCTGCAAGGCCGCCACCTCGGCGCTCGCCGGAAAGATGAAGCTCTTCTGCACCGCGCGGTCCGGCCGCTGCGGCTCCAGGGCCGGGTCATGGAACCGCTCCAGAAACTCCCGCACCGCCGTCGCTTTGGGCGGGGCGTAGCCCAAGCCGCGCGCCAGACAGTCGTCGTTGGCCAGCAGGTGCAGGTCTTCGGGACATTCCCCGCCGACGATTTGCAGCAGGAGGATGGCCTCGAGGAATTGCGCTTCCGCAAAGCCGCGTTGCCGTTTGCGCAAGGGCAGATTGGCTTCGACCAGGGCGGGCAGCCCCAGCGAGCGATAGGCGCGGGAAACGCCCAGCAGCCCCGCATGGGGGCCGGTCGCCTCAAGCAACAGCCGGTCATCCAAGACGAAGGGCGTCTTCTGCATCAAGGGCAGGCGGGCGGCCATGGATGTAATATAGAAACGCTATATGTCACCGGCAACAAGAAAATGCGTTTTGCCCCCACTTTTTTTACTTTTTTTGGGGAAATGGGAAAATTAGGCGAGGATCAGGGTGAGACGGGAGTGTGAGACGAATGGGCTCAAGAACTTCAAGGCAACGAGAGGATTTACGCTTCCTCATCATCCCGACAGCGGTTCGGGGAAGGAAAATTCAAAATTCAATGCCGAAAATCCAACCTTCAAGGCTGCGTCTGGCGTCATCCCCTGACAAATTTCCCGGTTGACGTCCCCGGCCAGTCATGGCGTAAGTTAATCCAGCAGCCCAGACATGCGTATCTGTCCCAAATGTGGTGAGCAGATTGAGGAACAGTTTGATTCCTGCTGGAAATGTGCGGCGGAGCCGAAGCCGGTCATCGCTCCGGCCAAACGACTGACTTGGTCGTACTTTATTCTGGCGGGAATTATGTCCGTGCTGGCGGTCATGCTGGCGGATATACTTCAATACCTTTTGATCGCCGACCGGGGCTACGGACTATATCAGGCAATTCTCTGGCAGGCTTGGGGGGAGAAACCGTCCGGCATGGGTTATGAGTATTTTACGGTCATCCGGGCGATCCTCTCGTTTCTCATTTTATGGTGCCTGGTCAAATTTGGATTTCGCAGCCGATTGATTTGGATCTGCCTGGTGGGAGGGTGGATGGTGGTGGATATTCTGCTACAACCGGCGGCGATCAGCTGACCCCCGTTCACTTGGCCAGCAGCTCCAGCCGGAACGCCTTGATGGCGTTGAGCATGAATTGCACCGCCACGGATGCGAGCAGCAGGCCCATGATGCGGATGGCCAGGCTCATCGCGATGGGCCCCAGCCATTTGCCGCCGCGGGCGGACACGCGTAAAATCAGGTAGCTGGCCAGCGACACCGCCACGATGCAGAAATAGAGCGCGCAATGCTGGTAAAAATCCCGGGCCTGGTTTTGCAGGAGAATGGTCGTGGAAATCGCCCCCGGCCCGGCGAGCATGGGAATGGCCAGCGGCGTGATGGCCACCTCGGTCTTGTCCACGCCGGCCCGCGTTTCCTCATGGGTCTCTTTGACCCGCGACCGCTGGGCGCGCAACATGTCCAGGGAGACCTGCAGGAGCACCAGGCTGGCCGCCATCTGAAAGGCCGGCATGGTGATGCCCATGACTCTGAAGATCAACTGGCCGGTGAGCGCGAACGCCAGCAGGATGCCCGCCGCCACCGTGCAGGCCAGCCGCGCCGTGTGCCGGCGCTGCTCCGGCGAATCGGTCGGCGTCATCGCCAAAAAGGCCGGCACGGTCGCCAGCGGATCCACGATCACGAACAGCGACCCAAACGCCAACAATATGTATTCGGAAAAACTGATGCCGTAGAATTAGCCGCGCCCGGCCGGCAAAGTCAATGCCGCCGTTGAGGGCGATGAATGACGGGGAAGGGAAAAACCCAAACGCCGGCATAGTAGCGCAGATTGTCGATCTGCTGTATCGCCGATTGTTAATCGGCAAGGGAACGGAGCAGTTAACCCATCGTTCGGCCGGCGGCCAGTCACGCCCGTCAGCCGGGCAGGTTGCGGCAGGCCAGGGCGGCCAGAGTCAGCAGGAGCAGCAGGCCAGAAGGCATGAACTTCTTGGTCTTGGCCAGGCGGAAGGCGAACACGACGACCACAAACGCCATGATCACATTGGAGAGCCCCAAGGCGGCTTTGGTCGTAAAGAGCCCGGGGACGGCCGTCAGGATGAGCAGCGCGGCAAAGATGGCGGAGGACAGGAGCGACATCTTGCTGCCGGCCTTGAGGAAGCCGATCAACCCGCCGACCACCAGCAGAACGATGTAGACCCAGAGAACCGTGTTGGAATAATGATGCATGGCGTCAGGCTGCCTTAATCATCCACCACCTCCAAGCTCAGAATTTCGCCGGGGTTGCATTCGGCCACCACTTCAAAGGGATGACAGCAGATCTCGCAATCGATCGTGAAACGCTGGCTGGCCACACTCGTGTCCACAACCGTCTCGAAGGTTTGCCCGCAATACGGGCATTGAATTGATCCAGTAACTTCCACTCCCCCAAGTTAGACTGGGAACGCTCATATGCAAAGGATCATTTACGGTTGGGCTTGCCAAGCGGGGGATTCGGGGGGAAGATTCACCTCGGAACATTTTGGTGGTCAGAATCCGGTCAACGGTCCTATCTTTATGAACATGGAACCGCCCGCCAGTCATCTCCGGGAAATCAGCGTCATTGAGCCGGTGCACGCCGCGCTTGCGCGGGTGAAGCTGGTGCTGTTTCAACCCTTTGATTTGGGCAGGTGGTTCATCATCGGCTTTTGCGCCTGGCTGGCGCAGTTGGGGGAATCGGGTGGTTTCAACGGCTTCAATTTCAACGGCAACTTTTCGAACCAAAACACCCGGCCGGTGGAACATTTCCGCGACCTATACGGTCAGGCCCGGGAGTTCGCCCTCGCCAACCTGGTCTGGTTGATTCCCCTGGCGATGCTCGTGGTGGTCCTCGTATTGGCATTGACGGTGTTGTTGCTGTGGTTGAGCAGCCGGGGGAAATTCATGTTCCTCCATTGTGTGGCCTTGAACAAAGCGGAGGTCGCGCTTCCCTGGGCCCAATACCGGGGTGCGGCCAACCGGCTCTTCTGGTTCCGACTGGTGTTGGGGCTGGCGGGCTTGGTGATCTTCCTGCCTCTGGTGGTGGTCTTGGCGGTGCTGGGCATCCGTTTGTTCCTGGCCGGGGACTTCGAACTGGTGCGGGTCATGCCGGTGGTGGGCCTGTTCCTGGGCCTGATTCTGGTGGGGTTGGTGCTGGTCTTGGTTCAGAAGTTCATGATGGATTTTGTGGTGCCCATCATGTATCTCCGGGGCGGAACCTGCCTCGCCGCCTGGCGGGAATTGGGCCGGTTGCTGGCGGCACATTCGGGCGATTTCGTCCTGTATATATTGTTCCAAATCGTGCTGGCCATCGCGCTGGCGTTTCTGGTGATACTGGTATTTGTCCTGACGTGCTGCCTGGCGTGTTGTCTGGCGATGTTGCCCTACCTCGGCACGGTGCTGCTGCTGCCCTTTTTGACGTTTCAGCGGGCGTATGCGCTGCATTACCTGGCCCAGTTCGGGCCGGAATATGACGTTTTCTCACCGGTCCCGCCGCCTGTCAGTGCCGCCCCGACGCCGGGGTGATCCATTTTCCCCGGGCGGGGGGGGTTAGATCTGACCTTAGGTGTAATATATAAACTGCCGGACGGTTCGGTTTTATTGTTCCGGCCGGCCGGCGGTGGGGGGACGGGCGGTCGCCAACATGGTTGCGCGCGCCGGCTCGTCCTGCCGGAGGGATTTCTTTATTGGCCGATGGGTTGTGCCGGTGAGTTCGTCGCGTCGGCCGGGTTCAACCGGGCGAACAGACCCAACATCACGCCTTGAAACCCGCCCGCCGTGTCCGTGCTGAGGAAGGACGATGGCAGGTCCTGGCCAAGCTGGGTGAAGTCACCAGTGCCGGTCCGGTACAGCAGTTTGGTGACGGGGCCGGCGCCTTGGATTTTGAGATCAATCGCCGTGAGGTTCTCGGGGAGCTTGGCAACGGCGCTGACCAGCGGCGGAGCGCCGCCGCCCCGGCCATTGCCGCCCCGGCCGAAACCACGGCCGCCGGCGCCGGCCGCCGGCTGTTCCAGGCTGATTTCCGCGAACTTCCCGGAGTCAATCTTGACGTTAATGGCGTAGTAATGACCTTCATTTTGGAACGCTGCCAGGCCGGCGGTGGCACTGGTGGCCTGCGGTTGCGCGGTCAGCGTCACCGTGCAGGCAAAGTCGTTGTTCTGCTGGCGGACGGCCAGACAGGAGGGATTGCCCTGGCTGGACAACCGGTCGGCCCGGGGGTGCAGGTAGAGGGCCCGGGCAGTTTTGGAGGTCGCCCACCATTGGGTCGCGGGCACCCGGATGCCGGTCCAGCCCGGGGCCAGCGTGTCCGCATCAAAGTTGTCGGTGTACGAAATGTTGCCGGTGGCGGGCACGGCGGCGGGTTGGCCGGCGGGGAGGTTGGGCTTCTTGACGGTCAGCGGCACGGGCGTCTTGGGTGGCAGAATGACCGGCCAGCCGTCGTCCGTCCAGGAAACGGGGAGCATGAAGGTCTGCCGCCCGGTGTTGAAAAAGCTGCCCTGATAGGGTTGGCAGCCAAGAAAAACGGCGTACCAATCGCCGTTTTGGGTCTGAACCAGGTCGGCATGGCCGGTGCAGGTGACCGGATCCGGGCGGTTGTTCGGCAGGTCCATCTGCGTGAGAATGGGATTCTTTTCCCACGGCACGTATGGGCCGCGGAGGTTGTCGGACTTGAAGATCACTTCCGTGTGCGTCGTGCTGGTGCCGCCTTGGGCGCACATGGCGTAGTATTTCCCTTTGATTTTGTAAATGTGCGGCCCTTCGCACCAGACCGGACGCTTGCTGATGTCCGTGCCGCCATTGATGATGATGGTCTTTTCGCCGACCGGCTGCTTCTTTTCGAGATCGAGTTCCTGCAGCTTGATCGCGCGATGACCGTTGTACTGTGTCAGCGAGCGGATGAAAACCGGCCAGTGGTGAGCGAATCAAAACCGGCCACCCTGAGGTGAGTAATTCATATCATTTTTGGTTGTACAAGCAAGATGTTTCGATGGCCAGTTAAACGAGCCGGG
>Ga0302320_10011046_pt1 | contig 19187 bp, 15 predicted proteins | sample Bog_T0_3_FD_202130 | JGI IMG/M metagenome (GOLD analysis project Ga0302320, IMG submission 202130) | Peat permafrost microbial communities from Stordalen Mire near Abisko, Sweden - Bog_T0_3 | ecosystem: Environmental > Terrestrial > Soil > Wetlands > Peat | place: Sweden: Abisko, Stordalen Mire... | reverse complement strand
GCAAACTGTTCTATCGATTGGCTCAACAAGCCGTGCTGGTTGGCCCCGCCCCGTATGCAACCTTGGTCAAACCACAACCTGTTGTGCCTGGTGGCGTCAAGTAAATACCCCTAATAAGAATAATAAGCGGTGACTATGGCGCATATCTTGCCCTTGTCGTTGCTAAGACCATCAAGAAGCGCGCCATTGCCCTTCCTGCGCTCGGTATTCAAGACGTTATTAAGTCATATGAAGATTTGATTCAAACCGCAGAGGCATCACCCTCGGTTGAGGCGACAAAAATCCAAATGTACTATTTGAACCTATTTTTGGAATTGGAGAAATTGCTTCAGGCCGAACAATGGACGATCTTAGTCGTCGAAGACATTACTTGGGACCGGCGCACTTGGGTAACAAAGTCTCATGATGCATTCAAGGCGGCCAAAATCGTGCCCCGCACCATCAGGAGGAACAGAATGAAGCACGGGCTTTCGATCGCTCTTGCAGCGCTAACGCTGCCAGTAAGAAGAACACCATGACGTTTCGCACCCTCTCACGGCTCGTTTTGCTTCTGACGTTGGTGCTTGCGCAACCGCTTGTTAACGCACAAGGCCATGAGCACGCCTTCTGCTTCGGACCGATATCCCCTGCGGGGGAGCGGCTCTCCGATGCTCTCGAGATGTTCATCTCGCTCACAGTTTTCACCTCACGACATAAGCATGGATACGGGAATAGACGAAAGATCGATCGTGTGCAAGCAAATCTCTGCTCAGATCTTGCTGAAGTTCGATCTTGGCGCCAAGTTCTTCAGGTACACCGCGCGGCACAATCAGATTGCGGAAGCAGATTCGCGCGCCCGTGCGCGCTGTACGTGCCACTTCGGAAAACAGCCGTCCTGCTTCATCCGGACTCATCAACTCGCAAATATTCGAGAGACTGAAGGCGTCAATTGAGGAGTCCGCTTGTTTGGCGAACCATCCCTGCGCGTCACACGTGATCACCTCAATACGGTCCAGCCTGCTCCTCACAATTGCAAGATTCCCCTCGCGCAGATAGTCAGGCATTGCATCGCCACTCCAGTAGCGGCCCCGCAAATATTGCGCCAGGAAGTAGTTTGTGGCGATCGGGATTTCACACATGGCATGTTTAGACCGGCGGAAAAAGCTCTCCGCAAAGGAAGACGAACCGTCGTCAAACTTGAAATAGTCCGCTGTCAATCCGCGCTTTGCGAGCATCCGCTTGTTGAAGGCCAGTTTGAAAAGCAGACGCCACTGAAATGTGTTCCAGACCCTTTCGAAATATGCACGCTGGTCTTCAACGGACACGCAGCGGAAGAAGTTCTCGATCCGGCCCTTACCCTGCATCACACCAAGAAAGCGAATGAACCTGCCAATGAAGGATTCATAGCGACCGGCATGGACAACTCCCTGTTGCACTGCCTCAACCTTGCCTCTCCAATATGCAAGTGCCTCCGCCGTAAGATCGGCCGCGAGCCTATCAAAAACCTTGAGGCGGTTTTCAGATGGAGCCAATCCGAGAAATGCCAGTAACTCCTCGTGTTCCAGGTGGCGCACCGCGGCGATTTTCAGCTCCAGCAGAAAAGACTGCGATGCATTGATGTCCACTGCATAGATCTTTGCCGGATTGTCGAGCAACAGAGTTAACGTGTTGCACCCACCCGAACTGATCGTCGTTACAGTGCTTCCGTGCTCGATCACCAGTGCCCGCCGATCCGAAGAAGGATCTTCCCAACTCATGCCAAACAGAAGGCTGGACAACTCAACCTGATCCTGTGCCTTCACACCCATTGTCCTACCCTTTCCACCGCGCACTCATGCGATACAGCGATTGGCCCATCGCTGTTATAGAGCGGAGCAAGGACGATGCCGTGACGAGCCGCCATGCTCTCCATCTCCTCAACCCGCTGGGGTGTGATGAAACCTCTACCTTCAGAAAAAGGCTCGAACCTTCTCTCCAAGGCGAGCGTCATCCCTTCCAGGAGGCATCCATGCGCAACATCAGGAAAAGGATGCCGGTTCAAGACTCCACCGACCGCAGGCGCGAATGTCATGCCAGATGTAACCTGTCCAAGACCTCCGTAAAACACTTTCCATCCATTCCTGTTTGCGAGTGGAGCAAGATTCTTGGGATATCCCGCATCGCAAATGATGGCGCCTGGAGAAAGTTGGCCCAACAGCAGCGAAGGCGAAGGCAGGCTTGCCGCACAAACCACGACATTGGCCCGTGCCGGCAGATCGAGAATACTCGTTGCTACATCGACTTGCATTCCCTGCACCTCGAGGTCCTGCTGGAGTCTCCGTAACCTTTCCAGATTCCGCGCACACAGGATCACTCTGCCTCCCAGAGGCGCAAGACAACGAGCGCACCCTGATCCCACATCGCCGGTCGCTCCTACGATCAGCAGGGTTGCGTTGCGCAAATCGGTGCCATGCTGCGCGCACATCTTGCGGATGCCGCTGACGATGAAAGCGACCGTCAGCGAATTGCCGGTCGTAAACACCGTGGCGCCTCGACCTGCGATCATGTCGAAGTTGCCCTCAATAAGAATTGAACTGAACCCACCCAGGCTCACAATCTTCGCCCCAGCCTTGATGGCGCAGGCCGCTGCGCCGCGCACGCGCTTGAGATTGTCTTGTAGGAATGCAGCATCAAGACGGTCGGGAGGAATGAACGAGTCGATATAGAGGCCACGCGCGCTCACACCCAGTTCGGAATACGCCCGCACGTGGCAAACGGCGCGTGGCGGAATCCACGGCACAATGGACATGATGTCTTCGTCCGGAACAGGCGGGTACGCCGGCCCGCGCAGCAGTGCAAAGACATCCGCGGTAGCCCGCCAGCTCTCTTGATGACCGATCAGGGCAAAATCGAATTGCTCGTCTTTCATTCGTGCTCCTATACCGGTAGCCGCGTTACCCATTCGAGAGTCATCTCGCCTGGTAACCCGAGCGTGTCAAGCGTCGTCAGGTATTGCTGTAACGACGCGCCGCGTAGCTCACTTGCCGTTAGTCCCACTCCGGGTAACGAAGCCTTCATGCAGTTTCCATGGCAGACTTCGCAATGACCGTGCTTGTCCTCGCGAGCCAGCATCTCGGCCAGCGTTGTCATTACATCGAGATGTAGCCGGTGAACCTTTTCATCGAAGCTCTGCGCATCGAGTTCCCGTTCTGCCCTGAGGATGGACATGGCATGATCGATGTGCTCCTCCTCCTCGGCGGCGATCGCAGCAAACGTCTTCCCCAGGCTTCCAGGTGCGACCTTGCCGATGCGCGCATAGCTGGCAACTGCGAAGGATTCGAGCATTACCTCCTGAATGATGAGGCAGCCGACGAAATCCCGCTCCGCAATGCAGCGCAGGAACGCAGCACGCAGGCGCTTCCAATATTGACCCTCGACATTGTCTTGAGGCACAACCTGAAGCTTGCACCCCTCATTGGCAAAAGCTGCGGCATGGCCCCGCTCACTTGCGGCGTGCTCCAGCGCATCCGCCTTTTCCTCTGCGTCCGTGCATATCGCCGCGAGTGATTCATAGTTCATTGATGCGATGAGTTCGCCCGTTATCGCCTGGGCGAGCACATCCTGCCAAATCGATGCTTCCAGTGGTGTAGTTCTGGCTGCGACGGCGGTTGCGTCATTCATACTCGATGCGACTTCCATGGCATTCTCCTCTTTGGGGGGTTAGACCAATGCATAATCTTCATACGGAATCTGGTCTACAAGGCTCTTGACTCTATCCGGAGTGATCGCGCTAGTCGCCATCGACCTGGAGGTGAAGGTAAAGCGAGGAATCCCCTCCACGACAAACCGCAGCGGATCGCGCTCGTGCAGTCCCAACGATAAAAAAGTGAACCTGTGCCGGTATGCCAGAACCCGTGCTTCGGCAATCAACGGTCGCAGAGCTTCTTCGCAACCTTCAACGCAACCCATGAACCGTACATAGAGCATGGAGAGTTGGCTGCCTACATGGGGCACACTCAGGCCGGGAATGGGGAGAGTCAGCACGCGAAGAACCGCAACCGCAATTCGAAGCGAGGCCGGCAATCCGATTAGCACATTCTGGCGCAGGGTCCTCGTATCTTCGACGGTGAGTGTCGCGACAACCTTTCCTGATTCTCGTGCCACAAGCATGCTGCGAAATGATCCCCGCCCGGCCTGTTCAATCAACTTCCGTAAATCGTCCGGGCAAATCGGGGGCGCGAAATTCCTAGTGCGGCTGAGCCCATCGAGAATCTTGGCAATCTCCGGCAGGTCCTGCTCGCATGCCGGTTCGATCACATAGCTTCGCGATTTTCGCCGAAAGGGCGACGGGATCAACTCCTCCACAAAGAAACGCCCAAGCTGAACTTGCGCAGGCGTACCATGCTTTCCTTCGGCAATGGTCATCACCGGCTTGTTTCCATCTGCAACTAGGCTGAAACAGACATCGACGCCTTCAGTCTGGAGGTGAGTCTGCAATTCCGCGATCAGTCGCAACGTCACACCTCGCCCCCTGTAGTCCGGATGCACCTTCATGTCGCCAACGTGAGCAATCTTCTCCAGTGTTCCACGCACATAGGACGAATGAATTGCCGCGGACAAGCAGCCAATCACCGCCTGGCTGTGCGTTGCAACATAGACGACCGCTTTGCCTCGGGCGCGGAGAAGAGCAAAGAAATCCGGCTCCCGGTCAATGCGCAGCGCAATTCGTCCACCCATCGGTGTCGACCTTGTCAGCGCGAGCAACGCCTCGTTGTCAGCATCCGTTGCCTCGCGAGTCTCAATCGGGTCCATTGCGTCTGTGTTGTGCGGGGTTCGCGGATCAAGCATCGTGTGCGATGTCATCGTGCGACCTCCGCCGGAGCTATCGCCGGAGATCCGGAGAGGCCAAAAGGCCACCAGTTCCAGTCGCCCGCAATTTGCAGTAACGCGGGACCAATGACCATGCGCACAATCGTCGCGTCAATCAACACTGCTACGGCCAGCGTGAATCCAAGCATCTTGATAATCAGAAAGTCTCCCAGCATGAACGCCGAGAAGACGGCGATCATGATTGCGGCAGCACTTGTTATCAGTCCGGCTGTGCTCGCCAGGCCCTCGACTACGGCGCTTCTCTCCAGCAGTCCCTTGCGGCGCTCCTCCAAGACCCGTGAGACAAGAAAAACCTCGTAGTCCATGCTGAGTCCAAAGACGATTGCGAAGGCAAGAATTGGGATAATCGGGAATACACTTCCCGTTGCACCGGCCACACCCAGTAATCTGCTCCCATGTCCATCCTGAAATACAAGTACGAGCGCCCCGAACGAAGCGGCTACGGAAAGAAGGTTCAGCAGAACCGCCTTGAACGCGGCAAACAGCGACCGCAATCCCAAAAGAAGCGCTGCCAGACTTCCCAACACTACACCCGCCATTACCTTCGGGAGCCGTTCCTTGACCACTGCATCGTAGTCGGCGTTGATGGCCGGAATCCCTCCGATCCGAATGACTGCTCCTGCGATCCCCGTGATCCTCTGGATGTCTGAGGAGCGCAATTCACGCAGCCACTGAATCCCCTCTCCCGGTGTAAGCGCTGCTCTGGGAAGCACCTCAATCAGAGTCGCAAAACCGTCGTCGCGCAGTAGACTTCTGCGGCTGTCCTCCGGCAATTGGCTCAGAATTCCGGGATCCTCTGGACCGCCGGACATCGTTGTAAGAGAGACAACCTCCGAACACCGTGGATCTTTCGCCAGGTAATCTGTCAGTCGGCTTATCGCCACCCATCCCGCAGGGGTGCTCGGAGACGCTGAAGCAGGCAGTTCGAGAACGACCCGGAGCGACTGTACAATTCCCGATCGTCCCATGCCTTCCAGAGAGCGCAGCGCCTGCACCGACTCGGCACCCGGGGGAAGCCAGTTGCCGGGCGGCAGGCCAGGTGAGATATGCCGTGCCTGATATCCGAGCAAAAGCAACGGAACGCCGGCGGCCAGCAATGCAATCCAGGGGTGTCCGGTGACTGCATATCCCCAGCTGCGCCAGCGCGCACCGCGGCTGGCCTGAATGGCGTTTGAACTGGCATGCCAATGCTCTGGAAGCCGTATACTCCAGGAATTCACGCGCGCCCCTAAAACGCCAAGCACCCACGGCAGAATGCAGGTGCAGGTCAGGACGCTCAACGAGACCACCAGCAGGCCGGCTACTCCGATTGAACTGATTTCGCTGATAGGCACAGTAAGTAGCGCCGCAAATCCGATCGCCACAGTTGCCGCGGAAACGATCAGCGTTTTGCTGGACTGGCCTGCGGCAATATCAGCAGCTTCATTCGCATCGTGTCCTTCGGACAGCGCCTCACGAAAACGGCTGACCATCAGCAGCGCATAGTCGATGCCAAGACCGAGGCCAAGCATCGTTGACAGGTTCCCCACAAGAATGGACAGGTGCATGTGATCGGCGAGCAAAGCGGCAGCACCCATCGTCATCGAAATTGCAAGTAGGCCGACACCGAGCGGAAGCATTGCCGCCGCTATGCTTCCGAAGGCGATCAGAAGCAGGATGAGAGTGACAGGAAGAACGCGAACTTCGGCTCGGTTGACGTCGTCTGCGCTGACCTTGCGAAAATCAAAGTTGAGCGGTGTCTCCCCGGTGAGTTGTATGCTGATGCGGGGAAACTGGGGTTGCAGTTGTTTCTGCAACGCAGTTGCTTCCATTCTCAATGCAGGAATCAGCGATTCTTCTGAACCAGCCCCTGGGCCCAGTCCAACAATCACCAGCGTACCGCCATCTGTGCCGACAAACAGCGGGTCGGGCCAATCTAGCCTTGAAAGCACGCCGGCGACTCTGGGTTGGGTTCTAAAGCCGCTCACGATCAGGTCGATTGCATTGGTTCCATCAACGGATTCTGGATCGGGTAGCCCCTTGATGACTGCGATCATCCGATGCGCATATGGCGACTGGAATCGGTTCGATAGTTCGCGATCCACCGCCTCCGCCTCTCCACCTTTTATATGGGAAGCTGTTTCCAGCTTGCCGCCTGCGTTATAGGAGAATGGAATGAGAATGACGAGACTGCATGCGGACAACGCGACCCATCGGCGGCGCCGTTCGGAACTGGTAGGTGTGCGATGCACTGGAGTCGTTACCACGGCAGTTCCATCGGGGTGGAATTGGGACGCTCTGGCAGCGGCCCGGATTTCTGATACTGCGCAGGCCATGCCTGCTCGACTCTGTCAGGTGTTCGCCACAACCTGAAGTAAGTACTACTGTATTTCCGCGTTGGATGCTGCGCCGCAATCGAGGGCAGGTAATTCCAAGGAACCCACTCTGCAAGATGATGTGTCAGGTGATAGTTGAAATGCAGGTAGAGGAACTGCAACGGCTTCCAGAGCTTCAGATCGTAAGCTCCCAGGACTGCGTGACGCGGGGTTCGAACGTGATAGATGTACTGCTGGCTGGCCCACGAAAATCCGAACGCGGCATAGCAAATGGCAATCGGAATTAAATGCAGATGGAGCAAAGGAAAAGCAATCACCCACACCAGGACAGTTACCGCGAGATCCCTCCGAACCCGGCCAGGGCGGACGTCATTCAGGAACTGCGCGAACTTGCGAAAGGAACCAGCGCCATCCTCTGGTCGTGGAAGCCTGATTGTGCTTCTGGGAATCATTGCCACCATCATGGACGAAAGTGGGAGAAGCAGCCAAAACAGGCCGGAGATGAGAAGAAAATACATGGTTCGCTTGAACCATGTATTCTCGCCAGGCAGAACGTAATCCTCCAATTCATCATTGGAGCGATTCCGGCGATGGTGAAGCAAGTGCGCAACCTCAAAGAAATGCACGCTCCCGGGGAACAGCGTGAAAAGCAGAATGCCCATCCAGACGTTAACCGCAGGGTTGCGATGCAGCTTGCGATGCACCGACTCGTGCGCAAGACAAAATCCCATCTGCATGATGAAAGCAAAGCCGACGGCCAAAGCTGCCAACAGAAAAAAGCTCTTCGAGTGGCTTGCCGCCGTCAGTACCGCTAGAGCAGTGATCATCTGCAAGAACATCAACAGGACATTCAGCCGGCTTGCAATCGGATAGCGCCTGTCTCGGCGCCGGGGAATCCATCTTCCGGCCACCGCCGTTTCATTGGAGATCAAAGGTGAGACGCGTAGTTCCGGATTCTGCGCGAACATATCAATTGCCATTGCGATCCTCCCGATCCGGACTCTGCACCCAGCGCTGCGCCCCGCCCTCCACTTGCGAGGAAGCGAATGCGATGATTGTCAGGCTTAGTCTCTTGAATTCTTAAAAGGCTCCCCGCTCAGCGACGGGACACTGGCTCAGTTCCGTGAAGGCTGAATTGGCATCAATGAGTTTCGAAGGGGCGCGGATGTGCGTGAGCGAACAGTTGAGACGACCATGCGCGCCTTTGTCAAGCGAATTCAAGCGACGTTCCCTTTTTGCTCTGTTGGCGCATAAGCCGCTGACCTCGGATTACAACGACCTGTCCAGAGCGGCCCTGGCTAATTCTTCGGAGTAGCCACCGAACGATACCATGCGTCCTTCTTCTTTTGCGCAGACAAATCAGGAATTGCCGGACGGCCAATCCATGTGGAGCGGCGATTGCCAAGGTTATGCGGTGTCCGGCAATTGATTCCTGCGCCATGATTCCCTGGCAGGTCGCTCACCATGTAGGCACTGGAATCGCAGGTTATTGTTCCGCCGGAGTTGCCGGTAAATGTTGCACCTGTGAAATCCGCGCTGGAGTTGACCAGAACAAGCATTCCCGGACCCTCGTTGGCAGAGATTGTCCCACCACGCAAGTAAGTTTCCGAATTTCCATCCACCACAACACCAGCACTGCGTAGGTCGTCCGCGGTCCCATTCTGCGATATCAGGTTCGCGCCAAAAATATAGAGCTGGCTCTTGCCCCACAGTTCCACGCCCGGCCCGGTATGGCCCGAGATCTGGACATCATCGTAGAGCGTAACCTGGCTTCCCAAACCCGCGCTAATTCCAACCGGTCCATTTGCATGAATGAGGCTCTGATACGGCTGCCCGCAATTCCACAGAGAGATCTCTGAATTCTCCTGGAGGTTGATGCCGCCAGCCTGATTACCTTGAATCACATTGGGACCATAACAGGTGCCGATCTGAGCCTTGCTGGCTCCGAAAAGCGAGACACCAAATGCTGTCGATGGAGTCAACCCAGGAGCGTTCGCATTGTTCTCGATCGTGGTGCTTCCCAACGTCGAGAACACCGATCCGGACGTGAGCCATACCCCTGGGCCCCGGTTGTTGCTGATGTCGGTTGAACCAGCCCAGTCGTTGATGGACACGATCGCGTTCGAACCCATGTTGATCCCCTCGGAGCCATTGCCATCGAACGAGGCCGTACCTTCGACAGTCACATCCGACCCGCCGTTGGCGCTAAGACCGTATGACAGGCTTCCGTTGCCCGTGCAGGTATCGAGGATGACCGCGTGGCTGTTATTGACATCGAAGGAGTCACCGGCCGGGTTGGTCACATTCAGTCCATAAAGAAACACTGAGTCCGAGTTGTTGATGGATACATTTCCAACAATGTTCGCCGTCTGCCCGTACCAGGCACCGATGTTGAGGTTGAAGCCGCTCCAGATGGTCACGTTCTCAGTGCACGTACCGGTCACCAGCACAATGGATCCCGGTCCGGCAACTGCCAATGCGGAGCTGATCGTTGGAAAGTCATTCGGGTTGGCGCCCGAGCAATCGACCAGGTAGTTCTGCTGGCCACGTGCAGCAACGCTGAAGCATGTAGCGACGATCATGACCGGAAGCCAGCGAAGAATACCGATGAGCCTGATCCAGACGATGAGTGCGCTTTGGTATGCGCGCACGTGAGACCGTTCTTCGTGAATGCCATTGATTCCAGGTGTGAACATTTCCTTGCCTTCCTTTCTTGTGCGCCTGCGCGCGGACGGAGGTAACAGATTTTCGAATGCGATGAAACACAGGATCATCGGCGGCAGGACATGGGCGTCTCGGAAACCCTTCGCACGTTTGTTCCCTCGGGCTGCGACGAACGCTGTGAACCTTGCTTCGCATCAACAAGTTAATTCTGATGGACTCGTGTCTGGTGAGAATTCCATTTCAGTCAGATCCGCGCATTTCTTCTGTCAGCAAAAGCTGACAAACTGGCGGAACCCTGCACTCGCTCGTCGACGAATGACATTGCATTTCTGACAGAGTTTGCGTGGACATGGACACATTTGCGACGTCAGATTCAGTCGTGATGGTGTCATTCATGGCGTTTCCCTGGTTGCATGTCCAGGCATCGAGCAGGCTTTCCGGGATCGAGTCATCCCAACGACGCAATATGCTTTTGGCAATGAGCTTGAGATCGGAAACGAAGGTGGCATTTGTCATGTACTCCACGTCGAGGTGATGCTTGACTGGCAAGATCACCGAACAATAGAAGGAGTCCAAATTGTGCCCCGGGACACGGTCGAGAATTGCTTCTTCGTGGGCGAAGGCGATCGTTGCAGCGCCTGTGATTCCGGCGCGGCAAGCAAGGTTGGCGATGGCGTGTTGTGGCAGCTTGGGACGTGGGCCCACCAGGCTCATTTGGCCGGCGAGCACGTTCAGAATCTGTGGCAACTCATCCAGTTTCCAGCGACGAAGAAACGGTCCTATTGGAGTGAAGCGTTGATTCAATGTCGTGGTGACCGGACGATGCGCACCATCGGCAACGTACACCATCGTCCGGAACTTCCAAATGGTGAATTCCCGGCCGTTGCGCCCGGTGCGCTTCTGAAAAAAGAACACTGGCCCGAATGATGTAAGGCGAACAGCCAGACCAACACCAAACAAGACCGGGATCAGCACCGGCAACACGGATACGACACAAGCGCAATCGAAAAGGCGCTTCGCGAAGGATCGAGACCAGGGACTGAGATTCTCTCTGAGCAGAACGAACGATGAGGAGGGATTTAGCGATTGCAATGCCTCCGTACCACCGGAATTCGCTCTGGTTAAATTCAATTTGGGGACGATCAAATGATTCGCCGCGGCTCTCGCAGAAAAACCTCGAGATCCTGCCATCATTCTGTCCCTCCTTTCTTGACGCAGGCGGCAATCGCCTACTGGGGTTGATTTGCCAGAGCATTTTCCATCGTCACAGCAAAGAAGGAATGCCCGAAAACAGTCGGATGATACGAGTCCCAGAAGTAAGTGTGGTCCGGATCGGCGCACACGGAGTAAGAGGCTGAAAGGCACGGATCCCTAACATCGACAAATCCGAAATGGGTCGAATCCGTTTGTACGGCATTCATCAGGCTAAAGACGTCAAGCCGAATGATGTGAACACCCTCCAGCAGTTGTTCGAATCCAAGCAACGTATTCAGCCAATTGTTCGCAGCGGAACTCGCCGCCGCTGCGAAGGTTGCATTTGCCGAAGCCACAGGAAGCAGGCCAACATTGAAGAGATCGGGAATGACAAAGTGCCTTGCGCCGGCACGACGGAGCGTCAATTCACTTTCCGCAATACCCATCGCGATCTGGTATCCGAGCGCATCCGGGCTGCCCGATGTCGTTCCGACAATATCATTGCCGCCACCCTCAATAATGTAGAGAGCATTGGGGTCGGCCTTGCCTCCATGCTGGCCGAGATAAAGCCCCACTTGCTCCGGAACGCTGGGAATCATTGCGCCGCCACCGAGTGGCTGCGGAGCCGTCACCCATGCCCCCCCAAAGGCGTAATCGCTGCCGCCCAGGCGCGACGCTTGCATCGGTACCCCCAGGTAGCCGGCCACATGCTCAATCCAGAGAGGACCATTGGAAAAACGGCCGTTGTAGTATGGCGACGGTGGATATGTGTTGCCGGTCGCTGTGAAAAGGTTGCCGACATCGCAGTAGCTGTCGCCGAACACATAGATGGCGTCAAATGTAGGTGTGGCGGCTTGTGCGTCCATCGTTCCAAGAGCGAGACAAGCGGAAATCATGGAAATCCAAAAACTTTTGCACATGTTGTGCTCCAATCTCCTGGTTAAGGATTGTTGGTTTCAGCTTCAACCATACGGCGAAGCTGGTTGCGAAAGACTCTGCAGTTTGAGTTGAACGGATGAAAGAGCCGAGGAATGTTACGCTTCAGACCCGCTTTCATTCGGTAGACATACGATGAATGAGTCGTGTGCGACTCAGATGGGGATTTAGTCAGGAGGCGGTGGAATTATTGTCAGGATTCGACGACATTATTACGGCCGTGTTGCGGCAAGCGGCGGTTCAAGAATGACTCGCAGGTTCCGCGTTGTTGGACGGAACAATGTTCTTGAGTATCCAAATACGTGGAAATAAAAGCTCGTCAGCAACAAACGGCAACTATCCCTGCTCATGTGGATGCGACCCGGAGAAGCGGATTGAGCCCTGACGAAACCCTGACAATAACCTGAACCAACGCTGACAGTTGGAGCCTATACTGCTGGAGTGCAGCCGAGGATTCTGAAAGAAATTTCCGCGCGACGGTGGCTTTCCGTGCTGTTGGCGGGAGTGGTGTGCCTTGCCGCCTGGCAGGTTTGGCTTACAGTGCGCTTGCTTGAGCAGGACCAAAACCTCGAGTCGCAGCGATCGCACGACCGTCTCGGTGAAATTGCGGATCTCGCTTTGGCGCAGTTGACTGGCAGCCTGGGAGATTGGGATCTTGGTCTTCACGACCTGAACTCACTGCCGCCATTACCTTCCATGCAATCTCACTTCCCCAGAAATGCCACCTTCATTCTCGTGTCGGAAAATGGAATTTCGACCTATCCACATAGACAATTGCTTTTTACGCCGGTGATTCCTTTCGCCCGGAATGAGTTGCCCGAATCCTTTGAGCCGGTTGACGAATTGGAACTTCGCGAGAAGCAATACGACCGAGCAATGGCATTGCTCAAGCCGCTCGCTCTAAAACCTGCAACACGAGCTGAAGCCCTGCTGCGCATGGCTCGCATTGAATACAAAACGAATCAAGCTGATGCGGCTCTCGATGCTTATAAGCAACTTGCGGTCGAGGACGGGGTCGCTCCGTCAGGGACCCCGTACGCGCTATTGGCAGTAAGTGCGCGGTGCCGCATTCTCAAGGAACTTGGGCGGCAAAGGGAAGCCCAGATGGAGGCGGCGAATCTGCGCAAGAGCCTCCTGGATGGGCGTTGGCCACTGAGCCGCGAGGCTTTTGAATATCATTGGGCAAACCTTAAAAACGTGGGTCTGGAAGCTGGCCAGCCGCCACAAGATTCGGTTGACTTCGGAATCCTGGTCTCCGGTCTTTTTAATCGTTGGCAAACCGCTCGGTCCCAAGGTTCAAACTCGAGCAGCCGGCAACTTCAGCCAGACCAGTCTCTCCTCTTGTGGAACGCCACATCGGACCGCATCAGCGCGCTGCTTGCGCCGCCGGAATGGCTCGCTGGTAGCATGAAATTGCCAGCCAATTCAGGAGACATCCGCTGGAGGCTGCTCTCTCTGAGTGCCGCCAAAGAAGCCGGTTCTACCATAACGCGCTCACTGGCGGAGACCGGAATTCCCGGCCGCCTCGAATTCTCGAGTGTCCAGCCAGTCTCCGGAGCATCCTCAAACCGCCGCACTCTGCTTATAGGTGGCGCGGCCCTCATGCTCATAGTGATTCTGGGTGCCGGCTACGTTGTCCAACGCGCCATAAACAGGGAACTCATGGTTGCTCAGCTCCAGTCCGACTTCGTGGCTGCGGTCTCACATGAATTCCGTGCCCCTCTTACAACCTTGCGCACAATCACGGAACTTTTGGCACAACATCGCATTCCCGATGAATCGCGCCGCCAACAGAGTTATGTCTTTCTCGATCGTGAAACCACGCGCTTGCACCGCCTGGTGGAAGACTTACTCGACTTTGGGCGCATGGAGTCAGGCCGCAAGCAGTACCGCAAGGAAGCCCACAATGCGTTCCAGTTAGTGCGGGACACAGTTGCCGATTTCACGCAGCAGGCCGAAGCGAACGGCTTTAGTCTGGAAGCAAATCTCAAGTCCGCCGAGGGTTTGGGGGTTGCCAGTGTTCATGTGGACGAAGAGGCCTTCCGGCGAGCTCTGCGAAACCTGCTCGATAATGCCATGAAATACTCTCCCGATTGTCGTACGGTATGGGTAGACGGCTCCATTGAGGGTCATCAGGTGCATATCTCTGTGCGCGATCAGGGTATGGGGATCAGTGCGGAAGAAGAGCAGGCAATCTTCCAGAAGTTTGTTCGCGGTGACGCGGCAAAGAGGGCGGGGATCAAGGGAACAGGCATCGGCCTGGCGATGGTTCAGCAGATTGCCCTGGCTATGGGTGGAGAAATTCGGCTGCACAGCGAGGTCGGTGTGGGCAGCACATTCACACTTGTGCTGCCGCTTGCTGATTACTGAGGAAGGAGTGGCATGGTTAAGATTCTGGTAGTCGAAGATGAACCTGGCATTGCGTTCAGCCTCGAGACCGACCTGCAAACAGAGGGGTATGAGGTCGCGGTTGTGGATGACGGCGCGCAAGCGGTGCCCCGGGCGCTCGCGGAATCATTCGACTTGATACTTCTTGACGTAATGCTTCCCAACAAAGATGGCTTTGAAGTGTGCCGGCAGTTAAGGCACCAAGGGCTCAAGATCCCCATTATTCTACTCACGGCCAAGACACACGAGGCTGAGAAAATATTGGGGCTGGACGTCGGCGCGGACGACTATGTAACCAAGCCTTTCAGCCCGCGTGAACTGCGTGCCCGCATTCGCGCTCTGCTTCGTCGTACCGCAGAGGTTTCCGCTGAATCGGGCGCTGCGGCTAGCGGCGATGAGATCCATCGGTTCGGACCGTGCGAACTCGACTTGGCTCGCTTTGAGCTGCGCCGCGATGGTGCATCCATTGACACCACAACGACGGAGTTGAAGCTGCTCGCGGCATTTGTTCGCAATCGTGGCCGCTTGCTGACGCGCGAGCGGCTTCTGGATGAAGTCTGGGGTGCAGGAATTGCCGTCACCGACCGCGTCATCGACAACCACATCGTATCGATTCGCAAGAAGATCGAAGACGAGCCTGCGGCGCCGCGCTTTCTGATAAGCGTCCGGGGGCTTGGTTATCGCTTCGACGGGTAAGTCTGCGATCATCGGGAAACCCTGACCGAATCAAAACAACCAGCCGATACACTTGGGACTTAGTACCGATATCATTCCCTCATTCCAGGGCCTGTAATTGCAAAGGTGGCTTTAGCCAGTCAATGAGGAACACCTGCAAGATCGCTTTGAGCGCCAGGGAGCGGCTTACCGTCGCCCTCACGGCCGCATGCGGTCTGGCGTTGAGCGGGGGAACACTGACCGCTTTCATTTGTCCCCTCTTTGCTTTTACGCCTTTGGTCATGGCCAGACCATCGCTTGCGCAGTCAAGCTCAGTGCAAGCTGGAGTGCTGCTCGAGTCCGGAATTGAGAAAGAGGACGTGGACGGCGATTTGAAGTCGGCCATGGACATCTACCAGAGGATCGCCGCGGACAATGCAGCTCCTCGCGAGGTGCGCGCCAAGGCCCTTTTGCGCTTCGCTGGATGCGATGAAAAACTCGGTCGCCAGGCAAAACAGGTTTACGAACAAATTGTGAGAGAGTTTGCCGACCAGCCCGCGGCCTTGCAGGCCCGCAAGCGCCTCGCCCTCCTCACGCAGCAAGAGCGTCCGGCACCCCCAGCCACCATGAGTGAACGCGAAATTGAGTGGTCGAGGCTTGGATTACTGGGACCTGCCGACACCGACGGTGAACGCGCCGTCTATTCGACCGCGAATAGCCTGTACTTTGGTGATCTGGCAGGCCACAGCAAGCGCCTCATCGTCAATACCAGGAACTACGACTGGATTCCCTGCAGAGATTTTTCGTTGGTGATGTTGGACCTGCTTCCGACTCCAACGCGCCAACACACCCTTGCAGTCATCAAGCCGGACGGAACCGGCTACCGGACGCTGATTCGCGACGATGCGAAAAACAGCATCTTTCAACAGACCCAGCCATTCGCGATGAACTGCTCCTGGGACGATCGAAATGTCCTGCTCTCCGATTTTGCAATTACGTCGTCGATTTCAGGCGAGCTATGGGTCGTCTCAGTAGCAGACGGCCAGCGCAGAATTCTTGCAGATGTGAAGGAAGGGCGGATCAGGAAGGCTGTCTTCTCACCCGACGGCCGTTTCGCCGCATACGAGGTTTGGCCCAGAGATTCAACGTCGGTGCAGAAGTCGCGCATATTCGTTGTTCCTGTAGATGGCGGGGAGCCGCGCCTGGCGCACGAATCCGCGCCGTGGCATGTCGGCGATGCGTTTCTTGCCCTGATGGATTGGACCGCCGATGGGCGCGACCTGATCATTCGCGATGTACGCCAGGGAAAATCTGCGCTTTACCTATTGCCGATGAAAGATGGAGTAACCAACGGTGCGCCGGCCTTTGTCCGCTTTGGTGAATTTGACGATGGGTTTACGACCGAATCCGGGTCCCTGGTTTATGAAGACAAAGGCGCGCTGCCATCGAATGTGGATGTCTCTCTTGCTTCAATCGGTCCCGATGATCGCCTCGGAGAATGGCGCAGTCTCGATCTGAATACGAATGGAGCCACCAATCCCTGGCCATCCTTCTCCGTGGACGGAACTCAGCTCGCCTACATCGCCAGGGATGCCGATCCAACGCGAAGGGATGTCATCGTCAGGGATCTCTCCACTGGACAGGAGCGAACGATATACCAATCACCCTATGGTTCCATCGGTTGCCGCTTCTCTGCCCAAAGCCCCAAGGTCTTCTGCACCGTCGAAAAGGAAAAAAGCGAGACCGATCTGATTTCTGTTGCTGTTGATTCTGGTGCCGTTGAGAAGCTAGCAACCTTTCCCGGTTCCAGATTTCTGCTCGCGGCCACACGCGATGACCAGACCTTTTTCTTCTCCGGGAACGCCTGGCTTCTCGGAATCTACGACCTGCCAATCATGCAATGGGACCGGGCCCTAAGGCTGGAGACGGTTGTTGAGCCGGCATCCGAAGACCGGCGGCAGCTTTCAACTTCTCCGGACGGCCATTTCGTTGCGAGGATCCTCGACGGTGTGGTATCGATCCGGCCCATGGCAGGCGGCAATTGGAAGCCATTGATTTCCGGGGTTGTACTCAGAGATCCACCTTTCATCATGCCGGATGGAATGTGGGTTTTATATCAGAACGTCGACACCACCGGCAAGCCAGGCCTGTTCCGGGTGTCCATTGCCGGAGGAAGTCCAGAGCGTCTGGGCGATCTCCCCTTCAATGGTTCTGCCGGCTCATTCTTTTTCAGCTCCGACGGCAAACAGATTCTTACCTTGGCGGAAAAACCAGCTGATTATGGTCTTTCTGTCCTTGAAAACTTTGTTCCACCAGTAAAGAAGTGAGCAAAAGAAATGGAAGGAGGATTTTTGAAATGCGCGACGACAGCACCTGATTGAAGGCAGCAAGAAGTTTCGGAATTGCAATTGCGGACCGAATCTGAGCGCAGAAATGACGGAACACCGATTCTGCCCTCACACGTTTGGCCCATGTTGGAACCATGGATCTCCTGTGACGAGCGACGACGGGACCTCCACAACCTTCAATAGGATTGGAAACTTTGAAGAACTTCTCTAAATCGGGTTCATTCGCGAAATTCCTGGCCTTCGCCGGATTGTCGCGTCAAGGAGCTTCCAGGAAGCGTCCTGCCCGATTTGTCGCGTTCGTCCTCGCTGCTGCACTGTTTGCAAACAGTCTTGGAAGGGATGTCATTGGCCAGGAGCGTCCCAAAGCAGAGGGAGACCGACCTGGAGTGGGTGCCGAAGCCAGCCTCCTTACTGTGGCGTTGGTAGCGACCGTGACCGGGATCGGCGTGGGCGTTTACTTCGCCGTCCAACAGGCTCACACCGTGAAGGGCTGCACAATCGACAATCCCAATGGTCTGCTCTTGCAAATGCAAGACGGTAAGACCTATGTTCTTTTGGGAAACACGACGAACATCAAGGCAAACGAACGGATCAAGGTGACCGGATCGAGAAAGAAGAAGATAAAGGACGTCACCGACCAGCCAAGTTTTGTAGTTGAGAAACTCGACAAGGTGTACGGAACCTGCTCGGTTGCACCCGTGGCTCCTTAAGTTTGTGGTACTCGGAGAAATCGCCGCGATCGAACATAAGGCTTCATTCAAATTTGAGGAGGTAAAGAGTTATGAGATTCTCTCGTTGGATCCGCTTCTCCGCCATGCTGTTGATCTCCACGGTATTGATCAACAACGTTGCTTTCGCGGCCAAGAAACCCGCTGACCCAGCAACCTTGAAAGCAAGGATTCAAGCGCGCGGCGTGGGCCAGGGTGTTCGCGTAACACTCGCCGACTCCACTGAGGCCAAGGGTATGATCGTCTCCGTCGGCGAACGGAGTTTTACCCTTAAGTCAAAGCACGACGCTCAACCCCGCGAAATTGAATACTCTCAGTTAACCGGGGTGTACAAGGACAAACTCACCAGGGGGCAAAAGATCGGCATAACCGTAGCCGTCTTTTCAGTCGCCATCGCCATCACCGCGGTGGTTATCACGAAAGGGCTCGACAAGCCCTGGGGGCCGATTCTTGTGCCCCTCGCTACATCCAAGTAAAGCGGAATGTCATCAGTAAGGTAAGAATCGCCCCTCCTTTGCTGCAAGGGGAACTCGGTTGAACTGCCGCATCCGAGCTCGTCGCCCATCCTACCGCGTCTCAGGCGTCATTAAGTGGCCCTCCGGACATGTCTCCACCTGAACGGGAGGCGGAGACGGCGGCAGCTTCCGAGAAGTGCTTGTCCGGACATGAGCGGGGTTGCAGCGGGCATGGCCCACACACTCACTCGCCGCCAGATGGTGCTGAAGAAAGGGCTGGCAAGGCACTGGTTCGATCCAGGCCGCGTAGAAGACTCGATGGGCCTTGAGTTCCTTGTCGGTATATTTCCGGTTGTAGCCGCATTTGTCTCGTGAGCCCTTGAACCAGGTTGCTCCCGGAATCAACCTAACCATGTCGAAGAGTTGCTTGCGCGTGAAGTTCATTCTCAAACAGAACGCCGCACCGACCGGTTGAATCAAGATTACGGATACGGCTTAGGTGGCGCGGCGCTAGAGTCTGGTGCTACTTCGTGTGTAATCCAGTGCATTTTGGTGCATCTAGGAGCCTGTCGGTCATAGCGATATTCCCGGCAAGATCCGCGGCACCGATTGCATAAAGGGGATCTGGTCCGTTGGTTGAAGTCGGGCGATCTGGTC
>Ga0302320_10011043_pt1 | contig 19190 bp, 16 predicted proteins | sample Bog_T0_3_FD_202130 | JGI IMG/M metagenome (GOLD analysis project Ga0302320, IMG submission 202130) | Peat permafrost microbial communities from Stordalen Mire near Abisko, Sweden - Bog_T0_3 | ecosystem: Environmental > Terrestrial > Soil > Wetlands > Peat | place: Sweden: Abisko, Stordalen Mire... | reverse complement strand
GGGTCATCGTATTCGCTCGCGGCTGCGTTGGCTGTGACGGGAAGAACTCGCCGCAGATCCTTCCCCTTCGCTGCGCTCAGGGTCAGGATGACAGCTACCTTTTTGCGGCGTTTCGTCTTACTGAAAGGCGAGCGGCTTCCAGGTGGCGCCTTCTTTGAGGGCTAGCTGGAGGGGGCGGGGTGGGCCTTGGGGGGGGACGGTGACTTCAACCCAGATTTCCTGGTTGGGTTGGAGGGGGCTGGGGACGGCGACGCCTGGGGGGATGTAGAAGTTGGCGGGGAGGGCGAGGCGCATCTGGTCGCAGGGGCTGCCGGGGTCGGCTTCGACGAGGACGCCGTCGGAGGGGCCGCGGGGGTTCTGGAGGCGGATGGCGAGGAGCTGGTTGTTCTGGACCTTGAGGCTGGCGGGGAAGTGGACCCACTGGACGGGGGTGACGGTGAAGCCGTCGGGGCGGGTGGTTCCGTCAAGGTTGCGCGGGAAGATGGCCTGCTTGGCGGAGGGCAGGGTGGAGCGGCAGCCGTTGACGGTGAGGGGCAGGCTGAGATAGCGGCCGCGCATGGGCTGGGAGCCGAGGGAGAGAGGGACGCGGGTCCAGACGCGCGGGCAGGCGTGGCGCTGGTAAAGGTATTTGGCGGCGATGGAGGAGACCAGCAGCAACTGAATGGCCAGCAGGACGAGAGATGTTTTTGAGAGCTTCATTGGACCTCCGCGGCGGGGGGGCGGGCTTTGCCGATGTGGCCGAGCAGGCGGTGGCGGGCTTTGTCGAGGGCCCATCCGCCGGCGAGGAAGAGGATGCCGAGGCCGATGAGACCGAGGGCGCGGCCGACCGTGTTGAAGATGTCACTGAAGTAGAACCAGGCGACGGCGAGGCCGAAGCCGGCGATGCCGAGGTTGACGAGGGCGCGGGAGGACTGGCGGACTCCCCACCAGGCGAGGAAGACGGCGAAGGCTGCGACGAGGATGTGGGCCAGCAGGCTGGGTGCGGTGCGGAGGCAGGGGCCGTCAAAACAACCCCGGAAATCCCTGGCCTGGTGAACGCACCAGGGCAGGGCCAGCGCAAACCCGACCGACGCGGCAACAGGCACAAAGCTTCGCCGAAACCCGAAAAGCGAGAGGAAAAGCGGGAGAGCTGCTATGAGAATCCAGCTCCAGAATTGGAAGGAGAACCCATGGGCATTTGCCCAGGGCTCGACGCTCCAACGATCCAGCATGAACTCGGCCCCGGCGACCAGGGCGATTGCAGAGGCGGAAAACAGAACGCCCTGGACTACAGCTCGCCGCGATTTCAGGGACATGGTCAGGAACATGACCGCCCAGACGACCAGGAATCGGCCCAGAAGCACGTCCTGGCCGAGATGGCGCTCACTGTAGAACTCAAGCTCCGAGAAGATCCAGGCGGGAATGAGGAGCAGGGCGAGGGTCTGCTGGGCCTGGTCGCGGAGGAGGATCCAGCCGGCGAGGGCGGCGAGGGCCCAGAGCAGGACGGCGGTGGGCCAGTGGCCCTGCATGTTGAAGATCTGGCCGACCAGGGCGATGGCCGCTCCGGTGGAGACGGTGCCGACGGCGTGGAGAGCGGTGGAGAGGGCGAGATAGCTTTTGCGGGTGAGGCTGCCGGCGAGGTGGAAGACGGCGACCAGGGCGATGACAGAGATGTAGCGCCAGGCGGGGCTGAGCTGGAGCCAATGGGCGGAGACGAAGAGGATGACGCCCGTGGCCAGCAGGATTGCGCCGAGGATGAGAGCTACCATGCCCTGCCAGCGGAGACCCTGCCAGCGGAGGCCGGGGGAGTTTTGCTGGTCTTGCTCCCAGGCACGGATGCGGGCGGCGGTTGCCGCATCGAGGACGCCGGCCGATTGCCAGCGATTTAGCAGCGAGTGATTGTCAGGCATGGCAGTTGGGCACCATTAAAGCACATCGGGGCGGGGCGCACACGGAAACCTCCGCGGCTATCATCAGGGGTATGCGCTTTGAGATTGTCACCATCTTTCCCGGGTTCTTTGCGAGCATCTTTGAGAACGGGATATTGCGCCGCGCGCTGGCTGGGGAGCTGGTGACGGTGGGGATTCACGATCTGCGGGAGTTTACGCATGACCGGCACCGGACGGTGGACGACCGGCCGTTTGGCGGCGGCGAGGGGATGGTGCTGAAGGCGCAGCCGCTGGCCGAGGCGCTGGCGGCGCTGGGGATTGCGGCGAAGAGGGAGCGGGGGGCGGAGCAACAGGTCGCAGGGGCTAAAGCCCCCGTCGATTCGGAGGCGTCTGCGGCACGACTGAAGTCGTGCCCTGTTACAGAGCCCCCTTCGAGTTGGGCTTTTCCGCAGTCTATGAGCATGTGCCCTGTTACAAGGCCGGGTGATTCCGCAGCTAATCAGGGGACGCGGGTGATTTTGCTTTCAGCGCAGGGGCGGCGGTTTACGCAGGCGGTGGCGCGGGAGCTGGCGGGGCTGGAGCGGGTGGTGCTGATTTGCGGGCGGTATGAGGGCGTGGACGAGCGGGTGAACGACCTTTACTGCGACATGGAGTTGTCGATTGGGGACTACGTGATCAGCGGCGGCGAGCTGGCGGCGGCGGTGGTGGTGGATGCGACGGCGCGGCTGATTCCGGGGGTGCTGGGCAACCAGGCGTCGGGGGAGTTTGAGAGCTTTGGCGTGGCGGATGCGGAGATTGGCGGCGATGTGGAGGGGGTTCCGCGCAGCCAGCATGGGGCGGGGGGACTGCTGGATTATCCGCACTATACGCGGCCGGCGGAGTTTGGCGGGTTGAAGGCGCCGGAGGTTCTGCTGAACGGGGATCACTTGCAGATTCGGCGCTGGCGGCGGGAGCAGCAGTTGCGCAAGACGCTGACGAATCGGCCGGATCTGCTGGAGGGGGCGGCGCTGAGCAAGGAGGACCGCAGGGTGCTGGAGGGGCTGCGGGGCGAAGAATCCTAGAACGGCTTGGTGGGGGCGGGCTGGTCGGCGGTGACGTTGCCAACTTCGATTGCGGCTGCGTAGAAGTTTTCTCCGCCGGTGGGGCTGCCGGCGAGGCGGCGGAGCATGGCCAACTGGCCGACATGGGTGAGGGCGTCGGCAACCGGGCCCTGGAAGAGGCGGTCTGCGGGGGCGTGGAGGGGCTCGGCTGAGGCGAGGAACGCGTCGAATGCGGCGAGGGCGGCGAAGAAGCGGCGGTTCTCTTCGGGCCAGGGGAGTGGCCTGGAGTTGTGCCAGGCGGGCTTGCCGGCGGCCATGCTGACGGCCCAGTCAAACAGGTCGCCCATGTGGGCGAGGATCTGTTCCGGAGTGCGGCCGGCGGCGTCAAAGGCGGCAAAGGTCTCTGGTGCGTTGTTGAGGGCGCGCGATGCGCGGTAGGCCAGGGTGGCGAGGGTGTGGCGGAGAAGTTCGCGATTGGCATCCATGAATAGAAACTATAGCGGAGGATTTCAGGACTGGGAACGGTCTTGCGCGGGGAATTTCTGAGCGGTAAAGTCTTGCGCGGGGAACAAGAATCTGAGCATGGGGACGACGCGGCGGGCCCAACTGGGTTCGTCGTGGGTACCGCCGGGTACGCGCTCGAAGTGGAGGGTTTGGCCGGGGAGCCAGCCGTTGGCTTTGAGGCGGCGGTTGAGCTGCTCGGCATCCTTGAGGGTGCGGTGGCCTTCGCGGTCGCCGACGTCGAGCCAGACGCGCGGGCGCTCCCAGACCTGGGGGGCGCGCTCGTTGAGGTAGCCGAGGATGCTTTTGTGGTTCCACCAGACGCTGGGGGAGAGCAGGGCGAGGCGGCCGAAGCACTCCGGGTGGCGCAGGCCAAGGAAGAGCGAAACCAGGCCGCCGAGGGAGGAGCCGCCGAGGCCAGTGGATTCGCGGTCGGGCCGGATGCGGTACTGGGTGGCGATCCAGGGCATGAGCTCGCGGGTGAGCATGAGGCCGTACTCGTCGGCCTGGCCGCCGCCCATCTGCCAGTCGCGCTCGTGTGTGTACTCGGCGAGGCGGCGGTCGCCGGTGTTGTAGATGCCGACGATGACGAGGGGCTCGATTTCGCCGGCCTGGATGGCGGCGTCGGCCTGCTCGCGGACCTCCCAGGTGCGGCCGGGGATGAAGGAGGTGCGGCCGTCAAAGAGGTTTTGGCCGTCATGGAGATAAAGGACAGGGTAGGAGTGCTCGGGCTGCTCGTGGTAACCGGGCGGCAGGTAGACGATGAGGTCGCGGCTGTCAGGCAGGTAGTGGCTGGGGAAGCCGCGATGAAGGCGGAGGCGCGGGTGGGGCGCGGCAGAGGCGGGATTATGGCCGGGCGCGCCTTCAGTGGCTTCAAGGCCTGATTGTGGATTGCTGTCCAATGCGTGCGTTCACCTTGGTGGTTGGTTGGGGTGGCGGGCAGCGGCGCGGAAATGGCTATCCCGAAAATCATCAGGCGCGAGAATCGTGAGGCGCGGGAATCATCAGCCCGAGACTGTAACATTAACAAGAAAACGGCGGTTCTCCAATTGTCCGGCGTCCCTGCGGGGAAGATCTGGGCGAGAGCCGATTTTCATCGGAGCGCATTCATTATGGTTCGTGAGTATCACAAATGGCATTCTCCGCGGCTGGGCCGGGAGATGGAACTGCTGGTGTTTGGGCACGGCGGGCTGCCGGTGGTGGTTTTTCCCACGTCGGGCGGACGGTTTTATGAGTTTGAAGACCGGCAGATGATTGCGGCGCTGGCGGGGAAGATTGACGCGGGGCGGTTGCAGGTTTTCTGCGTGGACTCAGTGGACATGGAGAGCTGGTATAACAAGCAGGTTCCTCCGCGGTGGCGGATCGCGCGGCAGGTGCAGTATGAGGATTACGTGATCCACGAAGTGACGCCGCTGATCCGGCAGAAGAACGGCGACGCGCGGCTGGTGAGCCTGGGTTGCAGTTTTGGCGGCTACCATGCGGTGAATATTGCGCTGCGGCACCCGGATGTTTTCACGGGGTTTCTGTCGATGTCGGGGGCGTTTGACCTGACGAATTTTTTGCAGGGCTACTATGACCAGGACTGCTACTTCAACCTGCCGACACATTACCTGCCGAACCTGGGCGACGCGTGGTTTTTCGAGCGCTACCGGCGGAACCGGTACGTGCTGGCGACGGGCTGGGACGACCAGTGCCTGGGACAGAACCAGAATCTGGATAGGGTGATGAGTTCGAGGGGGATTCCGCACGATTTGTTTATCTGGGACTCGCAGAACTCGCACGACTGGCCGACGTGGGAGCGGATGGTGAGGGAATATCTTTGAGGCAGGGAACAGGGAACAGGGATCAGGGACGTAGGGACTAGAGACTGAGGGCCAGGGCGCTGAGAATGGAGGTGCTGGGATGGGTGGACTGAATCCTTATGAGCGGTTTTTGGATGGGCGGGCGGTTGAGGCGATTCTGGGTGCGACGCCTGGGGCGCTGCGCGCGGCGGTTGAGAAGCTGAGTGCGGAGCGGGCGAGCGCGCCGATGGCGCCGGGGAAGTGGAGCGCGGCAGAGGTGCTTTGCCACCTGGCGGATTGCGAGCTGGTGTTTGCGTTCCGGCTGCGGCAGACGCTGGCCGAGGATGCGCCGACGATTCAACCTTTTGATCAGGACAAGTGGGCTGCTGCGTACAAAGGCGTTGGCGCGGGCGAGGCGCTGGTGGCGTTTGCGGCGTCTCGCGCGTGGAATCTGCAATTGATCAAGGGCGCGCTACCGGGGGCGGCGAACCGGGTGGTGACTCATCCGGAGCGGGGGACGATGACGTTTTTGACGATTGTGGAGACCATGGCCGGGCATGATCTGAACCATCTGGCGCAGTTGGAGAGGCTGGCGAAATGATGAGGATCGGTTTCGGGCAGGGTTAGTCCTGTGGTTTCCCAGGTCTCAGAATCGAGACCTGGGGCACCCAGCGAATCAGAGCGAACAAAAAACCTGCAAGAGTTTTCACGGCTTCCGTTCTCAGGGTGAGGAAGGCTACGCACTTGTGGCTGCGGCGGGAACCATTCGGGTCCGGCTGGGGTCAAAGAGAGTAGCATTCCGAATGTTGCTGCCGAGGAGGCTGTATGCGCCGCTCTCTTGTTGTCGTGTTGCTGTTCGGATTTTCATTTGCGCTGGCGGCACAAACGCCGGCTTCGTCTACGAACAAGTCCAAACCCCTCGTGGCGAAGCCACAGTTGGCCCCACCGCAGGTGGCGGCGAAGGCGCCGCTGGCCGCACCGCAGGTGCTGGTGAAGGATCTGGCGGTGCGGAAGGTTGTGCTTTACAAAAACGGCGTGGGGTATTTTGAGCACGCGGGGACGATAGTGGGCAATCAGCGGGTGGCAATTGATTTTACTTCGCCGCAGTTGAACGATGTGTTGCAGTCGCTGACGGTGCTGGACGAGGGGGGCGGGCGGATTGCGGCGGTGAACTACAACTCGACCACGCCGCTGGCCGAGCAACTGAAGTCGCTGTCGCTGGGGATGACGGACGAGCCTAGTTCGACGGAGCTGTTCCAGGCTCTGCGGGGGCAGCGGGTTGAAGTTCTGGGTGGGCCGGGGGGCGTGATTACGGGGCGGCTGATGTCAATTGAGACGCGGACGGAGAAGGACGCTGCGGCGGAGGCCGACACGCCGGCGAACGCTACGATTGATAAATATTTCCTGACGCTGATTGCTTCGTCAGGCGCGGTGCGCGTGATTGAGCTGACGCCTGCGCTGAGCGTGCGGCCGCTGGATGCGAATTTGCAGGGACAGCTTGACCGCTATCTGGAGCTGCTTTCGACTACACATGCGAATGGACTGCGGCATCTGACGCTTGACGCGCTGGGACAGGGACAGCGCGAGCTGCGGGTGAGCTACATCAGCGAGGTTCCGGTTTGGAAGTCGACGTACCGGATGGTGTTTCCGCGCGTGGCGAATGGGACTGCGACGGTGCAGGGTTGGGCTGTAGTGGATAACACGGTGGGCGCGGACTGGGACAACGTGCAGTTGTCGCTGGTAGCGGGAGCGCCGCAGAGCTTTATCCAGCCGCTGTCGCAACCGCTGTATACGCGGCGGCCGGAGATTCCGATTTCGACCGAGGCGCAGACTACGCCACAGACGCATGAGGCGGCGGAGAATGAAGCGCTTGTGCCGGTGGCGCCGCCGCCGCCGTCGCCGCAGGTAGCGCTGAACGGGAGGAGCTATGGCGGCCTCATGATGGCTCCCAAGATGATGATGCGCAATTCTGGAGCGGTGAGGAACGAGATGGTTGGCGCTTCAGCGGAATCGGTCGAGGTGGAGGCCAATGCCGCGGAGATGCGGTCAAGCGGTTTGGTCGCGGGCGGAGGCATGGGCGGCGGGGTTTACCGGCCTTCGGACGCGATCCAGCAGGGCGATGTGGCAACGAATGCGTTCGACGATTTTTTTGAATATGCGCTGACGCAGCCGGTGACGATACACAAGAACGAGTCGGCGATGGTGCCGATTTTGCAGCAGGAGCTGCCGGCGGAGCACGTGACGCTGTGGAGCGAGAAGGGCGGCGCGCCGCTGCGGGCGGTGTGGCTGGAGAACAAGTCGAAGCTGACGCTGGACTCGGGAAGCTTTTCGATTTTTGAGAGCGGTGAGTTTGCGGGGGAGGGATTGCTGGACCCGATTCATCCGGGGGAGCGGCGGTTGCTTTCTTACGCGGCGGACCAGGCGCTGCGCGTGAAGGTGACGGCGCGCGACAACCAGCGCACGCTGCACCATGTGCAGATTCAAAACGGCGTGCTGGTGGAGACGTATATGAACTTGGCATCGGTGACTTACTCGGCGACCAACTCGGCCGATCTGGATCGCGTGGTGCTGCTGGAGCATGCGCGCGCGAACAACGGGTGGACGCTGGATGGGGACGTGAAGCCTGCCGAGACGGCGCCGAACCTGTATCGGTTTCGGCTGCCGGTAGCGGCGCACGCGACGGCCACGCTGGAGGTGCGCGAGCATGGGCCGGTGAGCACGACCGTGAGTTTGACGGCCGGGTACAACCAGTCGGTGTATCTGCTGGACTTGGTGAAGCGGGCTCCGGATGCGCTGGAGAAGCTGAAGCCGCTGATGGATGCGTGGACGGCGCTGGCCGATCTGGACCGGCGGATTGGGGAGTCAAGGAAGGCGGAGCAGGACGCCGCGGCCGATGAAGCGAGGGATCGCGAGAACCTGACGGCTCTCAAGGGCAACGATGCGGCGAAGCGGTTTGTGGATGAGCTGAATCGCGCGGAGGACACGGTGCAGGCAACACGCAAGCAGACGGCTGAACTGGAGCAGCAGAAGAAGGCGGCGACGGAGAAGCTGAACGAGATGATCGCGCAGGTTAGTTTTGATTGGGATGTGAAGGCGGGTAAGTAGGGCGGGCTTCTTCATGGGCCGGTGGAGGGTTGTGGTATCCCACCCATTTCACGGTGAGACTGTGAAATGGATGGGGCACAGGGCTTCTGGGGCGGGATGGGAGCGGGAGACATTCCTCGGGGAAGCTCTGTGGTATCCCACCCTTGCAACAAAGTGCCGTTGCAAGGATGGGACACGGGGCCACGGCGAAAGACCTGGGATGCCTGGCTGCGGGGTGAGCGCGGAAATCAGGAGGGGCTGACGACCTTGCCGGTCATGGCAAAGACGATGGCGCGGGCGGTTGAATCTTCATCGGCTCGCGAGGAGATCATGAGGTCGTAGAGGTGGGGGTTGCACCAGCTTTTGGCGAAGAACTGCTGGAGGTATTTGGCGCGCTCGCCATCGACGGTGCGGATGCGCTGCTCGATGTCAACGCCTTTTTCGAGGCGCTCTTTGAGGCGCAGAATGCGTTCCTTGACGGGGGCGTAGACGAAGACGTGATAGACATCGGGGCGGTGCTGGAGGACGCACTGGGAGCCGCGGCCGACGATGACGCAGTTGCCTTCGGCGTGAGCCTTCTCGATGATCTTCTCGGAGATTTTGACCATCTCTTCGGCATCGAAGACAGAGTTCTCGGGCAGTTCGAGGCCGGCGGCCAGGGCGGCCGAGCGCATGGCCTGCTGATTGATGCGGCGCAGCCACGAGACGACGTGTTCGTCGTAGTGCTTGACCACGCTTTGGTCCACGTGGGCCGCGTAGGCAATGGCATCGATGATGTTGCGATCGAGCAGCTTCCAGCCCAGCCACTGGGCGATGGTTTGCGCAATGCGCCCGCCGCCGCTTCCAAACTCCCGGTTCACCGTCAAGACGCGGTATGCCACGATAGCCTCCTCTATTACACGAAACTGGTAACACGAAACTCTCTACTTTACTCCTGCCCCATGGTTCGCTCCAACTCGGCCTGGGCGGTGCTCTGGTCGGCCTGGGCCTGGAAGAGCGAAGCCTCTGAGTCGGCCAGGTCGGCCTCAGCCTGCTTGAGCGCGGAGGCATTCACGGTTTTGGCCTCGACCTGGTTGGCGGTGATGCGGCGCATCTCAGCCCGGGCCGCCACGCTTTGTTCGGCAGCGGTGAGGCCGGATTCGGTGCGATGTACCTTGCGGGTCTCCTTTTCCATCTCGATGCGTACGCGATTCTCAACCTGAAGGAGATTCTCCTGCGCTTCTTCAAGCTGGGTTTTGCGTTCGCGGACCTGGCCGCTGCGCTTGCCGAACTCGGCCAGAGTCCAATCCATTTTAAGTCCCACGGCGCCGTTGTTTTCGCTGAGCAGGGGAACACCGTTCTGGTAGACGTAGTCAGCGAATGCGCCAATCTCGGGGATGTATTCGGCGTGCGCGGCGGCCAGGCCGGCGCGGGCTTTGGCGATCATCTCTTTGGCTGCGGCGACCTGGGGATTGTGTTCGATGGCGGCCCATTCAATAGATGTTGGATGCGCGGGCTCGGCCGGGGGCGCAACCAATTCGACATCGGTGTTGAGCGGGAGGCCGACGAGGTCGTTGAACTCGACCTGCATGTCGCTGATGGCGTCTTCGAGCGTGCCCAGCTGATGGCGGGCTTCGGCGATTTGGGCTTCGCCTTCAAGGGCCTTCAACTGGAGGACTGCGCCGGCCTGGACGCCGTTACGGGCCTCGGCCAGTTGCTCGTCGCCGGCCTCGATGCGCAGGTCGGCGGCCTGCTTGCGGCGCTGGGCGCTGAGCAGGCCGTAGTAAAGCTGCTTGACCTTGAGCGCGACCTCATCGCGGGCGCGCTGGGCGTCGTCGCGGGCCTGGCCGGCGTCGGCTCGTGCGGCGCTGACGCCGGCGTGGATCTTGAACATCTGGGTAATGGGCTGGGCCGCGGTGGTGGTGGAGAGGACAAAATTCTGGTTGCCGAGCTTGATGGCGATGTCTTTGCCGGGGATGGGGCCGGCGGTGGGGTAAACGCCGAGCGCGCCCATGGGGAGGATGAGGCGGTCCATCTCGCCGAGGTGGACGGCGTTGGTTTGGTTGGCGAGGACGGGGAAGTAGTTGGCGCGGGCCTGGGTGACACGCGCGTCCATCTCTTTGGCTTTGAGATCGGCGAGTTTCACGGTGGAGTTCTGGCGGCTGGCGAGGGCGACGGCATCATCGAGGGTAATGCGGCGGGGCTGGGCTTGCGCGATGGAAGCGAGGGCGAGGGCGAGGAGCATGGCAATGGAGGCAGGGCGCGCGATGGGTTGGGCGCGGCGGAGAAGGCGGTTGGACCACGAGGCAAGGGTTTGATTCATGCGCTCACCATGCGCGACGACAAACAGGACAGGAATGACGACGAGGGTAAAGAACATGGAGCCGAGGAGGCCGAAGGCGATGACGCTGGCCAGGGGCGACCACATGCTGGAACCGGAGAGGATCATGGGCGTGACTCCGACGGCGGCGGCCATGGAGGTGAGGAAGATGGGGCGGAGTCGGCGCTCGCCGGCTTCAAGGGCGGCCTGCTCGAGCTCGACGCCGGCCTTCATGCGCTCGTGGATGTAATCGATGAGGATGATGGAGTTGCGCACGACGAGGCCGCCGAGGCTGACGATGCCCATGAAGGCGGTGAAGCCGAAACGGTTGTGGGTGAGGAGCAGGCCGAGCGCCGCGCCGGGCAGAGCGAGCGGGAAGGCCATCATGACGATGAGCGGATCAATGAGGGTGCGGAACTGGAAGAGCAGGATGAGGAAGATGAGCACCAGGCTGAGCAGCAGGGCGTGCTGCATTTCGCCGAAGGTCTCATCCTGATTTGCGCGCTCGCCGCCGTATTCAATGCGATAGCCGGGCGGGAGCGGGAGGGCGCTGACCTGCCTGCGGGTGCGGGCGAGGACCAGGCTGGCGATGCTGTGGCTGTCAGGGAATGCGCGGACGGTGAGCGTGGGGACGCCGTTGCGTCGGACGATGCGGCCGGGCTGCCATTCGGGCGCGAGCGTGGCTACGGCACTGAGGGGCACGCGTGCGCCGGTTGCTGGAGATTGGATATAGGTGTCAGAGATATCGGTGAAGTTTTGGCGGTTGGCGGCGTCGAGGCGCAGGACGACATCGATGTCGCGGTCGCCCTCCCAATAGGTGGTCATGGGCGCGCCTTCAAAGCTGCCGGCGAGCTGCTGCGCGATGGCGGCGTTGGTGAGGCCGAGGCGGTTGGCGACATCTTCGCGGACTTGGACGCCCATCTGCAAGGCGTCTTCGTGCCAGTCGGTGTGGATGTAGGTTGCGCCGGGGGTGTGGCGGAGGATTTCTTCGACGCGATTGCCGAGGGTGCGGAGCGTGGCTGCATCCGGGCCGACGATGCGCACTTCGACGGGGGCTTCCATGACCTGGCCCTGCTGTAGCTCTTTGACTTGCACGCGCGCTTCGGGCACGGTGTCAGAGAGGCGCGGGCGCAACGCGGCGACGAGTTGCGGGGTGCCGCGCACGCGGCGGGTGTTGACGAGGACCTGCGCGTAGTTGGCGGCGGGGACCTGGGGGTTGACGTTGTAGTAGAAACGCGGCGCGCTGGAGCCGAGGAAGCTGGTGTAGGAGGCGACGAGCGGCTCTTTTTTGAGGACGGCTTCGACTTTGCGCACGGCGGCGTCGGTGGCTTCAATGCGCGTGCCTTCGGGCAGCCAGACATCGAGGACGAACTGGCTGCGCTCGGCGGAGGGAAAGAACTGTTGCGGCACGAGGCGGAGAATGACGAGGCCGACGGCGAAGGTGAGCGCGCCGCCGATGAGCACTTCGCGCTTGTGGCGCATGGCCCAGGTGATGGCGGCGTTGTAGTAGTGCTGCATGCGGTCAAGCGGGGTGAGTTTGCGGCCGGCTGCGGCGGGTTCTTGCGCGTGGTCTTTGAGTCCCTGGCGGATGAAGAAGCGGGCGGTGAGCGGGGTGAGCAGCATGGCGACCACGTACGAACTGCCGAGTGCGGTGGCCACGGCGATGGGCAGGGCGCGGATGAACTCGCCGACCGCGCCGGTGAGCAGCAGCAGCGGGAGGAACGAGGCGATGATGGTGAGCGTGGCGGTGAGCACGGGCGTGGCCATTTCGGTGGCGCAGCGCCATGAGGCTTCTTCGATAGGCGTTCTGCGGTCGAGCAGTTCGACGTAGTTGTCGGCGATGACGATGGCGTCGTCGACCACCATGCCGAGGACGGTGATGAGTGCGGCGATGGAGACTTGTTGCAACTCGATGCCGAAGAGATTCAAGAGCGCGAAGGTGATGGAGACGGTGACGGGAATGGCGACCGCGGAGACCAGAGCGACGCGCATGGGCAGCAGGAGCATGGTTACGAGGATGACGGCAATGATGGCGATGCCGAACTCGCGGAAGAAATCCCAGATGCGGTCAGAGACGACGCGCGGCTGGTCGGCGACGAGATCGAGTTTAACTTCAGGGGGCAGGGAAGACTGAACGCCGGCGAGGGTGGAGCGCACGGTGTTGCCGAAGCTGACGATGTTGTTGCCTTCAAGCATTTCAACGGCGAGGAGGATGGCCGGTTCGCCGTCGATGCGCGCGTACTCGGTGGGGTCTTTGTAGACGCGCTGAACATCGGCGAGATCGCCGACATAGACCGGCATGCCGGTGGGCGAGAGGTCGACCATGACCTGGCGAATCTGCTGCTCGGTCTGGAGGCGGGAGCCGCTCTCGATGGGGACTTTATTTTGGCGGGCGGGGACGCGGCCGGCGAACTCGACGGTGTTGCGGCCGGCGAGGGCCAGCATCATTTTTTGCGGATTGACGGCGTATTGCGCCAGGCGTTCAGAGGAGACGTTGAGGTCAATCTCTTCTTTCTGATCGCCGATGCGCTTGATTTTGGAGACGGCGGGGATGGTGCGCAGGGCGGCCTCGACGGTTTGCGCGTAGAGCTTGAGCTCGCGGGGGCCGTAGTGGCCGCCATGGACGGCGATGAGCACGGCGGTGGTGTCACCGAAGTCGGAGTCGACGGCGGGGCCGCGCACGCCGGCGGGCAGGTCTGCTTTCAACTGGGCCATGTCGAGCCGGAGCTTGGACCAGAACTCGTCGGCATTGGCGACGGATTTGTTGAGCTCGACGTTGACGACGACGACGCCGTTGCGGGTGGTGGAGAAGGTTTTGTCGCGGCGGACCTCAGAGAAGCGGAAGAGGCGCTCTTCGATTTTGCGCGTGACCTGGGCTTCGACTTCTTCGGCGGTTGCGCCGGGATAGGCGGCGGAGACGATGCCGACGCGGATGGTGATTTTTGGGTCTTCGCGGCGGGGCATGGTGAAGAGCGCAAAGATGCCGGCGACGAAGAGCATGGCGGCGAGGACCAGCGTCACTTGCGGATAGCGCAACGAGGCGCGGACGGGGTTCATTGCGCGCCTCCTGCGAGTTTGACGGGCGAGCCCTCGCGCAGATTCTGCTGGCCGGCGACGACGACCTGTTCATCGCCGCTGAGGCCGGAGCGGATTTCAATCTCGCTGCCCAGTGGCGCGCCGACTTCAACACGGCGCTGGGTGACGCGGCCCTGGGCGGGGGAGTAGACGTAGACGTGGACGACGCCTTCGGGGTCGCGGAGGATGGCGTCGCCGGGGAGGATCAGCGCGTTGCGCATGGATGAGGAATAGATGCGCGTTTCGCTGACCATGCCGGCGCGGAGGATGCGGTCAGGATTGGCGACGGCGATTTTGGCGGTGTAGGTGCGCGAGGCGGGGTCAGAGGCGACACCGACCACTTCGACCTTGCCTTCAAAGGCGCGGTTGTCGAGCGAGGGGATGGTGACGAGGGCGCGCGCGCCCTGGGTGACCTTGCCGATTTCGGATTCGGGGATGGCGACGCGGACTTTGACCGGGTTGAGGTCGAGCACGGCCATGACGGGGATGCCCGCGCCGACGGTGTCGCCGACATCGATGCGGCGCATGCCGACGAAGCCGGCGATGGGCGCGCGGAGCTGGCAATCGGCGAGGCGCTTCTGGGCTTCGTGCATCTGGGCGGCGGCGGCGCGGGCCTGGGCGGCGGCTGAATCTTTCTCTTCAGGCCGCGTGCCCTGGCGGGCCATGGCGTAGCGCTGCTGGGCGGCCTGGTAGGCGGCGGCAATTTTTTGGAAGTCGTTGGCGGCGAGGCTCTGGTGGTCGAAGAGGAACTTCATGCGGGTGTACTCGTCTTGCCAGCGGTCGAAGTCGATGCGGGCCTGTTCGAGTTCCTGGGGGCGGAGGCCGTCTTCGGATTTGCGGGCGACGGCTTTGGCGGCATCAGCCTGGGCCAGAGCGCCGTCGTAGGCGTTGCGGTAGTCCGTGGAGTCGAGTTCGGCGAGGATCTGGCCCCGACGGACGGGCTGGCCCTCTTCGACGAGGACTTTGGCGACGCGGCCGGGGATCTGGAAGGCGGTCTGGGCGGTTACGTTGGCCTCGACTGAGCCGCTGACGGCAACCGTGACGGGCTCGACGAGATGAAGGGGGGCGCGGAGGCGGACGGGGACCGGCTGGTCGGCGGCTACGGGGGTGCGAGGGCCGCAGCCTGCCAGCGGAAGAATGGCAAACAAGCACAATGGATAGAGAGAGATAGATGATCTGTTGGGAAGGCGGTTGGGGCTGGGAGGCGGGGCGGAAGGGAGGTAGGTTGAATGGATGTCGATCATGGATAGTCTTTCTTGACAAAAATAGAATGACACGTCATTCTTTTATTTGCAAGAGGGGACCAGGGGAAAAGATGGCCTATAAAACGTCTGCCGCTACGGTGGCCCGCAAACTGGCCCGCCGCAACACACTGCTTGAGGCTGCCACGCAACTGTTTGGCAGCTACGGCTACCACGCTGCCACGGTGCCGATGATTGTGGCCGAGGCGGGCAGTTCCGTGGGGAGTTTTTACGCGTATTTCCGCAACAAGGAAGATGTGTTTGCGGCGGTGCTGGAGGCGCTGGGCGAGAAGATTGACCGGCTCATTCAGCAGGCCAAGTTCTCAGTGGCCGATCCGCTGCGGGGGATTCCGGTGGCGGTGGAGTCGCTGTTTCTTTTTCTGGTGGAAAATCCGCAGGAGGCACGGATTCTGATTGTGGAGTCATCGGGGCTTAGCCCGCGGCTGGAAAAAGTGCGGCGGGCGATTTTGCGGCAGCAGGCGGAGCAGGTGAGCCGCTCTCTGGAGCAGGCGAGCGGCGATTTGGCGGTGGCGAACCCGGGGATAGCGGCGAGCTGCCTGGTGGGGGCGGTGTACGAGGCGCTTTATAGCTGGCTGGAGCAGCCGGTGGGCGAGCGGTTGCCGGCGATTGAGGCGGCGCGTGCGGTGGCCGATTACAACTCGCGGGCGCTGCGGCGGGGTTGAGCGGCCCGTCTTACGCTGGGGGGCTTTGCCGATGCCCATGAATGGGATGGATTCGTAGGAATGACTTCGCACCGGGGGTGAAAGTGCGTGCGTTACGACTAAATGCATTGGGAGTTGTGGCTCGGATCGGCCGCCCCTGCGGGGCTTGGGCATTGCTTCTTCGGCTTTTCCCAGGATTTCATCCTGGGCTATTTTCCTAGCATCCCTCCGGGATGCTCTTGGCGAGTCGGCGAGCGAAGTGTTGCGAGTTCTCACGCAGACACTAAAGCCCTGCTCATCTTATGGGCTGTTCTCGGCACGACTGAACAGCTTGCGGAAAAAGCCTGAATTCGAGCTGAACGCTGGAGCAGACCTTGGCAGGGGCTAAAGCCCACGTTGATATTGCGGCGTTTGCGGCCCGGCTAAAGCCGGGCCCTGTTACAAAGCCTCCTCCGCAATGAGTTTTTCCGCAAACTGTGAAGTCGTGTCCTTTCAAAACAAAAACGGCGATCGGTGTGGCGGACACCACCAGACCGCCTGACTTAGACTCGGGGGCTTTACACTGGAATCGCGGATGGTCTGTGGAGGTTGATGCGGCATGAAGAAGATCGGCGTGCTGTTCGGCATGGAGAACAGTTTTCCCGGCGCACTGGTGGAACATATCAACGCCCGCAACCTGGACGGCATTGAGGCCGAGTTTGTGGAGACGGGCGCGGTGCGGCTGGACAAGGCTCCGCCTTACGCGGTGATTGTGGATCGCATCTCGCACGACATTCCGTTCTATCGCGCTTACCTGAAGCATGCGGCACTGAACGGGACGGCGATTATCAATAATCCGTTCTGGTGGTCGGCGGACGACAAGTTTTTCAACTACACGCTGGCGGCGAAGCTGGGCGTGGCTGTTCCGGCGACGGTAATTTTGCCGCACAAGCAGCACCCGGAGGGGACGACGGACCGGTCAATGCGGAACCTGGAGTTTCCGCTGGACTGGGAGGCGGTGTTTGCGTACGTGGGCGAGCACGGATTCATGAAGCCGATTGACGGCGGCGGCTGGCGCGATGTGTATCACATACACAATCGCGAGGAGTTCTTTGCGGCCTATGACCAGTCGCGCGACCTGTGCATGCTGTACCAGAAGGCGGTGGAGTTCAAGGAGTATTTTCGCTGCTATGTTGTGGGGCAGAAGCGGGTGCATATCATGCCCTACGATCCGCGCAAGCCTCATGCGGAGCGGTATGTGCTGCATCCGCCGGCGTATGACAAGGCGCTGCTGCACCGCGTGGAGCAGGACGCGCTGAAGCTTTGCCGCGCGCTGGGCTACGACCTGAACACGGTGGAGTTTGCGGTGGAAGACGGCGTGCCGTATGCGATCGACTTCATGAATCCGGCGCCGGATGCGGGGCTGGAGTCCGTGGGGCAGGCGAACTTCGATTGGATTATCAAAGAGGTTGCGGACCTGGCGATTGCGCGGGCGCGACAGGCTCCGAGTCATTTGAAGCTGCGTTGGTCGGCGTTTCTGGGGGCGGTGGCGCCGGCGGCCAAGGCGCAGCGGCATGGCGGCAGGCATCACCACGTGAAGAAGAAGCATGGGAAGCACACGGGGTTGAAGGCGCGGTAGGTGAAGATGCGGGCCGACGTTGACTGCGTGTATCTTGTGGGATACAATCAAAATGATTGAAGTTCGTGAGACCGAGGTGTTTTCCAGGTGGTTGAGCAGGCTGCGGGATCGCAAAGGCAAACGAGCCATCCTGGTGCGCATACAGCGTCTCGCCCTGGGCAATCCGGGGGACGTAAAGCCTGTTGGTCAGGGCGTGAGCGAATTGCGGATTCGTTTCGGGCCGGGCTATCGCGTCTACTTCGTCAGGCGCGGAGAGGTGCTGATTCTTTTGCTTTGCGGAGGCGACAAAGGCAGTCAGGATGCCGATATTGCAAAGGCTCGCGCGCTGGCCGGGGAATTGGAGGACTAGTTCATGGCTTTGAAGACTCGTCCCTTTGACGCGGCAGAGTACCTTGAAGACGATCAGGCGATTGCGGAATATCTCGACGAGGCGATGAGGGTCGCGATGGAAGACGCTGACCCTGCATTCCTTGCTCAGGCTCTTGGCACGGTGGCGCGCGCGCGGGGCATGTCGCAGATTGCGAAGGATGCAGGGCTTTCCCGCGAGAGCCTCTACAAGGCGCTTGGCGCGGAAGGGAATCCGGAGTTTGGGACTGTGTTGAAAGTGTTGCAGGCGCTGGGGCTGAAGCTCTCGATTAAATCGCAGGGCGAGGCGGCCTGAGAATCGCTGCTTTTCCCGTACAATTGGCGCAAAGCTATCCCCGAGGAGTCCTTGATGCGGCCATCGTTTTCATTGGGTATTGAAGAGGAGTACCAGACTATCGATCCGGTGACGCGGGACTTGCGCTCGCATATCCAGACGGAGATGCTGGCGGATGGGAAGCTGCGGCTTCAGGAGCGGGTGAAGGCGGAGATGCACACCTCAGTGGTGGAGGTGGGCACGCGGGTTTGCAGGAACATCGACGAGGCGCGGGCGGATATTTATGAGCTGCGGCGGGAGATGATCAAGCTGGCGCGCGAGCATAATTTGGTGCTGGTAGCGGGGGCTACGCATCCGTTTGCGGACTGGCGGACGCAGGAGATTTATCCGGACCCGCGGTATCACCAGGTGGTGAAGGATCTGCAACTGGTGGCGCGGGCGAACCTGATCTTCGGGCTGCATGTGCACGTGGGGATTGAGGACCGCGAGGCGGCGATTCGGATCATGAACTCAATGCGGTATTTTCTGCCGCATATCATGGCGCTGGCGACTAACTCTCCGTTCTGGCTGGGACTTAACACGGGTTACAAGGGTTACCGCGCGAAGGTGTTCGAGAATTTTCCGCGGACCGGGATTCCGGATGCCTTCCAGAGCTACTCGGAGTTTGAAAACTATGTTAACTTGCTGGTGAAGACGAACTGCATCGATAACGCGAAAAAGATCTGGTGGGACATTCGGCCGCATCCGTTCTTTGACACGGTAGAGGTGCGCGCCTGCGATATTCCGCTGCGGGCCGAGGAGACGGTGGCGATCGCGGCGCTGATTCAGGCCACGGCGGCTTATCTCTACAAGCTGCACGAGGCCAACCAGGATTTCCGCCAGTATGCGCGCCCGCTGCTGATGGAGAACAAATTCCGCGCGGTGCGGTACGGGCTGGACGGCAACCTGATCGACTTCGGCAAGCAGCAGGAGGTGCCGATGCGCGAGTTAGTCGAGGAGTATCTGGCGCTGATCGATCCGGTGGTGGACGAGTTAGGGAGCCGCGAGGCGATCAACGGGATTCGCACGATCCTGAAGACCGGCACGGGCGCCGACCGGCAGTTGAAGGTGTTCGAGGAGGCGGGCGGAGATTTGAAGGCGGTGGTGGATTACATGGCGCAGGAGACCGCGGCAGGGCTGTAAGAGCCAGCTGGTGGTTTGCGCGATGCGGGCCGAGTGGGTCCGCATGGTTCTTCTATAGTTCATGTTCAATCAACATCTATTGAATTGGGAGAACCCCCGGCTTTGCCGGGGTGGCAGTAGAAGTTCGACATTTACAGGAATCGCTTACGGCTTGTGATTTTCTATTCTTCCAGCAAAAATATTTGAGGGGTGCAGAGCA
>Ga0302320_10011042_pt1 | contig 19190 bp, 12 predicted proteins | sample Bog_T0_3_FD_202130 | JGI IMG/M metagenome (GOLD analysis project Ga0302320, IMG submission 202130) | Peat permafrost microbial communities from Stordalen Mire near Abisko, Sweden - Bog_T0_3 | ecosystem: Environmental > Terrestrial > Soil > Wetlands > Peat | place: Sweden: Abisko, Stordalen Mire... | reverse complement strand
GCTGGTAGGAGTCTCCTACTTCCTCAAACTCGCCATTGATTACGGCTGGATAACGCCGGGGATGCGCGTGTTGCTCGGACTGCTGGCCGGAGCGGGGCTGTGCTGGTGGAGCGAGCGTTTTCGCCGGTCCAATTCGCTGGCGTTCTCTTACTCATTGAAGGCCGTGGGAGTGGGCGTACTCTATCTTTCGCTGTGGGCCTCGTTCCAGCTTTATCATCTAGTGCCGGGAGTGATCGCCTTTTTGGCAATGATGCTGGTGACGGCATTTACGGCGGCGCTGGCGTTATCCCAGGACGCAGAATTGCTCGCGGGAATGGCGTTGCTAGGTGGCCTGTTGACCCCGGTGCTCTGCGCTACCGACGAGAATCACGAGGTGGCGCTCTTCTCCTATCTACTACTACTCTCGGCTGGAGCCTTTGTGCTGCAACGCGCCAAGCCCTGGCCTCGGATCCTGCTGGGAGCCTTCGTTGGCAGCGTCATGCTAGGCGGCTCTTGGTATGAGAGCTATTACAGTGGTGATCAATTCTCCGAAACGCTGCTGTTTTTCACTCTGCTCTTTGCGCTCTTTGCCGTGGCTCCGCTCTACTCCATCATGGAAACGCAGCGCGACCGCCCGACGCAACAGAGCGGACTTCTGCTGGCAATCCTGAACGCGACCGTCTACTTCATCGCGCTGTGCGGGATGCTGGAGCGTTCCAACCTCGAAGGAATTGCCGTGCAACCGCGCGAGGCGGCTTACGCGATCAGCCTTGCCATTGTGTACGGCGCGCTGGCCGTGGCGCTTGACCGGCGTGTCTCCGAGCGGCCCGGAGTGGAGCGCTTGCTGCCCATTGTGCACTATGGGCTTGCGGTAACGTTCCTTACCGTGGGCATCGCGCTCAAACTGCATCAGCACTGGATCACCTTGGCGTGGCTGGCCGAGGGTGCACTGCTCTGCTGGGCCGGAGCCAGCACATCGCGCCGTCGTCTGAAGTTCTTCGCCGGTGTAGTGGTTGCGTTGGGTCTGGTGCGCCTGCTCGCGCTTGATCTGCAGCAATGGGGCGTGCAGCCAACAGTGTTAAATCCTCGCCTGTTGACCATGGCCGTTGCGATCGGTGTATTGCTATGGATGATTTACCTTGACCGCGATGCAGCCGATGTCGAGTTAGATGGCATGGCTATTGGCGTTGCGACCGTCGTGGTAAACCTCCTGGCGCTGCTCGCCGTGGGGCTGGAGATTCACGACACTTTCATCACGTTGTTGCATGCAACTGTCTATCGTCCGCGCAATCCAGCCTCTTACAACCTGCTGGAAGCAAGGCACAGCCTTGAAATTCTGCGGAACTTCTCCTACTCTGCGCTCTTCATGCTTTACGGCGCGGGACTCATGTGGCTGGGTTTTGCGCGCAGTTCGGTGTTGCTGCGTTGGCAGGCAATTGTGCTCATCGCGCTTACCGTGGTCAAGGTGTTTGTCTTCGATGCCTGGGCTTTGGAGCATGGCTGGCGCGTGCTGAGCTTCATCATTCTTGGAGCAATTCTGCTGGGAGTTTCGTATGCATATCAGCGCGACTGGCTGGGCTTGCAGAGACCCCGTCCCAACTGATTCAGGTTTGCTGGAGTTGAGCGCGTGGCAGTGGGTTTGTGATCTGATTAGCACTCTCCAGCATCTAATCGCGCATGAGCACGCGCACGCCGCAGCATGTAGTGATTCTTGTTCTGGCCCTGTTTGCAGCCAGTACTGTTTATTTCCATCTACATGGACGCGCGGCTCGTAGCGCGGTCGAAGCGTCATCTGTTTTCACGGACTTCAGAACACAATCACCCGGTCGCACTCATCACATCACCTTGCAGGACTTGCCACAGCCTTACGCGACGAGGTCTGCCGATACGCCGTCGAGGGTGGTCGAGCGTCCGGCGAATGCGTGGCCCAAAGTGCATGCTGGATTCGCCGTGCAACTCTACGCGACGGGTCTGCACAATCCTCGACTGCTGCGCGGGGCTCCCAATGGAGACGTGTTTCTTGCCGAGAGTGCCGCCGGAAACGTCAAGGTCTTGCGCGGGATCGACGACCGGGGAGGCGTGGAAAAGGTCGAGGATTTCGCCACCGGTCTCGACAAACCGTTTGGCATCGCTTTCTATCCTCCAGGGCCGGACCCGCAGTGGGTGTACGTCGCGAACACCGGCTCAGTAGTACGCTTTCCGTATCGCAATGGAGACCTCAAGGCGAGTGGCCCTGCGCAGAAGCTCTGCGATCTTCCCGGCGGAGGGCTGCTGCGCGGCGGAGGCCACTGGACGCGCGACATCGCATTTTCTCCTGATGGAAAAACGATGTACGTCTCCGTGGGTTCGCACTCGAATGTCGATGACTCCGACACGCATCCTGCCGAGAAAGATCGTGCCGACATACTCGCATTTAATCCCGATGGCAGCGGCCAGAGAATTTACGCATCGGGGATTCGCAATGCAGTGGGTATCTCCGTTCATCCCACGAGCGGCGAGCTTTGGGCCTCGGTCAATGAGCGCGACGAACTCGGCGACAACCTTGTGCCTGACTACATCACGCACATCACGCCCGGCGGTTTCTACGGATGGCCGTGGTGGTATATGGGAGGCATACAGGACCCGCGACACAAGGGCGCGCATCCTGAGTTGAAGAGCAAAGTCATCACGCCCGACGTGCTGATACAGCCGCACAATGCATCGCTCGAAATGCTGTTCTATGAAGGCAAGCAATTTCCGCAGTTCACCGGAGATATTTTTGCCGCTGAGCACGGCTCGTGGAATCGGGCGGCGCGCACGGGTTACGAAGTAATTCGTGTTCCCATGCACGGAGGCGCGCACGCCGACGGCAGCTATGAAGACTTCCTCACCGGTTTCGTCACCGATGCGGGCGAGGTGTGGGGTCGTCCGGTAGGCGTGGCCGTTGCCGCCGATGGCAGTCTGCTGGTGAGCGACGATGGCGGCAACGCGGTCTGGCGCGTCAGCAGCACAGCGGCAAAGAAGTAAGCGCAATTAAGAACGGCGCGGGAGTGATCCGCGCCGTTAACTTTGAAACTTTGAAACTTTGAAACCTGTTCTTACCCATCCATCTCTGAAATCCACTCGGGCGGTTTTAGGATCTCGCGCGGCTTTGGTCCGTCGGCGGGACCCACGATTCCATCGCGCTCCATCAAATCGATCAGGTGAGCGGCGCGTCCGTAACCTACACGAAGGCGGCGCTGAATCAGCGAAGTGGACGCCTTACCAAACTCGAAGACCAGTCGCACCGCGTCGTTGTACATCGGATCGTTGTCGTCCACATCGCCCTCAAGGCCGCCATCCTCGCGCGCGCTGTTACCTTCATCCTTCGGCGCGGCGAGGAAGCCATGCTCGTACTGCGCGGTGGCCTGTGCCTTCCAGAACTCGACGGTCGAGGCAATCTCTTTTTCTGTGACGAACGGCGCGTGCAAACGTACCACGCGCGATGAACCGCTGGGCAAGTACAGCATGTCGCCACGACCCAGTAGAGACTCTGCGCCGTTGGCGTCGAGAATCGTTCGCGAGTCAATCTTGGTCGCCACGCGGAAAGACATGCGCGCCGGGAAGTTTGCCTTGATCAATCCTGTGATCACATCCACCGAAGGCCGCTGTGTTGCAAGGATCAGGTGAATGCCAATGGCTCGCGCCATCTGTGCCAAACGCGTGATGGACTCTTCAACGTTCGCACCATCCACCATCATCAGATCGGCGAGTTCGTCCACGATGATGACAATGTAGGGCAGCGGCTTTTCTTCCGTGCCGTCTTCGAAGAGCGACGGAGTATAGCCATCTTCAAAGAGCTTGTTGTACTGGTCGATGTTGCGCACGCCGCGCTGTGCCAGTAGTTTGAGGCGGCGTTCCATTTCGCGCACGGCATTGCGAAGAGCGTTGCTGGCCAGCTTCGGTTCGCTGATGATGGGCGTGTAAAGATGCGGCACGCCGTCGTAGTTTGTCAGTTCCACTCGCTTCGGATCGACGAGGATGAGGCGCACCTGGTCAGGCGTGCTCTTGTAGAGCAAGGCCATGATGAAGGCGTTGATAGCCACTGACTTGCCGCTCCCGGTCGATCCGGCAATGAGCAAGTGCGGCATGTTGTTCATCTCGGTCACCATGAGGCGGCCATTGATATCTTTGCCAAGCGCGATGGTGAGCTTCGATTTCGATGCGCTGAACTCGGGGCTCTCCACCACCTCGCGCAGCCAGATGGTCTCGCGCTTCTCGTTCGGTACTTGGATGCCCACCGTGGATTTTCCCGCGACGCGCTCGATGAGAATGCTCTCGGCTCGCAACGCCAGGCAGAGGTCGTCCTGCAGATTCACAATGCGGCTGTACTTGATGCCCGCTTCGGGCTTGAACTCAAAGGTCGTCACCACCGGGCCGGGGTTGATCTGCACCACCGAACCGAGCACGCCAAACTCCTCGCACTTCTGGGTGAGGACCTGCGCCAGATCCTTCAGTTCCTGCTCGTCGTAAGCCTGCCGTGCCTCAGGACGATGCAGCAGTGTGCTCGAAGGCAGCTTCCACGCTCCCTGTTGCTTTGGTAGCGAGGTGCGGGCCGTGGCTGTGTGCGATACGTCAGCGCGCACGCCAATAGCAATTGCTTCGCCGGATTCCGTAGGGGCTGGGGCCTCATAGCCTCCGCGCTGCATGGGACCGCGGACGGCATCAGCCTCCATGCGTTCAATCCCGGAAAGCTCGCGCTCGTCGCCGCGCGTTGGCGGACGAAACGTTGGTTGCACCTGACGCTGCGCGGGAGCTACGGAGAAAGCGTCTTCCCGCGAAGTAAGTTGCTGGCGAGCCGGCTGCGTCTCTGAAACGATGGGTGCTGTAATTGCCTCAACGGAGCGCGCGGGAGCAGCTTTTGCAGCCGCAGCGGCTTCTTTCTCACGCTGGCGCTGTTTCTTATCCAGCAGCTTTAGCTCTCGCGCCTGGGCACGGCGAGCCTTCCAGTCGTGGTAGCGGTCGCGCAGGGCAAAGAAGAAAGTGAAGCGCGTGCGCATCCATTGGCGAATGCTGACCAGCGAGAACGCCGTCGCAAGGTAAAGCGCAGCGGCGATTGCCGTTAAGGTTACGATCCATGCCCCGGCATAATTCAGGTAGTGCACCAGCAGGTCGCCTACCACCCGTCCCATCAGGCCTTCTACGGGAATGGCGTGCGCCCAGCGCAGCGACCATGGCAGCAGGGCTAGCATCCCACTGATAAAGGTGAGCAGGGCAACCGCGCCCGTGGCTTTGACCAGCGGATTTTCGACCGTGTGCGAACGCATCCAGCGCAGGGCCAAAAAGAGCAGCATCACCGGAAGCAGGAAGGCCACAACGCCGAGCGACTGCAAAATCAGGTCGGACGCATAGGACCCGACAAGCCCAATCCAGTTGTGGGTGATGCGCGTATCGGCCACAGCCGTGGCGGTGTCCAGCGAGCGGTCCATTGGCGAGTACGAGGCCAGCGACAGCAGCATCAACGTGGACATGGCAACGAGCAGCAGTCCGATCAGCTCATTGAGCCGTTTACTTTGCGTAGGAACAAACAATCGGGAGAGAAGAGTCATAGTGGCGTGCAGGACCGCGACCGGACAGATGCCAACCTAACGCGGGTGATCCGCGCCGTTTCCGTCCGATCAACGCCAGAGCGTGTTTATTATGACGCAATCGGACGGCAAAGCGGAGTGGAATCAAGCACGCCGGGTTAATGAGATGGATTCCGCCCTAGCGGAAACTTGATTTGTGGCCTTACTTCACGGCGAACCAGAGAACCACCACTCCTACCACAATGCGATAAATGGCAAAGGCCGTAAAGCCATGCTTGCGGACCCAGTTCATGAACCATGCCACCACGAAGTAGGCGACCACAAAGCTCACCGCGAATCCGATAAACAGTGTCGCCCAGTTCTGTGCGTTCATCGTCAGGTGGCTGATCACGGCAGGCTCGCCATGATGCGGGCGCAGGCTCTTGAACAGGTCGTAGCAGGTGGCCACAACCATGGTCGGAATCGAGAGGAAGAAAGAAAACTCCAGGGCTGCCGAACGCGACATACCCACCAGTTGCCCGGCGGCAATCGTGGACATAGAGCGCGACGTTCCTGGAAAGACCGCCGAGAGCGTCTGGCAAAGACCGATCCACACGGCCTGGCCCAGAGACATCTCTTCCACGTGATCGGTGTCGCGTCGCAGTGCGCCGCGCGTGTAGAGTGCATCCACCACCCACATTATGATGCCGCCAATTACCAGGGCCCAGCCCATGATGATCAGGCTTTCCAGATGCTTGCCAATCACCTTGGTCAGCAGAAACGCCGGAGCCGCCGTGCAAACAAACGCGATCATCACCAGCGTTAGGGGATGCGTAACCACCGTGCGGTCTCCGCGCTCGCCGTTGGGAAACGTGGCGAGAAATTTTGCGATGCGTGCGCGGAAGTAGATCGGCAGCGTAAGAATCGCGCCAAGCTGAATCACGATGGCGAACATTTTCCAGTAGCCATCGTCCAGGGCGATGCCCAGCAGCGACTGACAAATGCGCAAGTGCGCCGTGGAACTGACGGGAAGGAACTCTGTCAGTCCTTCAACAACTCCAAGGATTAGAGCGAGGATGTATGGATGCATGATGATGAACTCAGTTTATCAGCTCAGCAGCTCTGTAACCCCGCGAGTAACCGGGACGCCAGGTTCAGCTCGGGAGGCACTAAGTGGTCTGGCTTACTCCACGGCTGTGCCATAGAGCGGCACGTTCTTCTCCACCATGTACATAATTCGTTGTGCGCGGGCATTCCACTCGGGGCTGGTATTCTTTTCAATTGTTTTTTGCGCATCGGCAATGGCGCGCTTTTGTGCCTCGGGAATTTTCTTCGACTCGCCTTCTCCCGTGTAGATAGAAACTGCGGAGGCCCAGCGGAAAGCTGCATTGTAGAGTGCCTCGGCTGCTTTCGGCGAACTGGGATGCTCTGCAGCGTACTTCTCATAAGCCTCCGCTTCCTTTTCAGGACACTTCGACGAGCCCTCCCAGTCACCGCACAATTTGTTGTCGAGCATTTCGAAGGCTGCAAGGTCAGCCCACTTCGTTCCGGGGAACTTCTTGTGGACCAGCTTCATTGACTGTTCATCAATCGGCATACGGTCGCCCGGGCCGGAGTTTTTGTACGAGGGCCGCGACTGCATATCTTCCTTATCGAGCTGCCATTGGATGTCTGCTGCGCGATAGAGCGCCTCGCCCGCGAGCGGCGACTTCGGAAACAGATCGAAGACTCGATAGTAGAGGCGTCGGGCATCGGCCGCCGCGCCTTTGCGTCCGTGAATGCGGCTAGCCTCATCCTCGCAGTCGGCAGCTTCGCCAAACAGAATCTCATCGCCCTTGGCAGTCTGATCGCCGATATAACTTTTGTCCAGAATCCATCCGGTGACGTTACGTTCGCGACTGACTTCAGGATCGGGATTGTAGGGCGCGTCCATCAGCGTGGCGATCACGTGAACCCAGCCGGAGGTGCGCTCCAACACCACCGCTTCACGTCCACGGTCGGCCGTGGCCAGCCTGGAACTCGTCACATCCGGAGCAACGTAGATCACTGCTTTGCGAATCACCGTGCCGCGCTCCACAGCGATGGCGGCCGTGCTCAGAAGCCCGCACAGCAACAGGGTGGGCAGTACCCGCGTCATGCGTAATGCTGCTTGCTGGAGAGCGTTAGCAGTGTTGATTCTTGCAAAATTCATCATCCCTCCAATACCTCCGCCACCAGTCTGGGATCGGCATTGCCCCCGCTGATGATGGCCACCGTCTTGCGGCTTGCGGGCAGTTCCGCTGCGTGAAACATCCACGCCGCCATGGTCACCGCGCCGCTAGGTTCGGCCATCAACCGCGCCCCGGTGATGATCTGCCGCATGGCACTCAGGATTTCGTCCTCGGCCACGGTTACCACGCCGTCCAGGTAACGGGTGAGATGCTCGAAGTTCATTGCTCCGATGCTCTGGGTTCGCAATCCGTCGGCCACCGTGCTGGCCGCGCTTTCGGCGGCAATGCGTACAACGTGTCCGGAGCGCAAACTCTGCTGCGCATCGCTGGCCAGTTGGGGCTCAACGCCAACCACCTTGGCGCGGCTGCCGCTCAACTTCACCGCCGCAGCCACACCGCTGGAAAGTCCGCCGCCGCCTACTGGCACGAGGATCAGTTCCACATCCGGCAGGTCCTCAAGAATCTCCAACCCCGCCGTTCCTTGTCCCGCAATAATCTCCGCGTCGTCGTACGGAGGAATCACAACGTAGCCATGCGCGCGGGCGAGCTCCAGCGCCTTTTCGCGACGTTCATCGCTGCTATTGCCCACGGTCACAATCTCCGCGCCCAGCGCTGCGGTGGCATCCATCTTCACCTTGGGCGCGCCGGCGGGCATCACGATCACTGCTCGCGCTCCCAGCGCTCGTGCGGCATAGGCCACACCCTGCGCGTGGTTTCCAGAGGAGTAAGTGATAACGCCGCGTGCGCGTTCCGCTTGCGTCAGTGAAGCAATCTTGTTGTACGCGCCACGCAGCTTGAAGCTGCCAATCGGTTGCAGACTCTCCGGCTTGAAGTAAAGTTCACCGCCCGCCGCGCTTGCGGTCAAATTGAAGTAGCGCACCAGCGGCGTGTGTACGGCCACGCCTTTCAGCCGAGCCTGCGCTGCGTGCGATTCTGTCAGTGTGATCATCTTGTGACTCTTGCTCCACTCCACTCTAAGTACGATTTCCAATCGGGTTGGCCGGGCAGACGCATCTGAAACTTTCCGCTCATTATTCCATCCTTCAGTTCATAGACAAGACGGAACTGTGGCCCCGGCCGTGACGCGTCCGACAAAAAAAATCGCGCTCGTCGATGTGGGAGTTGAAACCTCGTAGTGAATGACGCGGCCCTCGTTGTCGAAGTAAATGGCTTTGAGTGGTTGGCCAGCAACATCGTCGAAAACGTACAGAAGGTCCCGGTGTTCGCAGTCAAATGTCGCCGATCCTTGGCAGTCAGAGGAACTACTGCTACGCGCAAGGATGTGTCCCCCGAGCTCGCGCTTGAACGTATAGGCTCCGCTCGCAGTGGCGCCTGCGCTTCCGGCTGCCGACTTCGCATCCCACGTCGCTTCCAGAAAACTTAGCGATTTCAATGGGTCCGCTGCAGGAGTCGGCGCACTCTGCGCGAGGAGTGATACTGAGAAGAGGAGCAGAGCCAAGGCAGCAATCTTCATCCGTTCTTTCCTTTCGAGCTAGTGGCCGCGCAATGTGAGTGAAGAGGGAGCCTATGGATGGGCGGCGCTCGCCGTGTCCAGCAGGCCGAGCATCTCAGCCATCCAATGTATCAGCCGCACCTGGTCCATCACGCCGGAGCCGCCTACCTCTACGTGTCCAATGGCAGGTGAAATCAGCCCATCTTTCAACACGCCTTTTGGCAGATCCTTTTCAAGCCACAAAGTTTCGGTTGGAGGCACAACATTGTCCGCCGAGCCGTGCAGCAGCATCACTGGAACATGAATCCGCGCAAGGTAGTAATGGGGAGATGCGGCATCCAGTTCGGGACGCGCCGCGGCCAGTGCGCGTTGCGTGTCCGTTACCAGCGACTTCGTGTCGTGGGCGAAAAGCTGGGCCATGCGTGACTGTCCTGCGGGACTAAGCTTGGTGGCTTCGGCGTGCGCCCTGGGCAGGTCTTCCCATAGCAACGTGCGCAGCACAAGACGCGCCTGCGGAACATCCTGCGGAGAGAAGAAGGCCGTCGCGTGCGAGTAGGCGGTCACCAGCGAGCCGTACTCATGGGCCTTCATCTTCAGCACCGTACCATCGGGGGCATGCGTCTCATCGGTCTCAAAGAAGTCGAGCACGCGTTTCAAGTCGTCATGCGCGCCAATGGCTATCACTCCAGAGAGCTGCTGTTGTACCGCCGGATCGCTGGCGGCGATCAGCGACATGCCTCCGGCAAAGCTCAAACCGAGCAGTCCTACCTTTTGCGCGCCGCTGCGGCGCACCAGTTCGTGAACGGCGTCTCCAATCACGGTTGCCGAGCCCTTGGTGATGTTGTAGTCGGCCAATCCGTCCACCTGCGGAGTCAGCACCATGTATCCGTGCGAAGCCAGCGCCCGCGCAAAGCGGCGCAACCGTGGCTCCTCCATGCCGAGATGATGCACGCCCGGAACAACCACCAGTGCGCTGGGATGAGCAATGCCCACCGGATGATAGATGCGCGCCGGTTCCGTGACCGTGGATTGAAACGTGATCTGCTCTTCTATAACGGGATTCGTGTCAAAATCCGAGAGCGCCGAATGCGGCATGTCGGCAATCACCATCAACGTTGAGGCAGCGCGCAGATGGTTATAAACCGGCGGAGCCAGCACAAGCAGCAGGATCGGCAGGAAGGGAAGCGCAAGCAGGATTTTGGAATATGGTCGCGCCGCCCTCGCGGGTCGCGAGGCCGACGCATGTGCCGGAACTGTCAAGGCAGACATAGAACCGTTGTATCGCGTCAGCCCGCTGCTTGGGAAGTGCAACGGGCACGCCGCGTCATCTTTTCATCATTCTGAAGCATTGATACGTGCGCTAGATTTCCACGATTACCGGGATTATCAAGGGCCGCCGCTGCGTGTTGCGATTAATATAGCGCTTCAAATCGGTGCGGATTTTTTCCTTGATCATGCCGTAGTCAGCCACTTCTTCCTTGTTGGAGTTTTCCAGCGTGCGTCGCACTGTATTGCGCGCCTCCTCCACAAAACCGTTGTCGTCGGGTGCTCCGGCAAAGCCGCGCATTACGATCTCCGGCGAGCCCTCGATTTTCCCGGTAAGCTTGCTGACCGCTAGAATCGGCATCACAAACCCGTCCTCGCTGAGGTGCTTGCGGTCGCGAATAATGATCTCTTCGACCACGTCCGAGTTCGATCCCGAGTCGATGCAGACGCGTCCCACAGGAGCCTGTCCTACGCGGCGCGCGCCCAGTTCGTCGAATTCCAGAATGTCTCCGGTTTCAATCATGATGACCTGTCCCACGGCGCCCTTCATGCCTCCCGCCATCTCGGCGTGGCGCTTGAGCTGGCGATACTCGCCGTGAACAGGGATAAAGTAACGCGGCCTGACCAGGTTGATGATGAGTTTCAACTCTTCCTGGCTGGCGTGTCCGCTGACGTGCACCGGTGGCTTCGATCCGTCGTCGTAAATGACATGGGCATCGCGGCGGAAAAGGTGATCCACCACGCGGTAGATTGCCTTCTCATTGCCTGGAATCACCCTTGAACTGAGCACCACGGTGTCGCCCTTTTCGATTTTCGCGTGGCGATGATTATCTACTGCTGCGCGTGAGAGTGCGCTCATCGGCTCGCCCTGCGTGCCGCTGATCATCACCATCACCTGCTCAGGCGGATAATCGCGAATTTGCCCCGGCGTGATCCAAGCCGAAGGTGGCAGATTGATGTAGCCAAGATCCTGCGCAATTTCGGTGGACTCAGTGAGGCTGCGTCCGCAAAGCGCAATCTTGCGATGGAACTGGTGCGCCATCTCCGTGGCCATCTTGATGCGGTGAATCGACGACGAAAAGCAGGAAACAAAAAGCCTCCGCTTCGTGTGCGTAAAGATCTCTTCGAACTTTGGCCGTACTGCTCGCTCGCTGGGCGTATAGCCCGGGCGTTCCACGTTGGTCGAATCCTGCAGCAGGGCCAGCACACCTTCCTTGCCGTACTCGGCGAAGGCGTGCAGGTCAAACAGCTTATTGTCCGTGGGTGTCAGGTCCACCTTGAAATCGCCGGTATGGATGATGACGCCGAGCGGGGTGTGAACCGCAATGGAAACAGCATCCACAATCGAATGCGTGACCTGGATCGGATGAATCGTGAACGGACCAAGCTGGAAGCGCTTGCCCGGAATCATCTCGTTCAATTCGGCATTATCCAGCAGGCCGTGCTCTTCCAACTTGTCTTCCACGTAGGCGAGCGTGAACTCGGTGCCGTAGATCGGCACGTTCAGTTCTGCAATCAGCCATGGAATGCCGCCAATGTGATCTTCGTGGCCGTGGGTAAGCAGTACGCCGCGCACTTTGTCGCGGTTTTCAATCAGGTAAGTGAGCGCGGGAACTACAACGTCCACACCGAGCAAATCATCTTCGGGGAACATCATTCCGGCATCGATGACGATGATGTCATCATTCCAGCGGATGGCCATACAGTTCATACCGAACTCGCCAAGGCCGCCTAGAGGTACTATGTGAAGTTTTCCTGCGGGCATGTCTGTTGATGCTAGCACATACAGAGAATCGCGGCCGTGCCACGCTTTCCGCGAGCGCCGCATCTGACTACACTAGTGCCTTATGCCTGATCCCGCAGAGAATCGTTCGTGGCTCTCCCAGCGTCTGGAGAGTGCTCTCAAGTCCGGTCTTACCCGCGCTTACGAGACCGTGCGTGTGCATCCCGATGACTATCTCCTGCACCTGCGCATGGCTCACGCCATCCCGGTCACAAGCTATGAGGGCCTGTTCGCGCTTCCCGTGTCTGAGCTCGATGCGATTGCTCGCCAGACGGTTCGCGGAGCCATGAAGATGGCTGGAGCCGAGGGTGCCGGACTTGGCTTCGGAGGCTTTGCCACCATCGTCCCGGACCTCGGAATCCTCTCGGCCATTACCATGCGCACGGTGCAGAAGCTGAGCCTGATTTACGGATTCCAGTACAACACGGACGAAGAGGTGGCCGAACTCTGGATCGCCGCCGCCACCGCCGCCGGGGTCGACATCAGCAAGGAGTTGCTGGAGAGGACCCTGCTAAAGGGTTTTGTGCAACGCGTCATCGGACGCATTGCTGCCCGCTTCAGCACGGAGTTTGCCGAGAAGATGGTCGCACGCACCATTCCCGTGCTCAGCTCGGCGGTAGGAGCGGTGCTCAATTATTACTTTGTGCGAGCGTGGGGAAATCGCGCAATGGCGCATTTCCGTCAGCGTCATCTTGAAGAGCGCAGCCGCCGTGCTCAGCCCATCCTGCTTGGGCCCGCTGCGAACGATTAGAGCCGATTCTGCTCAGAAACCTCGAAGTGGATTGCTTTTCATGATTTCATCAACTTCTTCGAACCCGGTTAGCAGGTCATAGTTATATCGCGCAGGCAATGCGAAAACCCATTTGGCGTTGTGTCCAAGCTCAGATGGCGGAAAGGGAGCAGCGCTGACAAGCACCTCCTCGCTATGCACCCTGCGCCATTGCCGATGAGAAAGAATCATGATCGGAATGTCCTCTCGAGGATCATCTTCCGTCCAGAGCGGGTGGCGGATGATCAACAACGGACCGTGCTCGACCTCTCGTTCTCCTCCCTCCTGGCCCTCTATGTATCCGGTCCATTGCTCCTTGAGGATGGTGTAGCCTGTCCAACTCGCTGGTAGCCTGAACCTGAAGCGATACTGCTGGTTCTTGTAGAAAATCGTCCGAACCGCGTTTTTGGCGGCATGCGGCGCATCCCTGTTTGCGCCCGTGCAGTGTCTGCGGCCAGCATGAACATAAACACGAGCAGTAGAACCTCAACAGTCCTTTTCATCGTTCTCTCTAACGGATTGCCACTGGCCGCTCTTTCATCAGAGCCAGAAAGCGCTCATCTTTGAGTACTGACGCAAATTCCTTATCGCTGTAAACGTCGTCAATTTTTGGATATCCGTCTTCCATCGCAGCGCGCAAAAAATGCAGGGCCCGCTCCGTGTCTCCCGCGGAGGCGAATAAGCGAGCCATCACAAAGGCGAATTGCGCGCGATCGTCGGGAGAACTCATGCGTGCGCTGATCCCGCTCTCTGAAGTGCGTTCGAAGAAGGCGGGGTCCAGTGCAAACGCCTTGCGATACTCGGCCATTCCGCGTACGTACTCTTTCAGGTCCATCAGTGCGGCGGCCAGATTGTTGTGGAATGAGGGGTTGTCCGGGTCCAGCGAAACGGCTCGCGCATACGTGCGCACCGCGTCCTCTGTCTTCGCTCGCTTGTGCTCAGCCGAACCCAGCAGGTAATAGGACACGCCAAGATTGTTCCAGGCTTCAGCCATCCGCTTATCTTTTCGGACGGCTTTCTTAGCGGCTTTTGCCGCCTCCTCAGGATGTCGCAACATGATCTCGGTGATCGCAATCTTGTTGTAGTAAGCGGCAGTGGAATGCTTATGGATGGCTTCGCGGTAGCAGTCCAGCGCAGCCAGGTAGTCCTTGGCAGTGCGCATCCGGTCACCTGCTTCGTCCAGTTCAGCGGGACTCATGGTGCGCATTTCGGTCAGTGTCGGGGCCGACGGTGCAGCCGCAGCCGAATTCTTAGGAGCTTGTATCGTAGCGGAAGGCGCGGATGTCGACTGGTTTCCTGGATGTTGGGCTGCCTGCGACTGCTGTGGGCTCGCAGCATAGAGCGGCAGCGCGGCAAACAGCGCAATACTGGTGATGCATAGAGAACGGAGAGTCATAGCCACACTCCCTGGGGGGCCAAAAAGCCTTCTGCAACTCCGGCCCGCGTCCTGAGAATGTTAGACCTATCTTTGGTTGGAATCGTTTCCGTCTTGCGTTTTATTTTTGTTCTTATCGTCGCCAGTGAAAACTCCGGTCACCTTACCCCAGAATCCCTTCCTCTTTTCGCCCTGTTGAGGCGGTCCCTGGCCCAAGGGCTGCTCGCCTCCAGCGGGAGCACCCATGGCCTGCCGCGGCTGGCCCGGCGGAATGGCTCGTCCGGGCTGGTTCACAGGCGGCGGCACAGGAGCAGCTCCGCCAAAAATCTTCTGCAGTACGTTGCGCTGGTCAGTCCGGTCGCAGGTTTCCTTTGGCTCGGAGCCTTCCACAAACGCGGAGTTGAACGTGTCAGGACAACTTGCCGTCCCAATCAGGTTGGTCGTCTTGTCGAGCGCAACGGTCACCACGCCAGTCGGCGCGGTGAAATCCTGGGTGTTGCTGTATTGCGGCAGCTTTACTGCCTTCTTCATGAACTCAGCCCAGATCGGTCCTGCCGTTGAGCCGCCGGCCAGTTTCAGGTCACTGTAATCGTCGTACCCTACCCAGACAATGCACAGCAGGTTGCTGGTGTAACCCGCGAACCAGGCATCGTGCGAGGTCCCTGTCTTACCCGCCGCAGGAGCCGTGAAGCCGCGCGCACGCACCGTGAAGCCCGTGCCGTGGTCGATCACGTTCTGCATCATGGTGGTCACCACGTAGGCCACGCGTGGGTCCAGTACCGGCCGCCGGTCATTGTGGAAGTCTTCCACCACGTCACCGTTGGCAGCACGCATGGAGCGGATCAGCAGCGGGTCCACACGCGTTCCACTGTTCGCCAGCACCGTGTAGGCTCCGGCCATCTCCAGCGGGCTTGCGTCATAGGCTCCCAGGGCCGCTGACGGAGTTGCCCGCACGCTGGCGATTCCCGCATTGCGTGCCAGGGAAGCTACTTTGTCATAGCCCACCATCTCGGCCATTTTCACCGTGGCGTTGTTCAAGCTCATCTGCAAGGCATAACGAGCCGTCACCTGTCCGTGATACTCATCCTTGTAATTGCGCGGATCGTACACCTTGCCGTCGTATTCAAAGGTCGTCGGCGAATCGTCAATCAGCGAAACCTGCGTGAACACCGGGTCCGAGCCCTGTGCGGTCAGTGCGGAATTAATCGCCGCTGCATACACAAACGGCTTGAAAATGGAGCCCGTTGGCCGCTTGGCTATGGCGTGGTCCAACTGACTGAAGCCGTAATTTCTACCGCCCACAAGTGCCAGCACCTCTCCGGTATGCGGGTCCAGTGCCACCAGCGCCACCTGCGGAATCGGCCCGGCGACCTTCGTCTCTTGTATCTTGCTGTCCTTACCGGTTCCTACCTTGGAGCGGCGGGTACGCTGCTTGGCCACTTGGTCGTCCACCAGCTTGATGCCTTCAGCAACTGCCTCGGCAGCCGCGTGCTGCAAATCGGGATCAAGCGTGGTGTAGATGCGGTATGCAGTCTCGTTCAGTTCGGTCTCCGAGTGCTTGCTGGAGAGCGTATCTTTCACCAGATCGACAAAATACGGAGCGTCGCTGGCTTCCACGTTCGGGGCGGTCAGCTTGAGCGGTGTTGCCTTGGCAGCCTCGCACTGCTCGCGCGTGATCGCGCCGGTCTCCACCATGGAGTCCAGAACAGTATTGCGCCGCTCCATTGCCCGTTCGGGACGCTTATATGGGTTCCACAGATTATTCGGCGACTGGATGATTCCGGCCAGCAGTGCAGCTTCGGGCAGCGTAATCTCCTTGATGTCTTTACCGAAGTAGGCGCGCGCCGCCTCGCCGAATCCATTGATCGAGAACGATCCGCGCTGTCCCATGTACTCCTGGTTGGCGTAGAGCTCAAAGATCTGCTGCTTGTTGAACTTCTGTTCCAGCTCAAGCGCAATCAGCATCTCCGTCAGTTTGCGTTTGTACGTTTTTTCCTGGGTCAGGAAGAAGCCGCGCGAAATCTGCATGGTCAGCGTGGAGCCGCCGCGCCGTCTGCCGCCGCCGCGTATGTCGGTGACAAACGATCCGATCAGGCTCATCCAGTTGATGCCGCTGTGCTCAAAGAATTTGCGATCTTCAATGGCCAAGACCGCATCCACCATCACCTTCGGAATGTCGTCGTAGCGCAGAATCTGGCGCTTGGTGCGGTCCTGCCCCTGGAACAGAGCGGTCAGCAGCACGGGCTCCAGTTCGTACGAATCCAAAGCTGTGCCTGAGTTCGAGCCCACGCCGATGATGCGATCCACCCGCCCATCCGGCCCTTGTGAAATCCTCGCTCCGTCGGTGGAATGGTACGACTCTGCTCCTGGCTGAATCTCAATGCTGTTGGAGGAGGCGTGAAACGTTCCCATCGCCGAGTCGGCCCTGACTTCGGAATCCACATAGCCCGAGCGCCGCAGCATGGTGGCGATCTGCGAGGGAGAGAATCTATCTCCCGGATGCACCGTCACGGGCCGCGCAAAGATCTTGGCCGAAGTGGAGAATATCTGTCCACTCATCTTCTCGCTGATAATGTGGTCGTACTTCACATAGTTGTACGCGAAGAACGCGAAGAAGATGAGCGCAACAAAGATGAAGAGAGCGACGGCGGCGCGAATCGGTTGCCAGCGCTGCCCACGGGAGGAGGTCGGGATTTTCAGTTTTATGGCCACGTGTATGCAACCAGTATTGTAAGGCACCAAAGAGGCACAAGATAGCTGCCACTCCGCGGACGCGCCCAGGTATTCCCGTTTTCAGCCGCGAAACGGGCGATTGCTCCTCACCAGAACCACGTAAGCCAATAGCTTTTTGCAAGGTGGAAATACGAAAGGCCCGGAGCTCCGGCGAGCTCTGGGCCTCAAGAATTCAAGCTGCTTGCAGCTATTTCATGACGTTCCGATTGTGCGTCTTGGTCGTAAAGTTCAGGTCCATCGGATATCCCGGAATCTCAACATGCACCGTGTACACAGCGGTAATCGAGAGCTCGGAGGCCGTGCGTTCCACCCTGATCTGCTCCGGCGAGAGTGGAACGTTCAGTTCGCGTGCCTTTTCAGAGATCCCTTTAGCAACTTCCTGATCGTTCTTCATGGCATACGTGTACACCACTGCCTGCTCGTCCATCATCTTGCTCAGCTTGTAATCTCCCCAGTACGCCGGCAGAACCTTGTAGAGCACAAAGCTGCCGACCAGGAGCACGAGTACCCAGAATATGGATTTCAGTTCCTTCATCAGCCCCTCCTATGCCCGCGGGTTGAACAGGCCCTGCAAATGCGACAGCATCTCGTCCACTGCAACCTCTGTCTTCTGCGACTTGGCACGCTCCACCACTTCCACTTTGCCTTCGGCCAGCAGCTTACCAACATTAATGCGGTACGGGATACCGACCAGGTCGGCGTCCTTGAACTTTACACCCGGGCGTTCGTCGCGGTCGTCGAGCAGCACGTCGTACCCGGCGGCTTCCAACTCGGCAGCAATCTTTTCGCTGGCCGCAAACAGTGTAGCGTCCTTCACGTTCGTCGGCACCACAACCACCGTGAACGGAGCAATCGACGGTGCCAGCCAGAAGCCGTTGTCATCATGATTCTGCTCGATGCATGAGGTCAAAATGCGCTCAATGCCAATGCCGTAGCAGCCCATAATAAGCGTGACTTCCTTGCCGTCCTTGTCCAGCACCTTCGCGCCCATCGACTCCGAATACTTCGTACCCAGCTTGAATATATGCCCGATCTCGACCGTCCTGCCCAGCTTCATCGGTTCGCCGCAGCGCGGGCATCCCTCGCCCTCAACCACGTTGCGCAGGTCGGCCCACGTCGTCACCTCAAAGTCCACGCCAACCGTCAGTCCCTTGAAGTGATGGTCGAGCTCGTTGGCTCCTCCCACCAGGTTCTTCCGTCCTTCAAGAGCCTTGTCCATGATGACCACGAACGCATCGGCATCGCCTATGTATCCGGCCTTGCCCTTGCTTCCGCCAACGTGCTCCACTGCCTTCGCAAGCTTCAGTCCCACCGGACCCAAGTATCCCGCCGGAGAGCCAAAGTACTTCACAATCTCTTCTTCCTGCATGGGACGGAACTCGCGTCCACCGATCGCCCCGGAGAGTTTGGCCTCGTTCATCTGATCGTTGCCGCGCATCAGCACCAGCAGCGGACGATTGATTGCCTCACCTTTCGCAGCCACATCGGTCATCACGTACGCCAGCGACTTCATATTGTTGTTCACCGGAGTATTCAGGAACGCCGCGACCTCATCAATCGTCTTCGTTCCTGGAGTGTGAACCTTCTCGCGCGCCCCGCTGGCCGTAGCTGCAAGCTCTTCTACGGCTTCCAGTTTTGAAGTAGCCTTCTCAAGATTCGCCGCGTAGCCGCACTTGCCGCAAGATGCCACAAGGTCCTCGCCCGCGTCCGTATAGACCATGAACTCCTGCGACTGCGATCCGCCCATCGAGCCCGAATCCGCCTCTACGGCCACATACTGCAGCCCGCAGCGGTCAAAAATGCGGCGATACACCGCATCGTGCAGATCGAAACTCTTGTCCAATCCCGCGCGGTCCACGTCGAAGGAGTACGCGTCTTTCATGGTGAACTGGCGCACTCTCAGCAGCCCGCTCTTGGGGCGCGGCTCGTCGCGAAACTTCGTCTGAATCTGGTACCAGATCTGCGGCAACTGCTTGTAGCTGCGCAATTCCTTGCGCGCAATGTCCGTCATGACCTCTTCATGAGTCATGCCCAGGCACAGGTCCGCGCCCTTGCGGTCCTTCAGCCGGAACATATTGTCGCCCATCACATCCCAGC
>Ga0302320_10011041_pt1 | contig 19190 bp, 14 predicted proteins | sample Bog_T0_3_FD_202130 | JGI IMG/M metagenome (GOLD analysis project Ga0302320, IMG submission 202130) | Peat permafrost microbial communities from Stordalen Mire near Abisko, Sweden - Bog_T0_3 | ecosystem: Environmental > Terrestrial > Soil > Wetlands > Peat | place: Sweden: Abisko, Stordalen Mire... | reverse complement strand
GTCTTTCGTCCTGGAATCGCCGCTAGGCTCTTGGCCAGGCTGCGAAGTGCGAGCAGTACGCTGCGAATACCAAAGTCGGATTCCGCGTTGTAGAGCGAAGGACCGATCGAGGGTGCCCCTAAAGACGCCACCATGGTAGTATCCGCGTTTGGAGATACATTCGAGCCCTTCAACCCAGTCACCACTTGCTTCAGTCGGGCAGCATCTGCGGTAAAGTTTTGCGCGATGTGTACGCTGCCGCCAAAATCCGCGATTGCCATCAAGCGGTCCGGACCTGCATTGGCATCGATAAATTTCGCCGCCGCCGCCCTGGCCTGCACTTGATCGCCGATGTCCATGGTGGAATTGTCGAAGAACAAGACCATGTAACGCGGCTTTTGGTTTTGCGGATTCGTGCTCTCTTCATAGGAGAAACTGGTGACGGCCTGTTCCTTCCCGTCTTCCCAAACCTTAAAATCTTTTTGCGTGAGATCGCGGATGTAGTTGCCTTTCTTGTCCGTTACCACCGCGTCTACCAGGACCTCGCGGGCTTCCACACGGATAACACCGGGGTCGGAAGCCTGCGTGCTTGCTTGCTGGGCGTGCACAACGGGATCGCTAGAACCGAGTTGCAGGAAAATCCAACACCCGGCCAGGCAGATTATGGCCAGCAAAAGAACCAACTGGCGGTTTCGCATTTCACACCTCCAAACATCCCTCAGCGATCTCGTACTAGCGAATCTCAATCATCCCATTTTCCGCAGACATCAGTTGCCCCTCCGCGTCCCTTACGACCAGCCTCACCATGTAACTTCCCGGCTTCACGTCAAAGCTGGATTTCAACGTCAGGCCGGAAGCCAGCTTATGCTCCAGAGTCTCGTCTTTCAAATGCAAAGTAACAACCTTCTCCATACCCTGTATGAAATTGCCGTTGCGGCCAAACACCGCCGACACACAGGTCAAGGTATTGTTATTCCTGCCGTCGGCTTTTCGAAAGCGTAAATGCTTTACATCCACGTGGGCGAGGACGACTAACTTGGCATCGCCGTCACTGTCTTTAAAAAACTGAGTATGCAGGTTCACCGGAAGATTATGCAATTCATCCTGCGAGAACATCGCGTCCTCAATTTCCTGCTTGGCCTGCTCTTCCGGGCTGGTGAAGTTCTTAGGGGCGTAGTAGCCGCGCCGCGCTTGAAGATTCAGTTTCTGGGAAGCATTTAATTTGACCTTCAAACTGTGGTAGCCGCCATCCAGCTTCAGGTTCTGCGGAACGAACGCCAGTACATAGGAATATTCGGGAGTTTCGGCGACCCGGCGGAAGCCTTCGTCATAATCGTTGTTGTTGTGAAAAAATACTCCACCCGTGCTGTCGGCCAGGATCGCCAGTAAATCAGACTGAGCGGAATCCGCGTCTGCCTCCACCAGGCCCTTAGCTCCATACTGAGGCCGCGAACGGCTTACATCGGCAAAAGCGGACGGAACATACAGCCCGCGAGAGTCGAGCGCACTGATGATCACTTCCGACCGCAACGCCCGGTCGATGATCTCTGTGTACTCATATTCCATCTGCGGAGTAATAAAGCCCGGGGAAATGAGCACAATCCCACGCTGGCCAGGCTTCCGCGAAACGCTGCCCACCACCTCTTTGAGGGTTGCCAGCGCCACCCGGCTTTCCTGCTCGCCCGCGCTGATCACCTGGTGGCTCATGGAAGTCACCAACATCGTTGCCGATGTCGTGTTCGCATTTCCAGTGCATGCGATGGCGTCCTGTACCGCCGCCGCCAGCGCCTGAGGATCATTCTTATTAATAATCTGGTCCGCCTGGTAGTAGCTGATGTCCGGGCATTCCTGGCCAAAATTTCCCGCGATCGGCCGGGGCTGCAGATTAAGCAGGGCCTCCTGCAGTTTGGTGCGATCGTCAGTAAAATCCAGGTTTCTCTGCCCGGAGGTGGTGAACACAGCGGCACGATCCGTTGGCCGCAATGTCGAGAAGTGACGCTCCGCTGCCTTTCTCACCTGCACCATGTCGCCGAATTGCAGGTGGATATCGTCAAACACGTAGGCGATAAAACGCTCGGGAACGGCGGCCGGAGTTGCGGTCGTGTTGGAAACCTGGTCGGGGATTTGGCGGGAGGAACTCTCCGCTGAACTTTGCTTTGCTTTCGCAGTTAACTCTCCGGGACGCTCGACTTCAAACTGCGCAATGGTTTGCGGCTTGCCCTTGTCGAAAATCTGAAAGTCTTCTTTCCGGAGATTTCCAACGGCGTGGCCCTGGGAATCGCGAACTACCGCGCGAACGACCACAAGCTTTACGTTGACTTTGAAGGTGGCGGGTTCGTCGTGAGAAGCCAACTCAGCAGTACTCTCCGTGTTCTCGGCAGCGGGAGCGGAACTCGGGACAGGATTTTGCTGAGGAGGTTCTTGAGCGCGTGCGTAAACTGGAGTAACGAGGAAGATCATGCATAACATGAAACGCGATAAAGCGCCGCCGACAAAAGAGCGATCACCCGCCGCAACGCTCCGATTGACAGGCCGCTTGGCTTTCAAAAAATGCATAAACATAAGCCATCACCGGGGGAGGAAGGCTGCTAATAACTCCAGCAGGCACGCTCGCGCTGCTTACGCCGCAGGCTTCGCGGGCTGCCAGCCAGTGTACACCCATCTCGATTTGCCAAGTCGCTCTTTGGATCGAGCGCGTCGGATTGAGCACACAACGATCGGAAAGGCGCAACCTGGCCGTACCGGCTCTTTTGAATTAGTTTGCCAAGTATGAGTTTCGACTGGACGCAAGGGCCTCTCGCCGCCGGCCTGCGACTCTACGAAGCAGGCGAGTTCTTCGCCGCGCACGAAGAATGGGAAATCGTGTGGCTGAAATCCCCTGAGCCGGAGAAGACATTTCTGCAAGGACTGATTCAAGTAACCGCCGCTTTCCATCATCTGCAGCGCAACAACCGGTTGGGAACCGTCTTGCTGTTACAAGCCGCGTTGCGCCGGCTTGATCGCTATCCGGCGAGCTTCGGTGGGATTTCGGTTGCGTCGCTTCGGGATGACGTTCGCGATTGCCTACTGAAATTGGAAGAGAGTGAAGACCCTTCCCGTGTAGTCTCACCGCGGATACGGACTCAGCCAAAACCCTAATGCGAATCGCTTCCGTCAGTTTTTCAACCACAGCACTGGAAAACTGTGGCCCAGCTTGCGAAAATCCGAATCGCTCGTAACCAAAGTAGCCTTGTGTTCAATTGCCAGTGCCGCGGCGAAGCTGTCCACATAATAGAGCTTATATTTGGCTTTTATATCCGCGGCTTGGAACGCTCGGGGCGTAGTAGCATCGAGCACCTCGATGGGCAAGGGATACACCGCCAGAATAGCTGCGCGGGCCTGTTCAGGGCCATACTGGCGCCGAAATAAACCATACACTTCGCCGTAATTCACGGCGGACATCAGAATCCTGGCTCGCCCGCGCATGCCGTCTTCCAAAAGTCGGGTTACCGTCCCAGCCCCCGACTGATCCTTGAGAAAAACAAACAAAGCGCTCGCGTCGAGAACGTACGTCTTCATTTATCGTGCTTGCCTTCTTCGCGATGTTCCTTTTCCCAAAGTGCAAGCAAATCAGGCCCATCTGCCAACATACCTCTAACACGATCAATGTAATCAACGGTGATCGGCTGTAGCACGATTCGGCCCAGGTGGTCTTCGAGAATTCGAACCTTGGTTCCCGCCTCGATCTTGTGCTTACGTCGAAGCTCGGCCGGAATCACAAGTTGGCCCTTCGATGTGAATGTGGAACAGAGTTCTTTCATGTCTTACATTCTATCAAAGTAAGGCGGACTCGCAAATGTTGGACTCCATCCTCGCCTACCCTCCAGCCAGGCTGTGTTTCTGGCTCGTCCCCTCAAAGTGTGCCTCAATCTCTTCCAGCGTTTTTCCCTTTGTCTCAGGCAGGAAAACAGCAGCCGTGATGAAGTAAACGACGGTGCAGGCGGCAAATCCCCAGAACATTGTGGAATATCCGTACTTGCCCACCGTAGGCAGGAAAACGGCAGCTATGCCCGTAGATACTGCCTGATTCAGAAGTAAAGCGATGCTCATGCCATTCGAGCGAATTCTGGTCGGCATCAGTTCAGACAGCGCCAGCCACACGCACACTCCCGGGCCAACGGCATAAAACGCCATAAAGACGAACAGAGTAATCGCAACTCTCCATCCACTGCTTTGACTGGGCAGCGGTGTAATCAACGCATTGTCGATTCTCAGCGGAGCCTCGCGAGCGGCATCGAGATCGCCGAATGGATTGGAAAAAAACGCCACCACTTTGTTGGCCGGAACGCAGCTTTCACGCGTGATCTGGATCGGCGTCGCCGCTGTATCGTCAGAGCGCGCAGCTTTGGTCGCAGCGCGGAAATCTCCGTAAGAATAGATCACCACTAGAGATGTTGGCCGGCTCCCGATCTGCTGGGCAGCATCACCGGCACCGCGCAACAGTGCGCCCGCAAGTTTCGGATCGTAAGTGAGTGAAATCTTTTGATCGGCGTTGACCATCGATTGCACCGAGCTTTTGGAATCCACCCGCAGCCGTTCCGTCTGCCGGAACAGCAAACCGGTACAGATCAGCGAAAGAATAATTCCTGCGGTTCCCACCGACAGCAGGAATTTTCGCCCCTTACGATCGACCAGAAGAACTCCGCCTATCGTGACCAGAAAATTTACGATCGTGAAAAGGACGTATCCCCAGTGCGCCTGCACGTCCGACAGCCCGCTCTGCAAAAGGATATTAGTGTTGTAGCCGATGATGGAATTAATGCCGGTAGCTTGATTGCACGCGAGAATCACACAAGCGAGGACGAACGGAATCACATACTTTCGCCGCAGTAACGATTCCTTAACTTTGTTTCCCGTGGAGGTTTGAGCTTTTTCGGCGGCCGAAGCCTGCTCCATTTCGTTTAGTTCGAGATCAGCCTGCCCGGTCGTGCGCGAGCGGAGAAGAGCAGCATAAGCGGCCTCACGCTTACCACGGCGAAACAGCCACCGCGGAGACTCCGCCATGAGGAAGCTGCCGATTACAAACAAAATCCCCGGCGGCAACGAAACCCAAAAAATACTGCGCCATGCCGTGTCTTTAAAAGCGAGCAGCTTTGCGGCATCACCCAGTTTCGCCACTTCATCCACGCGAAAACTGAAGTACATGCCAACAAAAGCCGCAGCCGTAATGCCGAGCGTCAGCAGCCATTGAAAAATTCCAGTTCCCTTCCCTCGGCTCGACGCTGATAAACACTCCGCCAGATAAAGTGGCACGACTACGCCAATCAGGCCAGCGCTGATGCCCTGCAACAGCCGCCCAAGTATCAGAGGACCGTAGCCGTGCGATAAAGCGATTACCGGAATGCTCACCACGAAAAGCACTCCGCTCAAAGTCATGAGTAGCTTGCGCCCCATCCAGTCTGCGAGCACGCCGGCAAACAAAGTCGAGATCACACTTCCAAGAAGAACCGCTGCGACAACAGTCGAAAGCTGCCCCGCGTTCAATCCGGATGTGGCCTCGAGATACGGTAGGGCACCCGCGATGATTCCCACATCCACGCCGTACAGTAAGCCACCTAGTCCGGCTACCAGCAGGAGAAAGCGGTTGTAGCTGGCCTTTTCGTTTTGCGCCAAGAGGTCGTCCTTTCAGCAAAGCCGAGAATCGATAGTTTATCCACGCGCCAACCCTACGGCTGCGCTCCAGAAACGCCTGCGCTTATTGCGACATCAGGTTATCCACTTCCTGTTGGATTTCTGAAATTTCAATGGCAGAGAGATCGTTCTCCCGCAATTTTCGATTCAGTGGAGGCAGTTTCGTTTGTTTGAACGCCACCCACTCCGCAATGCGCACTTTGATGTGCTCGCTGGATTCTTTGTACAAGGCTACGGCCTGCGAAGGCGCGGCGCGATCTCCGCTCTCGACCGCTCGCAGTGACGACGACAGTCCCATGAAGGAATCTTGCAAGCCCGGACTTTTATCTGGAGAAGATTCCCTAGTCGTCTGGATTCTTGCAATTTCCGATTGCGCTTCTTCTAGAGACGACTTTAGGCTCTTGTTTTGTTCTCCAACTTTCTTTTGCGCCTCGGCCAGCTTCTTCTGCACGGAACCGATCTCTGCCAGTGCGCGCCGCGCTGCAAGAGTCTCGGTGTATATCTGCTGCGCTATATCCAGTTGCCGCTGAAGCTGTTCGGAAGTCATCGGCGAACGCGGATCCATAAAAACCTGCAGCGGTTGATCCTGCGTTTCTCCGTTGACCGTGAGTCGAACCTGATAGAGTCCCGGTACCACCTTCGGTCCACTGGGATTGCGGTATTCGGCTTCTTCGTCCGCGCTGGGACCTCCGGAATTACGCCACGTCAGGTTCCAGACAAAGCGGTGCATGCCGGGAGTTTTTTCCAGCATCTCCGGCTTGGGAAACCACCGCTCGGCAACGGGAAGCGGTGCGTGCTTAGGCGGAATCGGATCCTCCGAGGAAAATTTCCGCACCGGATTTTGTTGCGCATCGAAAATTTCGAGTTGAACTTTGTCGGCCGGAGTTTTGACGAAATAATCGATCATCGCTCCGCTGGGAGGATTCTCGGCGGTTGGCTCCTCCGGCGGAATCGGCGTGCCCTGGAAGGAATCGTTGTCGATGCGATAGGCATTCGCGGGATGGTAAAGCCAGAACGCTTTCGCCCTTCCCGCGTCCGAAACCTGGCGCAACGGGGTGATGTTGTCAAGAATCCAGAAAGAGCGCCCGTGCGTGGCGACGACTAGATCGTCTCCGTGAATTGCGAAATCTCTAACTGAAGTCACCGGCAGATTCAGTTGCAACGATTGCCAGTGGTCCCCATCGTCGAACGAAACGTAAGCTCCAAGTTCAGTTCCGGCGAAGAGCAATCCCTTACTTTTAGGATCTTCCCGAACCGCGCGTAGAAAGGCGGTTGGGGCTATTCCCGAAGTAACCGGCTGCCAGGTCGCGCCGTAATCGCGCGTTCGAAACAGGTAAGGTGTCCGATCATCAAGGCGACTGCGATCCACCGCCGCGTAGGCTTCCGCGGGATCAAAATGCGACGCCTCAATCAGAGAAATCTTGCTCCAATCTGTGATTCCTTTCGGCGTAACGTCTTTCCAGGTTTTCCCTCCGTCGCGTGTGACATGAATCAATCCCGTATCGCTGCCCGCCCAAATTAAATCCGCATTCAGCGGCGACGGCGCAATGGTGAAGACCACGCCGTATCCGCGCTGCGTTGCATTCTCGACCGTAGGCGGACCTTCAGGACTCTTTCCCTCAGTCTGCGCTTTCGCTCCGGTCAAATCGGGGCTGATCGTTTCCCAATGCAGCCCGCCATCGAGTGTCTTCATCACGAATTGCGTTCCGAAATATAGCGCGCTGGAGTCGGCTGGAGAAAAAACCAGCGGCGGAGTCCACGGCGCGCGATACTTACGCTGGTTGATCTCAGAACCAAATGTGATTACCGGCCACGGAGTAATATCCTGAGTGAAGCCCGTGCGCCGGTTAAAACGGTCGACGCTGCCATAGGTTCCGCTCAGATAAATAATGTTCGGATCTTTCGGATCGGGCGCCATGTAACCGCTCTCGCTGCCGCCTGCTGGAAACCAATCTCGCGGCGTGATCTGCCCATGATCGGTGCGGCTTAAGACGGCAGCGCTCCCGCTATCCTGCTGCGCTCCATAAACCACATAGGGAAACTGGTTGTCGGTAATCACGTGATAGAGCTGAGCCGTTGGCTGGTTGTACCAGGTGCTCCAGGTCTGGCCGCGATCGAGGCTGATTGTCGTCCCCTGGTCGGTTCCCAGAACCATGCTGGAAGAATTCTTAGGATCGACCCAAATCTGATGGTAATCGTCTCCACCCGGCGCTCCGCGCAATACCGAAATCGTTTTTCCACCATCTTCGGATCGATAGAGCGCAACATTCGGCACATAGATTACGTCAGGGTTGCGCGTATCAATGGTGATGCTATTGAAGTACCAGGCGCGGCTGGTGAGTCGCGAGTCGTCATTTTCAACCACCCAGGTCGCGCCACTGTCATCGGAGCGATAGAGGCCCGATTTCTTCGCCTGAATCAGCGCGTACACGCGTTTGCCGTCCGGCGCGACGCCGACCCCAGTGCGTCCCCAATCCCCGTCGGGTAAGCCCTTGCCGCTGAGTCGGGACCAGGTTTTTCCAGCGTCTTGAGAGCGATACAGTCCCCCACCCGGGCCATCAATAGGAGCGTACGTGCTCCACGGCGGGCGATGCGTCTGCCATGTCCCGGCGAATAGGATTTGCGGATTGCCAGAACAAATCGCCAGATCCGACACACCGATCTCGGACCCGGTATCGAGAATTTTTTTCCAATGAGCTCCGCCGTCTTCGGATTTATAAACGCCGCGCTCCTCATTCGGACCATACGCGTGACCAAGAGCGCCGACATAGACCACGCTCGCGTCTCGTGGGTCGACCACGATCCGGCTGATCTGTCGCGTATCTTCCAATCCGATGTGCTCCCACGTAACTCCACTGTCCACCGACCGGTAAACCCCGTTGCCCGACGAGAGGCTGGAACGAATATCGCTTTCCCCGGTTCCCACGTAGATGATCTTGCGGTCCGACGGAGCCACGGCAATCGCCCCGATGGAACCGACAGGCTGTTTATCGAAAATCGGAGTCCACACCGTTCCGGCGTCCGTAGTTTTCCAGACGCCGCCATTGACTCCGCCAAAATAGAACGTTGTGGAATCGCCCGGTACACCCGCCACCGCAGCCACACGGCCTCCGCGAAAGGGCCCGATCAGCCGCCATTTGAGGCCGTTGAACTGATCCGCCGGAATCGTTTGCCCAATCGCTGACGCAGTTGTAAGTAGAAGAAAAGACGCGAAAACAATACGGTCGATCCACGATCCAAGTCTGAACAAGTGGCAGTCCCCTGAGTTGAATATGCACAGTCTACCGGAAGACAACTAAATTTCAGCGGCTTTTGCCGTCGGCATAAGAAAAGGTGGGCTGACCTTAGTTGATTTTTTTTCGTACAGAGAAGCATTGGAGAGTCAAGCAGTTCCTCGCGGTCTATCGCCGAATCATTTGCCGGAGCCGGCAACGCCCACCCCGCTGTTGAAATCGGCGACGCCAACTTTGACTACAGTGCCGCGCGGCTTCGGCTTCGTTTCTTTTGCCTTGGCTTCGTCGGATTTCCCATCAGTCGGCTTGACTTCATTGGGCTTGACTTCGCCGCCTTTCTTACTGCCCTCGGCATCTTTCTCCGCGGCCGGTTTCTCCATCCATACGCCGTATACCCGGCCGCCCGCTGCGGCGAGTCCAGTGTAGTCGCCAAAAAAAATACCGCTCGCCTCGAAGGGTTCGCTCGTCCAGGCATAATTTTTAAAGGTTCGGCCCGCGTCGGTGGAGCGCGCCAGCACGACTACCTGCGTTCGATTCTGCGGATCTTGCCTCCGATCATAGAAAATAACATTCGCCGAGCCATCCACGGCATCGACCGCCAGCCACTGAAAGAATTGATCGGCACCGTCGTGAACCGGATCGCTATTCACTCGCACCGGCTCGTTCCACTTCTTTCCTCCGTCGGTCGAAGTGGAGCAGAAAACATCGAGGTCTCCGTTGCGGTAGTCGCTCCAGGTCAGATAAAGGCGGCGGCTTCGCGGGTCCATCGCAATTTGCGGAAATCCGTTAGCTCGTTCGAGCGTGTCAACCGCAAACATGATCGGTGCCGTGTGCATCATCGCCCGCGCACGCGAAAAACTCTTTCCGCCATCTTTTGAAACCGTAAGCATGATTTCATTGTCCTGACTCCAAACCGCGTACAGCGCACCATCCGGACCAACCGCGCCGGAAAATCCTTCTGCCGCTCCGTTGTCATCGCGGGGCAAACCAGGATGACTGTCAATCTCGATTGGCTTCGACCAGGTCTTGCCGTCATCGGTGGAACGAGAGAGCAATATCTCGGAATCCGTCAGAGTCCATCGCGTCCAACCCACATAGAGATTTCCTGAGAAACGGCTGTTGCCCGTGTCGGAGACGATGTAAGGTTTGTCTTCAAACGGAATGCCGGCTTCGGTAGGCTGTTCGATGACAGGGATGTGATTCGGCTCCCAGGTCTTTCCACCATCCAGCGAGCGCCGAATGAATATCCCATTTCGCGAGGCGTTGTGTCCCCAGTAATTGAAAGTGCCCAGCTTATCGAACGCGATATAGGAAACGAAAGCATGACCCTGCTTGTCATACGCGGCAGAGACATCGCCGGAAACTTTGTAGTTCGCCGGAGCCACGCCTTCCGCCGCGTGCCAGGTATGGCCAGCATCCGCCGAGTACGAGGCGTGAACGCTACTCTGAAAAACTGCCACTACTTGCTGCGGATCGCTGGGATTGATCGCGATGGCCGGCTCGGTGAAAAACCCCGGCGCTGAAGTCAACGTGAATACTTCGGAGGCGGGAGCCTTGGGCAGCGCTTGACCGTGCAGCATCCCATTCGCGCTGAATAGGGCGAGCACTGCAATACAAGCATTTCTGCAGAATCTCTTTGCGCGCTCAAATGCATTCCGTTCATTCAGCTTGTGCAAAATATCCCTCCTCGAAGTGCAGCCGCCTGCTGATTGTATTCGACGGGAAGCAAGAATCAGCAGTGCAGCGGCCTCGCCGCTGGCGCCAAAGCTGAATCCAATTTCTTACAGCCGTACAAAATGCTGGTCCGTGCGGTCGTACACACGCCCATAGGGATTGTGCCGGCTCTGCGAAGGGATGCGATAGCTCAATTGGGGATTTGCGAAAGGATTCGTGAACTGTTCCTTCCCGCCCTGTCCTCCCCATTTTCGAATGTAGTACAAAACATTTCTGGTTTGGGTCAGGCGATTCTGAACGATGAGCGCGGCACTCTTGTAAAGCGTGTCGCTGCCGCCATGCGAAACCAGAGTGTCCGCACAATTCTCTTCCTGAAGGCCCGCCAATCTCGCCCGGTAAGCATAATCTTGATCCTCGCAAAAACAGGGAAAGAAGTTTTCGTCGAAACATCCTATTTTTTCCAAAGCAATAGGATTAATAGCGAAGCAGGAATAGCCTTGGCTGGGCAGGGAACGGTTGAAGCGCCGATGAAATCCCGCACAACTGATGATGTAGCGATCGCGATTCGCGAGCGCCTTCCGCGCAATTTTATCCACATCTCCGGGCGAGAAGGCTACGTCGTCGTTGACCACCAGGACTATATCCGCCCCAGAGTTGTAAGCGGCCAGAATGCCCTCGTTCCAACTTTTGCTGAGTCCTCGATTGCAGCCATAAGGGTAATAAGAAACATAAGAACGGTTCGTCATACCCCGACATGCAGCCACGGTCGCGGGATGTTGCGAGTGCAGAAATAAATGCACTCGGACCTCGTGATCACCCTGCGTTGCGCTTTCCACCAGATCGACAATAGAGTCGGCGGAATTGTAGGCAACAGTGACCAGACCGATGTTCATAGACCGTTCATTTTTGAGTAGCGCTGCTGAAAGGCTTGAGCAGTGGTCGTCCCGGCGATCGCAATGCCCGTCCGGCAGTCAGTCCCCAGCCCGTTGCCGTAAAATCATGGCCCGCAGCGTCGGCTACCAAGCGTGGATCGGCATTCCAACTTGCGGCTGCGAATCCCATTCCATAACGATCGAATAGATCGGCAATTCGCCCCGACGACCGTCCGAGATCCGACCCGTCGTCTGACCATAGCGATACGAAAACGGGATTCGAATTCGCGAGAGCACTCAGATTACCGTCATCCGAACTTGGAATATTTCCTGGTGACGCGGCAATCGTATAAACCAGGTTGAACACCGGAGCGCCGGTCGGCGAAAGCAGCGGCAATCCTTTTACGCTGGGTCCACCATTCCCGCTGCCCAGAAAAATCAGCGCCCCGGGTTTTCGTTGGCGAATCGTTCCCACTAAGGTTGAAGCTAGCTGGAGCCAATTTCCCGTAAGCGGGGTGGCCGACGAATAAATCTCAAACAAGATTCCAGAAACATTTTGATAGCGTTCGGCCAGCACCTGCCAAACCTGTGCCACCTGAGGATCGGGCGCGCTGGGCGATCCACTGCCGGCCGGCGGTTGCAGCGCCAGCAGAACGTAAGCTCCCGCTTCAGTAATTGCAGACACAGTGGCGTCGAGGCCGGCCAGCAGCGCGGCGACCGGCAGCGTAGCGCTTCCGGCCAAAATCGTCTGCGATTGAAAGGGCAACCGCACCAGGTTCGCGCCCCAGGTTTCGCGGATCTCCAAAAGATTGTTGTCGTCGAGGGAGAGAGCTGCGGGAAAACTCTGGCCTGACACTGGCGCGACGGAATCAAGCCCTTGAATTGTCACTCCACGCAGATTTACCGGCTGGTCGTTTTCGTCAACGATGAAACTTCCCCGCACCTTTAATTCATGAAGAGCAGGTCCCCTCGTCGTGAAGATTGACTGAGAAATATCGCTGGCTGGCTGGAAGGCATTCAGCGCCGACTGAGCCAGCGCCCGCTGCGCAACCTGGCCCCACCCCGTCGGAGTGAAATCTTCGCTGCCCGCATCGGCCACTAATAGAGGATCCGCATTCCAGTTGGCGGCGGCCCATCCCACTCCGAAGCGCTCAAAAAGGTCAGCTTCATGGCTGGATAGCCGGTCCAGATCGCTTCCATCGTCGGACCACATGGAAACGAAGACAGGCTGCGATTCTGTCAACGCACGGAATGCTCCGTCATCCGGACTCAGCGAACTACTGGTGGAGACTGCCATGGTGTAGACCATGTTTGGCAAAGGATCGCCCGCGGAAGAAATTAATGGCAATCCGGTAAGGTCAGCTCCGCCGCGTCCGCTTCCCATAAAAATTAACGCCGAAGGATTTTTCTGGCGGATCGCATTCACAAGCGTAAGCGCTGATTGCAGCCAGTTCTCTGCCAGAGCTGAAGCCGATGCATAAATCTCGAACAAAACTCGCGGTTCGGTATTGTATCTGGCGGCAAGAAGTTGCCAGGCCTGCGTGGACGAAGCATCCGGCGCAGGTGACGCCCCGCTGCCGGGAGTTGGCTCCATCGCGAGAAGCACGTAAGCTCCCGCTTCGGTAATTGCAGCGACAATAGCATCGAGCCCGGACAAGACAGCAGCCGCCGTGACGCTGCCATTCCCGGAAAGAATGGTCTGCGCCTGGAAGGGCAGCCGAACCAGGTTCGCACCCCAACGGCTGGTCAATTCCAGCAGACTGTTGTCATCGAGCGCCAGAGCGGCCGGAAAAGCTTCACCGGATGCCGGAGCCACAGTGTCGAAGCCTCGCACCGTAACTCCTCGCAGATTCACCGGCCGATTATTTTCGTCAACAATAAGATTTTTGGACGTGCTCAGGTAAAGAACCACTGGAGGCACAGTCGGGCCGGGCGTCGATGCCATGCGCATGGATGCGCGACCCGAGGCCCGTAGAGCTAATCGAGTCCGGTTGCGAGCGGTTTGAGCCTGGCGTGCTTTATTCTGTGCAGCGCTTTGCACCGCACTTTCGGCGGTTTGGATTTCCGATCTTCCCGCCGCCGCGAATTGCGATTGCCTCGGCTCTTCTTCGAAAACCCCCGCGTTCTCGTTCCGCGCCGCCAGCCGTTGCTCGTGCTTTTGCAGCCGCAATGCGGCAACCTGCGCTTCCTCGTCCCGCCGAATCTCTACATCTCTGTCTTGGAGTTCCTGCTGTTCTTCCCGCTGCTGGGCAACTCGTGCTTCGGCTTGTCGTTCCGCTTCGCGCTTCTGTAGCGCGGCAGCTTGCAATGCTTTCTCTTTTTCCGCCTGTGCGGAATCTTCGGAAGTTCCCCGCTCAGCTTCGCGGAGTCTGGCTTCGCGTGCCGCTTCACGCTGCTCCGCCTCCTGCCTTCGCAGCGCGGCTTCCTCCAACTCCCTTTGCCGTTGCGCTTCCGCCGCTTGCGCCTCTTGAATCCGCTGCCGTTCTTCTCTAAACCTCGCGGCGCGAGCCTCCGCTCGTTTTTCTGCTTGTTGTTTCGCTTCCCTCTCCGCCTCTTGCCTTTGTTTCAGTTCCTCATCTCGTTGGCTTTGCTCCGCTTCAGTTTGCGCAGAGCGTCTCCGTTCTTCGCGAAGTTGAACGGCACGAAGCTCCGCCTGCTGCTCTGCCTCTTGCCTTTGCTTTAGTTCTTCGTCCCGCCGCTGCTGTAGCGCTTCGATCTGGAGCGTGTTCTCTAGCGCTGCCCGAAACCGGGCAGCTCGGGTTTGTGCCTGCTGCCTTTCATCGGATTTTTGCGCTTCATCCTGCTTTATCCCGCGCCCTGGCTCTGGCTTCAAGTCTTCAACGCGGCGAACCTTTTCGGCCGCAACGTCTTCTAACTTTCTTCCGAACGCAGACAACGAACGGCCACTTCCGCCTGACGCCATCTGTTCGTCTTGAACCTTTTTCAAGAACGTTTGACGCCGCTGGGCCTTGCGATCATCGGCTTCTGTGTCTGCGGTTTTCACGGGATTAGCGTATTCGCACTTCTGGTTGTGGCATCCAACGCCGAAGTCAGCGCGAAGAGATCGCCCGCGACATATTTCGTTCTACTCGCGAGAGAGGCGTTCATGCTGGAAAGCGCTTGCACGGTTGCACTGAAGGAGTTGCTTTGCGGGGGCGGCACAGAACTGCCCAGCAGTCCGGCAAGTGTCGTCTCCATGGCCGCGATGGTCGTGGCTTCTTGCATGATGTAAGGAAATGACCAAGACCCGATGTTGGCGTAAATCTTGCTGATCTCGATCACAATCTGCTCCGCTGGCGCCGTCGGTGGAGAGCCACTGCTAAACGTGTTCCAGAAGTCATCCGAGAAGGTCGCTTGCATATCCTGCAGAACCGAATAGAGGTTGCGCAGTGCCGGCGTGCCCGGCGGAGGCGCAAGTTTGGCCAGGTCGAACGAGGTCGTTGTCAGCGCGCTGGGACTCCCCAGTTCAGGCTGGTAGAGGCGAAATCCAGGTACCTGGTTACCGCCGGCTGGCCCGGGCGTCAGAGTCAGATAGCTCTGCACCGTCACCGAAACCGAACTGATGGCTCGATCCGGCATGGTCGCTTCCCCCAACGCCACTGCCAACCCCAGAGCGCCGATAAAATCGTCCAGCGATATATCCGGCAGGATTTGACTGGCTTGTTGCGCCGCCAGTTGACCGTTGATCTGAGCCTGATTGGTGGTGTACTGCACCTGCAGGCCAATCGACTTCGTAAGCGTCAGCTGGGTTGCCGAGAGATGGTCAAGACTGGCCTTCAGCGTCGCCGATGACTGTTCGGCCGCCTGCGAGCGAAATTCCAATGCGGCATAAGCCGCGCGCGCCTGTGCAATGTCGTTGGTGACCAGGGGCATCAGACTTCCTTCTTGGGACCTGAAGACTTCGACGCCGGAGCATTCACCACCGGGGTCGGCGGACCGGGCGGAGCAGGTGTTGGTATTGGTGCAGGTGTTGGTGTTGGTGTTGGCGTCGGTGTTGGTGTTGGTGTTGGTGTTGGTGTTGGCGTCGGTGTTGGTGTTGGTGTTGGTGCGGGTGTTGGTGTAGTGTTCCCTGGATTCACGTTAGCGATCGCCCCGAAGGCAAGTGTCATGGTGGAAAGCAGATTCGGATCGGGCGGAGCCGTTGCGCTGGGAAATGCCAGCACCGCCTGCGGCGGCGTAGTTCCAGACGCGGGCTGCACGCTAATCAGCGTCTTGAGCTGAATGTTCATGTTCGTAAGCGTCGTCTGAACCCCGCCGGCGCTTCGAGCCTGCTGCTGAATTTGATCGACCACGTTCTTGAACGACTGCGCCACATCCAGCGGGGACGCTGCAGTGCCCTGCCCGGCCGCGATCTGGGACTGCAGTTGGCTTATGGTGGTCGCCTGCTGCGCATTTGTGTTTTGCAGAGTTGCAATCTGTGCTTGCAGCGTGGCGATCGAACTGTTGCCCGTACTTACCTGCGTAGAAAGTGTATCGACTTGAGCGGACTCAAGGGTGACCCAGGTATTCAATTGCGCCAGTAGCGCAGGCGGATTCGCGGAAATATTTTGCAGTTGGCTGACAATGCTGCCGATGTCGGGGATAACGCTGAACGCCACGCCGTTCGAGATCGCTGGACCTACGGTTGGATTGATACCCGGATTCGACACCGTGATGGTTACGGAAATGATGGAAGTGATGTTAGCCGCCGCAATTTGAACGTTGAGCTGCGTCGCGCTGACAAAAGTCGTCGGTTGATTGGCCTGATTCCATTCCGCTGTGGAGTTCGGGTTAAAATTGCTGCCGAAGACGGAAAGGGTAAAGTCGCCGCCGCCCACAATGGCCCCAGCCGGGGACAACGAAGAAATTGCAGGAGCTGGATTGAATATGATCGGAATCGGAATCGGCCGCGGGATGGGAATGGGGATGGGAACTACAGCGTCCGCGGGTTCGCCGCCGTCCGGTCGCTTCTCCCCCGATTTTTTTTCTTCTGGCTTCTTGTCTTCAGGCAACGGACTCTCCTAGGGGCTCACGATGCGCACCGACTGGGTGCCATCATCGACGGCCACAACGACAGGAACCACCGACGCATTCGACGGCGCGTATTGCATCACGTACCACAGCCTCGCGGCGCCGTTGAAGTTAATGAGCAGCGCCAGGGCGTCACCCGCGCTATCGACGGTGGCCGGAATCTTGTTCCCCGAAGTGCCGGTGGTAGTGACGAACGGCGCCGAGCTAGCCAGCGCCACAGTTTGCACTTGCGCTTGCGTCATTACTGGCGGCGTAGTGACCTGATTCCCTGTCTTCGGCGGCGGCACCGGCACCACGGTAATATTGACCTGCGTAGCCGCCTGCGCATCGTAATTAAAGTGCGTCTGGAAGGAAGCGCTCAGCGGCTGGGCAATAATGTGCAACGCGCTCGGGGAAATCATCAGCAATGGGGTCGAAGTGGGGGCAGAAGAAGGGGCCGCGGGCTGGTCCTGCGTAATGCTCAGCGACATCTTCAGCTGCATGGTCACGCTGGGAAACTGGTACCACGTGGCTTGGAGCCCATATTGCGAAAGCACGGGATCCGTATCAATCGCTTCCTGGGTCTGAATTGAGTTTTGATCCAGACCCTGCTGCGCCTGCGCCAGGCCTTGACCCAGCGCAATGATCAAGCTCTCAATGGGCGCAGCAAAAGTTTCAACCGCCGTCGCTAGGGGATCTGCTCCTGCCGCCATCAATTCACCTCAGTCATCGAAGAGTTTCTTGAGCGCCCTAGGAACCCACCGTAACCGTGGGCGCTTTGCCGGTCGTTGTGTTCACCGTAATCGTCTGGGGCGTGACCCTCAGATTCGCCGGCACCGGTTTTAAAGTCGCCGTAACACTGGACGACGCATCCACTCCATACGAATAAGTATTCTGTGTCCGGAAGTTAACGTGGGAAGCAAAGGCAAAAATCCCCAAAGTCTGTGTCCCGTCCGTTTCGGTTTGAGTAGCTTGCCGAAGTTGCACGGAAATCTTTAAATCGATCTCAGCATCGGTGAATTGATAAAAAGTCGGCAGCAAGCCCGCTTGCAACGCCGACATCTGGATTGGGTCGGAGGGGGTTGCAGTCACTCTGACACCGGTCACGGCGATGTTCGGCTGCCCTGAAATGGGCACAGAGAGCGCTTGCGAACTGATCACCTCCGTCACCTCCGGAATAATGCTGACCGGGGTGTTCGCCAGGGTGATTAGGGTTTGAATCGCCGCTAAATCCAAAGCGCGCTGGCCGTCTGCAATCCCCTGGGCAATGCTGCAGATAATGTCGCCGAAGCCCGCCTCTTGTAGTTCGCTTCCGACTTGGCTGAATTGTTGGGCCGGCATAATTCCTCCCGGAGGTGACGCTTTGTTTGCGCTATGTTCCGCATTTCATGATCATGCACAGAAAATTCGCGGGAGAAGCGCTCTGACCTGGGTCCAGTAAAGACAACGGTTGGTACTGTTGGTTACTGACCGAAGTCTCATCGAGACGCTAACTCTGGCTAATGCTTATGCTCTTCGGATTCATCGCATTCACCAGAATGAACCGCGGCATCATGGCTTTGGGTGGAGGAACACATGCCAGCGTTGTCTGTAATGAACTTGATCCATCCACCGAATACGAAAATTTATTGGCAAACGTTGCGTTCACGTGAGAAGTGACGGTGCCCCCGGAAAACAAAAAATCCCGGTCGCCTTGCGTATCAACGCTAACGTTCAATGAATCGTCGGATTCTGTCGTACTGGTAACTGACATCTTGACTTGAATTACCGAATTTGTGAACTGGTAAAACGTCGGATTGACGCCCGCCTGCAGCAAGGTGAGCGGGAAAGTTTCGCCCGGGCTGACGTTGACTTGCACGCCGGTAATCATCACCGGCTGGCCATCCGAATCCGTCACCGTTTGCAGATTTCCATCCGCATCGGTGTATTGCAAAACACGGGGAGCCGGTTCCAAAATTTCAACCACGTCGGGCAGATAGTCAAATTTTGTTGTGGAAAGAACTTTCACTAACTCGATGGAAGACCGGTCAAGTGCGATCTGACTCCGGGCAATGGCGGAAGCCATGTCGTAGATCATCTTTCCAAACGGAACGCTTGCGAGTTCTGCTCCTACATTCGGCATGGCACACCTCGACTCCCACTTTCTATACTTATAGATCTAGCGGAGCGCGCCGGCCTTTTTGCGGGCAGGCGCGCCGACCCGCCGCTAGCTTTGGCTAATCGTAATCTTCGCCGGGTCCATTGCATTCACCAGGAAAAACCTGGGCATCATGTTCTTCGGCGGCGGCACAGGCGCCAACGTCGTCGACATAGAACTGGACCCAGTAACCGAGTACGAGAACTTGTTGGAACTGGTGAAGTTCACGTGACTGCTCACCGACCCCGAAGCGAACAAGAAATCAGCCGATGCCGTCACCGAGACACCCACGCTCAGAGTGTTGGACGACTCCTGCGTGCTGGTGATAGACATCTTCACTTCAATGGTCGAATTGGTGAACGCATAAAACGTCGGATTCACCCCGGCCTGCAGCAAGGTCAGAGGAAAAGAATCCCCCACCATGGTGTTCACCTGCACGCCGGTAATCATGATGGGATTGCCCTGACTATCCTGCACGCCAGGAATGGTCTTGGGAGGAGCAGGCTGAAGGATTTCAGTTACATCCGGAACATAGTCAAAAGTTGTAGTGGCCAGGACTTTGACCAACTGAATCGAAGCCTTGTCCAGCGCAACCTGGCTCCTCGCGATTGCAGAAGCCATGTCATAAATCATTTT
>Ga0302320_10011038_pt1 | contig 19191 bp, 15 predicted proteins | sample Bog_T0_3_FD_202130 | JGI IMG/M metagenome (GOLD analysis project Ga0302320, IMG submission 202130) | Peat permafrost microbial communities from Stordalen Mire near Abisko, Sweden - Bog_T0_3 | ecosystem: Environmental > Terrestrial > Soil > Wetlands > Peat | place: Sweden: Abisko, Stordalen Mire... | reverse complement strand
TGTTTTTATGTTCGCGCAGGGCGCAGATTTCAGGTTACAAAACGAGGCACTGCTGTGCGGGGGCAAATGGGACGGAGACACCTGGGGGTGTGCGAGCAGTCAACAGGTGGTGGGTACCCGACTAGCTGGGCGGGGGGCGGGATATGAAAGCCATTTGAGTTGGGTGCATGCGAGCCCATCCTTCCGCCTGAAGCCGCGGAATGATGGGGCACCCGGGAAAAGCGCGATGGGGAGTTGGTTCTGTCCCACTCATCCGCATGAAGCCGCGGATGAATGGGGCGCCGGGCTGACTCGCGGGGAATCAGGATTCGAAAGACTTCGCGGGTGCGTGCATGCGAGCCCATCCTTCGCAGAAAGAAGCGACGGGTGGGGCACCTACGATTTTGGTGGTTAGAGGGCGGTTTCGCCGCGCTCGTCGTTGCGGATACGGATGGCTTCGTCGATGTGGCTGACAAAGATTTTTCCGTCTCCGATGCGGCCGGTGCGGGCAGCTCCGATGATGGCCTGAATGGCTTTCTCTTTCAGTTCATCGTGGATAACGAGTTCGATCTTGACCTTGGGAAGAAGGTCAACGGTGTATTCACGGCCGCGATAGAACTCGGTGTGGCCCTTTTGGCGGCCATGGCCGCGGGCTTCGAGAATGGTCATGCCTTCGATGCCTGCTTCGAGCAGTGCGTCTTTGACAGCGTCCAGCTTGGAGGGCTGGAGAATGGCTTCGATCTTGAGCATACAGAGATTGCCTCGTTTGACAGCGTATCAGGCGGGGGGGTGGATTGGCCGCACACCCGCGTATCTAATTTGAGTACCACAGGGCATAGCGATGTCCTGTGACAAATGAACACAAAAACTCAGGAGTTGAGGTCGTAGCCTTCTTCTCCATGCTGGGAGAGGTCGAGTCCGGCGGCTTCGTGGTCGGGAGAGACGCGGAGCCCGAGGATGCGATCGACGACGAAGAGAAGGATGAGGGTTCCGACGATGGAGATGCCCCAGGCGATGGAGACGCCGGCGAGCTGGTTGAGGACCTGACGCCAATGACCGTCGATAGCGCCGGTGGGAACGCCAGCGCCGTAGATGGCGTTGATGGATTGCGTGGCGAAGAGGCCGGTGAGAATGGCTCCGAGGGTGCCGCCGGCGCCGTGGACACCGAAGGCGTCAAGGGAGTCGTCGTAGCGGAAGATGTTTTTGACTTTGAAGACCATGAAGGAGCAGAAGAAGCCGGCGATGAGGCCGATGAGGAGTGCCGGGAAGGGCTGCACGAAGCCAGAAGCGGGGGTAATGGCGACGAGGCCTGCGACTGCTCCGGAGATGGCGCCGAGAGCAGTGGGCTTGCCGTTGTGGAACCACTCGAAGATGGTCCAGCCGATGGCGGCGGAGGCGGCGGCAAAGTGGGTATTGATGAAGGCGCTGGTAGCCAGAGAATTGGCGGCAAGGGCGCTGCCGGCGTTGAATCCGAACCAGCCGACCCAAAGCAGGCATGCGCCGATGAAGCTGAGAACCATGGAGTGGGGCGGCATGTTGGTTTGGGGATAGCCGATGCGCTTGCCGAGATAGAGGCAGGTGACGAGGGCGGAGACGCCGCTGGTGACGTGGACGACTGTGCCGCCAGCGAAGTCGAGCGACGGGATGTGGCCGGCCGTGGCGTTGAGCAAGCCGCCGACGCCCCAGACCATGTGAGCCATGGGACAGTAGACGAGCAGAGACCAAAGGGAAAGAAAGAGCGCCATGGCGCTGAACTTCATGCGCTCGGCAAAAGCTCCGGTGATCAGTGCGGGAGTGATGATGGCGAACATGAGCTGGTAGACCATGTAGGTCTGCTCGGGGATGGTGGCGGCGTAGTCGGGATTTGGCGTGAGGGTGACGCCGCGAAGGAAGAGGTGCTCAAAGCTGCCGATGAAGAGGTTTCCGTGGCCAAAGGCGAGTGAGTATCCTGCGACGGCCCAGAGGACGGTAACGATGCCCATCATGGCGAAGCTTTGCATCATGGTGCCGAGGATGTTCTTCTTGCGGACGAGTCCGCCGTAGAAGAGGGCGAGACCGGGGCCGGTCATGAGAAGGACGAGGGCGGCGGAGACGAGCATCCATGCGTTGTCGCCAGCGGACTGGGCGTACTGGACTGCCTGCTGAAGGGCGGTAATCTGCGCCTGGGTGACGGGGCCGGTTGCTGGAGGGGCCTGGGCAAGAGCGGCGGCAGGAACGAGGAGCAAGGCGGGCAGCAAAGAGAGGCGAACGGACAAGCACGACATTCTAATTTCGACTCCAAAAAGAGATATACCCACGCGGGAACGAGCAAACGATGCAATGTTGGTGAAGGCGGCCAGCATTTCGGGCGGCCGGTTGGTGGTGCGAGCAATATACGAACAAGGGATATACGGAGCGGATTCGATTTGGTGCCGGACGCAAGTGGCTGTGAACCCCGGTTAAGCGGGATGCCGTTCCAACTTCCTGCAGAGTAAGTGCGCTTTGATTCATTGTGATGAAGAGGGCGGTAAGAAGGCAAGTTTCTTTTGAATCTTTATTGCATTCTGATGGTCGAGATGATTATGCGAGGAACAGGGAGAGAGAATGAGAGGCCGGATGCGGTGGTTCAATGGGCGAGGGTTGGGGATGGTTTGTGTGGTGGTTTTGCTGCCGATTGCAGCTTTTGGGGCGGGCGCGTCGAGTTGCATGAAGGTTGAGCTTTCGGGCGAGGTGAGCGCCGGGCAGGAGTGGAAGGCGGAAATCGGCGAAGGATGGGTAGTGCGGCTGACGCCGATTGCGGGCTACAGCGGGTGGGACATGGTGGTGGACCGGACTGCGGGCGCGGGCTTTCCGGATGCGGTGCTGCTGGCGACGCCTCCGTATGAATCGATCAACGAGCGCGAAGTGGGAACGACCTACGGTTTGCGGGCCCAGGATGCGATCGGGTGGAATCCGCGGAGTTTTCGATTTTTGACGACGGCGGATGCGCTGGCAGAGGGACAGAAACTCTATGCGGAATTGCACGGAACGGGGGAGGAGAAGGCACGGGCAAGCCAGGGGCTTATGGCGCTGATGGGAGAGGCATCCGCGGGGTGGTTGCAGATTTTGAATGCGCGGATTTTGCCGGGGACGGGGGATGCTGCGCCGTATGCGGAGCGGTGGGCGATGCAATCGACGAAGACTCCGCATTCGGTTGCGGAGGGGGCAGGGCAGGGGTCGGGTCGGGGCGAGATCCAGTGGATGCGGTTCTCGATTGCGCTGTGGTTGCCGGCGGGATGGAGGGCGCCGAGGGGGAGCGCTGTTCGGTCGGCTTATTCGCAGTAGGGTAAAGGCGGAAGAACGCGAGGGGGAGTTGGTTCTAACCAACTCATCCGCAGAGGACGCGGAATGAATGGGGCACGGGGCGGAAGCACGCTGGTTTTCGTTTGGACGCGGACGAGAGGTTACGAAGGAGCCTGGGTGAGTGGTTACGGACAGGCTCCTCGATCGAACGATTGAGGGATTCGAGTTAGAGAGGATTTGGCGATATAGTAGAGGTATGGCAGTTACGGCTGAGAAAGACCGGTATCTCTTTGGCGCGCTCGAGAGCAGCGCGAAAAATCGGCTCAAGCTTGAGGAAGTGAACTACGGCTTTGAAGAGCCGGAGGGGATCTTTCTGACCTCAATGGACTATGCCGTGAACTGGATACGGAAGAATTCTGTTTGGCCGATGACGTTTGGTTTGGCGTGTTGCGCGATCGAGATGATGTCGATGGGCGCTTCGCGTTTCGATGTGGCGCGCTTTGGCGCAGAGGTTTTTCGGCCGTCTCCCCGGCAGTCGGATCTGATGGTGGTGGCGGGGCGGGTTTCGCAGAAGATGGCACCTGTTTTGCGGCGGCTTTACGATCAGATGCCTGAGCCGAAGTGGGTGATTTCCATGGGTGCGTGCGCGACTTCAGGCGGGGTTTTTAACAACTATGCGCTGGTGCAGGGAGTGAATCAGGTGGTCCCTGTAGACATCTATGTTCCGGGTTGTCCGCCCAGGCCCGAGCAACTCATTTACGCAATCACGCTTCTACAAGAGAAGATCCAACGTGAGAACCGGAGCCTCGTGAAGACGCTGAACCTGGGCTGAGAGCGCTCTTGACGAGGTCGGGTTGGGGATTCACCTGAAGGAAGTAATCTCAAGAGTTCTCTGCTTAAAACGGGGTTGCAAAGCAGGTAACTCGTTGAAAAAAATGTTCTGAGAGAACGACCCTGTGGTAACTTTAGTAGAACTGTCATGCCTAGTTTTCCACAGGCAGGTTGTTTGTAGCGACGGTTTCGAGCTGGGGCAAGCGCTCGATCGCCGCATATTCCATTTAGTACACCAGCTTTATTTCGGAGGATAACGCATGTCTGCTCGTGTTCTTAGGTCTGCAAGCCGGGTTCTAGCCCTGGCATTTGTTGCTTTGTTGCCAGTTGCCATGAACGCCCAGGCGCCGGCAGGACCGGCACCAGTTAAGTACGCTCCAGGAGATAACCCATCGAGGTGGGATATTTTCATGGGCTATAGCTACCTGGCGCCTCATGGAACTGTAAACACGTCGTATGCGAACGGCCAGGCGGTTTCCGCGAACTACGACGCGGTAAACGTGGGCGGAATCGCCAGCGTCGCGTATTTCTTTAACCGCTACGTGGGCGTGCAGGGCGAATTCAGCTACCACGAGTGGGGCGTTCAGAAGAATTTGCCGCTCTCGGCACCGGGAGCGAATATTGGCACGGGCGGCAACGACGATGGATTCATCAACATCGCCGGCGGCCTGGTGGCGCGGTATCCGGACGGCAACATCACACCGTTTGCCCATGCAACCGTGGGCGGCGAAGAGGTGCAAGGACCGTTCTTTGAACCGAACAAGTGGGGCCCGGCCATCACGGTTGGCGGCGGACTTGACTACGAGACACCGTTCTTCAACCATCATCTCGCGATTCGCCTGTTCCAGGCGGATTACCAGTACATGCATGCGGACTTCGGCCCGGTTCCTTACGGTGGCCGCGCGAACATCAACGCGGCGCGTTTGAGCGCGGGCGTCGTGATTCATGCAGGTACGATCGCTCCTCCTCCTCCGATCACGCTGGCCTGCACGGCGAGCCCGGCAGACGCCGTGTTCCCTGGCACCCCGGTTACGGTGACGGCGACGGCCGGAAGCATTATTCCGAAAGAGAACTTGATTTATTCGTGGAGCGGAACCGGCGCATCGGGCACCGCAACGACAACGACGATTGACACCTCGTCGCTAGCGCCCGGCACCTACACGGTGAAGGGCGAAGTGAAAGAAGGCAAGCCCGGCAAGGAAGGCCTGAAGCCCTGGCAGACAGCGGATTGCTCAGCAACCGTCACAGTGAAGGACTTTGAGCCGCCCACGATCAGCTGCTCGGTTGATCCGACGACGATCAAGCCCGGCGACAGCGCGACTGTTACCTCAACCGGCCTGAGCCCGCAGAACCGTCCGCTGACCTACAGCTACACGGCGACCGGCGGAACGATTTCCGGCACCGGCACGACGGCGCAGTACGCTTCAACCGGCGCACCCACTGGCGCGGTTGGCATTACCTGCAACGTCGCTGACGACAAGGGCCACACAGCAACCTCGAATACCAGCTTGACGATCGTTGAGCCTCCGGCGCCTCCGGCACCGAAGTCCTCGGCGCTGTGCTCGATCAGCTTTGCGACCGACAAGAAGCGTCCGACGCGCGTTGACAACGAAGCCAAGGCTTGCCTGGATGAAGTTGCGCTGGATCTGCAGCGTCAGGCGGATGCGAAGGCAGTCGTTGTGGGCGAGTCGACTGACGACGAGCGCGCCAAGACCGCGAAGCAACAGAAGTATGCTGAGCATCACAAGAAGGCGCCGGTTGAGCAATTCGCAGCCCAGCGCGGTGTGAATGCCAAGGACTACCTGGTAACCGAGAAGGGCATTGATGGATCGCGCATCAGTGTCGCGACCGGTTCGACGGATGGTCAGACGGTGGAAGACTACCTGGTGCCTGCAGGCGCAACGTTCTCGAGCGATGTCTCGGGCACGACGTCAGTGGACGAGTCGACGATCAAGCCTGAGGTTCGCAAGCCCCTGGCAGAGCGTCACCCGGCCCACCACAAGAAGGCCGCAGCCCAGTAAGCCGGACCGGCGCACAGCCGGTTGAACAAGAACCGCCGAGTCAGGCCTTTCCTCCGACGAGGAGGAAGGCCTGACGAAAGCGAGAACCATGCGATTCCTCCTGCAATTCTTCGAGGCTGACCGGCAAGCCGGTCAGCCTTTTCCATTTTTTGCGAGAGATTTGTACAATTTTTCTTAGAGCCAGGAGCAGTTCGTTTGAGAACGTATATTACGGAGTGCAGGGATCGACGCGGCGGAGGTCAAGTTGCGGGGCGATGGGTTGCGGGACTGATTGGTTCGATTGTTCTGCTGGGATTTTGCGCTGGCGCGGGAGCACAGCAGGCCTGGACAGCGGTAGGGCCATCGGGCGGCGATGCGCGCACCTTTGCGGCAGTGCCGGGAGATCCGAGTCATCTTTTTCTGGGCAGCCGAAACAGCTGGCTCTACGAGTCGCGGGATAGCGGGGCGAGCTGGCATCGGCTGGTAAAGCTGGATGGATCGGATGCGCTGGTGCTTGATCACATCGTGGTGGACGCGGCGAATCCTGCGACGATTTTCGTAGCGGCGTGGAAAGATGAGGGCGGCGGGTTGTGGGTGAGTCACGACCTGGGCAAGAACTGGAGCGAGGTCGAGGGCCTGAAAGGGCAGTCGATTCGATCGTTTTTGCAGGTGCCTTCCGATCCGAAGGTGATGCTTGCGGGCACGCTTTCCGGGGTGTTCCGGTCAGACGATGAAGGCGTGACGTGGACGCAGATCAGCCCCGTGGGTAGCCGCGAGATTCATGAAGTGGAATCATTGGCCGTGGACCCGGGCGACCCGAACGTGATTTATGCGGGAACGTGGCACCTGCCGTGGAAGACGGAAGACGGGGGCAAGACCTGGAACAACATCAAGCAGGGGATCATTGACGACTCGGATGTGTTCTCGATCATTCTCGATCCGGAGAAGCCGAAGATTGTTTTTTTGAGCGCGTGCAGCGGAATCTACAAGAGCGAGACCGCGGGTGTGCGGTTCCACAAGATTGAAGGCATTCCTTCGACGGCGCGGCGAACGCGCGTTCTGAAACAGGATCCGGCGAATCGGGAAGTTGTTTATGCGGGCACGACTGAGGGGCTGTACAAGACTCTGGACGGCGGCAAGACGTTCAAACGGCTGACGGACGAAAACGTGATTGTGAACGACGTGTTTGTGGATGCACGGGATTCAAATCACGTGCTGCTTGCGACCGACCGCGGCGGAGTGATGACGAGCACGGATGCAGGCGCGACGTTCACGCAGTCGAACGAAGGATTCTCAGAACGCAAGGTTTCGGCGCTGCTGGTGGATCGCGGGAATGCGGCCCACATGTATGCCGGCGTAGTGAATGACAAGGAATTTGGTGGCGTGTTTGCGACGGAGGATGGCGGTACGTCGTGGAAACAGATTGCGACGGGGCTGGAAGGTCGCGATGTGTATTCGCTCTCGCAGACCAAGGACGGCACCGTGGTGGCGGGAACAAGTGCGGGGATCTTCGTGCTCGATCCGCCAGCTGCGGCGGCGACGGATGCGGCGTCGAGTGGTGCTGCGAGCGCTGGGCTGAGCTGGGAGTCGCGCAACGTGATTGCGAATACAGAGATGAAAGTCCATACGGAAACCGTGCGCAACACGAAGGTCAACATCGAGAAGGAAGTGAAGGACCCGGTGATCGAGCTGGAGAGCCGGGTGCAGGCGCTGGATGTGTCGTGCGATGTGTGGCTGGCGTCCACGGGGCTTGGGCTGCTGACGAGCCATGATGCGGGGAAGAGCTGGCAGGGTGGGCCGGTGATGGGATCGGGCGATTACTTGTCGGTGTCGGTGAATGGCGACCTGATGGTTGCCGCGCGGGGCGACGGGGCCGTTCTTTCGAAGGACGCGGGTAAGTCTTGGTGGCCGATCGGGCTACCAACAATGCTGACGCGGATTCATCGAGTTCTGATTTCGCCGGATGGAACACTGTGGGTTGGCGCGCGTGAGGGAGTTTACTTTTCGAACGACCAGGGCAAGACGTGGCTCTGGATCGGGCGGCTGCCGTTTCGGGATATCGATGACCTGGAATACGATCCCGGAACGAAGCGAATCCTGGTGAGTTCGCGGAGCAGTGACCAGGTGTTTGGGATTGATCCGAAGACGATGACTTGGAAGTTGTGGCGGACGGGGTATCCGACGGCCCTGATTCGGGTGGCCGGAGACAAACTGGTGGCGGCTTCGATGAATGACGGGGTGGTGGTAGAGCAGGGAACGGGGAACAGGGAATAGGGAACAGGGAAGAACTTTTGGGTTGGGCGAACTGCGGGCCCATCCTAGAGGAAAAGGCCGGCAAGGATGGGGCACCCGGCCGCCCGCTCAACGCGATAAGACTGCGATGAATGGGGCACAGTTGATTCCTCTGCGGTGAGGAGTCGATTAGGCGGGGTTTCTGTATCATAGAGAGTATGGGCGTTGAGACCAACAAATCGCAGGGCAAGAGCACGTTTCGGAGCCATGACCGGCGGCTGGAGCCGATAGCTGCCAAGGTGATGGCGGGCGAACGGCTGGATTTCGCGGACGGACTGGTGCTTTACGGGACGTCGGATGTTCTGGCGGTGGGTTGGCTTGCCAATTATGTGCGCGAGCGGATGCACGGGGATGTGACGTACTTCAACGTCAATCGGCACATCAATCCTACGAACGTTTGCGTTGCGGCCTGCAAGCTTTGCGCGTTCGGACGCAAGAAGGGCGATCCGGCCGGGTATACGATGGCGCTCGAAGAGGCTTGGGAGACGGCTGCTTCGGGTTATTCGGAGGCGGTGACCGAGTTTCACATTGTTGGGGGACTGCATCCCGATTTGCCGCTTGAATATTTTCTGGACCTGGTGAAGGGCCTGAAGGAACGGTTTCCGAAGGTTCACATCAAGGCTTTCACGATGGTGGAAGTGGCTTACCTGGCGCGGCGCGCAAAGCTGACGATTGAACAGACGCTGGTGAAGATGCGCGAGGCGGGCGTGGATTCGATGCCGGGCGGGGGCGCGGAGATTTTTGCGGAGCGGGTGCGGTCGATTATCTGCGACCACAAGATTGACGGCAGCGAATGGCTGGAGACGGCACGGCTGGCGCACAAACTGGGATTCAAGTCGAACGCGACGATGCTGTACGGACACATTGAGAACGACGAGGACCGCGTGGACCACCTTCTGAAGCTTCGCGCGGTGCAGGATGAGACGGGTGGATTCCAGACATTTATTCCGCTGGCATTTCATCCGGAGAATACATCGCTCGATCACCTGCCGGTGACTACGGGGCTGACGGACATTCGACAGATTGCCGTGGGCAGGCTGATGCTGGACAACTTTCCGCACATCAAGGCGTACTGGCAGATGATGACGCCGAAGATCGCGCAGATCGCGCTGCGGTTTGGCGCCGATGACCTGGACGGCACAGTGATCGAGGAGAAGATTTACCACGATGCCGGGGCGACGACGCCGCAGGGGATGACGCGCAAGGACCTGTGCAGGCTGATTACCGAGGCCGGACGGGTTCCGGTGGAGCGGGACACGCTTTACCACGCAGTGACGCGCACCGAGGACAGTTTTACGGTTGCAGTGTAGGGGATTTTGGCGCTAGGCTAGATTTAGCTAAGGCTGGTCTGGGGTGCCGATGACGACCGTTAACATCTTCGAAGCAAAGACCCAACTCTCAAAATACGTGGAAATGGCGGAAAAGGGCCAGGACGTGGTGATTGCCCGCGCCGGCAAGCCGGTGGTGCGCCTGACGAAGCTCGAACCGCCGAAACGGCTCATTCAATATGGTCTGATGAAGGGCAAAATGACGGTGGCTGAGGACTTCGACGGCCCGCTCCGCGAGGATGTACTCGCGGAATTTGAGGGCCGCTGATGCGCCTACTTCTGGATACCGGTGTTCTGCTCTGGCTGATGGAGGGCAATCCGCGGCTCGATGAAAAGGCGCATGAGCTGATCGATAACGCGATCGAGGTTTACTTTTCTTCGGCCAGCATCTGGGAGATTGCGGTGAAGGCGCGCCTGGGCAAGATCGAAGTGGATGCGAAGGAGCTTGTGGAGCAGGCGCGGGAGGCTGGGTTGATTGAGCTGCCGGTGACGGCGCGGCATACGGTGGCCGCGGCGCAGTTGCCGCTGCTGCATCGCGACCCGTTTGACCGGTTGCTGGTGGCGCAGGCGCTTGTAGAGCCGCTGCGGCTGGTTTCAGGGAATGTACAGAGGCCAATGTATTCGGAGTTGATTGTGCGGGTGTGATAAAAGCAGGGAACAGGGAATAGATAAAGGTGTTTTCGCGGAATCAGAGAAATCGACTTTAGAAATTACCCGTAAAAAAGCTTCCCCGCGGGCTGAAGCCCAGGTTCAATTAGGACCTCGTTATGGCGCAGCTAAAGCCGCGCCCTTTCAAAACATGGCTGAGATCATTCCCAGTGGGGGTGGGCGTCGCCACCGGGGCCGAGGTCTACGATCAGCGTGCTCTGCTTGCAGGTGTTGATGGCGGAGAGCTGGTAGAGATTTTCTTTTTGCAGCTTGTAGGGTGCGTCGTTGATGGAGAACTGCAGCAGCAGTTCGCCGGACGGGGCGGTGAAGCTGGCTACTCCGTCCTTGAGGTCGGTGGACTCGTCGAGGCCATTGGCGAGGAGCACGTAGGCATGCGAGGCGGCGTGCTTGTAGGCGTACGTGACGCGAATGTTAATGGGGCAGGTGGTGGCAGGACTTGGCGGCACAAATGCGGCTGGGACCGGGGCGACCGGGGGCAGACCGGCAAGCTTGGCTGCCAGTGTGTCGCGGATGGCGGCGGCGAGGCGCGCGGTGGATTTGCCGAGGGGCTGCTGTTCAAAATTGCGTGAAGGGATGCCGGTGTAAGCGCCCTTCCAACGACCGCCGAAGCGTTCTTCGGATTCTTTCTGGATGACAACCTGGCCGTAGTCGAGGAGCGTCTTGCGGGAATCGAGCTCCGTGGAGACTGACCAGGAAGCGACGGTGTCGCCCGTGCGCGCGTTGAGCAACTGGAGGTCTACCGGAATGGTCCAGCGATCTTTGGCGAGATTGGCGACGGGCTTGAGGGTGGCAACGAGCAGGTAGTTGAGATCTGTTCTGTCCTGCGCGTACTCAACGAGCCAGCTTGTGTCGAGCGGAGAGTAGACGCCGCCGGGGCCGAGCAACGCCGCGTACGTGTTGTGACCCTGGAGCAGATCCTGATATGTGAACAAGGTAAGGTGCTGGGCGACGGTGGGGCCGAATTCCTCACCGCCTCCATCGAAAACAGGAGCAATGCCGACTGCGACTTTTTGCGCCACGGCTACTGTGCTGACAGCCGTGACCAGGAGGAATGCGAGAGACAGGATGCGTGCTCGAATCATTTTGCCGACGTTTTCTTCAGTGATGCTTTGGATTTACCAGTTTGTTGCGGAGCCGATACCGGTTGGGTGTCTCCAGTGGCAGGTGGCGCCGTGACTGCGTTGGCGATGACCTCAGGACCGGTGAGCGCCGTTGAGGGGCCCGCAGTGCTGGTGCGGAGAGGCTCGACGTTCCTTGTTGAGATGACTTCAGCAGGAGCGGCGTACCAATTAGGCTCGCCGACCAGGTTGAGGTAGTCGTAGAGGATGGCCATGTTGTTGGGCAGGGCGCCGGCATGCTGGCGCTGAAACAGCGCGACGTAGGATTCGATCTCGGTGCGGATCTGGTTCTTGTCGCCGTTGGTGCCGATAAGGTGGATAGCGTGCTCGAGGTGCGGATCGGGATAAGCGCCGCGCGTCTGATCGTACTGAATGGCCTTGGTGAAATGCTCTTCCGCAAGCTGTTTATCTTCGTCGTTGCGAGCGGTAAGCGAGATGACTTTACCGAGGTAGAGCTGGGCGCGAGCATCGTCGGTGCGGAGACTGACGGCTTCTTCGAGGTTGTCGCGGGCCATGGCGAATAGATCGTAGTCAATTGCGATGATGCCGTTGTCGCGCTTGAGGGTGGCCATGATGAGGTTGAACTCGCCGCTGGAACCGGTGAGGCCCGCGCCCTTGAGCTTGGCCTCGATTTCTGTCTTGAGGGGACCCGAAAGCAGCTCGTTAATTTTGGCATTGCGCGCCTTCATGCGAGAGGCCCGGGCGATGAACCCGAGGCCAATTCGGGGATCGTGCGCAGCTTCCGTCTCCATGCGGGCGTAAAGCTTGGGGGCCTCGCGCACATCGTAGTTCTGATTGAGGAGATAGCTGATAGAGGTCTGGTCGGCGTCGTTCTCGTAGACGTCAGGCCATTCGGTAACGGTGGTGTGGTCGCGGAAGACGAGCTTGGCAATAAATGAGCTTGAAGCGAAGCCGAGAGCACCGGCGATGATGGCTCCGCTGATGCCGTTGGCGACGCCGCCGCCGATGCCAGCCGTGGCGGTGGTGACGGCTGCGGTGAAGATGGCTCGCTTCTTGTCGATGACTTCCTGTTTTTCCTTGTTGAGCTCGTCCTCGATGACCTCCATGCGCAGGGCTTCATAGAAATGATTTTTCTCGACGTGCGCGATTTCGTGACCGAGGACGTAGGCGAGCTGGGCCTCGTTGTCGAGCATGGAGATGAGGCCGGTGCTGACGAGGACAGTGCCGGTGGAGAAGGATTCGGCTTTGGGAATGGGATCGAGGAGGATCTTGAACGAATAGATGTTCGGAGAATCCTTGGGAACGAGGCGCTGGCCCATGTCGTTGAGGTAGCGCTGCAACATGGGGTTGTTGTAGAGCATGCCGTAGTGATCGCGGAACGTGGCGAACTCGGGACCTGAGGCGTCACCGAAGCGGGCCGAAGAGTTGACGTTGTAGATGTAATCGAGATCCCTGCGGCGGCGATCGTCCCATTTGTTCTGAATGTCGTCTTTGACTTCGGGTCGCTGCTCGATTTCCGCGATTCGTTTTTTATCCGCGTCGTTGTAAGTGGGCGCGATGGCGGACGGGGTCGGCATCTGCGGCGAAGCATAGGTTGCGAACAGCGCAAGGAGGACGGAGGCGGTTACGCGTGCTTGAAAGTTCCTCATAATGGTACCTCTAGGAATGTCGGAACGTGACCAAGCTATTGACTCTGGGGGGAGAATCGGATTGGACTATTGTACAATTTGCGTGAGAAATTGTCCCCGAATATCGCTCGTGCCAAGCTTCTGGTTTCAGCATTGTCAAACCTTACGGCGATACCCATGAAAATTCTGATCTCTGCGCGGATCGTTCTTGTCTGTCTTTGCTGCCTGGCGCTGACGCGTCTGAACGGAGCGGGCGGGCAGGTGCCGGACGCGCGGATTCCGTGGCTGCTGCTTCCGGAGATCAACGCGAAGATCCTGGGCAACGACGCGGCTGAATTTTCGCAGGCTCCTGCGGGCGTGCAGGAGATGGACATTCATATCCCGGGCGGCGGATCGCATATTAATTACGGAACGATCCACACGAAGGTGAATACGGAATCGGCGGATATTGCGACCAGGAGCGTGAGCGGCGCCGAAGGGCTGGAACTGCATGTGGATCTGACGAAAGACCAGGGGTTCCGATTTCAAGCGGGCAGAAACTCGGTGGAGCTGGAGTATCAGGACCAGTTTGGAAGACAACACTACTATAACTTTCTGCTGACGTTTGGTGGCGACGCGTCCGGGTCGCGCGGATTTATTGCGGAAGGGCCTGCGCAACCACCATCGAAGAGCAGCACGACACCGGTGAAGCGCGCGGGCAAGCTGTTTGCGGTGGTGATCGGGATTTCACAGTATGACCACTTTGGACAAAGCATTTCCAATTTGAAGTATGCGGATCGGGATGCGACGTCGTTTCTGGAGTTTTTGAAAACACCGGCCGGTGGTGGAGCGACGGATGACGATGTGCTGCTGCTTCTGAATGAGAAGGCGACTACGGAGAATGTTCGCCATGCGCTGTTTACGTTTTTGACGGCGGCGCAACCGCAGGACACGGTCGTGATCTACATTGCGGGGCATGGTGCGCCAGATCCGCACGATCCGCGGAATTTGTATTTGATTACAGCGGACACCAAGCCGGACGACATGGGCGGGACGGCGTTTCCGATGTGGCAGATGCAGGATGTGTTTGAGCGGGTACTGAAAGCGAACAAGGTGATCACGGTTGCGGACACGTGCCACAGTTATGGATTCAGCGGAGCGCGCGCGACGGACGCGGGTCAGAAGGGCAGCAACCTGATCAACCAGTACATGGAACGCTATGCCTCAAAAGGGCAGCGCGCGGTGATTACAGCAAGCGACATCAGCGAGTCGTCGTTTGAGGATGCGCAGTGGGGAGACGGGCACGGGGTGTTCACGTACTTCCTGTTGCGGGGGTTGAAAGGCGAGGCAGACAGGAATCACGATGGCGTGGTGACGGCTGGGGAACTGTTTACGTATTTGCAGGGGGCGGTGCCGAAGGCAACGGGCGGGAAGCAGAATCCGCGCGCGATGGAAGGGCTGGCGAGGGGACTGCCTGTGAGTGTTTTGAAAAGGACTCAGGCGCTTGGGGCTGAAGGGCGAGTTGGTGTTGGGTTGGGCCGATGAAGCGTGCGGCGACCTTCGATGGGAACGTCGGACAGCTCTTTCACTCCCACTCACGCGATGAGCGTTATCGCGTGAGTGGGTGAACGCAACATCCTTGAACGAGGGCGCCGCAGAGGACGATTCGAAGATGGTCTGGCTCAGTCTGTTGCCCTAGGCTACGAACTTTTGAGACGCCAGGTTATCCGTTCAGCACATCCTGCAGCTTGTTGAGTGTGCGATGCAGGTCCTTGTCGGCGCGGCGCTGTTCGTCAATCTTGCTGATGGAGTGCATCACCGTCGTGTGGTGCTTGTTGCCGAACTGCCGGCCGATTTCAGGCAGGCTCGCTTCGGTCATCTGCTTGGCCAGGTACATGGCAATTTGGCGCGGCACTACAACGTTGCGTGAGTTGTTCTTCTGCTTCAGGTCGCTGACCCGCATGCCGAAGTTTTCTGCCACAGCGCGTTGAATTGCCTCGATGGTGATCTTGCGTACTTGCATGTCGATGAACTGCTTCAGGCACTGCTGCGTCGAGGCCAGCGTGATCTCCATGTGATTGTGATGGCACCAGGCGATCAAGCGAACCAGCGCGCCCTCAAGCTCACGCACGTTGGTGCGCACATTCGAGGCGACGAACAACGCCACGTCCGTCGGCAACTGTACCTGCTCGCTCTCCGCCTTCTTCAGCAGGATGGCGACCTTCGTTTCAAGATCCGGCGGCTGAATGTCCGCAATCAAACCCCACTCAAAGCGCGAGCGCAAACGATCTTCAATCTCAGCCAGTTCTTTTGGCGGACGATCCGAGGCAATCACGATCTGCTTCATGCTCTCGTGGAGAGCATTGAAGGTGTGAAAGAACTCTTCCTGGGTGCGCTCTTTTTGCGCAATGAACTGAATGTCGTCAATCAGGAGCACATCCACGGAGCGGAAACGATCGCGGAAGCTCGTCATGCGGTCGTTGCGCAGCGACGTTATCATCTCGTTCGTAAACTTCTCTGCCGAGACGTAGCAGATGCTGGACGTTGGCTGGCGGCGCTTCACTTCGTGCCCGATGGCGTGCATGAGGTGCGTCTTGCCCATGCCGACGCCGCCATACAGGAACAGCGGATTGTAAGCACGCGATGGCCGCTCTGCGACTGCAAGCGAAGCAGCGCGCGCAAACTGGTTGCCGTTGCCGATCACGAATGCGTCGAAGGTGTAACGCGAATTTAACTGCGCGGCTGTCGACCAGTCGAAGCGTCCCTGCTCCGGTGTGCGCGCGGGAGACTGCGGGGGAGCGGTAGGAGCATGCGCAGGCACCGGCGCAAACCCGCCGTCCTTGCGCTGCGGCGGAACCGAAGGATCTTCTTCAGCCGTCACAAAACTCACATCGTCAAACTCGAGGGATTGCAGATCGATGGCTTCCTGGATCAGATCGCCGTACTTGTCGCCGATATGCTGAAACTCCTGCGTAGGCACACGCACGTAGAGGGTTCGTCCAGTCGCGTGGCTATAGCGTGTGGGCTTTAGCCAAGTTTCGAACGACTGGCGTTGCACCTTCTTTTCGAGTGCAGCGAGAATCTGGAGCCAGGGATTGAGGGCCGAGCTGGGAGAAGTTGCAAAAGCCATCGAGCATTTCCTTGAATTCGTCTCGTTCGGAATTCTTCGTTGGTCACTTGGCGGTTTTCAAACAACAGATCATCGTTGACGGAATTTTTTTGCGTTCCGTCTTACAAGCTGATGAACAATTACCTGATTGCCGCTGATGTGCCCCTGAAATTGGACCTCGGGGCGGTGAGTAAAAAGACCGTTCCGTGGGACGATTTAAAGTTTCCTGAACGGGTCCGATAGTAGCACATTTAACGTTCGATGCAATCACTCTTTCACAAACTTTTCGGGCGCCCTATTCAGTTGCACCATGCGTGGTGAAACTTAACAGCAAAGTTACCGTAAGTTACTTTTGAAAGCTTCGAAAGCGCATTTTTCTCTCGCAAAATTTTGTTCGAAATCGCGCAAATCTCGATTGGCATTTTGTGATTCATGTGCTTCTCGCTCAAATTCAAGCAGTGCCGTCGAAACGTTGCAAGTGCCGTGAATCACGGCCCTTCTACGCTTGGATGCACTGTGCGCTGGATTCCTGGGCCATATTTTGCTATACTTAACTTCGCTGTCAAAGCGCAGATTTTTTAGAGCAAACAGGAGCGCATTTCCATGCCCAAGCGCACATTTCAACCGAACCGCCACCGCCGTGTAAAAGTACACGGATTCCGGGCGCGCATGAAGACCAAAGCAGGTGCTGCCGTGCTCAGCCGCCGCCGTGCCATCGGCCGTAAGCGCGTTTCCGTCAGCGCAGGCTTCCGCGACTAAGCTTCTCACTCCTTCGGTCCGCCCTTCCCTGCAATCTTCCAGTTTTTGAACCGGAATATGCTGCCTGGCGCGGCCGTTCCGGATCGAGCTCTTGCCCGCAGCTCCATGACTGCATCTCCAAAAACTGTCGAGCGTCAATCTCTGGCTGCAGCGCGTCTATGCAAACATGCGGACTACCAACGTGCCTATGCGGCATCGCGCAAACGGCAGTCCCCCTTGATGAGCTGGTTCCTCGCCCCACAAACCTTGCCGGCCCCAGGTCCGCGCGTAGGCCTGACGGTAGGTAAAGTTCTCGGCAAGGCCCATGATCGCAACCGGATCAAGCGTCGTATGCGCGAGGCACTCCGGCGGCACGTCAACCTGCTCACGGACGGATTCGATCTCATCCTCCATCCCCGCCGATCGGTACTGACCGCCGAATTTCCGAAACTTGAAGCCGAGGTTGTGCGTATCCTTCAACAGGCAAGAGTCGAGGCTGCACGCATGTCTCAAAATCCTGATCAGCCACGAGCGACGGCTGAGCCCGCATCATGACGCGCATCCTGCTCGCACTCCTCGCCTTTTATCAACGCTGGCTGTCGCCCGCGCTACATTCGCTGGGCCCGGGCGGATGCCGTTATCTCCCCACGTGTTCTGAGTACGCCATCATTGCCATCTCAACGCATGGTCCCCTGCGCGGTTCCGGCCTTGCCGTGTGGAGACTGCTGCGCTGCCACCCATTCACCCGCGGAGGCCTCGATCCCGTTCCGCCTGTTGCGCATCCGAGACCTTTTCCCCACGAACCGTTACCATAGAGACAGAGGCGGCCCTCGGGCTGCCCTTTCGATTCGACAGGACGTATCCTTTGCCCGAAATTCAGAATCCTAATATTCAAGCGCAAGGCCCCGGCGGTGGGAGTGGCGGCGATATGCGCTCCACGATCGTCTTCACGCTGCTCATTCTTGCCGGCCTGCTCGGTTACCAGTATTTCGTCAAGCCCGCTGCGCCCATTCCGCCCCCGGCCCAGCAAATCGCACAGCAAAGCCAGCAGGGAGCGGCGCAATTGCCCGCGGCACAGGTTCAGGCTCCCGCGACCGGCACAGCCATGGTTCCAGCAGTCAGCGCCTCTCTTGAGACCGACACGACCGTTGAGAACGAGCTCTACAAGATCGATTTCACCAACCGCGGCGGCCAGGTGAAGCACTGGATCCTGAAGAAATTCGTCGACACCTCCGGCAAGCCGCTCGACATGGTGCAGCCTCAGGCATCGCAGCAATTTGGTTACCCGCTCTCACTCTTCACCTATCCCGGTGGACCCGTTACCTCGACGCAGTTGAACAACGCTCTCTACCAGGTCACGGTCAATGGCGCGCCGCCTTCGGGCACCACTCCTTTGGTAGCGCCCACCTCGATCACGTTCCACTACGCGAGCGCCGGCCTTGATGTTGTAAAGACCTTCAGCTTCGACTCCACCTTTGTGGTCACGGCGGACGTCGCGGTCAAGCTCAACGGCACGCCGGTGCGCGCGCTCGTCCAGTGGCCCGCAGGCCTGGGCGACATGGAAGAGTTCCTCACCGCATCGCCGTCGTCCGCGCTGAAGGCGTCGAACTCCAACCAGATTCGCACTTCGGTCGCATCGCAGATTGCCTGGTCGAGCAACGGCAAGCAGGATTCAACGGTCGCGAAGAAAGTCAGCGGCAACGCCACCTTCACGCAGCCTTACAGCTACGCCGCCATTTCAGATCTCTACTTTGCCGCGGCCTTCCTGCCCGACAATCCCGATCAGGCGACGATGGTCACGCTCCACAACTCGATCATGGTGCCGGGCACGCTCAGCGATCCAAACAGCGCCAAGACGCCCGCCGACGTCATTGGCCTTGCCGTTGGCGACACCAGTGGTGTTACGCGCGTTCGTCTTTTCGCTGGCCCCAAGTCAACGGACATCCTCTCCTCGGTCCACGCCATCGGCGCTGACGGCAAAGCCTCTGGACAAAACCTCGATCCGCTCATCCAGTTCGGTTTCTGGGCGTTCATCGCCAAACCCCTCTACATCGTGCTGCGCTTCATGGTGGAGCACGGCATCGGCAACTGGGGCTGGGCCATCATTCTCTTCACCATCGTCTTCAGCCTCGTCATGCTGCCGACGCGCTTCATGATGATGCGTTCGTCGTTGAAGATGATGCGCATTCAGCCCAAGGTTGACGCCATCAAGAAGCGTTATGCCCATCTCAAGACCAGCGATCCCAAGCGGTCTGAAATGAATACCGAAATGATGGCGCTCTACAAAGACGAAGGCGT
>Ga0302320_10011036_pt1 | contig 19193 bp, 12 predicted proteins | sample Bog_T0_3_FD_202130 | JGI IMG/M metagenome (GOLD analysis project Ga0302320, IMG submission 202130) | Peat permafrost microbial communities from Stordalen Mire near Abisko, Sweden - Bog_T0_3 | ecosystem: Environmental > Terrestrial > Soil > Wetlands > Peat | place: Sweden: Abisko, Stordalen Mire... | reverse complement strand
CAGCTTGTTCGTCAGCTCGACAAAACCAAGATGAATGGCCTTGTAAAACTCACCGATATTCCAGTAATGAAGCACGATCCCGTTCGCATCGGAGCTCTGCGGCGGTACGTGCGGTATGAGGGAGTCGCCAGCTTCTGAAATCGTCCTGCGCTTTTCGGTCAACTGGTCATGCGGGACTACGGCAATATCGTAATGTAGCTCATAGTCGTCGCCCGCCGGCTCAATCGGGACAATAGGCTTTTTCAACATGGTCTGGTCGACGTGCCGGCCCGAGATGGGGACGACTTTCTGAATATGCTGGACAACTCCCTCCTGCTCGGGTTTCAGCGAGGTTGGCCGCTCGATGTCAAGAAAAATCCGGAGGGCGCTATCTGAAAATCTTTCGATGCCTACCATGAAGTCATCTTGGCCGGTTGGCAGCGGCGCGGGATAATTGGGCACGAAATCGGGTGAGACAATATCCGGCTCGCCTCCGATTCCGTTCAGAAGATTTGCGGCGAGCGTGAGATGGAGCATCTCCTCCTTGGCGACCGCGCGAATTATATCCATTGAAGCCTTATTCTTCTCGACCTTCGCGCTATATGCAGCAGTGAGATAGGGTGGAACCGTGGCATGCTCTAGCTTAACGGCTGCCTGAAGGTACTCTTTGAGCTGCTCGATGTTTTCGATTACAGTGCTGGGCGGCTGGGTCATGGGCATTCGTCGCTCCTAGTCATTTTCAAAGCTATGCTTCGGTCAAATTGCTGCGAGATGCTTGAGGACCGCATCGGATGTCTTGTAGCAAAGCGCCGCAGCAGTAAGGGTCGTGTTTGACGATCCGATTGAGGGCATACTGCCTGGACCGACAAGATAAAGATTCCGGTAATCCCAGGATTTCTGGTTCGCATCGACGACGGAATTGCAGCGAGAGGTTCCCATCACGTGAGTGCCCGAGAGATGGTTGCCGCCCCGGATTTCGTAACCGTTGCCCTTGTAGGTGACGTAGCCGTAGTTTTTGGGATCGTAGGAAGAAAAATCCGTCGCGCCCAGTTTGTCAAAGATCCGGCTCGACAGACCGCGCGCGAATTCCGCGGAGCCCAGACTGTAGTCGGAGAGTTTGAACTTAACGACTGGCCGCATATTGCCCAGCCGATCGCTGTACTGTTCATCGACGGTCACACGGCTATCCGGATCGGCGGGCAGCTCAATCATGTAGGCGAGCAATAGCTGACGCGAAATGCGCCGAATGAGTTCTTCGCGGAGCGCGCGGCCGTAAAGATTCGCGTTGTCGACCGCATCCACCAGATCAGATACGGGCGAGCCCGTAGCCCAACCCCATCCGTCGTTGTGAATGTCGGCGGCGAAGGAGGCCAACTTCCGGCGGAAGTTGCCTCGGCGAAAATTGCACAAACCGGAGGTGCAGGATGGTCCGCGCCCCACACCGGCGTTGACTGGGAGCAATCCCCAACAGAGCAAATAGGGATGGTCCATAAGATGGCGGCCGAGAAGATCGTTGGCGATTTGTCCATTCAACCGCGCCGAAGCGAGCACGAGCCGCGCGTTCTCGACCGCGTTCGCGGCGAGAATAAAAACCTTTCCGCGAACCTTGAAAGTCTTGTGCACGGAAGATTCGCGATTATCGTAGCGTTTCACTTCGATTTCTGTCACCGCCCCCGTTTCTGGATGGATGAAGACGCGGCTGGCCACTGCCTGATTGATCAATTCGGCGCGACCGGTTCTGATTGCTTTGATCAGTAGTTTGCGGGCATCCATTCGGGCCTGCGCTGGGCACAGAGGGACGCAATTCGTGTTGCCCTGGCATCGCGCCCCTTCCTGGTCCTGATGCACGGTGATGGCGCCGACCGGCTGATAGGGGCGACCACCATTCCATTTGGCATAGGCGGGATTGGGATCGCTGTTTTTTGCCTGCGGAAATGTGATCCAATCGAGGTTGATCTTTTCTCCGTCGATTGTTTCCTGCATGCCGTTGAGACCGGCGGCGACGACCTGATCCAGGTAGCTTGCGCGCAGATCGAACATCGGATACACATAGTCATCGCTGCTGAACTCAACGCCGATCTTCCTCTGGGCGGCCGCATCGCCTGAGACACCGAGGGCGTTTTCCGCCTTGTCGTAAAACGGCTTCAGATCGTCAAGCCCGATGGGCCAATCCAGTCCCTGGTCAAAATTGCTCTTCAGTTTGAAGTCTTCCCGCAGCATGCGAATTGCCTTGGCTTCCCAGTGGACTGTGGTGCCGCCGAGAACACGCGCATAGACAGAGTCGCTCACGTAAGGTCCGGATTGCACCCAATAGGCCTCTGTATTCGTCTGGCCGGGCGCGAGCTGACGTAGGTCAGGACTGCGGGGCATTTCGGCGTTGGGGTTGCGCGGGAACGGAGCGTTGTTGTCCTTGCTGGGATTAGCAAAGAAAGTTTCGAGATATTTCTGGTAACCGTGCTGAGATAGATCGCGGCCAAGTCCGGCCTCAAGGATAAGGACTCGGCGCCCTTCGAGGGTCAGTTGGTGGGCCAGAATCGCGCCGGAAATGCCGGAACCGACGATGACCGCGTCGTAGGTCTTCGACTCGGCTTCTTCGACGGAAATGGTCGGAACGAGGGTGGGGTGCGTATGTTCGCTGTCGGATTGGAGTATGGACAAGGTCATGTCAGTGCGGCTCAGGGATGGAGGTTGACGGTGAAATTGGAGCCTTCCCATGTCTGGGAGGAAAGCCAGAAGAAAGTGAAAAGAAGAGACGAACCTGCCTGAGCGGCTTGTGTAGGCAGGTCGACATAATATATGCCGACAACGGTCGCTGTAGCACCAGTGTCGTGGGAGGTTGTCCATCCATCCTGCGTCCAGTGAAGACGGAAGTTCACGGGCAGGGGTATGCGCAACGTCTTCCCGGCGGCGATAGAGAGAATCTGGCGATCGAAATTCCATACGTCGGGACTCGGTTCGCGTGGCTTTTGATAGCGATCCCTAACGACAGGGAGAAGATCGAAGATCTTGCCATCGGAGACGGAACGGACTAGTTTGATGTACTCGGCATGCGCCCAAGCCAGTGGCATAGCGGACCCCGTTGGAGATCCCGGCGAGAGAGGGGGGACAGCGTCGGGCAACGGGGCGGCATTCCAGACTTGTTCGGGTAATAGTCCACGCTCGCCGGCATACGCCTCCAGATTGCGAATGTAAGGCTTTGCATCGCCTCCCGCGGCAAGTTCGTAATGTGCCCGTTCCCCGGCAAGCAAAGGCCAAGGCCGGCCAACGCCTTGCGACCCGAAAGGCTGGCCCTGATCGCCCTGCCCGTAGCCATCATGGTTATAGCGGCGATAGCAAGGCCCATACGGAGCGGGCAGGTCATCTTTGAGGACCGCATCGATGACCCGGACTGTGTTCTGAATGATCGGATCGCTCGCGGAACGAATGCCCAGTCGGACCAGTTCGAGGAAGCCGCCATCGACAACATTGCGAGCGGGGAATGCGCCTTGCGCGATGTTCTTGAGGTAGACAGTGGCGGTGTTGGGATCCTCGGACAGCGAAGGGTTACGGTTGTTGCCAACCGATTTGACTTGGGTCGGAAGAATGCGAATGTAGTATTGATTGATTCCAGGCACGAGGTTGCCCTGCGTGGTGACACACCAGGATTCGAGGTGGGATTCGAGAAAGTCGGCATGTTGCCTGAGAAACTGTGCGGTCACCGGATCGCCCCAGTTGTTTTCCGCGAGGTCGGCGGCGCAGATCAGACCGGCAATATTCGAAGCGAGAGTGGAGGGCGAGTAGCCTTCATTCTCCTCCCAGCGTTCCTCCTGCGTCATAGGGCCCTTGCCAATCACCGCTCCGGCCGCGGCCAGCACCACCGCCTTCGGGTCGTAATTTTGAAGGGCATTTGACTGAGCCAGATGATAGGCCAGGATGATGGGATAGGAGATCTCATCGAGTTGCGTGCCATCCCAATAGGGAACTCCGTCGATGTAGAAGTTCTGATGGAATCCGCCGTCCGGCGACTGGTTCGTGGCCAGGAACATCAGACCGCGCAGTGGCAGATCAAGTTCACCGGCCGCGAGCAGCGCCGTGGCGCTTTGGCACATATCGCGCGGCCAAACCAGGTGGTAGCCCGAATCCGCACCCGGATTGTTGTACCCCCAGGGGATGCTGAGGGAGGCGACCAGAGCGCCGAGTGAATTCTTATCCTCGTGAGCCAGCAAAACCTTGTGGCTCATATTGAACAACCGATTTTGGTCGCCCGTCACGCCAGGCGGCGGCTGAAACAGATTCGGCGATATCCCCTTCACCCAATCGTTAATGTAGGTCTGTAATTGGCCGGGAGGCGCTACCTGATCGAAAGGATAACTCAAAGCTTCCCTGGCCACGACCATCGCCGAGTTCGGCTGTGGATCTTGACAGAAACTCACGGCAATGACGAATTCATTGGCGGTTCCCCGATTGATTTCCGCCGTAAGTGCGATGTTTCCGTTCAGTGCGCTGTCGTAACTCCAAATTGGCAGACGGCGATTACCAATCACGTCCGTCCAGCCGTCGTTGACGCCAACGAAGCCGCAACTGGTCTGACCGAGCCCACAATTCGCGTTGAGCGCCAACCAGTAATTGCCGCTCTGCGCGACGAGCTTCTTGCCTTGGGTGGTCACGGCGACATAGCCGGAGTTACTTTGGCCGAGGAGATGCGGCGCGAGCAGCGCATACACCTTCATTCGACCGAGCAGACCCGGATCGCCCTCCAGCCGCGTGCGGACAAGAAGGCACGAAGTATCCGCGGAGGCAATGATGTCTTGAACCAAGGTATAGGGGTACTGCGGATCTTTGGACGTGCTTGTCAGCCGGAAAGCCGGTGCGCGCGGATCGATCGGCGCACACTGATGGGTAAAGTCGCGCTGGGCGTCATGGAAAAAGCTGACGCCATCGGTAAACATCAATTGGAAGTCCCGAACCTGAGGCGTATCGACATCGGGATAATAGACCTCGGTCACGATACCACCGGCGACGGTGAACCAGACCTGGCTGGCGGAGGAATATGCGGTTCCAACGGCTTCTTTATCGGCACGCGCCCACATTCCTGAGGCGCCTGGGGCGCCGGGCGCCGGGTTGTCAGTGAGCAAGGTTGCCATGCCATTCTCCTACTTCCGGTTGCGCGAACATCGTGGAGCCGTTCGGCGTAAGGAGTCCGCCACTATTGCGCTGTGCGGACCTCCACAGAGAGTTGGTGCGCAATCATTTCGCCGAGGCGTCGGAAGCGCTTTTCGCATCGAGTTTTTGTTTCCACTTGTCGTTATCGAAGTCGGACTTGGGGTCTACCACCACCTGAATGATGGATGGACTATTTTCGTTCGCCAGAGCCCCTTTCAACGCATCCTCAAGTTCTCGATAGGTAGCGACTTTCCAGCCTTTGCATCCAACGACGTCAGCCAGCTTGCTGTATGCACACCGGTGTACTTGCAGTCCGGCCTTGAAGGGAGCAGTAGGATTGTCAAACACCGAAGCGTCCGCCAGCCATTGCTCTACGGCAAAGACTCCGTTGTCGATGACGAAAAGGATCGGGTTCAGCTTATACCGAGTCTGCGTCGCAACGCATAGGGCGACCATTTGAAATCCGCCGTCGCCGGTAAAGACCATTACCCGCTGGTCGCTTTCCTTGGCCAGACAAATTCCCGTTGCAGCCGAAGCGATAAAACCGATGGATGAATAGGACGGCTGGGCAAAAAAACCTCTTGCCGCACCCACTTTCAACAACAACGATCCAAAATAGTTCAAACTGGCATCGGCGCCTACGATCGTCTTATCGGTAATATATTTCGGTATGAATTTATAAAGCCCTTGGTAGGTGATCTTCTCATCAAGACTTACTTCAGATACGGTGCTCTTCGGCATTCCGGGGAGGGACTCCTCTCTGGGAGATAGGCCTGCGGTTCGCAAAGCGTCGATGAAATGCTCCAGAGATATCTGTGCATAGAAGTCGGTACCTACTTTCACGGTATCGAGAGATACAAACGCGGACTTATTCAGATCCGGAGGCCAGCCGAGAGTATTGATATCCGTTAACCAAACCCCCATGGCCAGGATGAAATCAGCCTTGCGAACCAGGTCCTGAACTGCACTCGACGACGACAGGCCGTCAAACACACCCGCGAAGTGCGCGTCGTTTTCGGATAGAACCGCTTTGCTCAAAAGTTGCGTAACATAAGGGATGTTCAGTTCCTGAACCAACTTGCTCGCCTGGCGTTCCAGGCCAAAGCGATCTACTTCTACCCCAAGCCAAATTAGCGGCGCTTTCGCGGCTTGCAATCTCCCCTTAATGTTCTGAATCGCGCTTGTCAAACTACCCTGATCCGACATGCTTTTGGCGGCCGTCAATTTGCCAGTGGCCCGCGGACACTTAAGGTCCACCATGTCCTCCAGGAGTTCGATGTAGACAGGCCGCCGTTCCGTGATGCACTGGGTCAATGCATAATCAATCAGCATTGGCGCGAGGTCGGGGTTGTCAATTCTGACCGCGGCGGCGGTGATGTACTCAAAAACCTGAAGGTCGGATTGACGGGTGCTAATAAGGTGATGCGCAGTGAAGCCAGTTTGCTCGAACGCAAGTGTCTTCTTGATGCTGGGAGCGCCATTAATCAAGACCACCGGCACCCTCTCGACATAGGCCCCTGCGATTGGATTGGCGGCTGATAAGGCGCCTGCGGAGTAAGTTACACAGAGCGCACCGATTCCGTGTATCCCTTTCTGTCGGGCGTACCCGTCGGCTGCATAGCCGGCATTTAGCTCATTGACCTCCGATATAACCTGGATTTTGTTGCTCGGCACAACGTAGCGATCCACCCATTCCACGGTGTAATCGCCGGGGATTGAGAACAGATGCTCAAGACCTATCTCAGAAAGCCTGTCGACGAAATACTGGCCGACGGTTGTTGTTTTCTCGCCAGTTGACTCGCTCTGCGGGATGTTCGACCGCATATAGATGTTATGTCTCATGTCGAAGATCCTCGTCTCGTCAAACCTTCTCGATCGGATGACTTGTGCTTGTCTTCTAAACAGACACCGACTACTAAAACTGACTTGCATCGTCGAAGAGACGCGGCAGGTAGATATCGAAGATTCCCGGGCATTTGCGCTCGGGATATCTGGCCAGCAGATACTGTTTGAAATAGGATTTCGTTAGACCAGTGGCCATTGCAGCTCTGGCAGCACAGAGGTATTCCGCGTTCTTGGCAACCTCATCTTTGCCAGCAGGGAACCCGTGACCCGGGAGAAACAGTTCGTCGTCCGAGGTCAACATCTTCTGCAGGACCCTGATCCAGTTTTCGAAATCCTTAGTCAGATAGAGATGAGTACCGCTATAGATCAAATCCTGGGGAATGCTGACTCCAAGGTCGGGCAGACGGATAGTCAGAAGAAAGTCAATTTCCGTGTCCACGACCCTTTCGAATGCGTATTTGACTTCATTAATCTCCTCCACGCCTCGCCGGGCGACGTTCTGGGGAACAACGATTGTCTTGGGAGCCAGGTCACCAAGGGTTCCCAGATGGTCTTCTCTCGAAGCCTCACCATTCTCCCTGATGAAGTCGACGGTTTCTTGCAATGCATAAATGGCGATGTCGCTAAACGCTGTGCCCAAACCGAACCAGTGATCCGGATGCCGATGCGAAATATATAGCCTGTCAATCGGCTTTCCAAGGCTGTCCGCATACGCTCGAAATTGTGTTGCATACGGAGCGAGGAATTGGCTATCGATGAGAACGAGGACATCCTTGCTCTCGATGATATGCGTGGCGTTCGCAATGTTGTCCTCGGTAAAGGCCGCAACAAAGGTATGTATACGAACGTGTTGATCGACTTTCTTCGTAATGATGATCGGATCTGGTAACTGAGTGGGCATAGAAGGCATTCTCACGGATGGGGTTTAAAACGTTCCAGTTGCCGCCGCAGTTCTTTCAATGCGGCTTCAGCGATGCAATAAGCGTTGAGCCATTCGGGGCCCTCGGGATCCTCGCCGGGTCGCCAGAAGCGCCGGCGCGTCATCCTCATGCCAGCGTCCAGAGGCGGGATTGCGTTGAACACTTCGATCAGGTACGGCCCACGGAAGACCGGTTCGATCTCGCCCAGCATAACTTCCCAGGGTATCCAACAGTCGTGGACGGCACCGCGATCCGGTGCGGAGATATGGACATAGGAGAGGCGATCCTTCTGCGGGTCCGGGTTCACGGCACGGGCCACATTTTCCCTGAATACCGTCGGCCCCTGGCTTTCCATCAAGACCTGTGCCGTATCGATGGTGATGCCGCAGGGAGCTTTCTTGACGCCGTCAAGGAAGTTCAATACTTCGGAGACCATGTTCGGCGGAGGCGTCTCCCAATTCTTGACCGGCTCGATAGCAAGAATCACACGTTTCTGTAAGGCATACTCAGCCAATTCCTCAATGATTGGCTGCGCAGCCCGGTAACGCGCCTCCATCCAATCGAGGAGTGCGTCACTCCAGATCGGTTCCCCAAGATCCGTGAGGGGAAAGGCACCGTAGGGGTAGATGAATGGCCCGGACATGATCGATCCCGATTCCCCGCCCAGCAAGGCTGTAATGTCAACACGCGACTTGAGGTAGGCAAGAGCCTGCTCGCGCTGTTCCCGGTAAGGGGAAGTGGGGTCGAAGAATGCAGTGGTTCCTACATTCGTGGCGAACTTCTTGTTATACAGACCGGCCTTGTCGAATGCGTCTTTCAAGCGGCGGTAGCTATCGACCTCGAACGAATGTTTCACGCTCGCTGCCCGCGGTGCGATATGCAGATCGAAGCCGTCGTAGCCCATCTCGGCAATGGCCCGAAGATGCCGGATCAGGACCCCGGTGTAAGCCTTGTCGTCTCCGTGAAGCCATCGTTCGGCATCCTCAGGTCGCAGATCGACCGTGAACATGAAGAAGCTGAAGTAGATTTCTCGTTTAGATGCTGTGGTCATATCAGTAACCCAGATGTTTGCGCAGATATCCCCGCGCCATTCGTGCGTACGACTGCGGAGTTGGGTTTTCGGGTGCGGATGGGTCGAACGCGTGCGGAACCTGCTCGGCCTCGATCACCATCCAGTGACTGTATCCGATATCTTTCAAAATGTTCATGACCGGATCCAGAAGAAGAGAGGAATCTTCGCCTTCCGGATCACCAGGTACGGTAAAGATCCCACTCTTGATGGCCTGATAGAAGCTGTACTTCATGGTTTTCGCTGCGTGTAACACGGGCAAACGGACATTCTTCAAATGCACGTGCGTAATACGAGTAGCGTATTTCGACGCTAGATTCACGACATCTTCCGGGCTGGCACCACCAAAGCGGAGGTGCGCGGTATCAAGGCAGAGCCCCACATATTCGGGATTCGTAGAATCCATTAGCCGCTCGGTCTCATCCATAAGCATCACGCAGGTACCTACGTGTGGATGATAGCTAAGCTGCATCCCTTGATCCTTTGCGTACTTACCCGCCCGATTGAGGAGTTCGGTCAGGAGAAACCATTGACCTTCATTCAAAATGGGCCGGTCGTCCAATACCGACTTGGTGCGAACTTGATTGACAGCCCCCGCGAGTTCCGCGACGACGACATCCTGCGCACCGACTTCCTTCAGGAAGGTGACTTGCGCCACGAAGTCGGCAAACGCTGCTTCCGCATTGACGCCCGTGGTGAAAGCCGTTCCAGCCCAAGTACTGGCTATTTTGAGACCTCTCGATTGCTCTGCGTGGAGCAGGGACGGCAGATGCGAGGGGTAGTTATGCCCGGTGCTGCCTCCCTCGAAGCCTGCTTCCTTTGTCTGGTCAAGAATTACCTGATAGGGAGTGTCGTTTCCGATCTCCTGAAAATCATCGTTCGTCCAGCCAGTTGGCTGAATACCGAGGGTCATTCTTACCGGGAAAGCATTCATATACCGTCTCTTCTCGTTACATCCAAGGCCCAAAGACACTTCGGGGACTGAGTAACCTCAAACCGAGTGAAGGGTCGGCGCGCAATTGCACTCGGAGATACCGAAACTTATGCCAGTTCCGGTTACAGATAAAGGGAGTGGGTTAGCTTCGCTGGGAAAGAGAATTCACAAAGACTGGGGAGACGCCAATAATAATTTCAGAACAGTCAAAATTTGTCAACTAATTTTTCTGTGAATATTCGGCGAGAGGTGCTTATCCTAGACGCGATCCGCGGATGCCCCCATTTGATTGTTTTCTGCTATCCGTCAAGCTGCGCATATCAGCTAGCACGCGAGGTACTTCGACTGCGGTCCTTTGCTCGTGAGGGCACACCAAGCAGAGGTAATCAATTGTCGAAACTCTACAAGGTGGCTGTCGGCTTCGAGGGGAAGTCCGGCATCGAGAGAATCGTTGTTTCCCCGGTATAGACTTGGATTCAGTTTCCACCGACATCACGGCTACCCTAATCAATCGGGAGTTCCCCCGGCTCTCCTAAGGAACAGCATTGATGGGCACCAAGTTGAATCCGAGTTCTCGGGCTTGAGCGTGAAGCCTCGCTGATTTCTGTAGCTGTCTGCGTTGTTCTTGTTGTTGAAATACGGTGGCGTCGTATTGTTGCTGCGTCGTGACCATGTGGTACACGATTCTGGCGAGCTTGTGAGCAGTAGCGGTCATGGCCTTGGGAGTACCCATCCGCGCTTTCATACGCCGGAAATAGTCGCCGAGGAAGGAGTCGCTCCGGTGCAATCCCTGGGTCGCCATGCGCAGCGCGAGGGCCGCTCGGTTCTTTGTAGGCTGTGTCCGCGAGGATAAAACTTGGCCGCCACTGATCTTGGGGTTCGGGCATAGCCGTAGCCAGGAACAGAACGCGGCTGCGGTGGGGAACCGAGACAGATTGGGGCCGATTTCGGTAAGCAGCATTTGCGCGGTTAACGAGTTGATTCCCGGCACCTCGGTGAGGTCCACTCCAAATGCCCTGTATAGATCGTTGCGCAATTGCGGCGGTTCATTCCGCCAAGGTGTTCTGCGGATCTTGTCTCCCTTCGGAGCCTCGTCGCCGGCGGCGGTGTTTGAGGGAAGGCGCTGCAGCATTTGTTTCACCTGCTGATCAATCTCCTGAATCAGTTCCTGATAATGCCGATAGGATTTCAGAGATTGGCGGAGCGTGAATAAGTGCTCCTCGCGGTAATCCCCGGCCAGAGATTTCATGATCGTCTCTTCACTGGCTTGAATATGACGGTTACGCAGTTGCGCCAGTTTCTGGGGGTTGCGTTCTCCAGCGAGGATCGCATCCATAATCGCCAAGCCTGTCGTCCCTGCCAAATCGCTGATGACGTGGTGAAGCTGCAAGTTCATCTGGTCCAGCGCTTTCTGCATATGCTGCAGATGGAGAGTGGCCAATTGAATGAGGTTGTCGCGGTGCCGCCACAACGAACGAAGGGCGCAAATTTCGTCGTCCGGGCGGAAGGAACCTCGCAATAGTCCCACGGAGTGAAGGTGCTGAATCCACTGACAGTCGGAAACATCGGTCTTCCTGCCCGGCACGTTCTTGACGTGCTGGGCGTTGACCAGTCGCACGCCGATCTTGCGCTTTTCCAGGATCTGGAACAGTGGAATCCAGTACACTCCTGTCGATTCCATGGCTACGGTTCCGATTCGGCACTGCTGAAGCCAGTCCGCCAGCCTTTCCAAATCGACGGTGAAGGTGGGAAAGCACCGAATCGGCTCTGGGTCGCGGTCCGCAGGCACGGCTACGAAAATCTCGGTGGCGCCGATATCGATTCCTGCGGCATTGGGCTCGATCACGGGAAGGCTGACAACCTTGTTGCGCTGCTTTGACATGACATCTCCTTGTCTGCCCCGCCGCGTCGGCCTGAGCCGTGCAAAAAGGTAGTCTCCCAAACGAGATCGTCAGCCTCCCGACAATAAACGAGAAGCAAGAACGTCATCACTGTATTGAGCACGGGGCCCAGAACCACACTGCCGGACGGGCTTGCGAAAGCACCAGTGAGCCATCGGTCTTAACTGCCAACGCGCGAGACTTCACCAGCATAAATGCGGCTCATGCCCTTTGTTCCTTTCCTAATTGTCCAGACCTTCGGTCTGGTACCCCACTGCCGGGGAGGCAGTCAAACTTTGAGAATTCCGGGAGTATTTCCTCGGCAGTTTCTTTGGTTTTGCCGCAACTCAATGGCGAACGAGCTGATTGCTGTTGCAGTTGCTTTTGCTTTTCAACGGTAGCGATTAGGCCCCTTTTGAGGGGCCAACAACCGAAAGCCTCCCGCTCTGCCGGGGGTCCTTACTGAATGATGACCTGCATTGATCCGCAACGCTCTAGAACCGTTTCCCGATTGTGGAGAGTCGTATATGAGCCTACAGCCTCTTCACGCTGCGCGGATGATCATATCTGGCCTGAACTCTCCCTACGAGGGCCGGTCGTAGCGTATGACGCATTGAATTTATCATTTCGCCCCGCACGATGTTCGGGGATCTACCTAGGACTCCGTTTCTGCAATGACGCCATCAGGCCAAGGCACTCATTTACTCCGTTTTCGCTTCAGATGGCTGTTATGGGGGGAACCAGAAGAACTATCGGCACTCGTAGCGAGTGACCTGTTCGTCCCCATTGTGCACGACTCGACATACTAAGCTCTCCGTCAGCGCACCGCTCGGCTCGCGAAGCGGGCTGGTCATCGCAACAAATCCGATGGCAGACGTCGCGGGCCAAGCTCGGTGAGCTCGTCGTCATGTGGGCCTACCGCCGGGGTGGCCGATTGCGATGGAATCGAATCGACACTGGAACAGTCCAGTTTGGATCAGTACTCTACAGCTGACTTTTGGGCACATAATTTTCAAACCGCGCCCGCAGTACCTCAAAGGACACCCAACGCCCGGCATCGTTCCACCGCTTGACCTCACGCACCATCGCCTCTGTAAACCCATTGGTGGGTCGCTTTGAGAGATCAAAATAGGCAGCAATCTCCTTTCCCCAAGTCGTTACCATTTGGATGAAGGGCTCATACTGCTTGGCGGCATCCGCAGAGAGCGATCTCCGCCACGCCAAAAACTGCCGCTTGGCATCTCTTCCCCCAGTAGCGGTTTCATAGATCCGATAGATCGCATCCCGACGCTCAAGGATTTCCGCGAACAAGGGGAATGTTGCTGCCCAGGCCATGATCAGGTTCCGGTCCCGCTCTGTACGCTCATCCGGCTTCTTCATCCAGACCTTGCGATACTTCCGGAACTGCCTTGCAAGAGGATTTGTCTTTTTCTTTTCCTTTCTCGCAACTTTGGGAGCAGGCGTGGGGGGATCGCTCTCACCGAGCAACTTCTGCTGCTGTGGGACATTCTCCTGTTTCACCGGGGCAACAGACTCCGCCAAAGTTTCGCAGATCCCCGTGATTAACTTTTCGAGCGCTTGTTTCACATGGAAGTGATCAATCACAATGATGATGCGCGGGAAATGCTGCTGCAGAAAAGGATGAAAGGTATCGCTCATGTCGATGACGATTACTTTTACCTCTGGATGGGTTGCGAGATATTCCCCTAGCTTTTCTTTGAGTACGTCGTGTGTGATCTGCTCAAACAGCGTAATCGGCATTCGGTTCACGACATCGACGAGAATGCCACGCATCTTCCGGCGTCGGCCATGCTGCCAGTCATCCAGGCCCAGAAATCCAGATGTAGTTCTTGTCAGCCGGTTGATCGCGCGCTCAGCATCTCGCTTGTCTCGGATGTCGCGGATCGTGGAGTCGCCTGGTCCAGTCCACTGCGCAATTTTCGTGTAGTTGACCCCCTCATCGATCAGTTCGTAGATGTGGTCGATTAGCCGAGGCGAGATTTGCGATTTTGGCGCCGGCAGAAACGGAAGAGTGCGCCCGAGTGGCTTCCCGCAGTGAGAGCACTTGTACAACTGCTTTGTGAAAGTCACCCAGCACGGCTTTGTTCCGCACGGCAAGTCCCAGAAGCGCTGTGTCTCCGTGCCATTACCAACCAGGGTGCCTTTCTTGCCACAATGCAGGCAAATGGAAATGGGCTCCGACACCTCGGCTTCAATCAGAATCTTCTCGGCGGTTTCCTCAAAGGACGTTGTAATGACACCGGCATAGTGCAGGAAGTCGACGTGCGCGACAGAATCTTTCGGTCTGTTGAAGAGCCTGCGCGCAGACATGGCTACTCCGCCTCCTTGCGCGCTTTGTTCCGGATCGGCGGGTGGTTGGTCGTCGCATAGCGGCGAAGCTCTGCCATGCTGATAAACACGGCATCTCCATCGCGCACTGTCCGGATCTCCTTGTTCGCAATCCGATAATCCACTTGGCGTTGCGATATGCCCAGGTACTCTGGAGCTTCCGAGCGCCGTACCCGTAGGCGCTTTTCGGTCCGGAAATCAGGTGAGTCGGGCATGCGTGCTTCCCTCACCCTATGGGCGATTGCGGGCATCTTTTTGCGGGGCCGCACGGGATTTACACGCGAAATGCCCAAGGAATTCGCGAAAAATACTTGTTGCGGGTATCAAGAGATCGTCGGGGGAATACCCGCAGCGCGGGCCCGCACACCTAAGATTTGCATCTGCGAAGGCGTGACGCCGGATGTGCTGACGCTGGGTTCAGGCGGGGATAGCCCGAGTAGCGGCTCGGGCGCGGCACTCTGCCAAGATGTTTAATGGGGTTCTCCGGCAATGAGGCCAGGGGCCGGCTGCAAAGGGGATGGCGCGGGAATCCTGGGGGGTGAACTAGCCGGAATACTTCTGTCACTCACCCATCTATGACATATCCCAAGTTGCAGGACAAACGATCTCCACTAAGCAACGTCGCCATGTGTAATGGATAAGCTGCTAGGAGACCGACAGGCACTATTCGGCGCGAAGAGGATTTCCTTACCCTCAATCCAGACACCCGCTAAGCGCTCTGTAAATTCCTCTGTCTGGGGCCGCTAATCTGACTGAAATCAATCCTTGTCGTCTTCGTATCGCTTGATTTTACGTTTGTGGCTGTTCAATAAGTCCCGCATCACAGGGTCTTGGCGCATCCTCAATTCAGCTTCTTCTAGGTGGCCGTAGACAGTCCTGCGACTACAGCTCATCAAGGTGCCAATCTCGGTATCGCTCATTTGAGATCTATTTTCGTCCCCCATTTGATATCCATGCAAAAGTACTGCCGCATCGCATTGCCGCTCCGTCAGGCCCTTCAATTGCATAATTTTATTGGCCATGCGGTTTCGCCAATAAGTTTTACCGTCAACAACGATCTTTGTGTTCTCCGGGTCAAGCCACTCCCCCTTCTTCCTTGGTTTTCGAGTTGGATTCGGCCCTGGATTTCCACCACCATCCTCGTCCGTGACCGTGATTTCAGGAAGGCATGAGCTTGGACGAAGTAAGAAATTGTCTCTATCATCAGCCTGACGCTGGTCCAGTAGCCGGTTAATTTCAGGGGCCAGCAAGGAGATTTCCTCGATTAGCGGCTCAGTCTTCTCTTCGTGACGTCGAATCATTTTCTCGCGATCCTGACGCCCGAGATCAATAATTGCGTCAGCGGCTACTCCAACGAGGGCTTGTGGAACCGGCTTGGCAGTGTAGGCAACCAAGGAATCATACTGTGCCATTCCGCGGGCATGTCGGTTTTCGAGATCGACCAAATCGAATCTCTTCGCGACGTAGACAAGCAACTGCCGAATGGCGATTCTATCCTCAAAACCCGCTGTCCTCATTTCCTTCTTGAGCTTCTTGGAAAACAGATCGAGAAGACTGATTCGTTCGTCGCGCTCTCTTTCGGAGAGTCGATCCTCGGGCAACGGCTTTCGGAAATTGGTAATCGCCATAACTTCATTATCGGTCTTTTAAGCATAATGTTTACAACCGGCCATTCTACTCAGCTTTCAGAAAGGCGACGTTTTGGCGCAGCAAATCTTTAGTGTTGCCATCGACTACTTCTAGGATTGCCAGCGGCCTCGTGGTACGGCAGGACATCGCGGATTCTGAATGCGTTCATTGGCACGTTTCGAGTCCGGGCGGACGCTGCTTTGAGTACTAGACACGCATCGATTCTCCATCGGCAAGGCGCTGGACGGAGCGAAACTCAGCCGTATCGCCATCCCACCCGGTCCCATGAATTGGAACGAGTCGCCCGGCTTTCATCTTGTCGGCGAACGCCCTCAAGAGCCTTGGAGAGGCATGTCCGCTCGTATGAAGATGGCAGGCGCGGCTTCCTCCGCTCTCGAACCACTCCCTGACCCGGGCGCCATCCTCATCCTCCAGATACCCACGCCACTGCGACCAGCACCAAGCATCCTCCGGGGTAGGCGTCACGCCTTTCAGCGCGTAGTCTCGACTAAGCGATGGACGCACCATCACTACCCACCTGTTCGGCGTTGTTGTGAGTTTCCCGGCTGAGATGCCGTACGGCACCATTTGCTTCACAAAACCTTCACGGCCCGTCCTCTTATACATTCGGGCAAACGCTGTAGTGACAACAACCTTCAGATTCTTCCACCCTGGCTGCGGCAGTCTTGCGAAGCCGGCAAGCGCCTCCATCACCTCAGCGGTATAGAGATCGACAACCAATGTTCTGCGCGCCTTCCAGCAGGCCTTGTAGAGGGTAACTGTTCGATCAACATTCTGGGCCGACCAGGCGACAAAGACCCGGCCAGCCGTAGATTGGAAGAGATCGACGAAAGCCCTTTCCAGATCGTCCTCGGTGACGCATGGCTTATCGCTGCCTAGGTTGGTTCCCTCCATCAGCAGAACGTCGATGTTTTGAGGAGGCGCAGCCATGAATCTCTCTGTTAGAGGGGCCTTGCGGCCGTGGCTTCTGAAATCGCCTGAATAGAGGATGCGTTTTCCATGCACCTCGACCAGCAACATATAAGCGTCGAAGGCTGAGTGGTCGGTCAAGAAGGGCGTGATCTTGAACGGCCCGATATGAAATTCCACTCCGCTCTTCCATGAGTGGAATGCATGGGGAAACTGCTTGCCGAAGATTGCGGAGGTCAGTTTGATGAGCCGTTCGGTGGCTGCGCCTGAGTAGATCGGCCATTCGGCCGGCAACTCGTCGAGAAGTCCATAATGATCCTGGTGCGGGTGGGAGATCAGCACGCCATCCATCGCACTGGTCCGATCAAGCGATTTGGCCAGGAGGTGGCAAGCATCTCGGGGCGCATCAAGAGGCCGGCCCACATCGAGAAGGATTCGGTGGCCCCCGTCTTCGGCGATCTCGATGCAGTTCCCGCCAATCTCGCGGGTTGAACGGTGAACGGTGAGGCGAACCTCCATACGTTACTCCACAGGCGCGATTCTCAAGTCGGGTTCGTCAGCGAGGAGGCGGTCGGCGCGAAAATGGACCTGCGCCCTGAGAAGATCGGTATTCCAGAGCTTCTCCACTGCCTCGTTCAAGATCGAAATCAGCCTGAAATCGAGAAGCGGATGAATTTTATGGGCGAGCATCACGGCTTCGATGTGAGTGACACTCTTGAGCGCCTCCGGCTGGATCGCGGTCTCTCCGCGAGCCGGAACGAATTCGAAGTGACCGCCGCGAAGCGCATCTCGGATAACGGAAGCATAAAAGAACAACTCTGTGAAGACACCGACCGAGTAGTTCTGTTTCGCCTTGAGCTCGAAGAGCCAAAATGTTTCGCCGCTCAGGCAAACAAGATCGATGTTGGCGGCTCCGCCGGGAAAGATTCGAGTATCCCGGCTTTTGGCTCCTTCAAAGAGGCCCACTGGAAAGTGGATGTCGCGCGTTCCATCCGAAAGTCCGTAGTGTTCGGCGAATCTGGCGCTTCTGAGCAGCATAAGCTCCATGCGCCTTTCCGGGTTGTCCCCCAGCTTTTCCGTAGTGTCCCGCTTATCGTCTTCGAAGTTGAGATAGCAGGTTTGCGCGAGTGCTCGCGCCTTGCTGATCTCCTTCTCCAGACTCGGTTCAATGGCGAACCATTCAGAGAAAAGAGCCTTGAAGTGGGCCACACGATACAGAAATCGCTCGTAGTGACACAACTGAGCATTCGTAGTGCCTTCCGGCGGGAGCTCCCACGTTAACTCGACTCTGACCCTGCACCAACGGTGAAGCGCGAGGCTCCAGGCTTCAAAGGCGCCGGCGTCGTACTGCATATTCCCCGTAACGCCCGAAGCGGTTAGTTCTAGCCGGACGATTCCACCGTGCTCCTCGAAGTGGATTCCGCTCGGGAGCTTGATGTTTCCGGCTGTTTTGCCGGAAATTCCCTTATAGCCGGCCTTCAGGAGTTGCAAACAGGTTTTCTGCATTGGCGGAGTATAAACTGCGTGGCCCAATAAAGGATGTGACTTCAACCGGGCTCAGCATGCTGACGAAGCTGTCCCGAGTCATCAGCGTGGGCGTCTCTGTTTGGCAGTTCAGGTTCTGCTCAGTTCGCTGGCGGCATTTGTCCCGCATGATTTGCGGGCACGAGGAGCGAATCCACGGCCTCCCGCTTGGCATCATCGTCCAAATGTGCATAGCGCGCGGTAATAGCCAGAGTCTTATGTCCCGCCAATTCCTTGATGGCTACGAGGTTTACCTTTCTCATGGCGAGGCGAGAACAAAAAGTATGGCGATTGTCGTGCCACCGATAATCGGTCACGCCTGTCTGTTCGCGCACATCATCCCACCAGGGCCGCGGCGGAATATCAAAAACAATATCCTTGTTTTTTGCGTGCGGAACTTGAGCTTTGCGCACTTCGAATGCTGCAAACACCGCAGCATTCATTGGAATGATCCTCGCCGTGTAGTTCTTTGTCTTGGAAAGGTCCACTTCTCGGCGTTGGAAGTCCACATTTTGCCACCGCAACCGGCTTCCATATTGCTCAGAGAGCCGCATGCCGGTCCCAAGTGAAATATCTAGCTCACACATTTTGTCAGGGTACTTCTCCGCAATGACAGCCCGAAATGCAGCCTCCTCATGATCACGCAAGAAGCGAATGACGTTGCCGCCCTCTTTCCGCTGTTTCACCAGCCGAACAGGGTTACTCTTAACGTGGCCGTTGTGAATACCCTCACGGTAAGCAAGACTCATGGCAGCACGATAGCGATTCGCCGTGCTTCCAGTTTTCGTGTTCTTCGAAAGCCATTTGTCAATCTCTGCCGGCTTGATCGACTCTGCTGCGCGATCTCCGAAATGCGCCTTCAGCCTCTCAAGACGCTGCTTAACATTGCGTGAGTCTGAGTGATGTTTATCCGAATATTCTTCCGTGATGTAATTGGCTAGTTTCTCGAACTTGATCGGGGCAGTACGAACATTCTCGGGCATTTTCTTGCC
>Ga0302320_10011035_pt1 | contig 19193 bp, 16 predicted proteins | sample Bog_T0_3_FD_202130 | JGI IMG/M metagenome (GOLD analysis project Ga0302320, IMG submission 202130) | Peat permafrost microbial communities from Stordalen Mire near Abisko, Sweden - Bog_T0_3 | ecosystem: Environmental > Terrestrial > Soil > Wetlands > Peat | place: Sweden: Abisko, Stordalen Mire... | reverse complement strand
GTCATGGGTCGCGTTTCTTGGGAAAAAACAGCCCCCAATTAGACCCCAAGACTGCGTCTCATAGGGAGTTGGTAGATCCTGATCGGGTCCACCAGTTCGCATTCTCCGACACCTTCGGCTTCTGATCCGTGATCGTCACCACCTCGAAGCCGGATTTTCGCAGCTCATCTTGGATTGCCGCCGTCATGACCGACGCTAACTCCACTTTCCTGGTTTTCAACATTTCCGCATACGTGTTAGAATGACCTGCATCGTTGGTGCCCGCTATGAGGCCGCCGATTGCTCCAAAAGCCATCGCCGGGCTGCCGATGTTCTGCACGATAACGTTCTGCGGAGGATCAACCGGCATGAGGGCGATTTTCCGAAGCCGGTTGTTCGCCGCCTTGTCTAGGTCGATCTGCTGAGCAGTCACGCACCCTGAAATCAGAAGAGCCATCACGCATAAGAGGACGGCCAGCAGGAATCGCGTGTCCTCCTCGGGATCGCGGTTCCGGCAGAGGTTGTTCCTCAAGTTATCAAGTCTCGCAACGCTAGTATTCACTGTCGCTGAAATCGGGGTATCCGGGAGGCATAAGGGCCAGTCGGATGGTTAGTTAAGGATCCCCTCATCGGGCGGGTTGTCCACACCCATTTTGTTGATCTAGCTCAGATAAGATATCTTTGCGATTAGCGTGCCAAGCTGAGTATGCCTCTCCCCCGCTGGTTTGCGGACGAAATCGCTCTACAGCGATACGTCGCGATTCGCTTCACAATCTCTCCCGCTTAAGGCCGTCGACGCGGTCGAAATCCCCATCAGCATAGATTAGGATTGAGGAATAATGCAGTGCGGTCGCCGCGATCCAATTGTCATTCTCGCCCAAGCGTTGCCCCTTGCGTAGCTGTTTTTTGTCCAGCTCGCCGGCTCGGTAAGCGATGGCTTCGGACAGCGGAATCTTTCGCAAATGCCGAAGGAAAACCCGGACTGTGGTCTCGCTCCCACCTGCTGCCAACTCACCGACGGTAACTGTGCTACAGGCCAGTTCTTCTCCCTTGTGCCGTCCAAGGTAGGCGCGAATGGGCCCGATCTCCCGCCCGGCAAGTTCTCGTTCCAAGCCCACCAGGACGCTGGTATCAAGCAGCAGCATGGCCTTTGCGCCGGGTGTGGGAGTCTCGCGGATGGTGCTGGTCCCGCTTCAGGCGCACCCGCTCCCCAGGGGTGAAGAGGCTTCGGCCCTCGAGCGGAGCCAGTGATTCCAACCATTCACCGACCGTTTTCGCCGGCTGATTGTCGAGCAATCGGTTGAGGACATCGCTGTAGCTTTCTCCAGCGCCGCGATTGGCGCGGAGCTTCCTGGCCACTTCCTGCCTGACCGTGAGGGTCGTATACGCCATGCATTGAAAATGCATTATCAATTTAACAAGTCAAGAGCACCGGAAGACGCCAAGCACTGTTTTCGCGCACCAAGATGAGTTGGCCGACCCTGGTCTCATTGCGCTTCACAAACCCGCCCCACCCTCGGGCCTCATAGGAGAGAATTCGATCCTGATCGGGTCCACCAGCCTTCGCACCGCGAAGGTTGCCGCGCCGGAACCCATCGGGCGAAGGCGGGCCCTGAGTCGGGCTCAACACCAAGTGGGTACGTTGGGGATGGGAGGTTAAGGATAGGGGTTACTGCCTATTTGTCCCTTGGAATGGACCGCTTCCCCTGCTTCTCTGGCAGGAAGATCACTCCCATGACCCCATTCATAATCCCCCGAACATCCACGCTCCATCCGATGCTGGCCGCCTTATTCCTGGGCTGGGCCGGACAAGTCCAAGCACCCATTCCCACCGGGGCCGAGAATGCGGTGCCGCTGAAGGCGGGCGACGCCGCCCCGGCCGTGACCGTAACCACGGTCGACGGCTCCAGTTTCGATCTCGGCCGGGCTTTCGCCGCAAAACCAACGATTCTGCTCTTCTACCGCGGTGGGTGGTGTCCGTTCTGCAATCGGCAACTTTCCGGAATCCAGGAGTATCAGCGAAAATTTCTCGACCTTGGCTACCAGATCCTGGCCGTCGGCACGGACAGGCCGGAAACCCTCCGCGCGACGATGGACAAGGACCGGCTCATGTACACTCTTTTGTCGGACCGCGCCATGGCGGCGGCATCGGCCTTCCACGTGGCTTTCCGCGTCGCGGGCGACGACGCAAAGAAATACGCGGACCATAAAATCGACCTCCCGGAGATTCCCGGAGAGCCGGGCGGCCGATGGCTGCCGGTGCCCGCTATTTTTGTGATCGGAAAGGACGGCGTGATAAAGTTCGCGGAGTTCAATCCGAATTACAGGGTTCGGCCTCCGCCGGAGGAGATCCTGGCCGCCGCGGCCCGAGCGCAGTCCGCTGAAAATCCAAAGTGAGCCTTTCTGGACAGCGGGCCCGTGCTACCGCCATTTCAATCCAGCATTCTTGAACGGTATCAACGCGAGGATGACGGCGCCCTCATAATAGGCGCGCCGATCCATCACGTCGCCGGTAAGAAGGCCGACTGCCCCATTCGACTGCTTGGAGTTCAACCGCCCAAAGACCCGGTCGTCGGCCTCGCCGAGTTCCACCCCCTGGTTGACAAGGTCGGAAACTTCCATGGGTAAGCAAAAAGCGCCGGTGCGCCCCCTGCCGGTGACGCCCACGCCCTTAGCCAGGACGACGATCCAGGCGAATGTCAGCAGTTCGCCGAACCGAGGCTCGCAGCCTCCTTCGACCCCGACCCAGTAGTCCGCTTCCGCATCCTTGGAGCGCGCTGCTTCCGCCCGCCGAGTCGCGCCATGCAGCGTTTCCGCGTCCGACATCGGCTGCACCGCAACGCCGGAATCGACCGAGCAGCCCCTTGCGGCATAAGTCTCCGTCGGAAACATGCGGCGAAATCCGCCCAAAACGGCGTCAATCTTCACGGGATTTGCGGACCCAACGGATAACATCTTCATGCGCTTGTTCGTGCGTCGCAGACAAGGTCGGATTCGCGATTGGGTGCAAGCTCGTTCACGGACTCAGGCGGCAGCGCTTCATCAGTTCGGAGCGGACGCCTCGAAAGCCACCTCGGTCGCAGGCAACAGCCCGAATTCCCTCCCCCTTAGAGACTGAGGTATCGTCACCTGACCTTTGCTCGTCAATTTCGTCGTAATACTTTCCATTAACAAGTCTTACTTGCCAAGACACATCCACAGTCAGAACCCAGCCGTAATCGATTGGGCCGTCAAAATGGTGCGAACCAAACGCGAACCACCATCTGTTCTCCTGTGAACCAATGGATCCTGATCGGGTCCACCAATCTTCGGAAGCGACGAGTGACGACTCAACGAGCATAATCGACGCATTAACAGCATCTTGCGCTATTACAAGCCAAAGACTACTTGCGACCACCGTGCCCCTTCGCCGTCGAGGTCGCCAAAGCCAATTCGCCTTAACCGCCCGATCGTTACGGCCTTCCAACCGCGGATCAGCGGCCCCGTTTCTGTTTTCAGTTTGCCCTGCGCCCACCGCCCGGCGAACCTGCCGGCGGATGGCCGCCCCTGCGCAATCCCTGGATTGGAAACGATGGTGCCCACGGGCGGCCGCCCTTCTTTTCCTGGCGGGGATCGCGGTCATCTTCCTGCTGCCCCCCGATTGGCTGTTCGGCTCGGCTGCGGGGGATTTGAGCCACCAGTTTTTGGCGTGGCGGTCGTTCGCCGCCGAAGCCCTGCGCAGAGGGCATCTGCCGCTGTGGAACCCCTACACGTACTCCGGAGAGCCCTTCCTCGCCGGCTTTCAATCAGCGGTGTTTTATCCGCCCAATCTCCTCTTTTTGGTCTTGCCGCTATTCAGGGCGGTCCACCTGTCTTTGCTGATCCACGGATTTATCCTCAGCGGCGGAATGTACCGCTGGGCCGGCCAGCGCGGATTGCATCCGGTCGCCGCTGCGCTCTGCGGGCTGATCCTGCCGCTAACCGGGCCGGTATTCCCCCATTTTTACGCGGGGCAGCTATCCAATCTTTGCACCCTCGCATGGGCGCCCTGGATGTTCGCCGGGCTCGAGCAGTGGCAGGATAGCGGAACGCGGCGGGGCATGCTGCTCGCCGGCGCGGCGGTGGCTTTCCAAATCCTGGCCGGTCAAATTCAATATGTGTTCTATCTGGGCGTGGCGGCTTTGGTCCACACCGCGATCCGGACCCTGGCCTTGCCCGCGGCACGGCGCCGCGCGTTTCCTGGCTTGTGCGCCGCTTATCTCATGGGAGCGGCACTGGCGGCCGCGCAACTCCTGCCCGGCCTAGCGGCGGCTAGCGAAGGGCTGCGCCAACAGCGGCTCGACGTGGTCGTCGCTGGCGAGTTTTCCTTTCCACCTGAAAATTTGCTAACTGCGGTCGCTCCCGGATTCTTCGGCGAATCCATCCGGCATCTGTATTGGGGACGCTGGGTCTACTGGGAAATGTCGCTCTTTCTCGGGGTCTCGGGACTCTATCTCATTCTGGTGGCGGCGGCGGATCCCTTGAACCGGCGCATCACTCGACTGGATCTGGGTGCAGTTGCCCTGCTGCTCGTCCTTGCGCTCGGCAGCCATACGCCATTGTTTCGTTTGCTGTACGAATTCGGGCCGGGACTCGGCCGGTTCAGGGGCTGGTCGAAATTCTCGTTCCCCGCCGCGCTTTTCCTGGTCCTGACAATCGGACGGGGAGCGGATGCTCTTTTGCGACTCCGCCGGCCTCCCCTCTTTCTCGCGCTCGCGGGGTGTGCGCTAGGCTGCGCCTTCGTGGCCGGCGGCTGGGCATTGGGGTCAAACCCGGAGCGGATCGCTCCTTTCCTCGCTTACGCTCGGGATAGCGCTGAAAGTTATTTGGCTCCCGCCACATTCACTGCCCCCGCCACGATCCAGGCAGCCGGTGTGCAAGCGGGCCAATCGCTCGCGGCGGCCGGAGCGCTGGCGATCCTAAGCGGAGCCGCGCTGGCCGCGGCGCGTTCCCGTCCTCGGGCGGGGTTGGCTCTGCTGGCCCTGCTGCCAATCGAGATGATCGCCTTCGCCGCGGCCCAGTCCGGATTTTTTCACGCCGCGGAAGCGGAACACCCGGAAATCACCGAGTACATGGCCGCTCATCCCGGAGATTATCGGATCCAAGATCTGATCGTGCCCAACAATGGTTTTCTGGTCGGAGCGGGCGACATCTGGGGCGACGACCCAGCGCTGCTCCGGCGGTACGCAGAGTTCATGATGTTTACCCAAGGCGGCGATCCCGACCATGCGATTCAGCAGCTGATCTTCAGTAAACCTTCCCCGATCTATTCGCTCCTGCGCCTGCGCTATGTTTTTTACGCCGATTCAGAGGCCCGTCTGAGGGCTCATGAAATACCGGGCGCCCTGGACCGGATCCAGTTGGTCTCGCACTATCGGGTGGTGCCTGATCGGCGCGCATTGCTTTCCGCTCTCGGCGAGCCGGGCTTCGATCCCCGGAAGACGGTGCTCTTGGAACGCGAGCCTCGTCCCCAGCCCAAACCCGGCGCGGTCCCCGGCCGCGTCCGCGTGATCGAACAATCCGCCGACCGGCTGACGGTCGAGGCGGACCTTCCCGATCCAGCACTTCTCTTGGTCACCGATCCGTACAGCCGGGACTGGCATGCCCGGTCGCTTCCCGGCAGCAACCAAGCGGACTACGAGGTCATGGTCGCCGACTATGTGGTCCGAGCGACGCCGCTTGCCGCCGGCCATCATCGCATCCAGTTTGACTACGAGCCTTCCGGACTGGCGGCGGGTTTGTGGATTTCGGGTCTGGCTTGGGTCGTCTGGGCAGCGCTCCGGTTCCGCGGTCTGCAAAGCGGCTGAACGCCCACCCAAGACAGTGAACACCACTTTCCGGGTCGACGTAGCTGATCCGCCGCAGCGACTCGGGATAGGCCTTCTTTCCGTTGCGGGAGTTGAGCCGGATTGTCTGGTCGCAGCGAAGGCCAGTGGTCTCGTCATCGGGCCGGGCTCTGCGAAGTAGAATCGGATACCGGCCTTCAATCGCGTGACAAAGAAGACCTCGGCCCTGTGCATCGCATCCGCCGTTCGCTTTTGGTCGCTCTGCTGCGTTACACCTGGAAAAACGGGCTCCAAATGGGCCCCAAAATCCAGTCCCATAGGGGACTCGTAGCTCCTGATTGGGTCCACCAGTTTTGTTAGTGTTCGTTAGACAATTTGTTACAAAACTATTTCCTGGAATCGAAGGACGTGAGCGAGGGAACGCTCCATTACTTGCGCTTGACGCAAGTAATTCCCTTGCTATCATCTCTCGATGATCAAGAGCTTCGCCGCCAAGGCGACAGAATCGATCTGGCGTGGCCGGAGAACACAGGAGCTTCCTGCCGATCTTCATTCCGTCGCTTTGCGCAAGCTTCGCCAGCTCGATGCCGCGGCAGAACTGAATTTCCTTAAGGTGCCACCCGGAAACAAACTCCATCGGCTCACCAAGGACCGCGAAGGCCAACACGCGATCTGGGTGAACAGCCAACACCGCCTCTGTTTTCGCTGGGACGGCAAAGACGCCCATGACGTTGAAATAACCGACTATCATTGACCATGAAAGATTCGCTCATTCCCAATCCACATCCCGGTGAGATACTCGCGGAGGATTTTCTCAAGCCGATGGGCATCTCCCAATATCGCCTGGCCAAGGCGACCGGCATTCCGGAATCGCGTCTCAGCCGACTGGTCAAGGGAAAGGTAGCCGTCACCGCCGACACCGCCTTCCGTCTCGGACTTTACTTTGGCGTGTCGCCACGGAACTGGCTCAATCTCCAGAATGCGTATGATCTGATGGAATTTGAGCGCCATTCGGCGGCCAGCATCCGTCGAGAGGTCAAGCCGCTCGTAAACGCAGCAGCGTAGATCGTCGGAGACTTTGGATGGTCGCCTCCGCAACGCTTCCGAGATGCGCTGGGCCGCCGCGGTGTCTTCGCGGGCGCAGCTGAGAAACAGGGCGCCGGACATTGGCGGAGGACATCGCAAGCCACGGATACGTGGTTGTCGGCTTTGACGCCCCTTATCGAACTTCCGTGGTCGTCTTCTCCGATGGAAGAATCGTAACGCGGCCGTCGAATCTCAATCCCGAGAATCTTTCGGGCGACGCGGAGGAACGCCTTGTAGAAAAACTCCTGAGCGCGTGGGTAAGCGACGTGGGATTCGTCGTTGATCGGCTCGCACGTTTGAACGCATCGGCCTCAGGCCAGTGGAGCGGCAGGCTCGATACTCTGAAGATTGGTATCGTCGGGCATTCACTTGGCGGTGCCACGGCGGCTCAATTCTGTCACGATGACCCCCGGGCGCGGGTTGGCGTAGACCTTGATGGAAAGCTTTGGGGAAGCGTGGTTCGGGACGGCATCAGCCAGCCGTTCATGTTCCTACTCGAGGACGTCCATGGCGCTGGGGCAAGTGATTCGGTCGGACGCCAGATCATTGGCGACGTCGAATCGTTTTACGACCGGCTTCCCGCACAGACGCGCCTCGGGTTTTCGGTCCGAGGTGCCAATCACTTTAGCTTCACCGATTCATTGCTTGAAAGGAACCCTTTGGTGTTGGGTGTGATGCGGATGACCGGAGTTCTTGGGCTCGAGCCCCGGCGAGGGCTCGAAATTACTGCGGAGTCCGTGCGCCGCTTCCTCGATGTACACCTTAAAGGTGCTCCCGCCGGATCGCTCCAGGAATTGTTGAATAAATATCCTGAGCTTCAACCTTTGCACGCGAATCGCTAGTATTCACCTGCACATAGCTTGCCTCGCGCACCGGCCATCCAATGAAGCATCAGCAGGCACTCTGGAAAACTGCGAATCAAACGCGAACCAGCATGCTTCCCCTCTGAAGGTTCGATCCTGATCGGGCCCACTAGTCTCCGCCGTCGCGTCCGCTAGCCGGCATAGCTGCCGCGCCAAAGCCAACGGCAGCGGCAAGACGCAGCAGGTTCGAGCCGAATCATTCCGAGATCCAGCGGGTCACCAGCCTTCGGGCCGCCGGGTTGCGATCCTGGTCAACGGCAACGAGTTTGCCATCTGGCCCGAATATGGCGAGGTGCGGAATGGAATGCAATTGGTACTGCCTGGCCACAGGCGAATTCCAATCGATCCCCCTTACGCCGGGACGGTTGATGTCGACGACAACAAGCGCGATGTCATCGCGCGATGCGTGGAGCTTTTCCAAGCTCGGCTTGAGAGCGCGGCAAGGCGGGCAGAAATCGCTGTAGAAATCGAAAATGGTCGTCTTTCCAGGAACGAGATAGTCCTGGATGTGGATCACGTCGCCATGCGAAACACGCAGCGGTTCGACTCCCTTGACATGGGTGTCGGCGCCAACGACGGCGGGCAAAACGAACAGAGCGGCGGCAACCCCAAACGCAAGGGCAGAACTCTTCATAGGGGACGTTTCCTAACACACGCCGGAGAGTTGAGTCAATCCCTCCGCTACGCAGACATCTAAAGGGCCGACCATTCGCAGTGGGTCCACATCCGCAGGAGCCCGCTCAAAAAGCTGAATACGTCCCGGGCGTCAACTCGCCGTGAAGGGCCGCGCCCGCCTTTGTATCCATGACCACGTTATTGGTGCAGCTGGAATCATTGACGTGAAAGGCCGGGCCGCCGCAGTTTGTCGCTTGTAGAGATATGAACAAATTCCCCGTGCACTGGCTGTGGGCGAGCGGCTGCCAGCCGTGCGGGCTCGCGGCATCGGTTTGGGCGATGAAGACGCCAAAACGGCGGCTATGACGGATGAGTATATTTTGAAACCGATTATCGCTGCTCGCGCGCATGAAAATGCCCAGATCATTCGCGGTCAAAACGGCGTTGATGACGCAATTGTGATCGAAGGCCAGATCCAGCGAGATTCCGGCGTCGGGGTTGTCGTGGAGATTCAGATTCACGAACCGGCAATCCGTCGTCAAATAGCACGCCAGCCCGTCGAATTCGTTGTCGAACGCCTCGAAGTCCTGCACCGTCATCCGCCGGACGCCCAGCGTCGTGACCAGTCCGCCGGAACGACAATGGGCACATGTTACATTCTTCACCATGGAATCGCTCACGAGCTGCACGGTGATCCCGTTGTTGCGGATCTCCGAGCGCTCGGAAGCCAGTTGCCACAGTTCGTAGCGCTGGTGGAGGCGATTCCCGTCGATGTGTAATCCGCTCACCAGCAGATGCTTGATCGTGGTGCGCGGTTGATTTACCGGCTCGCCCATGATGATCACCGGGCAGTCTGCGTTATCCGCGAGCCTCAAGAGCGTGGCCGACCCCACGCCGCACAGGGTCTGATTGCTACGCCGCAGAACAACCGGCCTGGTAATCTCGAAGTCTCCCGCCGGCAGGACCACTTGGCCACCAGCGGCTGGCAAGCTATCAAGCGCCAGCTGAATATCAGCTCCGGTTCCGCCTGCTTGGATCACCACAACCACCGGATTCACGGCAAGTTCATTTTGGGAATCGGCAGGCTCGGCGGAAAAGACCGTCGGCATGAGGAGCGCTGCGAAAATCGCAACCGTGACAAAACCTCTCGTTAAATCGAACTTCGCCATCATGGATGCCAAGGCCCTGCGGTCAGGGCGCATCCTAGCATGCGCTTTCTGATTCGCCTCCGCCATCAGCGTTGCTCTGATAATGCTGTCAGTCTAACGGCCGCCTACTTGTCGGCGGTTGTCCGACCACCGATGCCCAATTCACCCGGCGGATGCGGGAAACCTCCGTCAGCCCCGGGCGTTGCCTTCCAGCCCATGGCCAAAGGCCAGTGTACAGTTTTGGGCTACTGGCCCTGCTGCAGGATCTTCATCCGGCTCTCGTAGGTCGGAGCCGGATTTGGATCGCGGTAGAAGACGCCGGTATAAAGGGTCTGGACGTACTCCTGGGCAAGTTCCATGGCCCGGTTGCGGTTGGTCGTATCATGGCCTTCCGCCTCCAGTTTCCGCATCTTGGCCCTCTGCACCTTGGTCTGGTTCTCCGCATCGCCGAAGCTCACGCAGGGCGATTGAATGTTCACGAACGAGAACCCGGGAAATCGGATCGCTTCCTCGATCAATTTGGTCAGGCCATCCAGGTCGGCGGGCACGCCTTGCGCGACGAAGCCCGCGCCGTAGGCGAGCACGTAGAGGAGGGGATTCACCGGTGCTTCCAGGCTTCCGTAAACGGAAGTGGGCGTCTTGGTGCCGCGCGGCGAGGTCGGGGAGAGCTGTCCCTTGGTCAGGCCGTAGATCTGGTTATCCATCATGATGTAGGTCAGATCGATGTTCCGGCGGATCGCATGGGGCACATGGCCGCCGCCGATCGAGAAACCGTCTCCGTCCCCGCCGGCGACAAGGACGATCAGGTCCGGATTTGCCAGCTTGATCCCCTGGGCTATCGGCAACGCCCGGCCGTGCACGGTATTGAACCCGTAGGCAGTCGTGTAGCCCGGAATTCGGCTCGAACAGCCGATTCCGGAGATGAACGCAATTTCATGCGGCGGGCGGCCGATGGCCGCGAGCGCGCGGGAGACCGCACCGAGAACGCCGTAGTCGCCGCAACCCGGGCACCAGATCGGCTTCAGGTCGCTTCGGTAGTCCTTCGCGACATATGCAGCAGGTTTCGGAATGCCGCCTTCGACGGTTTCGGGGGAGATCATATCGGGCTGGGAAGATTGTTCGCTTGCAGGCGGGGGGAATGGACGGGAGGGCCGGCCCTCAGGCGGAGCGCCTCGAGGATGTCGCGCGGCGCGATTGGGTTGGCGCCGCTGCGTGCCATCGCCTCGAACTGACTCGGCACGTTCACCCACATGCGGATCAGGCGGTGAAGCTGGCCCTGGTGCGACTGCTCGACGACCAGACAGGTGCGGAGCGAGGCAAAGAACTCCTGGTAGATCTCCTCGGCAATCGGATAGAGCAGCCTCGGGATCATGAGCTTTGCCTCGATTCCCTCCGCCCGCGCGGCGCGAAAGGCCTCAAGGGCCGTGCCCGCCACGCTGCCCCAGCTGATCAACCCAATCGGCGCGTTTGCATCGCCCTCGATCGTGAACAGGTTGCGCCGTTGCTTCAGCGGATTGAGCTTGTTCAGCCGTTTGTCGTTCATGCGCCTGTGAATCTCGCCGCTGGCGGTCGGCTCCCCGCGCTCGTCGTGCTCAATGCCGGACGCCAGATAATTGCCGCCCGCCATTCCCGGGCGGCTGATCGGGCTTATCCCGGATGCGTTAAAGCGAAAGCGCACATAGTCGACCCGCTCCGCCTCTGTCGGGGCCAGGCGGTCGATCATGGAGAAGCGGCTGGTATCGATCGCCGCAACCGTCTCCTTGCGCTGGGCGATTTCCTGGTCGGAGAGGATGATCACCGGAGTCTGGAATTGTTCGGCGATGTTGAAAGCTTCCACGGTCACGCCAAAAATGTCCGCCACGCTGATTGGAGCGAGAACCGGACGGACCATGTCGCCGTGCGCCGAAAACGCCGCGGCAAACAGATCCGACTGCTCGCCCTTGGTCGGAAGTCCCGTGGAGGGCCCGCCGCGCTGGACATCGACGCAGACCAGGGGCAGTTCCGCGATGCCGGCAAGGCCGAGGACTTCCGTTTTGAGCGATAGCCCCGGTCCGGACGTGGCGGTCATCGCCTTCCTTCCGGCGAACGAGGCGCCAACTGCGGCGGCCGCGCCTGCGATCTCGTCTTCCGCCTGAAGAAACGAGCCTCCGTGTTTCCAGAGCTCGCGCTGCATGTGCTGCATTATCTCCGTGGCGGGAGTGATCGGGTAGCCGCTGAAGAATCGACAGCCTGCAAACAGCGCCGCCTTGGCGCACATTTCGTTGCCATCGGTGACCAGGCATCGGCTGGCGGCGAGGGGCGGATTCAGGCTGCGGGCCGGAACAAGCGGGTTGGCGCCGGCATAGTCGGAGCCGAGGGCGAATGCGCGCTCATTGCCCTGCAAGACCTCCTCTCCCTTGGCCGCGAATCTCTTCCGAATGCCGGCGACGATGGCGTCGCCCGGCAGGCCGAACCAGTGAGCCAGAAGACCGAGCACCAGATTGTTCTTTGCCTGGCGGGTGCCGGCGGCCTGCAGGGCCATCGCCTCAAACGGCACGGCCTGTATCAGGCCTGGCGGATGCACGGCCAAGTGCAGGGCTTCCGGCGGGGCGCCGCACTTCTGTTCGTAGATGACGGCCGTGTTCTCACCGATGGGGAGCTCGCCGCCGAAACGGAGGAAGTCCTCCCAATTGAGCGCAACCGCCACGTCGAGCGTGCCGCCCTGGTTCAGAACCGGCTCGGTGCCAACGCGAAGCCGGCAGGAGGACTCGCCACCCCGGATCTGCGAACCGAAGCTCTTGGTGAGGATCGCAAAGTACCCCTGCTTCGCCACGGCGCTCATCAGCGATTCGCCGGCAGAGACGATTCCATCGCCACCCGAGCCGGCCATGCCGATGGTCAGGTCGTTCATAGGGAGAGGTGTAAGTGTCGCCATGCGATTGGGTTGTTTGTAAAGGTTCCAATTTAGCCTTATTGGGGTCCCGCCGCTTCTCAGATTCTACCCAACGCTGGTCGTTTTTTGCCGGCGCAAGCGGGCGGTTTTGGCCCCGATGCCTCCTGGATCGCGGCCCGCCCGCCGGCGGCCGCCGACTGGCAGGGCAGGCGTCAGCCCCCCGCAAGCGGGCGGATCCGCCGGGGTGCCGGTTGCGTCGACTGAAGAAAGCCGGAAAAATTACGTTTGATGCCCGGCAATTGCATGTTCAGCTCAAATCCGATGAGACCCATCCTATGAAGGCGATCGACGGCTATTTCTTGATCAAGCCGGATGACCTTTCGTGGAGGCCGGCGAAGCCCATGCAGATCCCGAATGCGGATTTTCTTGAGCGCACGAAGAGCGAAATTCTGGGCGCCCGGCTTTGGCGTCTGCCGCCAAAGAGCGCAAATACGTTCCACAAGCATGTCAGGGCAGAGGAGTTCTATTTTGTTGTCGAGGGTGTGGGACGGATGCGAGTCGGCGAGGATACGCTCACCGTGCCGAAGCACGGCGGCGTGCTTGTCGGGCCGCAATCCATGCGGCAGGTGTTCAACGATACGGACGCCGAGGTCCTCTGGCTCATTGTCGGCGCGCCGGAGAACGAGTTCGAGCCGGGCGAGAGCTTTGACATCAAGCTCTTTTGGCCGGTCGACCCGAAACAGTTGCCCAAGGAATTGGAGGGGGTTGTCTGGCCGCCCAAGGTTTGACCAGTGAGGATCGCGGCAGATTAGGGTCTGGCGGCCCGCCTGCTCGACACGCGCGGAATCGTCAGGCTAGGGCTTCCCCTCGCTGAGCTTCCTGAAGCGGGGGTTGCTGCGCAGGCTGTCCCACATCGGGTTGAGCCTCAGCGAGGCGGGCGACTCCCACCGCGCCTTTTGCACAAGGAATTCCAGCGCATCAACGGCTTCGTCGGACTTGCCCAGGGCCGCGTAGACCTCTGCGCGCATTTCCGCAGCCTGATCCGCCCAGAGCGGGAGGTCGTTGTTGGACGCATCGCGCCGCCGCAAGAAATCCAGGGCTTTGGCCTCATCGCCCAGATAGGCCGCGATAGTCGCGTGGATTAGATTGTCGGGGGCGTCATCCCGGGCCTCCTCCTTCGCCAGTTGCGCTTCGGCCGCCTCGAACTTGGCCCGGGCTCCGGCCAGGTCGCCTGCCATGATCAGCGTCTGTCCCACCAGCGTTTCACGCGGACCAAAGAAATTGTTATCGTGGAAGAAAGGCACCGGGCTTTCATCGAGGATACGAATCGCTTCGCGGACATCCCTCTTGTAGAAGGCGATCATCCATCGAAAGTAAACGGAACGGTCGGACTGGTCGCCCGCCGGGAGCGACCGGATCGTCGCTTCGGCTCCCGGCAGGTCCCCTTTGAAAATGTACTCGGTCGCCAGGAAGCAGACTGCAGCGATAAACGAAGGATTCAATCGGCGGGCTTCCTCAAAGGAGGAGATCGCCTCCTCCGTGCGCCCAAGGGCGTTGTACATCCGGCCCAGGTTGTAGTGAGCCAATGGATCCTTGGGATTGAGTTCGACGGAGCGCCGCTGAAGGGCGATCGCCTCGTCGAATTCGCCATCCCTGTAAAAAACCGAGGACGAGATGTCGGACAGAATGCGCGGTTCATTGGGCATGTCTGTGCGCGCCCGCTCAAGCTCCGCCCGGGCAAGCTTCATCGACTCCAGCAAGGGCACGGAGGTGTCGACAGTCTGGTAGTATCGGCCAAGGGCCCAGTGTCCTTCCGGCAACTCGGGATCTATCTTGAGCGCCTGATCGATGGCCGCCCGCGCCTCCTTCGCCCGCCTTGTCGACCTGTCGAATCCCCGGTAGACAAAGGCCACATCCACGTGTCCCAGGGTTGCCCAGCCCAGGGCGAAATTCGGCTCCTTCTCGACCGCCTCTTTGGCAAGATTTTCGGCGGTGTGGTAGTCTGCGAGGGTCATCGCCGTGTCAAAAATGATCTGCCGCGCCCGCTGGGCCTTCTCGTAGACCTCAACCGAGGCTCCCCGGGGACGCTCGATGCGCTTGGTCTCCGATGGGGTCAGCTTCGCCTGGAGAGCCGCCGCAATCTGCTGGGCCAACGCCGCCTGAAGGAGGAATACATCCGGCGTCTCCTTGTCAAACGTCCCGGCCCAGACGTGAGTGTCCGTCCGGGAATCGATCAATTGGGCGTTGACATGGACGCGGTCGCCCGCGTGTCGGACGCTTCCCTCGAGGATGTAGGTCACGCCCAGCTCCCTTCCAATCGAGCGGAGGTTCTCCTTGGTATCTCGGTACTGGAGGACCGAGGTCCGGGAGATGACCTTCAAGTCGGCAATCGCCGCAAGGTCTGTGATCAGTTCGTCGTGCATGCCGTCCGCGAAGAAGGCGCTGTCCTTTTCCTCGCTCAGATTGGTGAGCGGAAGCACGGCAATCGACTTTTCCGATAATGCGGCGGGCAGGATCGGGGACGGCGGGGCTGCAGCCGCGGGCGCCGGCCCCGCCGCAGGCTTCCTGAGGACTGCGAAAAAAATCCCAATGGCAAGGACTGCAAGCCCGGCACCGGCCGCAACCCACCCGACTCCTCTCCGTCGCGGCGTTGCTGCGACCCTGCCCGGATCCCGGGCTGGCGCGGCGCCGGGGACGGGGGTCCGCGGCAGGCGGAGGAGCCGCTGAATCTGGTCAACGAACTCCGGGGTGGGAAGTCCGCCCGGCAGCCGGCTCCATTGGACCTTCAGGAATTCCGCGGGAACGGTCGATCCCGAGTCGTTGGTCGCATCGACCGCCACGGGAGCCACGAAGGGAACGCCCTCGGCCATAAGGTGGGTCCTCTCCGTCGCGAGGCGCCATTCCAACCGGAAATAACCCTCCCCGCGGCCCTCCGTGTTGGCGGAGATGATTGGTATGAAAAGGGCGCACTCCCGGATCTGCTTGCGGATCTTCTGGTCCCACGCATCGCCACCCCTCAGTTCGTTCTGATCGAACCACACCTCCATGCCCTGGTCCCGGAGGGCTTCGGCGATGCGGCGCGCAGCCCCGGTGTCCTCGCGGGCGTAGCTGATGAAAATGGGCCTGGTCGGCGTGCTGTCCAAGAGCTTGTGTCGTTTTGCTGGAAGAAGATGCGTCGCGCCGGCTGGTCAATGGCGCATTGGCGACTGCTAGACCATGTCGCACAAATGACAAAAAATCCAATCGTTTTGCCATTGGCATGCGCGCCGGCATGGACAGGCGGCGCCGCGATCGGCCGATCGCGGCGAAAGGCATGCTTTTGGCCAACTGCGGTGAAGCGCCGGGCGGCTGACTCAATTCTGCGGTCTTTGCGCACCAGCCGGAGCCGCTCCCGGATCGAAGTCTCGGCCGCCGTAGCCGCGGCCAAAACGGGAAGCGCGCGGGGGTGGCGCCGCAGTTGGCAGCTGGTCCTTACAGAGCTCCAACACCTCGATTGCCGTCAGTCCTGTTTGCGCCGCTTCGTTGGTCGAAACCCCGGGGGCCTCCTCGATCGAATTGAGGGTTGCCGGGCCGGCCAGGGGCTGCGGAGTCGCTGAGCGGGCGCCGGAGTCGAGCATTTCGGCGACGGCCTTTTTTGCGAAGGCCGGGTTTTTCGTGCCCGCGTAGGCGTAGGCGGCCAGGCGCGGACCGCTTTGCCCATTCAGGGCGTAGCGGGCGTCGGACCCTTCGGTGCCGGTCGATCGATCCTTTGTGAGAACCTCCGCCGGCGCGCTGCCCAGCCGGCAGTACTGCAGCCACGCAGTCGCAAAGTCGCTTCTCCCGAGCAACGGCACGAGTTCGAACATGACCTCGGCGCCGCCCTGGATGGTAGCCAGGTTGTAGCTGACAGGCACCGAACCCTTGGTCAGCGGGTCGCGAATTGCGGTCAATTTGCCCGTGTCGATGTCGTAGCCGACCAACTGCACTCCCCCGCCCTTCAGCGGCCCGATTCCGCCCGATCGGAGATCCGGGTTGAGCCCGTTAATCTGGCCGCTCTCCAGCCAGTACGGCATCGCCACGATCGAATCCACTCCGGCGACGATTCGGTCTTTCCAGCGGGTGTCGCCGGTGCGCTCCCACTCCGTCATCCAGTTGCCGGCGAATGCAAACCAGTCCGGCCCTATGCGGATGCGCGCGGGATACACCGGCTCGCCCGGGACCTGCGGCTCGGCCTCGCGCATGGGGTCGTACCGTGTGGCGGCAATATCGGAGCGGGCCACCTCGTGCATGATGTCTCCCGTGCGCTCGTCGGTGGTCAGGTAGTAGTAATAGCGCCAATGGGCCGCCTGGCTTATGCGCGCCTCCTTCGCTCCGTCTCCCCATTTGACCACGTTGTGCCGGGAGCCCAGGCCTGCCATCGGGCCCAGGTGATAGACGTCCGTCTCGCTCGTGTTGCGCGCATGGGCCTCGGCAAGACGGAACAGGTCGGCGCGGCCCGAACGCAGGAAACTCTCCCACAGCCAAAGCGAAGCGCCCAATTCCGTGTTGTCCCAGGCGTGGCCGCCCCAGTCGTAGTGCCAGACGTGCCGAGGCGCCGAATACGAGTGCATGAAGTCGCCAAACTGCCAGAAGCCGTACCAGCTGCGCTCATCCACCTGCCGCTCATAATAGCTCAGCACGGAATCAAGGCCGTCCTCCATGGTTTTTTTGAACGGCGTCGACCGATCGGGCAGGCTCCAGACGCCGAAGACGCCGGTCGAGTGGATGTAGGCCGGGGCGCAGACAAGCAGGGGCCGCTTCGCGCCGGCCTGGGCCGCGATGGCCGTCGCGGCTCGCGCCGGGAGGGCGCCCTCGGGATCGATGGTGAGTTCGCTCGTTCGGGCGATGCCGTAGGCCGTGCTCAAGCCAGGCTGCACGTCCTCGTAGGACGCCAGCAGGCCGTGCGCATGAGTATCATAATGGCGCATGTCCATCTCCGGGGCGTCCGGGGACCAAAGCCAGGCGATGAGTTCCGCAGCGGGGCTGCTGGCTTTCCGCACCTCGAGCCCGGCCGGAAACGACTGCCAGAAATTCCTGACGCTGACACCGAGGCCCCCGCTCAGGTCGCCGACGAAAGCGTAACCGGCAGCGCGCCTGCCCGCGTCGGAGAACAGCCATGTGCTCTTCGGGTTGGTGCGCTTGACAACCGTGAACCCGTTCGGATTGGGCTGATCGAGCTTGAAGTCGTCCCAGATCGCATTCTGCTCGAATCCCCGGCGGCCGGTGAAAGGCTGGCCGGCCTCCTGCGCGGCGCTGCCGCCGCCGGGTTGGAGCGGCTCGGACCAGACTCCGCCGTTCTCGCCCGCAAACCGCACCTGGCGGTTTTGCGGCTGCTCGCGCATCGGCACCGTGAATTGAACGCCCAGCCCGCGAATGAAGTCCTTCTCCTGGTCTCCGTCAAAAACGATCGTGTGCACCAGCCGCACCGAGGTCCCGCCCTCGTAGAAGTAAAGGCGCACCGTGAAGGGAAGCCATTCGCGGTTCGACTGCGCATTCCGGTGAACGCCCTCCACTTTCAGGACAGCGCGAACGGGCCCGGACTGCTCCACCGTGACTTTCTTGACCAGGCTGAGGAAACTCTCCCGGGGCGGCGAATCCTCGGGATTGGAGGAGGGACCATCCTGCAAAATGCAGACAAGCTGTCCGGCGCGGGCGACCTCGCGGCCGCCGACGCGCAACGACTCCACGATGTTCGGCCCGCTGAGCGGCACCGTGCACTGGAGGGGGCCCGTGTCGATCGCGATGGACTGGGCGCCGGGCGTGACGCGAACGGATGGGGATGCGGCGGCCGCCCCGCCCGCGGCCAGGGTCAGCTCACCCTTCGTTCCGGCCGGGGCGACAGCGGCAAATCCGCTCCACTTCAGCGAACCATCCGGCCAGTAAGCCAGGGGCCAAGTCTGCAGCGGCAGTGCCTTCCCCTGCTCGCTGTTGAGGGTGAATTCCGTGCCTGCGGCCACCGCGCCCTGCGGCCAGGGAACGCCCCAGCTGACATCCTGGGCGGCGCCCGGCAGCGGCTGTTCGAGCCAGTGCAGCTGGACAGGCTGGGGTGCGGCGGTCGCGTCAAGGGCAAGCGTGCAACCCACCAGGATTGCAGCAACGTATGCCGCCGATGGGGTTCGAATGATGGTCATGGAAAGGGGCGTCCACAGCGGGCCCGGATCAGCCCGCGCGACGAACGCACGCGAGCAAGACGCATCCCGACGAGAAATGTTGTCCGGCCTGGCAGGGTCTTCAGCTCTTCCCCGGCGGAGCTTTGAAATACTTCGCCGCAAACTCGAGAAACACCGGCCAGTCGGGCAGGTCGGTGTGCCAGCCCGCGTGCTCGCGGAAGGCGACATCGCCCGAGGTGAGCGAAACATCAGGGGCGGGCATTTCCGTCGCGCCCAGATCGCTCTTTCCAAGAAGACGGTAGACCGGTCCGGCGCCCACCGCGGCCATGAATTCGCCATGCGGGTCCGACCAGGGGTCCTGGGTCGCGCCCGTGACAAATACCGGGCGCGGGGCGACCAGGGCGATCAGTTCGTTCGAGTCCACTGGCAGATCGTTCCAATGGCCGCCGTATTTGTGGAAGCTGGCCGCCATCCAGTGCGAGCCGGCGATATTGTCGGTCGTTTCACCGTAGTTGCGGCGAAAAAGCTTCGCGCCGCCTTCGCCGGAGCAGCTCGCGTAGACGATTGCCCAGCGCTGGTCCTGCGCCGCCGCCCAAAGCGCCGTCTTGCCGTAGCGAGAATGGCCCTCCACCCCGAGGCGTTTGGCGTCCACATCCCTGTCGGTTTCAAAATAGTCGATCGCCCGGCTCAGGCCCCAG
>Ga0302320_10011034_pt1 | contig 19194 bp, 19 predicted proteins | sample Bog_T0_3_FD_202130 | JGI IMG/M metagenome (GOLD analysis project Ga0302320, IMG submission 202130) | Peat permafrost microbial communities from Stordalen Mire near Abisko, Sweden - Bog_T0_3 | ecosystem: Environmental > Terrestrial > Soil > Wetlands > Peat | place: Sweden: Abisko, Stordalen Mire... | reverse complement strand
ACATTGCCACGAATTTCCTGGCCAGCCACGCGGACGAACTGGCACGGGTAGACCATCAGCCCTTCGAACTGGTGGCGGCCTCTGAGGGCGAGGAAGACCCACTGGAGCAGTTGATGACGCGAGCCACGCAGAGTGAATCCGCGGCGCGGCCGCAGGGGCCGCCGGAGGAGCAGGAACATCTCTCCATGTTGCAGAGGATCGGGCGCATGCGGGTGGGCGAGCGCATCAAGTTGGCGGTGCGCGGCAATCGCGAGGAACGCATGGTGTTGATCCGCGACCGCTCGAAGCTGGTTTCGCTGGCGGTGCTGGAGTCGCCCAAGGTAAACGACTCCGAGATGGAAACCTTTGCGGGGATGAAGAACGTCCAGGAGACGGTGCTGCGTTCGATCTCCACGAAGCGAAACTACATCAAGAACTATGGCGTATTGCGGGCGCTGGTGAACAATCCCAAGACGCCGCTGGACGTGGCGCTGCCGCTGCTGGCGCATCTGCTGGTGAAGGATCTGCGGGCGATGGCGGTCAATAAGAACGTCAACGAAACCGTGCGTAAATTGGCGGTGAAGATGTTCCGGGTCAAAACCGAGCGCAAGAAGGAATAAAGAACGAAGGAGCAAGAGCCAATGGAAGACCGTGTACTGGAACTGCTAAAGAACGCGAAGACGATAGCGGTGGTAGGGCTGACGGACGATATCGGCAAGCCGAGCTTCGAGGTTGCCGCGTATCTGCAGAGCAAGGGATACCGGGTGGTACCGATCAATCCGAAGCTGAATGAGGTACTGGGTGAAAAGGCGTATCCCTCGCTGACCGAGGCGGCAAAAGCCGGGCGGATCGACATAGTGGACGTCTTCCGCCGCGCCGACGCGGTTCCGGCGATTGTGGACGAATTGCTGGCGCTTGGGATTCCGGCGCTGTGGCTGCAGGAGACGGTGGTGCATGAAGAGGCCGCGCGGAAGGCCCGCGAGGCCGGAGTACTGGTGGTGATGGACAAGTGCATCCTGAAAACGCACCAGCACTACGGATTGTAGAGTGGGCAGCGGCCACAGCGGGATTGGAATTCAGTGGCGCTCAAGGTTATTGCCAGACGGCCGATAAGCAGAGCAATCAGACGGATTGGATCTGAGCGGAAGACAGAGCCAGGTTGCGGCGAAGATCGGATACTATGCGGCCAGTGAGTCGTCGAAGTCGAATTCGTATCTTGATAGCAGCGATGTTGCTGCTGCTGACGGTATGGGGCGACGCGGCGGTTGCGCAGAGTTCGACGACACCCACGGAGCCAGCCACCCAGCAGGCTGCAACGAAGGCGCAAAGCCAGGCAGCAACGCCGAGCCCGTCTGTCGCTCCCGAGCCGGCGCCGGCCAGCCTGCCGGGCGACACGTTGAAACTCCCAACAGAGGGACGAAAGCAAGAACACAACGGCGGCGGGACGTTCGTCTTGAGGACCGACGTGCAGGAGGTAATCCTGCAGGCGACGGTTGTGGATGGGCATCAGCATCTGGTGACGTCCCTGGAGCGGAGCGCATTCGAGGTCTTCGAAGATGGCAAGTCACAACGCATCAATTCGTTCCGCCGGGAGGATATTCCGGTGGCGCTGGGGATCGTGATCGATAACTCGGGCTCGATGCGTTTGAAGCGCCCAAGCGTGAACGCGGCGGCGTTGAACCTGGTGCGAGCCAGCAATCCTCAAGACCAGGTGTTCGTGGTTAATTTCAACAGCGATTTTATTCTGGATCAGGATTACACGGGGGATGTGAGCCTGCTGCGCGCTGCCCTGGAGCGGATTGAGGCGCGCGGCGGAACGGCGCTCTACGATGCCGTGGTGGCCAGCAGCGATCATCTGATGAAGAGCGCGAAGCTGCAGAAGAAGATCATCCTGGTGGTGACCGACGGCGAGGACAACTGGAGCCGCTTGACCCTGGCAGAGGCGGTGCGAGCGATTGCCGTGGATGGCGGTCCAACGGTGTATGCGATCGGATTGTTGGGCGAGGAGCGCGAACGGAAAGCGCGACGGGCGCTGCACGTGCTGGCGGAGCAGAGTGGCGGAGTGGCTTTTTTCCCCGCCAGCTTGGACGAGGTGGAGGCCATCTCACAGCAAATTGCGCGCGACATTCGCAATCAATACGCGATCGGCTACAAGCCTTCTACGCCCAAGGGAGAGGGCGGCTACCGGCAGGTGAAGGTGAAGGTTTCGGGCAGCGGCTATAAGGGACTCACGGTGCGGACGCGCAGCGGCTACTATGCGACTAACGCAGAAAGAGCTGAGAAGTAGGTTTCAAGGTTTCATAGTCAGGAGCAAAGGCACGGGCGCGGGCTCGGGGCCTTTTTCTTTGTGCGCGGAGGTGGGGTTGACCGGCAATCGACGGAAGCCGTAGCCTGAAGGTTCGCAACTAATGTCAGTGCCGATGGGAATGTTCTGATGAAATGCTCGATGCGGGTCGTAGATAGTGTTCTGGAACTGATTGGATCGACGCCGATGGTGCGGCTGAAGAAAATTGTGCCGGAGGGCGCCGCCGAAATCTGGGTAAAGCTGGAGGCGTTCAATCCGGGCTTCAGCATCAAGGATCGCGCCGCGTTGGGGATGATTGAGCAAGCGGAGCGGGATGGCGTGCTGCATCCCGGAGATACGATTGTGGAAGCGACGGCGGGCAACACCGGCGTGGGGTTGGCGCTGGTGGGCGTGCAGAAGGGGTACAAGGTTATTTTTTTTGTGCCGGAGAAGTTCTCCATGGAGAAGGTGCTGCTGATGGAGGGCTTCGGCGCCAAGGTGTATCGGACTCCGACGGAAGAGGGAATGGAATGCGCGATCAGCCGTGCCCGGCAGCTTGTGGAAGAGAACGAGCACTTCTGGTTTGCGGCGCAGTTCTCCAACCCAGGAAATCCGCAGATTCACCACGACACGACGGGGCGCGAGATATGGGAGCAGACGGAAGGACGCGTCGATGCGTTCATCTGCGGCGCCGGGACGGGCGGCACATTTACCGGGGTCGCGCGTTACCTGAAGGAGCAGAATGCAAACGTGCTGGCGGTGGTGAACGACACGCAGAATTCGGTGTACAGCGGGCAGGTGCCGGGTTCCCACGACGTAGAGGGAATTGGAGCGAGCTTTATTCCGGAGACCTTTGACCGGGCGGTGTGCGATGAGACGATCATCGTTCCAGACGTCGAAGCATTTGCGATGGTAAAGCGGTTGGCCGTGGAGGAAGGCGTGCTCGGCGGGTCAAGCGCCGGATCCAATGTTTGCGGGGCGATCGAACTGGCGAAACGGCTGGGCAAGGGAAAGCTGGTGGTCACGCTGATTCCGGATTCGGCGGAGCGGTATCTCTCCAAGGACATTTTTCACTACCAGGGCACGGCGCAGCCAAAGCCGCAGGAAGTTTCCAAGTAGAGGCGAGGATGACGATCGAACACAAGGGATTTGCAACGCGCGCGATTCACGATGGCCAGGAACCAGAGGCGCTCACCGGAGCGGTAGCGGTGCCGATTTACGCGACATCGACCTACCAGCAGGACGAGCTGGGCAAGCCACGGCTCGGGTACGAATATTCGCGGGTTTCCAATCCGACGCGGGACCGGCTGGAGACGAACCTGGCATCGCTCGAAGGCGGCGTGGCGGCGCGTGTGTTCGCCAGCGGGATGGCGGCGGTGACCGCTTTCTGCCAGACCATGAAGGCGGGCGATCACGTGGTGGCCGGAGACAACCTGTATGGCGGGACGCCGCGTTTCTTCGACCAGGTGATGGCAAAGTTCGGCGTTACATTCACATATGTCGATACGACAGACGCGGAGAACGTGGCGGCGGCAATGACTGGCAGCACGCGTTACGTTTACCTGGAGACCCCGACCAATCCGCTGATGGCGCTCACCGACATTGCGACCGTGAGCGCGGTAGCGCACCGCGCGGGAGCACAGGTCATCGTCGATAACACGTTTATGTCGCCGTATTTTCAGCGTCCTCTGGAACTGGGCGCGGACATGGTTCTGCACTCGACGACGAAGTTCTTGAACGGACACAGCGACGGGTTGGGTGGGGTGATCGTGTGTTCGACGGCGGAGCAGGCGGCGGAGTTGGCGTTTCTGCAGAAGGCTTCCGGGGCGATCCTGTCGCCCTTTGAGAGCTGGCTCATTCTGCGCGGGGTGAAGACGCTGGCGGTGCGGATGAAGCAGCACGATGCGAATGGACGGCTGGTGGCCGAGTTCCTGCGCAAGCATCCGCGAGTGGAAAGGGTGCTGTATCCGGGGCTGGCGGAGCATCCGCAGCATGAGCTGGCGAAGCGGCAGATGACAGGGTTTGGATCGATGATCACCTTCGAGACCGGGTCGCTGGAGAATGCAAAGAAGGTGCTGAAGCAGGTGAAGGTGTGCGTGCTGGGCGAGTCGCTGGGTGGGGTGGAAACGCTGATCTCGCATCCGGCGACGATGACCCATGCGGCGCTGGGCGAGGCCGGGCGTTTGAAGATTGGACTCACGGATGGCATGGTTCGCATCTCGGTTGGGATCGAAGAGGTGGAAGACATCCTTACGGATCTGGAGCAGGCCCTCGGGGCGATATAGCAGGATTGCAAGGTCGGGCGGAGGGCCGGGCATCTGCTGCCCGGCTTTTTCACGGGAGCGCAATGGTGGACGAATTGAGCGAGCGGGACTGGAACGCGGTGGCCTACGACGATCTCGCCGAACCGATGTTCGAGTGGGGAACGGCCGTGCTGCAAACGCTGGAACTGAAGGGCGATGAGCGGGTGCTGGACGCCGGATGCGGCAGCGGGCGGTTGACCGAAGAGTTGCTCGCCAGGCTTCCGGCAGGCGAGGTCGTGGCGCTGGATTTCTCTCCGAAGATGCTGGAGCAGGCGCGGCAGCGCTTGGCAAAGTTTGGCAAGCGGGTCGAGTTTGTGCAGGCGAGCTTGCAGGAGTTTGAACTGGCGCAGAAGGTGGATGGAATTTTCAGCAACGCGGTGTTTCACTGGGTTCCGGATCATCGTGCAATGTTCCGGGCGCTGCACGGGGCACTGCAGCCCGGGGGCTGGCTGGTGGCGCAGTTCGGTGGCGTGGGTAACCTTGCGAAGACCTATGGCAGGGCGCGCGCGGTAGCGGCCCAGGAGCGGTTCCGGGAGCAGTTGCGGGGAGTGGAAGACGGGCCGCATTTTGAAGATGTGGCAAGCACGCGGGAGCGGATGGAGGCCGCGGGCTTTCGGGTGAGCGAGGCGAAGCTGCATACGGTGGCGCCGAGCTTCGAGCAGAGAGAGCGCTACGAAGCGTTTCTGCGGACCGTGGTTTTGCGTCAGGCGATGGCAGAGCTTCCAGAGGTTTTGCGGCGGGAGTTTCTGGGAGAAGTCTCTCGCCGGACGTGGCACGACGAGGGCGCCTACGTGTTGGACTACGTGCGGCTGACGGTGAGAGCCAGGAGGGCGCCTATTGGATGACTACCGGTTCGTCAAGCCCTAGCGCCCACCGGTCTGAGTCGACGTGGCCAGCGAGGAGGGAATCGAGAAAATAAAGCAGGTCGATGACCGATGAAGTATCCTGCGCGCTCCGCTCCCGGAGAAATGTCTGGATCATCGCCAGTTGTTGCGTGTGCCTGGTACAGCAGTGGCGATAGGCGGGAGAGTGTATCTGCCGCAGATTTTTCTCCTCCTCGGCAAAGTGTTCGCGAATGAAGGGAAGGAGACGGTTCATGACCTTGGCGGCAGCGGCTTTTCCGCGCCCCTTCTCCATCGCCAGGCTGAGATCGTTCAACATTGCGTAGAGTTCGCGGTGCTGTTCGTCGATGGCCGGAATTCCAAGGGCGCACGATTGATTCCACTCCATGATCATGGCAAAACGCTCCAGCCAGGATAACGGGAGGAAAGCAGCCGGGCTTAAATTAAAAGTGCTTTACTTGCGAACGGAAGCGGCGATCCAGTCGAGATAGGACTCCAGACCGGAATCGATCGCAAACGAGATTAGCTCCGGCACCTGGTAAGAGTGCAACTCACCAATTGCCTCTTGGATTGCAGGGAAGCGGGCTTCGGTGGACTTGATGAGGAGGAGAAACTCTTCGGACTTCTCGACCTCTCCCTCCCAGTGATAAACAGAGGAGACGGGGCCGAGGATGTTGACGCAGGCGGCCAGGCGACGGGAAACGAGTTCGGTGGCAATGGTCTGGGCCTCCTCGCGGGAAGAAGCCGTGGTCAGCATCAGACGCTTATCGGTCATCGGATGTGTCCTGTGACGATCAGGGACTAAGTTATCCGAGGATGAACGCTGGGGCAAGTGCATTTCGACGCCGGCACAAAGTAAGCCGGAGGGTGCGGCACGCTGGTAGAATTTGTGCTGGCCGCCCGGCGGATGTTGAGCGATGGGTTGACGGTGCGGCGGGATGCAATGCAGGAGGAGTTTTTCCTACAATCTCAGGGAGATAAAACAGAGATGGCGACACAGATCAAGTTTGGAACCTCCGGCTGGCGGGCAATTGTGGCCGATGAATTTACGGTAGCCAACGTGAAGCGCGCCGTTACGGGCATTGCGCGGTATGTGGCGGGGACGGGAAAGGCCGATCCGCGGTTGGTAGTGGGGCGCGATCCGCGATTTATGGGCGAGACGTTCGTGGAGATTGCGGCGAAGGTATTGGAGAGCTATGGGATTAGTCCACTGGTGATCAGCGAGCCGGCGCCGACGCCGGCGATTGCCTGGGAAGTGATGCGGCAGAAAGCCGATGGCGCGATCAACTTCACGGCATCGCACAATCCTGCGGAGTACAACGGAATCAAGTTCTCCACCCCGGATGGAGCGCCGGCCCTGCCTGAGTTCACCAGCCAGATTGAAGCCGCGATAGTGAAGGCGGATGAGGATGGCGGAGCGGCTCCCGCGAGTGCGAAACGGGCAGAGCGCAAGAACATTGAAGTGAAGTCGCACTACCTTGTCAGGATCAAGGAACTGGTGGACTTCAAGGCGATCCGCGAGCGCGGCCTGAAAGTCGCATTCGATCCGATGTGGGGCGCATCGCGTGGCTACAGCGACGAGGTACTCAAGAGCGAAGGCATTGCGTGCGCTGTGGTGCACGATACGCGCGATGTGTTGTTCGGCGGGCATGCGCCGGAGCCGGACGGCGAGCTACTGGACGAACTGCGCCACCAGATGAAGGAATCGGGAGCAAAAATCGGCATCGCCTGCGACGGCGACGCGGACCGCTTCGGCATCGTGGACGAAGACGGAACGTACATCTCACCGAACTACGTGATTGCGCTGCTGTTCGACTACCTGGTGGAGACACGCGGGTGGCGGAACGGGGTGGCAAAGAGCGTTGCGACCACAAACTTGATCAACGCGGTTGCCGAACATCACAAGATCGAGCTGTACGAAACGCCGGTCGGCTTCAAATACATTGGCGAGCTGATCAAGCAGGACAAGATCGCCATCGGCGGCGAAGAGAGCGCGGGATTGACGATCCGGCACCACGTCCCGGAGAAGGATGGCGTGCTGGCCGGCCTGCTGCTGTGTGAGATGGTGGCCAAGCGCGGCAAGAGCCTGGGAACGCAATTGCAAGAGTTATTTGGCAAGGTTGGTTCGTATTATCCGGAACGGCAGAACTTTCGCTTGACGGAGGAAGGCAAAACGAAGTTCACTACGAAGTTGGGGACGAATCCGACGGAGTTTGCCGGGCGCAAGGTTTCACAGATTGTACGGACCGACGGACTGAAGCTGGTGCTCGACGACGGTTCGTGGGTATGCTATCGGGTGAGCGGCACGGAGCCGGTGGTGCGGGTGTACACGGAAGCGCGCAGGCAGACAGAGCTGGCCAAGCTAAGTGCTGCCGCCAAGCAATGGGCAAACGAATAAGTTGGAGCCAAGAGAGGATTTGAGGATTAGGTGAACTGGGCGCAAGAGTTCGTGCGGAAGCTGGTGGAGTGGCGCAGGTTGCTGGCCAGTGCCGCGCTCGCGTTAATCGCGGTGTTCCTCTGTGCTCACGTGATGATGGGAAATAACGGCTGGATCACCTATCGGGCGAAGAAAGCGGAATACCAGAAACTGCAGCAGGACCTGAAACGCATGGATGAGGAAAATCAGCGGCTGGATGGGGAGATCAAAGCACTGAAGAGCGATCCGAAGGCAATTGAAAAGGAAGCCCGTGAGCAGTTGCGCTATGCCAAGCCGGGCGAAGTGATCTATCTCTTGCCGGATCAGCGCGGACCGGTTCCACTGCCGCCGCCGGCGCGGACGGAGTCGGCACAGAGATAGCAGGACGGATCGAAGCCAAAAGAGGAGCCACCGGATTTTCTGGTGGCTTTTTCAATGGGTGGAAGCTCCCGGCAATTCCTCGCAAGGATATTTCTAATGAAAGTTAAAGTATCGCTTTAGCCTAAGAATGGGCTTCTCAAAGCGATACCACATCAGTGCGGCGAAGCCGATGGCGGCTACGAGGCGAATGGCGACGATGGCCAGGTTACCGGGAATTCCGAAACGGTCCAGGTGCTTGTCCACATAGCCACCGAGCATGGAAAAGACGAGGATGTGGGTGACGTAAAGGCCGTAGCTGATCTTTCCGACAAACAAAAGCGGACGGAGTGTGACTGCGCGGCAGTAGAGCGTGGGACGCGGCGCGGACTGGCCAAGCAGGGCCGCCAGCAACATGCCGCCAAAGCCGATAGCGAGCAGGGTGTCAGTCCACGCGGAGCCGCGCTGGAGCATGAGGACGACGCCGGCGGCACCGACGGCCAGTGCGCCACGGGCAATCCATTTCCAGACGGCGGGCGACCAGTGCAGCACGCGCAAGGCAATTGCGATCAGGGAGCCGATGGCGAGGCCGTCAAGGTGCGTGAGTGTGTTGGTTGGGGTGAGGCGGCCTCCGTAGAAAAGGCGCACCAATGGCGAGGTGGCCAGCATGGCGGCTGCGGCCAGCAATAGGCCGCGGGGCGGAAGACGTCGCGCGATCGGGGTCCAGAAAAGATAAAACTGCTGCTCAATGGCGAGGCTCCAGGTTGGACCAATGCTCCCCGGCAGGGCGATGGGCCAGAGGTTCTGGATAAAGAGCAGGAGGAAGAGCCAGGGTGCGGCGGCAACATCGTGGAGCATCCAGCGATAGCCGCTGAAAATAAGTGGAAAAAAGAAGTAGAAGAGGAAGAGCAGCAGCCAATAGACCGGCCAGATGCGCAGGAATCGGCGAGCGTAGAAATTGGCGTAGAAGCCCGAGGCGGCGCCATCGTCGAGGATGATGCCGGTGATGAGGAATCCGGACAGCACGAAAAAGAGACTGACGCCGCTCCATCCCCAGACGATGATCGCCTCGAAAGGCGTTCCGTGCAGGCGGGGCTGGCAATGATAGAGGACAACGGCGAGGATAGCGATGCCGCGCAGTCCGTCGAATGCGGGGATGAAGGCGGGCAGCCAAGCCGGGCGCTGGATTGGAGGCCGCAGCGGCGCAGTGGAAGTGGTGCGTGCTGTGGCCGCCGCGTTGACTGCTGAGGCCACTACCGGGAGATTCCTTCCAAGGGCGAACTGGCGGTGGCGTAGAGCTTGCGTGGCATGCGTCCGGCGAGGAACCCCTGGCGTCCGGCTAGGACTGCGTGCTTCATGGCAGAGGCCATGAGGACCGGGTCCGAGGCGGCCGCGATGCCGGTGTTCATGAGTACGGCGTCGTAGCCGAGTTCGAGTGCCAGGGCGGCATCGGAGGGAGTACCGACGCCGGCATCAACGATGAGCGGGACCGAGGTAATCAACTCACGGAGGATGCGGAGGTTGGCCGTGTTCTGAATACCGAGGCCGCTGCCGATGGGAGCCCCGAGAGGCATGACCACGGCTGCTCCCGCATCCACGAGTCGAAGTGCAACTACCGGATCATCAGAAGTATAGGGGAGAACAGTGAAGCCCTCCTTGACTAGTATGCGGGTGGCTTCGATGGTGGCGGCAACGTCCGGATAGAGAGTTTTCTGGTCGCCGATGACTTCAATCTTGACCCAGTCGCTGAGGCCGACTTCGCGCCCGAGGCGGGCGACGCGAATGGCCTCATCAGCGTTATAGCAACCGGCGGTGTTGGGCAAGAGAAAGTACTTCTTGGGATCGATGAAATCGAGCAGCGACTCCTTGCTGCGGTCGAGGTTCACCCGGCGGACGGCAACGGTTACAACTTCGGCGCCACTGGCCTCGAGTGCGGCGGCGGTCTGGGGACCATCCTTGTATTTTCCCGTACCGACGATGAGGCGGGAGTTGAACGACCTTCCTGCGATGACAAGCGAGTCCATGTGGGTATTGTAAATCCTGTTGGGCGCTTGCGAGAGGCGAAGAAGATGACGGCTGCCAGAGGCTGTGCGCACGACAGTGCTCTACAGACTGGCGAGCAGTGGTCAGCGCGAATCGCTTGCAGGGGCGCCTGCGCAGCACCAATGGCTAGGTGGCTGGAGCGCTGTCGGCCGGAGTAGCGTCTGCGTAAAGCTTTTCAATCTGCGCCTGATAACGGGCCTCGACGTTGCGGCGGCGCAGTTTGAGCGTGGGTGTCAGAGTTCCGTCTTCGATGCTTAGCTCTTCCGGTATGAGCAGAACTTTCTTGAGGCGCTCGAACTTGGCAAGGTTGTGATTGACCTGGGTGACGATACCGTCGTAGAGCGCTTGCACCTTGGGATGGGCGACCAGTTCGTGGCGCGACTGGAAGGGAATTGCACTTTGTGCGGCCCATTCCTCCAGGGCGGCGAATGCCGGCACGATGACGACGGCAGGGAAGCGCCGGCGGTCGCCCAGGATTGCGGCCTCGCCAATGAAGCGGTTGGCTTTCAGCGAGTTTTCGATGGGCTGCGGCGCAATGAACTTTCCGCCCGAGGTCTTGATCAGATCCTTCTTGCGGTCGGTGATAGCGAGAAAGCCATCGGCATCGAGGCAGCCGATATCTCCGGTTTTGAACCAGTCGCCATCAAACGCAGCGAGGCTTTCCTCCGGCATATTCCAATAGCCTTTGAAGACGCTGGGACCGCGCACCAGCAACTCGCCGTCTTCGGCGATGCGCACTTCGATGTTCCTGAGGGGCCTGCCCACGGTGCCGAGCTTATAGGCGCGGGGCGAGTTGACGGCGATGACGGGCGATGTCTCGGTGAGGCCGTAACCCTCATTGACGAGCATGCCGATCTCGGCATACCAGACAGCGAGTTCCTTTCCCAGGGGAGCACCGCCGGAGACAAAAATGCGAACATTCCCGCCCATGGCTTCCCGCACTTTGGAGAAGATGAGCCGGTTGGCAAGCTTCCAGGCGAGCGCGGATGGGCGCTTGCCGGCAAGCACTTCGTCCAGATGAGCCCGCCCCACCGACATTGCCCACTGGTAGACGTTCTTCTTGAAACCGGCGGCGACTCCGCGCTGCACCTGGTTGTAGATTTTTTCATACACCCGGGGGACGGCGACGAAAAAGCTGGGATGGAGTTCGCGCAGGACACGCGGCATCTCTTCGATGAATGGACAATACGCGATGGTGACGCCGCGATAGAGCGCGGCGAAATCAACGTGGCGGGCGGTGATGTGGGAGAGCGGCAGAAAACTTACGGCAAGGTCACTGTCGGTTCGGAGGTCGAACTCATCCAGGGAAAGCGAGAGATTGGCAGCGATGTTGCCGTGGGTGAGCATGGCGCCCTTGGGGACGCCGGTGGTGCCGCTGGTATAGATGAGGGTGGCCAGATCGTCAGGGACGATGGAGTTGGCGAGGGCATCCAGCTCAGGCACGCGCTGCTCGGGGCCGGCAGCCATGAGAGCCTGCATGGAGAGCGCGTCAGCTTCCGGGGCCGGCTCGTCCATGAGGATGATGGTTTCCACAAAGGTCTCCGGCTGAATCGAGCGCAGCTTTTCCAGCTGTTTCGCAGTGGAGACAAAGGCGATCCTGGCGCCGGAGTGACGGAGCAGAAAAGAAATCTGGTCGGCCGTGAGGGTGGCGTAGATGGGCACCGTGGCGGCGCCGACGAGCAGTATGGCGAAGTCCGCAATGGTCCACTCGGGCCTATTCTCGGCGAGGATGACCACGCGATCGCCAGGGGCGACGCCGAGGCTGCGGAGCTGCTGAACCACGCCCATCACCCGGCAGTAGAGGCTGGAGGAAGAAATGGGGTGCCACTCGGAATCACGCTCAAAGAGCATGACGCGGGACTGGTTGCGGTCGACGATATGGAAAAAGATATCAGCCAAAGTACGTGGCTTGGAGTTCGCGTTCATGCTCTGTCCCTTCCACTGCAACATCCGCCGAATTTACTTTTCCAACCCCAACAAAATGATGTCGGCGACGGTGTCGGCAACATCAGACAACTGATAGTGAGTTTCGTCCAGCACCCAGGAAGTGACCATCTCATCGAGAGCTCCGAAGAAACAGTTAGCTGCGATTTTTTCGCGCAGTTCGGCACGGTAGATTCCCTGGGCCTGTCCCTCACGAATGGCGGCGCGGACCAAGCCGAGGTATTCGACCATGTGCTGGTGAGAAAACGGCGCGAGAAAGCGCGCGCTCTGGCGCAACTCCATCTGCAAGACCACGGCGAGGTTGCGATTGGAGCCCAGGGCTTCCAGGTGCAACTGCGCGAGGCGGCGAAGCTTGCCGGAAGGGGAAGCGATGGCGTCGAGTTCGCTCCGGGCACGGCTCATGAATGCGTCGAAGGCCGTGTTAATGGCGGTCATGAGCAGCTCTTCTTTATTCCGGAAGTAAAGATAAATGGTGCCATCGGCGACCGAGGCGCGGCTGGCAACGTCGGAGACGCGCGCCGAATGGAATCCCTTTTCGGCGAACACAGCGACGGCGGCATCGAGAATGCGCTGGTACTTATCGCCCAGTCCTCGTGGCTTGGAGGCAATCTTGAGCTGCGTTGGTTTTCTCTTAGGAGCTCTCATACGGGCTGAACTTTCCGACGATGTGCAGCACCGGCAAGGTTACCACTATGACGGGAAACAGTGTGCTGCATCGGCAAAGATAATGCAAAACTCCCCAAGGTGGAAGAGAAAGGTTGCACGCAGATCGCAATCCGGGAAACGAGGCACCCCAATGCGTTGGCGCCAGACCGGCCTTGAAGTGCGGAGAACGGGGAGCCAGAGGTGGGGGACGCGTGCCATGGAGGCCCGTGGAAGCCCAACCGGATTCAGAGTCGGAAGCCCGCAGTGCTGGAGGCGCGTATGCGCGCCCTGCATCCGTTGTGCTCAAGTGTGGCCGGGGGACTGCCGATGGGTGGGACAGGAGCAATCCGGATGCCGGATTTTGATGGCCAGTTATTTCGAAGCTTCAGCGACGCCATGCCGCTCGGGGTCTGCCTGGTGGACGTTCAAGGCAAAATCATCTACTGGAACGTGGCGGCCGAGAGAATTACCGGATACCTGGGCGCCGAGGTTCTAGGGCGCGCCTATCGCGGAGACCTGCTGCTGCACTGTGGGGGCAGCGATGCCACGACGGATGTGCAGTGTCCTGTGAAAGAGGTTCTGCGCGACGGCCGGGCGGTGGCCGCCGAGCTATTCCTCCGCCACAAGGACGGGCACCGCGCACCAGTTCACGTGGCTGCATTTCCGCTGCGCGATTCGATGGGCGAAATGCGTGGAGTGGCCGAAATCTTCGGTGCCTGGCCGGGCAAACAGGAAGCGACAAGCTGGGCCGGACATTCGGATCGCGAGTTCGAGATGGCTACGGGACTACCTGCAGTGGACGAGAGCAGGGAGCACCTGCAGGCAGAGCTTCGTTCACGGGCAGCGACGTCGTCGGCACTGATCCTGATTGAAATGTCGGAACATCACGCGATCCAGAAGCATGGCGGCGCAGCGATGCTCCACCAGGCGCTGCACATCCTCGCCAAGACGGTTGCCGGGTTGCTGCCGCCGCGCCACTACATTGGCTGCTGGAATGACTGGAGGCTGGTCGCAATCGTTCCCGGATGCAGTTCCGAGGCGCTTGCAAGCTTGCAATCGCAGTTGGCGGCCGTGGGTTCGTCGTGCGCCGTAAAGTGGTGGGGCGACCGGGTGGTGGTGGGGATACGGACGGTGGCGCGCCATCTGGACCCATCGCAGACGGTGGATGCGCTGATCCAAGGGTTGGAGCAGGAGTTGAAGAGCGGCACGGACAGGAAAGAGTGAAACGATGTTCATCATCATTGGCATTGTGGTGGTGTTTGGCTCGATTGTCGCCGGCTACTTGATGGAGCACGGGAACCTGAAGGTCCTTGTGCAACCGGCGGAGCTGATCATCATTGGAGGAGCGGCGCTCGGCACGTTGCTGATCGCCAATCCTCTGCAGGTGGTTAAGAAGATCGTAAGCGGAGTCATTGGCAGCCTGAAGGGTTCGCACCTCACCAAGGCCTTTTACCTGGAAACGCTGAAGATGTGCTACGAACTCCTGAACAAGGCACGGAAGGACGGGTTGCTGGCGATTGAGTCCGATATCGAGGAACCGGACAAGAGCGCGGTGTTTTCCAAATATCCCAAATTTCTCAAGGATCACCACTCGCGGGACTTTGTCTGCGACACGCTCCGCATGGCGGTGACGGGTGGCATTGATCCGTTCGATCTCGATCAGATGATGGACCTCGACATGGAAGTTTCACACCGCGACGTAAACACGCCGATTGCGGCCCTGAGCACGGTGGCGGATTCGCTGCCCGGACTCGGCATTGTGGCCGCAGTGCTGGGAGTGGTGATCACGATGGGCGCGCTCGGGGGGCCCCCGGAAGAGATTGGACACAAAGTAGCCGCGGCTCTGGTGGGGACATTTCTGGGCATTCTGCTCTGCTATGGACTGGTGGGGCCACTGGCCTCTAGCATGGCGAAGCAGGCGGAGGAAGAACACGCCTACATCTACGTAATCCGGGTGGTGCTGATCTCGTTCATCAAAGGCGCCGCGCCGATCCAGGCGCTGGAGTTCGGCAGGCGGGCGATTCCGGGGCACTTGCGGCCCAGCTTTAACGATATGGAGAAGTCCTGCAAGGGAGGCGGCGCGGCTGCGGCACCCGCCGAAGGATCCTAAGTGCCAAACGGCCCGATCATCATCAAGAAAGTCTCCGGACACGGCGGCCATCATGGCGGCGCGTGGAAGGTGGCCTATGCCGACTTCGTGACCGCGATGATGGCATTGTTCATCGTGCTGTGGCTGCTGAACTCCAGCAAGCAGGTGCAGGAGGCCGTGGGAGGATACTTCAAGGATCCGTCGGGCAATTCCAAGATGGTTGGCAGCACGATGCGGGGCTCGGGGCAAAACCTGGATCTTCGAAAAGACGACATGAAGAAGATCAAGGAGGCACTGCAGAAGCAAATCAAGGCACTCCCCGACTTCGAAAAAATAAAGAAGCACGTTGACATGACAATTACCGCCGAAGGTCTGCGAATCGAACTGACGGAGGACCTCAAGGGTACGTTCTTCGAGTCGGGCAGCGCGGTGCCCAGCGCCAGCGGAAAGGAGTTGCTGATCGCGCTGGCGCAGGAGGTCGGCAAACTTTCCAACTATGTTTCCATCGAAGGGCACACCGACTCGAAGCCCTATTCGGGCGGCCTGACCGGTTATAGCAACTGGGAGCTTTCGGTGGACCGTGCCAACACGGCGCGCAGGATCATGCAAAACTCCGGGTTGCAGGATAAGCAGGTTTCACAGGTGAGGGGATTTGCCGATCAACGTCCGCGCGCCAGCCTGAGCCCGGACGATCCCGCCAATCGAAGAATCTCGCTGATCGTTCAATACATCGACAAATCGGCAGTTGAGAGTGCATTGGACGAGGCTGGAAAATCAGGAGGCAACGGCGAGGCCGGGAACAGCACCGAAGGAAAGGGCGAAGGCGCGGCTCCCAAAGAGGAAGGCGCGGGCGCCAAGGGCAAGGAATAGAAAGAACGGCGGAGCCGCAGAGGCTCCGCCATCTTCCTGGGACTAGCTCAGAGGCTGCAATGCCGCGATACATTCCTTCCACTCGCGCGGACCCGTCTCATGCACGGCGTTTCCGCTGGAATCGACGGCAACGGTCACCGGCATGTCTTCGACCGTGAACTCATAGATCGCTTCCATACCGAGATCGGCAAACGCCAACACCCTGGACTTCTTGATCGCCTTGGAAACCAGATAGGCTGCACCGCCGACCGCCATCAGGTAGACGGCCTTGTTGTCCTTAATCGCCGCGATAGCGCTAGGGCCGCGTTCGGCCTTACCGACCATGCCAAGCAATCCGGTCTGCTCGAGCATCTGGCGGGTGAATTTATCCATGCGCGTCGACGTGGTGGGGCCGGCAGGTCCGACGGCTTCGTCGCGCACCGGATCGACCGGGCCAACATAGTAGATGAACCGATTGGTGAAATCCACTGGAAGCTTCTCGCCCCGGTCGAGCATGGCAACCATGCGCATGTGCGCGGCATCGCGGCCGGTCAACAGTTTCCCACTCAGCAGAATCACCTCGCCGGGTTTCCACGACTGAACCTCGTCGCGGGTCACCGTGTCGAGATTGACGCGGCGTGCGCCGGCGGGGCTGTAGGTGAGTTCGGGCCAGTCCTTGAGCGATGGCGGCTGGAGAGAGACCGCGCCGGAGCCGTCCAGGGTGAAGTGCGCGTGACGGGTGGCGGCGCAGTTGGGGATCAAGGCCACGGGCAGATTGGCGGCGTGCGTGGGATAGTCTTTCACCTTCACGTCGAGCACCGTGGTGAGCCCGCCGAGACCCTGGGCTCCAATGCCCAGGGCGTTGATCTTGTCATAGAGTTCGAGGCGAAGCTCCTCGGGGCGATTCTTTGCGCCGCGGGCTTTCAAGTCCTGGATGTCGATCGGCTCCATGAGTGCTTCCTTGGCGATCAACATTGCTTTTTCCGCCGTGCCGCCAATGCCGAGGGCGATGATCCCGGGCGGGCACCAGCCGGCGCCCATGGTGGGAACGGTCTTGAGCACCCACTCGACGATGGAATCGGATGGATTGAGCATGGCGAACTTCGACTTGGCTTCCGAGCCACCGCCCTTGGCAGCCACGATGACATCGAGCTTATCGCCGGGGACAATGGAGACATTGACCACGGCCGGCGTATTGTCGCGCGTGTTCTTGCGTGCGCCCGCTGGATCGGCCAGCACCGAGGCGCGCAGCTTGTTCTCCGGCAGCAGATACGCTCGGCGAACGCCCTCGTTGATCATTTCGTCCAGGGGCAGCGTGCCGTTGATATGCACATCCATGCCAACCTTGAGGAACACTGTAACGATGCCGGTGTCCTGGCAGATGGGGCGATGACCTTCGGCGCACATGCGCGAATTGATGAGCAACTGCGCGATGGCGTCCTTGGCGGCAGGAGACTGCTCGCGCTCGTAGGCCGCGGTGAGACTGCGGATGAAATCAACCGGGTGGTAGTAAGAGATGAACTGCAATGCGTCGGCGACGCTCTGGATCAAGTCTTCTTGCTGAATGACTGTCATGGATGCGGTTCCCGCTTTTGCGAAATGGAAGTTGTGCGACCATTATCGGCCAAAAGCAGGCCGAGGGGAAACAAAGTTGGCGGGGCGGGAAAATCATGAGGAGCCGGTCAACATCTTCTGGATTGATTTGACATATTGCAAATTGCAATAGTACTATTGCAATCCGTTATATGAAGCTCGGAGAAAAACTTCGCTACCTGCGCCTGATGGAAGGCACCCTGCGCGGCCTGGGGCGGGAGATGACCCAGCAGGAGACCGTGCGAGCCATCCGCGCGGAAGCCGGGAAGGCGCTCAGCCAGAGCTATCTTTCGCAACTGGAGAGCGGCGCGCGCCCGCATCTGACGAATCCAACGCGCATGCTGCTGGCCAAGTTCTTTAAGGTTCATCCGGGATACATGGTGGACGACCCGGAGGGCTACCACACCGAACTGATGAGCGATGCCAGGGTCGTGGAAGACACGCTGGACCTCTGGCTGATCGGCGGGGCAGAGCGATTCCGGCGCGACCCGAAGGTGTGCCACGCTCTTCTGCAGGTAGCCAAACATGCTGATTCGCGGCGATGCGTTGTATTGCTGGGCGCGATTCTCGAGACGCCGCGCCTGGTGGACCGTTTGATGGAAGTACTGAAGCCCGTGCCAGCCGCAGAACCGCTGGAAGCGCACGAGTGGCGACAGAAAGGGAAGAAGGCAAAGTGACCATTGCTGAACTGTATCTGACATGTTTCCTGGTCGGGTTCGCGCTCAGTGCGCTTTCCGTGTTGCTGGGTGGAGTTCATCTGCACCTGCACCTGCCGTTTCATTTTCACCTGGGACACGTGGGGCCGGTGCACGTGCCTCATGCGGGAGCGGGGGGAGGTGGTTCGTCCAGTCTGCCGGCGGTCAATCTCGGCACGGTGACGGCATTTCTGGCGTGGTTTGGCGGCATTGGATTCCTGCTGACGAGGCACTCGAATGTGTACGCGCTGGCGGCCCTGTTGATTGCCATCGTTGGCGGCTTGGCGGGAGCGACCCTGGTTTTTGTGCTGGTGACTCGGGTGCTGATGAAGTTTGAAGAACCGATGGACCCGGCAGACTACGAGATGATCGGCGTGCTTGGCCGGGTGAGTTCGCGGCTGCGTCCGGGTGGTACGGGCGAGGTCATTTTTTCGCGGCAGGGCTCGCGGTGTTCGATTCCCGCGCGAAGCGAGGATGGCAGCGAGATTGGGAAAGATGTGGAAGTGGTGGTGACTCGCTACGAGCGCGGCATTGCTTACGTGCAGCGCTGGGACGTGATGGCGGCTTCAGCGGGAGTGGATGCCGGGCCGTTGTCATAGTCGGTTTCGAAAATTGAAAGTGCACGAGGAGGCAGGTATGGGATTCCAGATCCCGGTGGATGTGCAGGTGTTTGCAGGTTTATGCGTGCTCGTAATCGTGTTTGGCTTCGCGGCATTCGCCAGGTTGTATCGCAAGGCAGGACCGCACGAAGCGCTGGTGGTGTACGGTTTTCGGGGAACGCGAATCATCAAGGGCAAGGGCACGGTCATCATCCCGATGATTGAAAACGCCCGTGAACTCTCGCTGGAACTGATGTCGTTCGATGTGGCTCCGAAGCAGGATCTGTACACGAAGCAGGGCGTGGCGGTGACCGTGGAAGCGGTTGCGCAGATCAAGGTGAAGTCCGATACAGAGTCGATCATGACCGCCTCCGAGCAGTTCCTGACGAAGAACCCCGATGAACGGGAAGGCCTGATCCGCCTCGTGATGGAGGGACATCTGCGGGGAATTATCGGCCAGCTTACGGTGGAGGAGATCGTAAAGCAACCGGAGATGGTGAGCGACCGGATGCGCTCCACCTGCGCCGAGGACATGAACAAGATGGGGCTGGAGGTG
>Ga0302320_10011032_pt1 | contig 19195 bp, 16 predicted proteins | sample Bog_T0_3_FD_202130 | JGI IMG/M metagenome (GOLD analysis project Ga0302320, IMG submission 202130) | Peat permafrost microbial communities from Stordalen Mire near Abisko, Sweden - Bog_T0_3 | ecosystem: Environmental > Terrestrial > Soil > Wetlands > Peat | place: Sweden: Abisko, Stordalen Mire... | reverse complement strand
AAATTGCGCTCTTCCTGGCTCCGGTATTCGCGGCGGTCTTTGCCGCTGAGTCGGTGCAGTTCGGCATCCAGGCGCTGAAGGCAATAACGGATGGAACGAGGGAAGGTGGTGGAGAAGATCAGGAACTCGGCCACCTTGTTGGGAGTGATGTCCTCGACATGGAATCGGCGGTAGGCCTCCAAGGCGCTGGCGGAGCGCAGAATTGCCTGCCACTGGGCCGCATCCACGGCTCCGCCGACATCGGCGACGCTGGGGAGCAGGATATGGTACTTGAGGTCGAGAATACGGGTGGTTTTGTCAGCCCGTTCCAAAAACTTTCCGAGATTGATGAATTCGTAGCCCTCAGTGCGGAGGAAGGTCGAATCAGTCAATCCCTGAAAGAGATGGGAGTATTTCTTGATCTGTTCAAAGAAGTCATGGGCGCCAAATTTCCAAACTTCCTTGGCATTCTTGGATTTCAAAAAGAGGTAGCACTCATTGATTGCCTCAAACATTTCCAGCGAGATCTGGTCGCGCACCTGGCGGGCATTTTCGCGTGCCGTGGAGAGGCAGGAGATGATCGAGTTGGGATTCTCCTCGCGGAAGGTAAGGAACTCGGTGACGCTTTCGCTCTCGGCTTTGTCGTAGAGTTTGAAGAATGTCTCTTCATCTCCAGCTGAGCAGAGAATTGGCAGCCAGTGTTCTTTGAGTTGCTGATCGTTGAAATCAGCGAAATCCAGCATGAGCTGAAGATTCACATCCAGCAGACGGGAGACATTCTCAGAGCGCTCAATGTAGCGGCTCATCCAGTAGAGGGAATTGGCAACGCGGGAAAGCATCACCATGTGGTCCCGTCTGGTCGTGATGGGTTTTTGCTGAAAAAGGTCACTCATGGTCTGAAGTAAAAATGGGTGTTGGGAAAAGGGATGGGCATGACGAGGTGTGGAATCTTGTGCGGCGTCTCCTTATTTAGGAATCGCCATTGAGAACCCAGGTGTCCTTGGAGCCTCCTCCCTGGGAGGAATTCACCACGAGGGAGCCTTTGCGGAGGGCAACACGGGTGAGTCCCCCTGGCGTGACGGTGATTTTTTCGCCGTAAAGTATATACGGACGCAGATCGACATGGCGACCTTCAAGTCCCTCCTCGCACCAAGTGGGGTGACGCGAAAGTGAAATCGGATGCTGCGCAATGAAATTGCGGGGATTGGCTCGAACCTGATCGCGGAAGGAATCGACTTCCTCCTTGGGAGCCCAAGGCCCCATGAGCATTCCATAGCCGCCTGCCTCATTGGCCGATTTGACCACAAGCTTCTCCATATTCTCAAGGATGTAGGTGCGATCCTGCGGTTCGCTTGCCAGGAAGGTATCGACATTGTTGAGGATCGGTTCCTCGCCGAGGTAATACTTGATGATTTTCGGAACGAAGTAATAGACGACCTTGTCGTCGGCAACGCCAGTTCCGATACTATTGGCTAGGCTGACATTGCCTGAACGGTAGGCATGGACAAGTCCCGGAACTCCCAGGAGCGAGTCAGGTCGGAAGACGGTGGGGTCGAGATAGTCGTCGTCGATGCGGCGATAGATGACATCCACGGGGACGAGGCCCGAAGTCGTGCGCATATAGACACGGGCATCGCGAACGACGAGATCTCGGCCTTCCACGATGGGAATACCCATCTGGCGGGCAAGGAAGGCGTGTTCGAAGTAGGCGCTATTGAAGACTCCCGGCGTGAGCAGGACGACATTGGGCTGAATGGTGCTCCCAAGCGACGGAGGGGAGACATACTGGAGAACTTTGCGCAGCTCGCTGCCGTAGCTATCGACCGGATGGACGCGGGCAGAGCGATAGAGTTCGGGAAAGGCGCGCTTGAGGGCGGCGCGATTCTCCAGCATATAACTCGCACCGGAGGGGCAGCGAAGGTTGTCCTCAAGCACGAGGTAATTACCCTGGTGATCACGGATCAGATCGGTGCCACAGATGTGGATGTAGATGTCCTTGGGAACATTGAATCCCATAAACTCACGCCGGAAATGCTTGGCCCCCAGAATGTAATGGGGTGGGATGATGCGATCCTTGAGAATTTTCTGATCATGATAGATGTCATGCAGGAAAAGATTCAGAGCCGTGATGCGCTGGATGAGACCACGCTCTATAACCTGCCACTCGCGATTGGGAATGACTCGGGGAACAAGATCAAAGGGAAAAATGCGCTCGGTACCCTGATCGTCATTATAGACGGTGAAGGTGACGCCGCCACGCATGAAGGCGAGATCCACCGCCGTCTGCTTGCCTCGGTGCTCCGCTTGGTCAAGCGAGCGCATTCGGTCGGCTATCTTCTGATAGTGAGGTCTGATCCCGCCATCTCCAGTGAACATTTCGTCAAAGAAGCCTTCGGTTTTGTAGTGATCAAGGAGCATGGGTAAGTGGGTAGAATGTCTTCCCCTTCGGAGGGGTCTCTGAGAAACAGCAAATACCGAGCCAACTAAATCGCTCGGAACAGAAAATCAATTTCGACGCAGCAACTCATTGATAGTGAATTGATAATTATCGCGAGCATTGAGGTATTGAAGCTTCCCTTCCTTGTCCAGGAGCCAGAGAGTGGGGAGGGCATTAATGCCAAATTGTCGGGCAACCGAGTTTTTCCACCCGTTGCCATCGTAATCGACAGGCCAGGTAATATTGAGTGTCTTGATAGCGGAATCCAGGTCGGATCGATCCTGATCAAGGCTGACTCCCACGACATCGAGTCCTGGAACCGTGGCTGCATAGGTCGCGAAGTCTTTCATCCAGAGGAGGCTGGGCGCTGATTCCGCAGCCCAAAAGACAACCGCTACGACATGTCCCCGGTAGGAGGAGAGATCGATTTTTTCACCATTCACGGATCGAAACGAAAGGGTGACCGGTTTGCCGAGCTGATCAAGGCGCTTCATGTCATCCTGGAGGCGCAGGGTCAGCGAGGCATCTCTGCTGAGCGAAAGGGCCTGTTCGACGAGTGGGCGTTTTTCTTCAGGGTGATTATCGCAGAGAGTGGCGGCTTCAGCCAGGAGGCGGGCAGAGCGGCGATCCTGGGGGAATTCAGCAGTAAATTCGCGGGCGCTATTGACCGCCTTTTCACGACGCTTATCCGGGTCGCTGCCAAGATTCTGCCATTGAAGGGAGATGCGACGGAACATGGCCTCGGCGCGTTGAGATTCATCGGGGGCCTGTTTTTCCAGGGCGATTAATTTCAGCAGGGCCGCATCGACAACACGGGGATCTTGTTCCAGTGAACCGAGCCGGGCCTCGGCCACTGCCAGGCGCAGCTTCGAGTCATAGACATGAGGGTCGCCAGGGAAATCGCGGAGAAAGGCTTCATTAACGGCAATCTGCGCCTCGAAGCGCTCCCTCATCGCGGCCTTTGCCTTGAGCGGATTGGGCGAAAGATTAGTGACCGGCAGATCAAGGGCCGTGACCGCAGTCCAATCCGCATGGAGCAGAGAGGTTCCGATCAGGGTCATGAGAACGGAGAGGAAAAAGGAGTGTCTCGAATTCATGGGGAAGGGGAGCAAGGGAGTGGGAGGCAGTTCTGATTTAATCGTATAGAGAGCGTTGCTGCAAGATGTACTCAAATCAACTCTACATCCGTTCCTCTCAGGGAGGAATCCCCTCACTGATGCCGTGGAGCGTTTCAAGAAAACACGAGCGGGGGCGCAATACTCACCGATCTATCAGAAAGCCCTTTCCCACCATCTCAAGCGTTTTGTCGAGGCTTTCCCGAACAGAACAAGCGAGACATCACCCTGAGCGAGATTGACCCCTTATCCACAGCGCCTTCCAGAGAGTCTGAGGCACTCTGGCGTCTCCAAGGGAAGCCACCACCCGCTGCCGGGCTCTCCCTCGGCGTTGCGGTAGGATTCCAGTAGTTAGACGAGGGCTGTGCCTTTGACTCTCTTGGTACGGAAATACATCAGGGTGATGTATGGCGCTCTGTAGAAAAGAAATCAAGAGCAGATGTATGAATTAGGCACTACAAACGGACTTTGAAAATAACAATCCTTAATTATCAGCGGGTTACGACTTATCGGGAGGATAAAATGCCGGTTTTTGGTAAATTTGGCCCTTGTTTTAAGAAACTTGGGTTATGGGTGACAAGCTTTTCTTAGAGGGAAAGCAATGCTCTCATGTCAACTGACCCTCGAATTGTCTCTGACGAGAAATGTATAAAGGCGTTAATACTAGGAGCTGTCCCTTATCTCAGTCTCTATCTCACTCCTTAACTGCCGAATGAGTCAAACTCGGAGAGCCTCCCCGGCAGAGCCGGGGAACTCCTATTGGATCTTTTAAGATAAGCGAAGCGCCGCTGACTAAGCCGAGCGGCGGCGAATTCGGATGATGATAAGCGTTGCTGTCGCAGTTGCAAAGAGAGCCCAACTGCCGGGCTCCGGTACCGCTATCACATTATAGCCTACGACTTGAAGGGCCGTAAGCTCATTGGTTCCCAGATTTGCCGCAGCACTGCCATTGTAACCGGTGGCATCGTATGGTGTCCCAAAGGCATCTTGCACCTGAGGAGGCGTATTGCCCTGTTGTAGCCCAACAGTACCTGTCCCCCAATCGCCATAGTCCCCTATTCCTGTTTGATTAAAATTCACCAAGGGGGTTGCCCCCCCATCAATGGAAAAATAGGAAACGGCATTCGAGTTATAGGTGAGGCTGCGCACGCCGGGGGCGCTATAGCGGAAAAAATCCAGCGGCCCCAGGTTATTGGGGAGATTGGGAGGAGTCGTCCCCGTGCCATTCCCTCCCAACTGCGAGCCATTTCCACCGATGCCCAGCACTTCGTCGATTTCATGAAGAGCCGTCGTCACCAGATCGTAGTTGCCGGCGACCAGCCCGCTTGTCCGGGAGGGATTTAATTGTGAAAAGTTAAAAGTGAGAGTGCTGTTGTATCCTCCGTTTAAGAGCGCGGATGCAGCATTTGTTTGCCCAATCGCCGCGAGATTGGCCGCCGTGAGATAGACATTTGCGGCATTGTTCAACGACGCCACTGGCCCCGAGGGCATCGTGGCTAGCGCCGCTGTCTGTGTGGCTGACTGGCTTGTGTTGGCTTGCAGATCGGCAAGGTAGGTGGTGTAAGAGAGGTTGTCCTGAGGTGTGAGGCTATTCGCCAGAACATTGGGATCTGTGGTGCTCACAAAATCAATGGTGACTGCGTCGGCAAAGCGAGTGGTGATGTCGGAGGTGATTTGTGTGATCGCGCTATTGATCCCAGCCTCAATCACGCTGGCGTTAGTCAGGCTCGTAAGCGAGCTGTCGAAGGTCGGAGTGATCGTGAGCTGCGCGCGCGCGGACCCGCCGCAGGCCGCAATGATAGCCAGAAACGACAGGAAACTCAGGACGCGCCTGCTTTTTACCGACCACACTATTAAATGCATTTTTCTTTTCGTGGTTTTCATGGGGACTCTTAATAGGGATCTTTTCCAAATTGGCAACCCTGAATGGGGCTCCCGGAAACTCAATGTTCTGCAAGAAGCTGATGACTAGTGTATTAAGAGATTGATGAGGGTGGTATAATTTGCTAAAAAAGAGCATGAGCCGCTTTATTGAGTACGGAGAGCCTGGATTTTTTGATGTTCAAGATCTTGGTACTCCAGAGACTGCATGGGCTTGCCGACGATGATACCTGTTTTCAAATCATTGCTCGGCATAGCTTTCTGGCCTTTTTGGGACTCACCGCAGCGGATGCGGTGCCGGATGGTCAATCGAGCAGCAGCGAGATAGAGTCTCCGAGGAACTTCTGACTCATCCCAAGAAGCGATCCCACAAAGACACGGATGCAAAATGGACGAAAAAGAACGGCATCAGTTACTTCCTGCCTGTGGTGGCGTAAGCTCTGCCAACCAGAGAAAAACACCACCTTTCTTATCATCACTCATTCCACTTTTGATGACTCCCTACAAAAAAATCCCCTTCCTCGGCTCCTGCCTCAGGTAAAAACAAAGTTTTCGGGAGTCCTGTTATTATTTCCAGGATCCTGAGTGATGGGAAAGGAAGGCTACTTGCCCAGGTTTTCCATGGCCTTTTGCATGGGAGCGCCTGAGACGCGGATCAAGCCCTGCAAGGGGTGGTCCATTTCGAGCACGAGGAAGATGGAACAGGAAACGGAAATTGCGCACACAAGCAGCACCGCGAGGACGGTCTTGTTGCGCGGGGCGAAGAGTCCGTAGGTGACATTGAGCATCGTGAGCCAGAAAATCAGCACTACGAGAAACAAGGTGGGAAGAGAGCTCTGCTGCTCTTCCACCAGGAGCCAGCGGGCACTCATGATATCCCCAACGACCGAAAGCGCCTGGGTTTGAAGGGAACGCTGCGCATTTGTGTTCGGAACGAGATCGCGGATATCACCGGCGACTTTCTCTACGCCACCCGAGTTCTCAGCAGCGTGCAATTTGGCATCGGAGAGGGTTCCCGATCCCCAGATCAGGGCGACGGCTTTGGTCATGGCTGCTCGAAGATCCTCGCGGGCCTGACGGCTCTCGGGCCCGTATTGGGCCAGCACGCGGTCCAGTAGAATGATCTTAGCGCCACCCCTCATCACTTCCGAGTTTACGGCGTCGAAGGAATTTTTTGCCGAACCCACAAGCAGTCCGAGCACCAGGGCCGCCATGGTGGCGATCAGTCCGGCCCCCAGCTTGACCGTGTCCTTGGATTCGGAACTCAGGTGATGCTCCGGAAGAAAACGCTGGATCAAGAGCCCAAAAAGCGCTCCGCCAAAAATACAGACAAAGGCAATACCGGCAACAAAGAGCGAATTCATGGGCGTAAGATTTTACAGAAAAATCGATTAAGCGAAGGCATTTGTTTTCGGACCAACTTCCTCACCGGGAGTTGCTGCCAGCTCACAGCTGGCAGCAGGAAGCCCAGAATGCAAAACCGAGCGCGGGTTTTTACGGAATGAAGTTGCTGGAACCGCCTGCGCAGAGGTCGTAGGTGTTGCCCTTTTCGTCCTGCACGATATGGGCAATACCGTTGACGGCGTGGATCGTGAGATCGCGATCGAGAACCGTCACCCGGTAATTCCAGCCTGGGGCGAGTTTGAGCTGGCTGCCGAGGGTCATGAGCGAGGCATAGGTCTGGTTGGGATCAACGATCAGCGAATAAGCCTGCATCACCCAGGGATTGCCCTGCGGATCAACAAGGACAAAGACGGGGCGTCCCTTCTTGAAACCCATCTCGGATTTCCGGGCAACCGTGGTCGGCTTGTAGGCGGTAGAGCCCTTTTTCTTGAGGTTCACGCCCTTGGGTAGTTCCACCTGGCCCATCCACCGGGCCTTGAGTCCGTCAAAGTCATGCTCGGTGCCCACAGGCAGCTGGATCCAGTCCATGGTCCAATGCCGGGGCCCGTTCTTGAAGACGCCGAGCACATGGTACTGGCTCTTGAGCTGCTCGGGATCGACTTTGGCCCAGAGAGCAGCGGGGCAGGTGTTGCGCGGGTTCGCTCTGTTATTCAGATCGGTGGTGTTGTAAAAGGCCGCCTGAAGGTTGTGCGTGAGGGCATTGCCGCCGATGAGAAAGACTTCGGCGTAACGCACATCGCGCAGGTTGTCGAAGCGTTTGACCGTGGCATGGGTGCCGTCCTGGGGCACGCTGGCGCATCCTGAGAGGAAGGCACCAAGCGCGAGAGCGAGGAGCGCCGAGGCGGGTTTCATTTTTGTTGAGATGGGGTTCACGGTTTTCATTGGCGGTTTATTGGTTCTTATGATGTGGGGTTTTACTGTGCAATTTTCACTCCGGGAGGACTCCACCCACCGTCGAGAATCTCATCGTTCGGCCAGTAGTCGCAGATGGTCAGCAATGGCACGGCCAGCCAGCCAAGACCCAATGCTCCTTCGATAAGCACGCTTAGTTTTAGCATGATTGACACCGGCTGACAGGACTTACCAAACTGGTCGCCGATACACTCCCGCTGCATAGACAGATCCATAGGGTCCGCTGACCGCAGCGGCATGGAATCCGCCGCCGCCATAGCTGCCGCCGTAGTGGACTGCTCCATAGCCGCCGGTCGAGTAGCTGGAGTGATAGGCGGAGGCGCTGTAGGAGCCCCCCCCTCCGCTGCTGCTGGAATAACTTCCACTGCCATGATAGGAACCCCCTCCATAACCGTAGCTGCCCGAGCCGGAATGGCTGGCAGAGTACGATTGGCCATTACTTCCCGTGGCCGTGGTGGAGCCGGAATGAGAATAATTTCCGTAGCCTCCCGAGGAGGAACTGGAATGCGAGACGCTCCCGCCGTAATTTCCGCTGGCTGAACCGGAACGGGAGCAACCCCAGGCGAAGGCATCGGATGGAAGAAGGGAGAGGGCCGCGATGACTGAGGCGGCGCCTAGAAGAAAAGGACGAAGAAGGGATTTTGCAAACATGGTCAATTTTCCTGATTGGAGATGAGTTTGGGTTAGCGTTACTGCAAATGCTTCATAGTGATTTCCTGAGAGTCGGGAAGCGCTTTGTCCTCCAGTGTTTGCTCCTTGGATTGCAAAGTAATCTTCCCGTCACTCACGGGACGGAGGGTGTGTGTTGCTGTGACCTTGCCTCCATCCGCCAAGACGGAGGTTGTCTTGATCGTCCAGATATCGCCATCGTGGCTCCATACGCCCTGGCCAAATCCTCCGTCAGCCTCGAAATTCCAGGAACGAATCGTCTTGGCCGCAGGGTCCCAGCCGATCCATTGAGTGCCTTGGTCAAGCAGTCCTTCCGGGGTTCTGATTGTGCGGGTGGAGACGATGAAGTTGTGGTCGGGCGTCCAGGCGAAAGAGACCTCGGTATGTTCGGAGGAATCGCTGCCCGACTTTTCATCGACCCAGTCACCGATGACCCACTCAAGACCGCGCAGTTTTTCGTGGTTGCTGGGGGGGATATAGGCGGTTTCACGGACACTGGCGAGCAGCCACTTGCCATCCTGCTTCACGAAGAAGTTGCTGTAACGGGCGTGCGTTGGGGTTGAGCCGTCGGGTGAAATGACAGCCGTCGTTCCATCCTCAACGGCAGTATCAGCGGTGGGAAATTTCACGGAGGCCATTTCGATGCGGGCCTTCAATCCTTTGTTCTTGGAGAAAAGGTCCACGAAGTCCTCCTCGATGGCCTTGCGCCCCTGGAGCACTCGGCCATTCGGATCGACATAATCGCCGTTGGGCGTCCAGAAGGAGGCCACGGCGGCGGCGTCACCCTTTTCGAATGCCTGCTCGAAAGCTTTCGCCGTCTGGAAGATGGCCTCTTCCCTCGGGTCGGATTCCGCAGCTCGAGAGGAAGAGATTCCTCCCAGAGCGCTGACCAAAACAAGCGGAAACAGGGTGAGAATCGAACGGTGGGTTTTCATAGTGATGATCAATGGGTTAAAACGGCATTCCAAAAGGAGGGTGCTCACAGGGAGATCTTTGTTTTCAGAATTGGAAGTATTGCCGGGTCAGCAGAAGCGTCAGAATGGCATGCAACGCCACTGCCGGCCACAGAAGTGGTCCGACAAATTCACCCGCAACACCCAAGAAAAGAAGATAGAGCGTCACAAGGACATTGTAAGTCAGCAGGGCATGGAAGGCTGAATCCAGTTTGCCGGATGAGCGCTCTCCTGATCCGGAGGGCCAGCATGCTATTCCGAGCGAGAGGAATCCCAACCCGGCAACGCGGGCAAGTGGCAGACTCACGCCGGAGATGGAATGCCCAAGCAGTGCCCGGACGATCAGCGATGGCGCGGACAGCAAGCCAAGACCCAAGACTCCTTCGATAAGAATGTTCAGTTTTACCAAAAAATCCATGGTGCTTCGTGAGTCTGAGCGATGGGCAAGTGGCTCCTTCATGTTTTGTGATTCTAGTTGTCCACGCTCTTCTTCATTTCATCCACGGCCTTCTGATCCGCCGCCGTCATCTGCGACGGGCCGAGCTTGAAGGTCAGCTTGTCAATGGTGCCGGTGAACTTGAATGGCAATTCGTAGCTGTCGTCCACCCCCGTGCCGGTGTCCATGCCGACATCGAAATTTTCGTCAACGGTCATGAGCAACGGAACCGTGTGCTTGATGGTTTTGCGATCCAGTTCCCTGCCATCGACCGACAACACGCCGGTGCCGCCTTTGCCGGGGCCGGGGCCGTCGTATTTGAAATCAAACACAATCGTGTGCTTGCCCGGCTTGAGCGCCTTGCCGAACAAATCATCGCCAATCAAACCGCCCACGCCGCCCTGCCAGTGGATCCGTTCAATGTCGAGCATGTTGTAGGCAAAGACGGGCTTGCCTTTGAGCAGGTAAAGACCATAGCCGCCGAAGCGTCCGCCCAGCGTCACGATCATGCCTTCCGCGCCGCCTTCAGGCACGGTGATGTCGGCGGTGATGGTGTAGTCCTTGTCCAAAATGCTCGGCGCATTGCCGTAGGGTATGCCGGAGTTCACGCCCGTGTAGGTAAACTCGGTTTTCCCGGCAACCGCACTCGGTTTGGGCGAGAGCATCCGCACAAAGCCCGAATTGTCCAGCGGGAAGACCTGATACTTTGCCGCCTCGGACAGGAACAATGCCTGCATTTCCTTGAGCTTGTCCGGCTGCTGGGCCGCGAGGTCGTTGTTCTCGGAATAATCCCTGGCAACATTGTAGAGTTCCCAGTTGTAATCGTTGAGCGCGGGCATTTTGGCTCCGAGCATCCACGGCGGGGACGGTGGCGTCGTGGCGGCCACCCAGCCGTCATGATAGATCGCGCGGTTGCCGACCATCTCGAAATACTGGGTGTCGTGTTTCGAGGGCGCATCCGCGTTGGCCTGGTCGAAGGTATACATCAGGCTCACGCCTTCAATCGGCTTCTGCGGGATGCCGTTGACCAGTTCGGGCGCCTTGACGCCGGTGGCTTCAAGAATGGTGGGCACGATGTCAATGACATGGCTGAACTGCGTGCGGATGGTGCCGATGTCCTTGATGTGTCCGGGCCAGGAAATGGCCAGACCCTGCCGCGTGCCGCCGAAATGCGACGCCACCTGCTTGGTCCATTTGAATGGCGTGTCAAACGCCCAGGTCCAGCCCACCGCCATGTGCGGATAGGTTTTGTCCGAGCCCCAGTCTTCATAATGCAGCAACTGCAAAGCTTCCGGCAGTTTCAGAATTCCATTGTAAGCCGTCAGCGTATTGTAGGTGCCGTCCAGTGTGCCTTCGGGGCTGGTGCCGTTGTCGCCTTCGATATAGATGATCAGTGTGTTGTCGAGCTTGCCCTCGTCCTGAACCTCCTGAATCACGCGGCCAATCTCATGATCCGTGTAGGCGGCGTAGGCGGCGAAGACCTCGGCCTGTTTGATGTAGAGTTTCTTTTTGATGTCCGAAAGCGAATCCCAACGGGGCAGCGATGCCCCACCGAACGCGGCTTGGCCATCCGGCCACGGAGTAAGCTCGGTTTCAGGAGGGATGACACCCAGGCGCTTCTGGTTGGCGAAGATCGTGTCGCGCAATTTTTCCCAGCCGTCGTCGAACAGGTGCATCGCGTGAATCTTGTCAATCCACTCCTTGGTCGGCTGATGCGGCGAATGCGTGCCACCGGGAACATAGTAGAGGAAAAATGGTTTTTCCGGCGCCGCCGCGTTCAGACTGTGCATATACTTGACGGCTTCGTCCGCCATGTCGGTGGTGAGATTGTAATCCTTCCGGCCGATCCACGGGAAAATTTGCGTGTGGTCGCGGAACAGATAGGGCGTCCACTGGTCGGTCTCGCCGCCCATGAAGCCGTAGAAATACTCGAAGCCCATCCCCGAAGGCCATTGGTCGTAAGGCCCGGCGATGCTGTATTGATAGGTGGGAGTATTGTGTTCCTTGCCGAACCACGATGTCGCGTAGCCGTTTTCCTTGAGGATTTCCGCAACGGTGGCCTTGTCCGGCGTGATGACGGAATCGTAGCCCGGATAGCCGGTGGCCAGTTCACCGACCACGCCGAAGCCCACCGAGTGATGGTTGCGCCCCGTGATGAGTGCCGCGCGTGTGGGCGAACACAGCGCCGTGGAGTGAAACTGTGTGTAGCGCAAACCGGCCTGCGCCACTCGGTCCAGCGCGGGCGTCGGGATGACGCCTCCGAATGTGCCAGCCACGCCGTAGCCGGCATCATCGGTCATGATGAGCAGGATGTTCGGCGCGCCCGTGGGCGGCACGACGGGCGGCGGCCAGTAAGGCGTGGAATCCTTGACATCTTCCTTGATCACGCCGCCAAACGGGAGCGGTGGCGGCGGAATTTGGTTCCCTTTGATCACCTGCGTGGCGCTGGGCGAACCGGGCGTGCCGTTGATTTGCTGGGCGTGGACTGTTCCTGAGAGGAAAAGCGCCAGAGTCGTCGCCATCGGGGCAATGGCCTGTTGCGTGGTGATTTTCATGGTATGGGGAGAAGAGGGAAGCTCTGCTAAAGTTTGATGCCGATGCCGACAAAGACCCCGTATTCGGCGGTATTGAAGAGAGAACCGCTATTGTTGGAGTAGTCCGCGTAGAAGTAGCGGTAGCCGAGTTCACCATATACCTGGCGCGTGAAGTTCACTCCCAGCGAGGCGGTGACATTCCAGCAGTTGTGCGAACCGATTTCAAAACCGCCGTAATCGGCCTGCGTGGCCAGGAAAAGAACGCGCGTGAAGTTGATCTGTCCGCGCAGCCCAATGATCGGATCCACCCATGCCTGGGAGCCTGAGGCGGCGGTTGGCAAATTGGTCGAGACTTTCTGGGCAAGGGCATTGGCAAGGTTCTTCTGAGCCTGAGTGAGGCGGTTCTGGGCTTGCACGAGGTTGGTTTGAGCCTGTGTCAGGCGGTTTTGAACATCACTGGCAAGTTGCACTTGCGCCGCAGCCAGACTCTGCCGCACCGCGGCCGAAGCCTGCTGTTGCACAGCGGCAGCGCTCTGCTGCGCCGCCGCCAACCCCTGCTGTGCCGCAGCGATGGCCTGCTCTTGTGCCGCCGCCAAACGCTGTTGCGTCTCGGCCTCCACAAACGCCTGGAGTTGCGGCCTCACTTGGCCCAGCGCGGCGCGGATGGCCTCGGCCTCCACATATTTTCTGGCTGGATCAGGAGATCTATCCCGCCTCTGAAGCCCCTGCCGGATGATCCGATCCTCCAGCAGATTTCCCTGCGGCGTGGGAGCTTGAAGCCCCGGAGAGAGGAGAGTCTGCACGAGGGCGCTCGGGCTCAGTCCTTGAAGGACCGACGCCGTGGTCTGCCGAGCTGCGGCGGCATCCTTTGGCTAGGAGCGAGGCAACTTGTGTCTGCGCTTGTTGAGAGGCCGTCGCCAGAGCCTGCTGGGTTGTGGCGGCGTTGCTGGCAATGAGCGAGGAGACGGTGGAAAGCGCCTGCTGTGAGACCGTGCTGAAACCTTGCTGGGTTGCCGCAGCATCGTCGGCCAGGAGGGAGGAGACCTGTCCTTTCACCGCTTGGGAAATGCGCGACACCGCCTCGTCGCTCACATTCTGAATCGCCGCAGTGTCTGGGCTCGAGTTGATGTTTGCCCCCAAATAATTGTACCGTGCTCCCGCATAGACATCGAGGAACCAGCGCCGATCATCAATGACTCTGTAGGCCAGGGCAAGGGAAGCAAGACCCTCTTGGCATTTGAGAGTCGTATTGCCATAGAGAGGTCCCGGCGGCTGCGCTGAAGTCGAAAGTTGTGCAAAAAACCCTTCCCCCAAAAGCCCCCACCTCCCTTTGCGCACCTCTAATTTCCCCATGGCCGCGAAATCAAGATGACTCAGGATGTTTTTTATATTGGGCCTGGAGTCAAAATGAACAGGAGGCAATCCCTTGACGCCAATGCTCCCGGAGCTCACAGGCAGCCACCCGGTCGGCTCCAGAATCACAAACCAGTCGTTGGGATCCTTGCCGGGAATGACCTGGTACGGATCTTTGGGATGAACAATCTCTTCGCCCAGCTCCGTGAAGGATTTCGCGAAGGAATAGCGGGGTCCCGCAAGGGCGGCGGAGGAAACCGGCGCATTTGTCCCCGTGTCACCCTGGTCGGCTTGACCCGCCTGGCTCCCGGGGACCAAAACCAACTGCGTTGCCAGCAGAAGAAGCACAAGCGATCTGGAAACCCTCGGTGACAATTGATCCATGGAAAAGGAGTGGCAAATTGACAGCGGCTGGAGATTACTCTCCTTTGGGGAAGATCGTCTAATGCGCACTCTTTTCATCAGATCGTACTGAGCCCAAAAAATCACCTCTTGGCAAAACAAATACACTTTTATCCTTATCTTTCGCCGAAACCGCCCGGAGAAACCATTTTCGGAAATCACCGGATTTTATGAATACCACGACCCCGACCTCCCGCAATTTTCATGTCATGGCCAAGCCGATTGGCCCGATCTGCAATCTCAACTGCACTTACTGTTACTATCTTGAAAAAGAAAAACTCTTTCCCAAAGAGGAAAACTTCAGAATGAATCCGGAGGTGTTGGAGACCTTCATCCGGCAATATATCGAATCACAAAGCACCCTCGAAGTGATCTTCTCTTGGCAGGGAGGGGAATCCACACTGCTGGGGCTCGACTATTTCAAGTCCGTCGTCGAGTTGCAGAAAAAATACGCCTGCGGCAGGAAAATCAGCAACACCCTCCAAACCAACGGCACACGGCTGGATGACGCTTGGTGCAAGTTTTTCCGCGAGCAGAACTTTCTGGTCGGCATCAGCATCGACGGCCCCCGCAGGCTCCATGACACCTACCGCCTGGACAAGGGGCAAAAGCCCACCTTCGACCGCGTGATGAAGGGAATCCATCTGCTGAAAAAATACCGCGTTGAGTTCAACACCCTCACCGTCGTCAGCGCCAGCAATGCCAAGCACCCCGTGGAAGTCTATGATTTCCTCCGGGAAACCGGTTCGGGCTACATTCAGTTCATCCCGCTGGTGGAACGACTTCCCTCGGAGCAGGGACAAAGCTCGGGCCTCGGCCTGGCGGAGCCTCCCCTGCCGGGAGCGGCCCCTTCGCCAGTTACGCGTTGGAGCGTCCCGTCGGAACGCTATGGGGATTTTCTCCGTGCGATCTTTGATCAGTGGGTGCGCCGCGATGTCGGCAAGGTCTTCGTCCAGATGTTTGATGTCGCCCTGGAAATCTGGTCGGGTCAGGGACACGCCCCCTGCCTCTTTCAGAAAGATTGCGGCGAGGGGCTGGCCCTTGAGCACAACGGCGACCTCTACTCCTGCGACCACTTCGTCTATCCCAAATACCATCTGGGCAACATCATGAACGAATCGCTGGGTGATTTGGTCAACTCCGCTCGTCAGAGGGCCTTTGGAGAGGCCAAGTCGGCCACCCTTCCCAGGCAGTGCCGGGAGTGCGAGGTCCTCTTCGCCTGCCACGGGGAATGCCCCAAGCGCCGTTTCCTGACCACTTCTGACGGTGAGGAGGGGCTGAACTATCTCTGCGCTGGTTACAGGAAATTCTTCAACCACATCAATCCCGCCATGAAAAAAATGACCAAACTCCTGCAAGTTGGAGCCGCTCCGTCAAACATCATGCGGATCTGAGGAGGCTGCCTCTAGAAGCCGTATTGGTGCTCAGTGGCTGATGGCATCCGCAAAATCTCGCCATTTTAGCCAAGGCACGCCGAGATCTGCCTTCAGCGGCAAGTCACCGTGCCCATTTTCCTAATTAGGTTTACTGCACGCGTTTCAATGCGGGCGGTTGCCAGCTACCGTCGAGGATGGTCGGAGGCGTTTCTCTCGGCCAATAGAGCCTCAGCATCGGGACGAAGTTGCCATGTGGCGCCGGAAGCCAGTTGGCCTCTTTCTCCGGACCGGGTGATTCCGCCTGGAGATAGAGATCCACGGAGCCGTCGGTATTGGTGGCGAAGCTGTTCCGCTGGCTCAGGTTGTAACGCTTGATCGGGTTCGGCACGAAGAAGAACTGCGGATCGTACATCGTCAGCGACCAGAAACCCCGGACGGGCGGCAGCTGGCCCTTGTCGAAATGCAGGACATAGTTATGCCTGGCACCGTCGTATTTTTCACCCTGCTCATCCTTCTCCGAGAAGGGATAGACCGCGTCCTGCGGATAGTTCAGTCCCGGGCCGATGAGCGTGACCATGGCCCTCTGGAGATAGTCGGTGCCGTAGCTCCCCGCGTCATGAATCCAGTAGAGCCAGCCGTTGACCGAGTCCTTGGCCTTCATCGCCTCGACCATTTTTAACAGGGCCAGCTTCGGATCGAGTTTGCCGCCTGCCGCTGGGAGCTTGCTGCGGTCCAGTTCCTCTCCCGGCACGATGCCGATCGTTGCCATCCGGGCGATGATTGGCGCGTCTTCCGGTTTCGGCGGATTGGTTTTCAGCAGACGCGCCAGATAGCTGAAGAACTCATCGAGAGGCATGGCATCGACCTGTTTGCGGACTGCCGTCGTCATGTCGAACTTCTCATCCACCACGCCTTCCGGCGGCGTGTAGGGCTTGCCATAGGCACTGAGAGGAACGCACTCGTACTGGTCCTGCAAGGCATGGACAGCCTGGTAATCGTCCGGTGTTCCGGTGCAGTAGATGCGCCCGAGGATCCAGACAAGGGCCGTGGGCGACTTGACCTGCGTCACCCCCTCCGGCAGCGCGCCTGACCAGCCCGGTCCGGTGATCGCGTATTTCTGGGGCTTTCCACCCGTGGCCCGCTGGCCCGCGACAAAGAAGACCTCATTGAACCCACTCAGCATCGGCATGATGTAGAAGCGGTCCCCCATGTCGGGAATACTGAAAACCCAAGGCTCACGGGAGACATCCAGCCAGACCATCGTGTAGAGGGTGTCGGCATTGGGGGCGGCCGCCCCATGATTGTCCACGGCGGGATAGTTGCGCATCTTGATGAGCTGTCCCACGGGGGCGTGGGCATCATCAGGCCTCCTCACATTGGTCTCCTGCCTCCGCGTCATGTCCATCGTGACCAGCGGATAGCCGTAGATATAGGCCTCCTCGACGATCTTTTGTTTCGGGTTGCGGGCGAAAATCACGAGGCCAACGGCCATGAGAACTACTGCCGCAAGGAGGAGTTTTCCGTAGTGATTTTTCATGGTGGGGGGGATTGGGATCTTGAAGTCGCGGGCAGCCAAGAGAAACTCGTCATGGCGCTTGCGTGGGGTGAGATTTAATGAATGAAGGTTTGTAATGGTAGGTTGTATGTTCCCTGAACCAATAAGTCATACGCATCACCTAGCTCGTCCCACATGATGGGCTGCACTCCGTTTGCCTTAATAACTAGGTCGTTTGGAAGAATCAGCGTCTTGAACTTCCAGCCTTGGGGCAAATGCTTGAGATGCTTATCCAATGTTGACATTCCTACATAGGTCAGGGTTGAGTCAACCCCTGTCTGGTAAGCCTTGTTAATCCAAACATTCCCATTGGGGGCAATTAAGAGGAAAACAGGCTTACCCTGTTTGAAAACAAGCTTTGAAACGCGGAAAAAACTCTCTGTTTTATACATTATCCGAGGAATTGCTGCGGCCGTGAGACTCTGAGGCTTGCCATTGGGTAATGCCTTCCCTTCTCCTACATAGCGCGCCTTAATGCCGTCAAAGTCACGAACAGTTTTTGATGCATTTATATCAAACTCATCACAGGTCCAAAACTTGCGGCCTGTATCGGGATTTAGGCTAACAGCCGTTACTTGGTATTTTTTAGCCAATTTATTTTTATCGAGTTTCTTGAATAGGTCATAAGGGGCTGAGTCCTTGGGGTCACCCTCACCCATAGAATTGAATGTCGCACCGTTGCCATCCCAAAGTATTATTTCGCACCAGGATACATTCCGCAGGTTCTTGTTTATTGCCCAGGCCATGTCGGCCTTGTCATGTTTGATCATGACGGCGCCAGTAAGTGTTGCCTGTTCAGAGTGCGCCACTGTGGTAATGGTGATGTTCAAAAAAATTGCAACTGCTGCAATTCCAGCTGAGATTTTGGTCTTGGTTTTCATAACTTCATTTTTTGGGGGTTGTGGGTTGTCTTGTGTTTCTGTGGTACACTATTAGCTAATCTGTCACTGCCCTATCTTGATGCCCGGTGGCTTCCAAGTGCCTTGGCCAGGCGGCAGGATGGACGGCTCTTCCTTCTTCGGCCAGTAGAGACGCATCGCCATATAAATTGGGCCATTGGGCGCGGGCAGCCAGTTGCTTTCCTTGTCCGCACCCGGCGAAGTGTGCTGGATATAAAGCGTGATCGAGCCATCGTCATTCTTCTTCATACCCGGCAGCATGGGCGAGTTGATGAGGTAGCGGTTGACGGGATTTTCGATGAGCAGCTCCGTATTGCCGTCATACATCGTCACCGACCAGAATGCGTTCACAGGTGGGAACTCTCCGGCCTGGAAAGTCAGCGTGTAGTTATGTTTGCTGCCGTCAAGCGTAGCGCCGGTGGCGTCCACGCGGGTCAGGGGATACATGGCTTCATCAGCGCTGTTGCCGTAGATGCCGGACTTGGCGGCGGCGGCACGCAACAGCCAGTCGCCGTGGAAAAAGTCACGGTCGCCAAAGGCCGAGCCAACGCGCCAGCCGTTGCAATCCTTGCCGAGGTTGGCGGATTTTTTCACGACCTTCTGCTCGCCTTCCTTCATGCCGAGAACGACTTCGAGTTTGTGTTCGAGGTCGAGGTCGTCAAAGCTGAATTTCTTTCCCGCGCCAACACCAATGCGCGCTAGCTGGGCGCGAATCGCCACTTCATCCGGCCCGGCGGGCGCGAACTGCAAGGCGAAGTCGAGATACTGGAAAAAGTTCGTCTTGATCATATCCTTGTTGATCGGCGGGAAGTTGATGGCGGGTGCAGCGGGTGGCGCTGGCTGATGCAGATAGGTGGAGAGCGGCTGGACTTGGTAGCCGGCCTGGACTTTTTCGACATTGGTCATGTCGTCGGGATTCAAGAGCTGGGTGCGGAAGATGGCCATGGAGAATTGCGTGCCGGAACGGAAAATCTTCCTGATGCCGGCGGGTGTCTCGCCCTGCCAATCCGGGCCGACCACCAGGTAGGTGCCGGGATCGTTGCCAGTGGCGCGGCTGCCGATGTAGCCGTAGTTGAAAGTATTCCCGTCGCAAAACTGGACCGAGTAATAACGGTCTTTTGCAACGGCGGGAACGGAAAACACCAACGGCTCGGCGCGGAGATCAGGGCACTTTTGAATAAAGAGGTAAGCTGTTGATTTTGAGAGGGGCTATTTTGAGATAGACAAAAAGCAGGTTTTTTGATGAGATTTGGTGGGATGAAGACCACCGAGGAAAAATCTGGAGCCGAG
>Ga0302320_10011030_pt1 | contig 19199 bp, 13 predicted proteins | sample Bog_T0_3_FD_202130 | JGI IMG/M metagenome (GOLD analysis project Ga0302320, IMG submission 202130) | Peat permafrost microbial communities from Stordalen Mire near Abisko, Sweden - Bog_T0_3 | ecosystem: Environmental > Terrestrial > Soil > Wetlands > Peat | place: Sweden: Abisko, Stordalen Mire... | reverse complement strand
ACATGCGTAAACGTCGTTGCGCCCGAAGACACCGCGTAGGGGCGCGTCGGGAAAATTCCACTCACCGGCGTTGAAGCAGTAGCCCTGGTCGATGAAGCTGGCGGTCAGCTTGCGCTCGCGCGGACGCCTCCAGAAGGCGGCCTGGCGCCCGTTGGCGTTACAGGTCCATTTGTCGAGCGCGAGGATGCCGGCGAAGTCGCGCAGGTTGCGCACGCGCGAGATCATGGTCTCGGGCAGATAGTCGAAAACCTGGCCCTCGAGCGGCGAGACCACGTAGCGCGAACCGAAGGACAGGCCGGGGGTGAACATGGTGCGATGGCCGCAGAGTTCGATGCGCAGATCGGGCGTGTGCTCCAGCAGCCAGGGGTGCACGTCGACAATGGCGGCCACCGGGACGGGCAAGCCGATCAATTCAGCCAGGCGGGTGCCCAGCCAGTCGTTGACCAAGACGCGCGAGTGCTGGGGGTTGTTCTGTAATGTTGAGAACTCAGTAATGTGGAGTTGGCTGATGAAACCGGCGTAAGTCCTGGTCTCTGCGGTTTCCGACTGCACATTTCTTCGTAGCATCAGATCGGCGCTGTCCAGCGCTCAAAGGAGATCTGATGCTTAAAACTCTCTACCCTTCTGGCTTCCAGCGGTATTCGTCGTTGGCAATCCTGGGGCCCATTGCGAACGGATTCACCACTTGGCTCGTGGAGCACCGCTACACCCATTCGTACACGAGGCAGCGAATCTGGTTGTTGCCTTATATCGAAGCAGTTCTGGCTCGGCGTGGCGTCCGCCATCTGAACCAGATTGGCCAAGCTGACTTGGTCGCCTGCCGAAAAAGCCTGTTGCGACGTTTCCCTTATCTAACGGATACAACTTGGACACTGGCAAAATATCTGCACGCCCAAAACCTTTTGAGGCCAGCAGAAGAGAAGGTGACCGGTGTCGAAGCAAGATATCTCGCTGCGTACGTCCGTTATTTGAAAAGTGTTCGAGGAGCTGCGGCGTCTACGATCCGGCAGAACTCTTATACGGCATCGAAGTTCCTCGCCTACCTCAAGATCGAGAAGCACCCTGGCCGGCTGAAGACCCTGACTGTCAATGATCTCGAAGCCTTTGTGAAGAAGATCAGTCCGCAGTTCAGCCGGAAAAGCTTGCAGCGCGCTACAGGGACACTTCGCAACTTCTTGCGGTTCCTGGCAGCAATGGGCGAGATCCCCCGGGGGCTTGATTGCCAGATTGATACTCCGCGCGTTTACCAGGAAGAGCAACTCCCGCGCGCTCTGCCATGGGAGACGGTGCAAACATTGCTCAACTCGATCGACCGCTGCAGTTCGGTAGGGCTGCGCGATTTTACGATGTTTTTGTTGATGGCGACCTATGGGTTGCGTGCCAGTGATGTCGTGGCGTTAACCTTGGATGACATTCACTGGCGAGCCCGCAAGATCGCCATTTCTCAAAGAAAGACCGGCGCTGTTCTCGAACTCCCTCTGACTAATGCGGTGGGAGCAGCGCTGTACCGATACCTCAAGAAAGCCCCGCCCCCGCCGCCGTTTCGGCAGATTTTCCTTCGCATCAAGGCTCCGATCGGGACTCTCAAGACATCTGCTTTATCAAAGGCATTCCGGGTTTGGGCACGCCGGAGCGGAGTGGATATCCCTGGAACAGGATCGTGCCATCGCATTCGGCATTCGTATGCTGTGTTTCTGCTGCGCAAGGGCACGCCGGTCAAGACCATTGGCGACCTTCTCGGCCATCGCACACTGCAAAGCACGTCGACTTACTTGCGGTTGGCAATCGAAGATTTGCGAGATGTTGCCCTGCCTGTGCCCGCGGAATCCAAGCGACGTAAGGCGGTGCGCCCGTGAAACGGACATTCGTCTTTAACTCAGTACTGCGCTCGACCATCACCCGGTACCTCGAACTTAACTTCGCGCTGGGGCGCCGATATAAGAGCACAATCACCGCTCTTAAATCCCTCGATCGATTCTTGAGTGGACTTCCCCGTGTTTCGCAAGACCTGACCGCTGAGGTCTTTCATTCCTGGTGCCAAAGCCAGTCCGAGTTGACACCTCGCGTGCGACGTTACCGCATGTTGATTGTCCGGAAGTTTTGTCTCTATCGCCGTCGTACCGTGCCGGACTGCTTTGTACCCGACCCGATCCTTTTTCCGGTTCCTGGCCAAACAATCACTCCCCACATCTTTTCCGAGGCCGAGGTGGCACGTCTCATGCGAGCCGCAGCAAGCCTCCGGCGGCGAACGTATTCGCCTCTACGTCCCGAAGTGGTCCGTCTTGCTCTCGTACTTCTCTACACGACCGGATTGCGTATTGGGGAGCTACTCCGGCTCGTGGTCGGCGACTTCGATCCCCGCGAAGGTACGCTCCTGGTGCGCGAGTCCAAGTTTCACAAGTCACGTATTCTTCCACTGCCGCAGGATGTGATTCGCGAGCTTAAGCACCACCTACAAGTGCGGCGCCAGCATAATCTTCCCATTCTTCTTGCCACGCCGCTTATCTGGAATCGACGACAGGGAGGAAAAGCTTATACAGCATGGGGATTGCAGTGCAGTTTGTGGGCCCTCCTGGATGCCTGCAACATTCGCACGCAATCCGGCCGGCGGCCGCGCATTCACGATTTTCGGCACAGTTGTGCCGTCAATGCGCTGATTCGCTGGTACCGCTCTGGTGCCGATGTGAGAACGAGATTGCCATTCTTGGCGGCTTACTTGGGGCACGTCTCCATCATCTCGACCTACCGTTACTTACACTTTGTCGAACCCCTCCGTGCTCTTGCCAGCAGCCGTTTCAGTGCTTCGTATGGTGGACTGGTCGTCCCGCTATCTGCTCGGGAAGGGAGCAGATCATGAAGAGCACGCCACCGAACGAACTCGCCTTTCGCTTGCGGCAGTACTTTACCGACCATCTGCCGCGAGTTCGTGGAACCAGTGCCCACACCGTTCACAGCTATCGTGACAGCTTACTGCTCTTCCTTCGTTTTCTGGCTTCGCAACGAAAGTGCCGGGTTCACGAGCTGGATCTTGGGGACATTGAACCAGACCTCGTGATTGCCTTCCTGGCTCACTTGGAGGAGGTCCGCAGGAATGGCGTGACGACCCGAAACGTCCGCTTGGCCGCTATCCACGCTTTTTTTCGCTACGTGGGAACCTATCATCCCGAACATCTCGACCGGGTTCAGCGCATTCTGGGCATTCCCTTCAAACGCGCGCGTCAGCGCGTTATCGAATACCTGGAACGCGCCGAAATCGAAGCTATCCTTTCTCGAATCAACCGAGCAACTCGGGATGGCCGTCGAGATTACACCCTACTGGCGACCATGTTCAACACCGGAGCGCGCGTGCAGGAGATCGTCGATCTGCGCGTCCGCGATCTTCAACTGATACGACCGTTTCAAATCCGGCTCTTCGGCAAAGGCAGGAAAGAACGCTTCTGTCCTTTGTGGCCACAAACCGCTCATGTCCTTCGCGATCATTGCGAGGAGCGCCACCTGGATCTTCGCTCTGATTCGCGGGTCTTTCTCAACCATCGCGAAGAGCCGCTAACTCGCTTCGGGGTTCGCTACATCCTGGCGAAACATCTCGACCATGTTCGGGCCGATGTCCCTACCCTTGCTCGCAAACGTCTTCACCCACACAGCATGCGTCACAGCACGGCTGTTGCACTTCTGACTTCAGGTGTCGAAATCACCGCGATCAGTCAGTGGTTGGGACATGCCAGTCCGAACACAACGAATCGCTACGCCACCATTGATCTCGAAATGAAGCGGCGTGCGATTGCCAAGGTGAAACCGGTTGCTTATCGCAGCAATTCTTCTTGGCGTCGAAACCAGTCTGTCCTTGAATGGCTGGAAGAGCTATGACCTCCTCAGTAATGTGGAGCCTGACTGTCCGGAAACGCCATACGGCGAGACAATAGGAATCCAACTCCACATTACTGAGTTCTCGACATTAGCCAATTTATGTGGAGCTCCACATAAGTTCTGAAACTTGACGACGTAGTAAAAGCCGTCGGCGCAGCGCATGAGATGACTCTGCGCGCCGCCCCGCATCCTGCGCACGTGTTGGACCGCCTGGATGAGCACAGTAAGCAACTAGCGACTAGCAATTAGTAACTAGTGTTGGTTTGTCCCTGTGAGCCAGAGGGTCCGAAAAGCGACAGGGGGGCAAAGCACAATCCTGTGGAAAACCGCCCGCAACGGTCATCGCGGCCGTACATCACGGCCAGGGCGTCGGCGTCGGCGGCTGCGGCAGCTTCCCGAGTCGATGCTAACGCGGAAGCTGCCGCGATTACGTCGGCATACGTCACAGAGCAGTGTGAGAAGAGCGAGGTCCACCACAATTCCCACCCTTTCGCCAAGGGCGGCGAAAGGATGAGGCACCCACTCTCTTCGCTATTGGTTACGGTTAGGGAAATTCTGATCAAGTGAAAGCGAGGTCCCGCAGCGGCTAAAGCCGCACGATTTCGGGTACTTAACGGACGGCCTGAAGGCCGTCCCCTTCAAAACGGGACTTAATCAGAGTTTCCTCAGAGCTTTTTGGCAAACAGGCTGGCAAAGCCGAAAATCACCGGCATCAGAGTAGTTGCCAGTTGGGTAGCCACGGTGGCCTCCTGCTGCTGTTGGGGATTGGTGGTGGCGGACTGGGCGATGGCTCCGGCGGTCTGCACGGCTGCGGTAACAGCACCCAGGTGATCGCCAGATCCCCATTGGCCAGCGACGGTGGCGGCTTCCGTAGTAGCCGCCTGCACGACGGACATCATCTTCTGGAATGTTTGTAGGTTGAATGCCATTTCAAGTTTCTCCTTTATGGTTTGTGGATAGGTTGGCGGCGGCGATAGAGGCCGCTACGGGGTTGATGGGTGGAACGCGGTTGGCCGGGGTCCGCGCGACCAGGGGAACGTCCCTGCCGGGACGGGGAGTTTTTTTGTGACGCGTACCCAGGACTTCGTCCTGGGCTAAGCTGAGTCGTCCCGCTCCGCGAGACGGTTGTGTTGTGGTGCTTGCGGTGCCGACGGAAGATGCGGAGCGCCGGTCCTTCGACTCGGGAGGACAGAGCTATAGGGGACGCTTCGACTGCGGCGCTGCGGATGAGAAAAGGGAGAAGCAGCAGCGCTCACCGCTGCCAGGAAGAGCGCTCTCTGCGCTGCAAAGGACAGCAGGTCCTTCGACTCCGGCGGCGAAGCGCCGCCTGCGCTCAGGATGACACCAAGCAAAGTTGCTTTATGCCGCTTGCAGCATGGTGAATTGCAGTTCATGTACCGACTTGGGAGGAAGCACGCGCAACTCGGCGCGGACGGCCTGGGCGACGGCCATGGCCATGACGGTGTCGTCGTGAGCGCCGGCGGCAGCCGAACAGGTGCCATCGGTATGACGGATGAAGGTGCGGCACTCCTCCAGCAGCCGCGGGCTGAGGAACATGAACGACGCCGCCGAGAGAATGGCCGCGAAGTTTTCTAACATGCGGGGACGCGAGGCCGCGGTGGTGAGCCATCCGGGCTGATTGCCGGACTTGTAGAGGTTGGTGTAGCCCTGATTCATGACGAGATGGGCGAGCACCGCGTGGCCGTGATTGTTGCGCTCGACGGCGACCAGCGCGTCGTTGTACTTGTGGGCGAGGATGGCGACACGAGCGGCCAGATCGTGGGGAGAGAAATGTCCGTGAAGCTCGGCACATTGCACTCCGCTGGACTGGTCGATGACCTGAGCGCAGGAATAGTCGCCGTCGGTGCCGCCTCCAGCCGGATCGACGCCGACGATGTATTGCTTGGGGACGATCCCGTTGCCGCCGGGAATCGGCGGAAAGAAGGTGAGCAGGCGGCCTGCGTCGCTTTCTTCGGCGATGGGAGCAGGCTGCTTCAGGCGCTGCTCGACAAGATCGGAATCGAAGACGCAATCGCCGGAAGCCAGGAAGCAGCTCTCGGGATCTTCGGCATACTCTTCCCGGGCGCGGTTGCGGTAGTTGGCGCGCATCTCGCGGCGAAAGGCAATTTGGCCGGGGTCGAGTCCGTGCCGGCGAATGAGCTCGATTTCTTCCTCGGTGAATTTAACAACCTCGATCTTGCGGCGGTAGTTGGCGTCCCACCACCAAGGATAGAAGTGGCGGGTGTAGCCGGTTTGCGAGGCGCGCTGCCACTCGTCGTAAAACTTGCCGCCGGCGCCGCTGGGCGTGGACTCGAGAAAGATCTCGCCGTCGGGCGGGACGGCGGCGCGCAAGGAGGCGAGAGTTTCCGAGACATCGCGCGGCCAGCGGGCGACCTCCGAACAATGGAGGTTGTGGATGGTCAGCCCGCGGCCGGCGTTGGGGTCCGCGGCGGTTTCCACGCGATACTCGCTATCGAGAACGGGAAACACGATCTGGCGGACGTTGGCGCGCGAAGTGACCAGCGCGCCCTGGCGCAACGCCTCGGGCAAGTTCTCCAGGAGGCGGTGCACGATGCGAAAGATTTCTTCAGCGGAACGCTGGTCGTGCGCGACCTGCACGCTGAGCGTTCCTTCGCGAGTGATGCAGTTGACAAAAAAGCGCGCGGCAACGTAAGTGGTGACGCCCAACTGACGGGCTTTGAGAACGATGTTGCGCTGAGTGCTGGTGGTTTCCAGATCTTTCTGGGCGCGATTGAGGACCAGCCGGCGCAGGCGTCCGTTCTTATCGCGGATATTTAACAGCGCCCACATCAGATACTCACGCCAGGTGGAGGCCGCGGGCGAAGTTTTGTAAGGGCCAATGCGGCGGTTGTCCGGAGGTTTCTCGTCGAGATGACTGCCACACCACTTCAGCATTTCCGCGCTGGGGGGTGCGTCGTGGGGAGGTGCGGAAGCAACGGGCGGCGCGGGCAGCTCGGTCGGTAGAGGGTCGAGTTTAGGTGCGGGTTTCAACTTCGGTTTGCTTGGTTGCTTCGAGTTGGTTGTGCGTTTAGTGCCCACCGGGAACTCCTGGAAGAAAGTGGTTCGTGGTTAGGGGCTGGTGGCTAGCGTGGCGGACTTAGTTCCGCAGCGAAACCGCGGATCCCTCACCGACTAAACAGGCCGCTGAAAAAGTCGGGAAAGCATAGTTGCTGCCGCCGGCTAAAGCCGGCTCGGAATCAACAACAAAGAACTTAGACGCTGGCCTGAAGGCCAGCTCTACCCGAGCTTTGACCTCCAACGAGTTTTTCAGCAGCCTGGGAAGTCGGTTCGGGATGGCAAGAATAAGGGACTTGCTACGGCGTAGCTAACGGTGCGCCCCTTCAAGACATGTCGAATCCGACTTTTTCAGGGGCCGGCTAAAGCCGGTCTTAACTTGCGAGGTGCGCTATGACGCGGCGCTGAAGCACCGCTCTACCCGGGCTCGCCAGGGCGCTGCTCTATGCGGGCTCGCCAAAGCGGCGCCTACGCGAGTTGAGTGAAGCGCGTGACAGTTTGCCGTTATCGCACGCCACAGCGATGGTGCCGATTACTGCACGGTTTGGCAGTAGAAGGCGTCGCCGGTCATCTTGTCGGTGGCGGCAACGTTGAAGTTAATGGAGATGGTGTCGGCGTTGGCCAGGTTTTCGTTCCAGGTCACCGTCTGCGGACTCTCGGTAGTTCCTCCAAAGAACGAGAAAGGAAGAGTTACCACCTGGGAGCTCAGTGAGGATGGAGTGAGAATTTCAATGTCGGCCATGACCTCGTAAGTGCTGCCGGTAAACGTAGTGGGATAGCTTTGCGAACTGCTTCCCAAAGTCCACTGCATGGTAACCGCAGCGCTTCCGGTGTGGTGCATACGGGCGTAGCAATGCACTCCGGTCCCGACCGTGAGCGAGCCGGCCGGGATGCTCTTGCTGTAGATGGCCAGCATCGATCCGGTGCCGGTAATGGTCGAAGTCGATCCCGCCATAGTTCCGGAAACCAGGTGCGCACCCTGCGAGGGGATGGCCGGTTGGCTGGTCACCTGCGACCAGGGGACGGTGACCCCGGAAGCGACCGCGCCGGTCCCCAGACTGCCGGGGTCAAGGCTGGTGAGCAGCGACCCGTTCAACGCGGGCAGGTATCCGCTGCTATTGAGCTGTGGGATGTTGTTGGCGCCTAGTCCTACATTGTAGGATGTGCCCCATCCGGTTCCGGTGCTATTGGCGACCCCGGCAGCGGGATAGACCATGCTTCCGCCGGATCCGCAGCCGTTGCAGGTGGTGACGTTGAGCGTGCCCACGGTTGCGGTGGTGGTATTTACGTCGGTGGAGTAGACCTCGTCCCAGCGAAAACCAGGATCGCCGATCCAACGGGTACTGGTGTCGCCATTGACCTTGGTGGGGATGAACTCCCACTGCTGAGTGTTGGGAATGCCGCCGGGAAAGGCGTAGGTCATCTTGGCGAAGAGGTCGGGCGATTGGCCGTAAGTGGTGCGGTTGGGCATGCGGAAGCCGATGCCACCGGTGCTGATGCTGGTGGAGGTGCCGCTGGCGGCGAGCAGGGTTTCGTTGGAGCTGGTGGTGCCGAAGATTTCGGTGAGGATGCCGTTGCCGCTGTGGGGCGATTGGGCGAAGGTATTGAGGTCGAGGGTGAAGGCCTGTCCGGAAAAGAAGGCGCCGGTGGGGCCGTAGTAGAACGGGACCTTGTTCATGTTGGCGGCGGCGGTGGTGCGATTGTTCACGGTGTCGTTGACGGCGTTGACATAGTTCTGCACGTAGAAATTGCTGACGCTGATGAAGGGCGTGGTGCCGGGCGTACCGTTCACATATTTGATGACATCGTTGACGCCGGTGCGGCCGAAGGTGTAGCCGCCGACGATGACGAGGCCGGGCTGAGCGCCGTTCTGGCCGGTCTGATCGATGGTGACGAGCGGGTCCTGGCCGCTGATTTCTTCCTCAGTTTTGAATCCGAGAATGGTCAGGGTGCCGGACTGGCCGCCGTTGAGGCGCACGATGGAAGTGGTGTTGGAGTCGCCACTGAGGCCGTGAACGACGGCGACGCCGCTGAGATTGTTGAAATTGAATCCGTAGCGGCCGGCGCTGTTGGTGGTGATGTTGGCGATGTCTGACGGTGTGGCACTAGCGCCGGTAAACAGGATGTTATCGAGATAGCAGGCGCTGACTTCAATGGTGCGGAGAAAAGCGGTCTCGCCCATGTTTTCGATGTTGAAGCAGTTGCCGGCGGTTTGATTGGCGCCGTTACCGATGACGCGCAGATTTTCGAAGCCTCCCCAATGCCACCACTGGGCGGCGGAGCCGATGCCGGTGCCGACGGTGGAAGTGGCGATGAGGTCGGCATTCAATCCGTTGGCGGCGGTGACGATGGTGCCGTGATTGGTGGAGGTGCTGGCCCCGATAAGACGCGCGCCGGGGATGGCGACGATACCGGCAGTGACGTTATTGTTGCCGTTGTTGTAGGTCACGGTGCCGTTGATGGTGTAGGTGGTGGGGGCAAGTTTGAGCGTAACCGAGTCGTAGAGAATGAAGCCGGGGCCGGTGTAGGGCGAGGTGCGATCGTCAACCACGGCGCCCAGGACGGCGCCATTGTTGTAGGCGGCGTTGATGGCAGCCTGGATGCCGGCGTACTTGCTGACGTAATACTCGACGCCGGGAACGTCGCGGGCGGTGAGGTCGCCGGCGAAACTGGCGTTACCGGTAGAGGGGTCTGACATTGTGGTAAAGACGGTATAGACGCCAGTACCGTTGTAGGCCCTCTCGTTGGCAGAGGCGATGGGGCCGGTTCCGGAAAAGACGTAGACATCCGCCGAGGACCAGGCAGAGCGGTTGCCGCTGGTGTAGGCGGGAACGGCGCCGCCGCGAATGGCGACGGCAGCGACGCTGGTGGAGTCGGTCACATTGTCTTTGGCGGTGAGGTTGGCAGCGGTAGGGGCGGCGAAGCGGAAGCAGGCCTTGTCATAGTCATTGGCAGGCGGCCCGGTGACGGCGAAGGGATTGGTGCAGTAGTTGTTGGTGAGGTAGGCGGGAGTCTGGAAATCGGCGGCGTAGGAGCCGGGAGAATCCCACTGATTGCCGTTGACGGTGAGGCCGGCGCCGGCATTGGTCACCTGCAACGAAGCAGTGCAGGAACCACCGCAGGTGAGTTGGCCGCTGGAGAACTTGTTGTTGCTGATGTTGAGCCCAACAATGCCGCTGCTGTTGAGCAGAATGTCGGAATCGCGGACGATGCCGAAGGTGTTGGCGGAGATGTTGGAGCGCACCAGCGGGGTGGAGACGTAGATGTGGTTCTCGGTGGGATTCCAGAAGCCGGCGGAGGCGGCGAAGTTGTTGCCGTTAATGTTGAGGCGGTAGGTGGTGTAGGACTCGGGGCTGGCAACATAAATACTGAACTGCTTGGCGTAGAGAATGTTGTTGTGATGGATTTGGACGCCGCTGGCGCCATCGATCTGGATGGCGGACCACTTGTTGGCGAAGAAGTGATTGTCGGAGATGAGGACGGAGTGGGAGGGATTGTTGCCGTAGTCCTCGCCATCGCCTTTGACCACGACGCCGTTGAAGGTACTGGAGTCGAAGGTGTTGCCGATGACACTACCGATGTTGCCCTGAACATAGACTCCAATTCCGCACTCAAACCAATTGTTTTTGACTTCAAAGCCGGAGTAGGTGAGCGGGTTGATGCAAACCTGACTGCCATTTTCGGGCGTGCCCCACAGGATTCCCTCGACATCGATGTTCTGGGTACCGGAATCGAGAGTGCAGGTGTTGGTTCCAGCACTGGCGTTGGAGCCCATGCACAAGGCGTTGAGACTGTTGGTGGGGCTGAAGAGGAGGACCTGAGTAGCGGCCTGGCCAGCGCCGATCAAGTTGTCGTTGTTGCGGGTATAGATGGTGCCGCTGATGAAGTAAGTCCCGCGGGGAAGCAGGACGGTGCGTCCGGGCTGGGGAGAGAACACCTGGTTAGGAGTGGTGGTGCTGGTGCAATTCATGGCCGCGCACCAGGCGGCGGTGTTGTCGGTGCCATACCAGAGCGGCCCGTTGGACACGGTGGTGGAGGCGGCGTCTTGCAAGGTGACCTGAGTGGCTGACTGATAGCTGGCGATGGTGGTGTTCAAGAAGGCACTGGACGCCCCGGCAGTGGGGAAGAATGCGGCTTTGCCAACGTCGGCGGAGGTGAAGGAGGAGGCCGAGCAGGTGACAACATTCTGTCCGGAGGTAATGTTGCAGCCGGGTTGGAGAAGGCCGTCGCCCTTGAGGCCGTAGTCGCGCAGATCCATGACGGGGAAGTTGGCGGTGCGCAAATCCTGCGCGGTGTTGACGGTGGCGTTTACGGTGTTGGGCGTGACATTGCCGATGGGAGGGGGCGCGCCCAGATTGCCGCCGCCGCCGTTGGCGTCAACATAAGCTTTGTTGGCGGCGTCGGTGGGATTTTGCGGGGTGGGAACGGAGGGAGGATTGGAGAAGGTCTTGACGCCGGCGGCGGTCTGGCTGGCGGTGAGGTTCATGTAGTTAGCGTCGGCGTAGGCGCGAGTGAGGAACTGGGCCGCTTGATTGGCGGGAACCAGAAGGCTGCGAATGGCCCCGATGGTGGTGGTTAGAGTAGCGGGAACGACCCAATATTCGGAACTGGTGGACCCGTCGTCAAGCTTGTAGGTGACGCGATAGTAAGTGCCGGCGGGAGTTGCGCCGCTGTTGGGAGCGAGGCTGGCGTTGAACTGGCCCTCGGGTCCTAACTGGACGGTGAGGTTGCCGGGGGCGACGGGCTGTCCGGCAGCGGTGGTGAAGGCCGGCCACAGGATGACGACGTCGCCTTGGGCGGGGGTGCCGTCGGCGCGGTAGACGGTGTCGATGATCTGACAGAGAGTAAGGCCGGAACCATCGAAGGCATTGAGGGGCGCGGGCGGAGTGAGGGCGGCCAGGGTGTAGCGGCGCTGGACCGACCAGGCGGAGAAATGCGGGGACGAGATTAGCGGCAGCGGGGCGATAGTTGCCAAGGGCGAAGCGGCCGGAGATGGAAGCCCCGCAGCACGCGCAAGAAGGGAGCGTTGCGGGGATCGGGAAACCGCTTCGCCAGCAACGACGGTACGCGGCAGTAAGATGGCGAAGACAAGCGAGATGAGGACAGAAAAGAACCGCCCGGCAAGGCGGCTGGTATGCGGCATAACGTATGCCTCTCTGCTGCCGGCGAAACCGGCGAAATAGGAAATGGATGGTTGTCCCACAGAGTGGGAATAAACGACACGCAAATGGGCGAAAAGCAACAGCAGGCCGTCGCTCCGCTCGGACTAAAGTCCACGGTCGGGACAACAATTCGTGCTATGTCTAAGTCCGCGGTTGGGAGGACAAATCATGCTATGTCAGGCTCCTGCCTAGGGCGAATTCCTGGAGCCACCCTCAGTTAGGGGCGAAAGCCCGGTTTCTGTTAACCCGACCTTAGACGGTGGCCGGAAGGCCAGCTCTAGCAGAATCGTTGTAGTCCCGAATTGTTGTAGGCCCCGAGCCGCTAGCGGCGTTCCGGCTCGGCGGCCCGATAGCTGCGGACAAAGTCTTCCACGCTATCGACGTAGACATCGGCGAAATCGACGACGCCGCGGCGCGTCTGGATCATGTCCATGGCATCGTCGAGGGCGAACCCCATGGCCCGGAGCAGCGCCAGGGCCATCATGGGCGCGCGATGGACGCCGGCGGCGCAATGAATGAAAATTCGGGACTCGGCGTCATCCAAAGCGGCGAGGGCGAAGTCGACGCCGCGCTGAAATAAGCGCAGGGGTTTGGGCTGAAAGTCATCGTCGGTGGGATTCCACAGGACGTGGACACCGTAAGGCGCGGCCAGGCGAGTGTCGTCGAACTCAACCTGCATGTCGATGATGTGGGTGATGCCGGCGCGAACCACCTCGATCATCTTGTCGTCGTTCCAGATGCCGCCGCCCACCGCGATGCGGTCGGTCACCCATGAGATGTCCATGCTAAGAGTGCTCCTGGTCCCGGGCGGCGAAAAGCGACGATGCGCCGGGAACTCCGCGGTGTGCGCCGTCGTCCGCAGAACTATTCTACAAGCGGCGAGAGAATTTCAGGCTGCCATATCGGGTTCAGGTTCGTCGCCGGCGGGATCGATACCGAGGCTCTTGAAGAAGGCATCGACGGGGTTGAGAGGAGCGGCGGAGGCCAGGGACGATTCGGGGGAAGGCGCGGGGAGAGCAAGGCCAGGCGCGCCCTCTTCGGGCGAAGGCAAGTTGTAGACCCCGGCAAAGTCGAAGAGAGCTTTGGCGGCATTGTAATTGCCGCACAAGGCGAGATTGATGATGGCCTGATTGATCTCCTGGACGGCCGCCCAGATCTCGCGTTTGATACGCTCGACCGTCAGTTGACGCGACTTGAGAGTGGAGAAGAGCGGAGTCTTGGGAGGCTTCTTGGCGCCGTTTGAAGTGGCCGACTGGGCAGCGGCATTTTTTCTGGCGGCGACAATTTTCTTGTAGGCTGCGCTGTCAGGTCCCGGCATGGGCGCCTGCTTTTTGCCGGACGGGATGGCGCTCTTGGAGAATGGCATATAGGTTTTTCCTCGAACGGAGAGATGAATGACAAATGCTTTGGCTAGCGGCTTCGGGCCGGCGGCCCATGCGGTTGCGAGTCGAACCGTGTGGTTAATCGAATCGCAGAACGATGGACCGCAGGACTGAAGTTCTGCACCCTGATATCCCCGGGACGACGCTCAACTTTGCCCCGGAACAGGAAACCCAGCCGAGGCTGGGCAGGATGAAAGATTGGAAATAGGACGGCGCTGGGTGGCCCCAAAAAAGAAAAAGCCCAGCGCTTTGCTGGGGAGTTTGGGGACGGGCGGAACTGGATGCTTTCCCGTTCTTAAACTCTAATTTCAATATAGCACATTGAATGGGGTTTTGTTCAGCATTTCGGCACTTTTTATTCAGTCTATTTTCATCACCTTATGGCTAACTGTTGCATTTTTAAGTATTGACATGTAAAAGATACTCTACAAAGTTAGAGCGTAGTCGTACGACGCTCTAATAATGGGCCAAATTGGGAATTACTGAATCAGGCAGGCGGCGCGGTCTCTGATTGAAGTTCGGCGGCCCGACGGGGAGGCGCGAAAGGGAGCCAGGTGGGGCGGAAACCTGACGGGGAAGCGCTCTAGGCGCGTGCCGTCCCCGAAGGAGTTTGAGGCGTAACGACGCGGTTGGTATTTCTTTTCCCGCTTGGCTGCGGGACAAAGAGACTGGGTCGCAACCCGTGTCGCCGCTCTGCGGCTCGGACTAATTCCCGAGTGACCGGGGCCTTACGGCCCCGGCTAACAGCATCCCGCCGCGTTGCGGCTGATGGAGCTACTTTCGCGCGATTTTGTTCCACCGGAAAATTGCGGTTACGGTTGCGACACTGTCGCTAGCAGGCTGATCCCTTACCGACTAAAGCCGGTGAGGGATGACAAGAATAAGGGACTTGCTACGGCGTAGCTAAAGCTACGCCCCTTCAAAACTCCCCGAATACGACTTTTGCAGCCGCCTGCTAGTCTTTCCGGGGTAGCAGGCGATCGACGGAGTGTATCTTTCCCACGGCGAGAGTGACGTGATTGCGATCGGGCTGGGGACAGGGGACACCACCGGAGGCAAGTACGAGAGGCCCGGCGATGCGCATGGCGCCGGGAGAAAAGTAATAGTCGTAATGCTGGTGGTTGTGCTCTTGATCGGTAAAAACGAGGGCGTCGTTGGGGCCACGATTCTTGACAAATATTCTGGAATAGTCGTTCTGCAATTTGACGGCTTTTCCTCGGACGCCAGGTTCGGAAAAGGCGAAATGGACTTTGTACCAACTCTCCATGGCTGGGGCGATTATAACGGTGCAGCCGTCGGTTGGACGATCAACCAGCAGCTACCGGCGGCACGTCCGCGAAAGTTTCGTTAGGACGTCTGGCGAAGTGTGAGTTAGCGGTCTAACAGGTTGCTGAAAACCTGGATCTCTGGCCGACTAAAGAGGCTGCGAAAAGTCCTCAAAGCAGATTCCTCGCGGGCTGAAGCCCGCTCGGAATGACAAAAATAAAGGCCTTAGGACGGCAATAATAACCTTGACACACATGTGAGTCTAGGGTAGAATTTATTACATGAATAACCCCGAAACTCTCCAAGAAGCAATCTCCTACTTCGCGGACAAAGACCGTGCTTTTGAGTACGCGATTAGTTGGCGCTGGCCCGGCGGACAGGTCGCTTGTCCGCGTTGCGGCAACGCCAAGCACTCGTTCATCAAGACGCGGAAGCTGTGGTTCTGCTACGTCTGCCAAAAGCAATTCACGCTCAAAGTCGGCACGATCTTTGAGGACTCCGCTCTTGGACTCGACAAGTGGATGATCGCGATCTGGATGGTCTGCAACTGCAAGAATGGGATTAGCTCTTGGGAGTTGCACCGCGACCTGAAAGTTTCCCAAAAGACCGCATGGTTCATGCTGCATCGGATTCGTGAAGCTATGGGAGACAGTGCCCCAACAAAGATGGGCGGCCCCGGAAGTGAAGTCGAAAGCGACGAAACCTTCATCGGCCCGAATCCCATGAAAATGCACCGTAGCCGGAAGATCAAATTGCAGCAGCAGCGCGGCCAGCAGAGACGTGGAGATGTTGGAGTTGGCAAGACTGCCGTTGCTGGAGTGCTCGACCGTGAAGCTCGCAAAGTGCGCGCGGTCGTTGTTCCCAACGTGCGCCGTGAGACCTTGCAAAGCGCGATCCTGAATCGCATCGCCCCCGGCAGCAAGCTCTACACTGACGACTCTACAACGTACAAGTGGGGCGCTGGCGAGTCTGAGTTCATCCACGAAGTTGTGAACCATGCGCGGGAATATGTGCGTGGAGCGGTTCACACGCAAGGCATCGAAAACTTCTGGTCGCTGTTGAAGCGTACCCTTCGCGGAACCTACGTTGCTGTCGAGCCGTTCCATCTTGACCGCTACCTCAACGAACAAGTTTTCAGATTCAATAATCGCGCTACGAAAGACAATCCGTTGAACGATTCCGACCGCTTCACGTTCCTCATGTCTCAGGTCGCCGGGAAGCGATTGACCTACGCCCAACTGACGGGCAAGGGCACTGACTCGCTCCACCATCCGGCGGCAGGGACGGGGCAAGAGGAACCCTTCTAGACCTTGTTCTTGCCGTGCTTTTTGCGGGCAGTAGCCTTGTTGGGCTGCTTGCCCGCAGTCTTCGGAGCCTTGAAAATCTTAGTTAGCGCCCGCTCAAAGTTTTCTCTTGCTTCCGGCCCTTCCCGATACTCAGGTTTCATTGCTTTTTCCGTTTCCTCGGGGATGGAAAATAGTTAACAGCTATTGCGACGTTTTCGATCTCGGCGGCTAATCGACATAAACTCCGTCGATCAAATATCTCTTCGGTAAATCCGCTAGCGTTTAATATGGGATAACCAGATTCACCCATGCGGTGCATATACTCCTCTACCCGCTCTCTGAATTTTCTCGTCTCGAATCCATGTATTAGTCTCAATCTTAATTGAGCGTCTACCTCAGGGGGATATGAGCCAATCCAACTTTGCAAATTTTCCCTAACAGTTGTGCGATATTTGGCATCTACTTGGGGCGGAGGCTCAACAATATCGCCAAAGCTCATGGCGAAGTCTCGTATTTCGGCAGCCAACTCGAACCCTTTTAGTTGAAGCGGGGTTAACACTTCGTTTGCTTGATATCTTTCCGCTAGCAGGGCTTTATGCTCCCTATAGATAACTATGACAGTGAATACAGCCCAAGCAAAGATAACCAGAACAGCAACTCCTCCCAAACCCAGCACCCCAATAAACCACGAATCAGTCAGCGCCCGCTCCAGGGGATTCGGGATTTTATGCCCTCTTAGTTTGAGGTATTGATCGCCAATGGCTGCCAGCCAGTTCGCCACAGTCACGGCGAGCGTCCAAACAAAGACTCCAAGTGTGCTGGTTCCAGTCGCGGTGGTCATAGCCACCCACGATCTGGCCAGTAACCGCCTACATGATGCGAGTATGGCCCGTCCTTCACCCTTAGACATGCGCCATCATCGCCCCTCTCGTCATCATAATCTCCCTCCGATTCCTTGCCATCGGACGAAAGTGTGCAGTTTTTTCCACCCCCCAAGTGTGGCATTTCACGCACATGTGCGTCAAGGTGATTTATGCCCTTAGGACGGCGCACCTAAAGGTGCGCCCTTTCAAAACTCGGCGCTACGGCGCAGCTAGAGCTATGCCCCTTCAAAACTCGGCGCTACGGCGCAGCTAGAGCTATGCCCCTTCAAAACTCGGCGCTACGGCGTAGCTAAAGCTACGCCCCTTCAAAACTCCACGAACCCGAACTCCGCGAACCCGACTTTTTCAGCAGCCCGCTAAGGTTTAGACTACTGGGTGCGCGTTGCTATCGATATCCGCCGCATTACCGAGTTCGGCGTGGGGACCTACACGCGCAACGCTATCCGTACGCTGGCGCGTCTGGACCAGGAGAACGAATATTTTCTGATCGGCATTCCCGGCAAGCTGGGGGACATTGAACCGCTGCCGCCGAATTTCATCACCGTTCCTGCACAACCGAACGAATTGTCGGTTGCCAGTTACCTGGAACTGCACCGTATTCTGAAGCAGAACCGCTGTGATCTGCTGCATGTGCCGCACCTGTTCTGGAAGCCGCAGGGCATTCCGTGCCCGTACGTGGTCACGGTACACGATCTGCTGGACCACCTGTATCGCATCAACAGCCATTCCAATTTGAAGCGCAGTCTGCACTTCCAATTCACCAAACGCGTGCTGCAGCGGGCGGCGCGCATCTTCGCGGTCTCCAAGTTTTCTAAGAGCGATACCGAACGTATTTTCCAGGTGCCGGCGGAAAAGATTGAGGTCATCTATAACGCCATCGACGACAGTTTCCGTCTCGGCCATAGCAGCGATGCCGAGCGCCAATTCATCGCCGAGCGCTATCAGGTGAATGGTCCGTTCTTGCTGTACGCCGGCCGCATCAGTCCGCACAAGAATGTGGTGCGCATCATCGAGGCCTTCTCGGCGCTGAAAAGCGAGCTGAGCAAGGAAGACCGCTTCGAAGACCTGAAGCTGATCATCATTGGCGATGAAGTTTCTAAGCATCCCGATCTGCGGCGCGCGGCGGTGAAGGGCGGGGTGCAGAACGATGTTCGCTTCCTGGGCTTCGTTCCCATCGACGTTCTGCGCATTTTCTACGACCAGGCGAAGATCTTCGTCTTCCCATCGTTGTACGAAGGCTTCGGGCTGCCGCCGCTGGAGGCCATGGCCCATGCCACGCCGGTGGTGACGAGCAACACGTCGTCCATCCCCGAGGTTGTGGGCAATGCCGCCATCATGGTAAATCCGGAGAATGTTTTTGAGATCATGCGGGCGCTGCATCGCGTGCTGGTGGACCAACCGTTGCGCGACAAGTTGAAGGCCCGCGGTTTGGAGCAGGCGGGAAAATTCTCTTGGGATGCCGGCGTTCGGCGCATGTTGGAGGTCTATCGCGAGGTGGCGAAGAAAAATTAGGGAAGGTCTGATTAAGCCAGGTGGGAGTGCCTCAGGGCCAAAGCCCAGGCTTTCAGACGGGCATTTACGGACGGCCTGAAGGCCGTCCCCTTCACCTGAAGGCCGTCCCCTTCACCTGAAGGCCGTCCCCTTCACCTGAAGGCCGTCGCCTGCGAAGGCCCAGACTTAGTCAGAGGTTCCTTAGGTTTGCCGGCCAGCCGCTTTAATCCGGGGCTTCGCCGGAGAGAATATCGAGATTGGCTTGAACTGCGTCACGCTCGCGTGGCATCTTGAGTTCGGTGAAGATGGCGAGGGCCTGCTTCAGCTTTTCTTTCGCGGTTTGGCGATCACCCTGAGTGTGCGCCAACGACGCCCGTTGCCAGTAGCAATAGCCGAGGTCCTTCTTCAGTCCAAGCTCGATACAAATTGTTTCGCTTTTTTGCAGCAGGACTAGCGCCTCATTCAGGCGATCTTGGTTTATCAGGATCAGCGCCTGGTTCCCGTAGGTCTTCTGCAAGCCGTACTTGTTGCCCAACTCCAAGCAGATGGCTTCCTGCTGTTTGTACAGCGCCATCGCCTCCTCCAGCCGCCCCCAAAGATGAAAGATACCCGCCTGGTTCCCATAGCTACGCTGCAGGCTGTCCTTGTTGCCCAACTCCAAGCAGATTGCCTCTTCCTTCTTGTGCAGCGCCATCGCCTCCTCCAGCCGCCCCCACGCTTTCAGGATCAGCGCCTGGTTCCCATAGGTGATCTGTAAGCTGTCCTTGTTGCCCAACTCCAGGCAGATCACTTCCTGCTGTTTATACAGCGCCCTTGCCTCGTCCA
>Ga0302320_10011026_pt1 | contig 19210 bp, 15 predicted proteins | sample Bog_T0_3_FD_202130 | JGI IMG/M metagenome (GOLD analysis project Ga0302320, IMG submission 202130) | Peat permafrost microbial communities from Stordalen Mire near Abisko, Sweden - Bog_T0_3 | ecosystem: Environmental > Terrestrial > Soil > Wetlands > Peat | place: Sweden: Abisko, Stordalen Mire... | reverse complement strand
TGATGGATTTTCCCCGATTGCTCACCCCCTTCAGCTTTCCCCCCAACCAGGCTGCCCACCTTTTGGAGATCACCATGCGCAACTTCCCCACTCCAGAACTGAACGCTCTCCCCACCGCCGCCACCGGTGCGGGCCCCGTCCCGGGAAATGCGTTCATCCGAGAGGCTGGTCTTGGTGCCCTCCTGGGCATCGTCCTCCTGGGCACCGGCTGCACCGCCCCAGGGATGAAACTGGATGCCAAAGCCTCCAGCCACCCAACCTCCTCCCAGGCTGGAGTCCTGGAGGTCACCCTCCACCGGCTGGATTTCCAGGCGGTGAAGGCTCAAAGCCCCCGGACTGTCGATACCAATTCCCTGCTGGAACTGATGGAGAGCGTGCCGAAGCCCTACCTCATCAGCCCCCAGGACATCCTTCTGGTTACCGTCTGGGACCATCCTGAAATCACCCTGGCCCTGGGCCCGAACCGCACCGACACCTCCGCGGGCAATCTGGTGGATGACCAGGGCTACATATACTTCCCCTACGTGGGAAAAATCCTGGTGAAGGGACTGGAAATCAACCAGGTCAGGACCAAGCTCACCGGAGAGTTGGCCAAGGTGCTCAAGAATCCCCAGGTGGATGTGAAGGTCATCGGCTTCCGGTCCCAGAAGGTCTACGTGGGGGGCGAAGTGAAATTGCCTGCCACCTATACTGTGACCGACGTTCCCTTCACTTTGGCTGAAGCGGTCAACCGCGCAGGTGGTTTCCTGCCAACCGCTGATGACAGCAGGATCATCCTGACCCGGGCCGGCCGCTCCTGGAGCTTGAACTTCCAGGCCCTCATGACCCAGAGCACGGCGGGGAACAGAATCTGCCTCAGGGACGGCGATTCCCTGATGGTTCCCAACACCCTGGAGAATCCGGTCTACCTCATGGGTGAGGTCATCAAACCTGGCTCCTTGCCCCTTGCCCACGGCAATCTTTCCCTGGCCAAGGCCATTTCGGATGGCGGCGGGCTTTCGGGCACCACCGCCGATGCCCGGTCCATCTATGTGATCCGCCAGGGCAAGTTGGTTAATTCGGTGGACGTTTTCCACCTGGACGCGCGCAATCCAACCGCCATGGTCATGGCCGACCAGTTTGAGCTCAACCCCAGGGACATCGTCTATGTGGACGCTGGCACCTCGGTCCGCTTCAGCCGGGTCATGGGCCTGCTGCTGCCCACCATCTCCACCGTGGTCACCGGGGCCGTCGGCGCCTACGAGATCAGGTATTTCAAGCGAGCCTTCTAGACATTGGGATGGTGTCGATCATGAAAGGAGTCGTTGGCGTCCATGGCCAAAACCATTCTGGTCCTTTGCGAGGGAAATCATTGCCGGAGCCCCATCGCCGAAGCTCTCCTGCGGGCCGAGCTGGGTCCTGCCTTCCGGGTGGAATCTGCGGGGTTGGCCGCGAAGGATGGCTACGCTCCCCACCCGGTGGCGGTCGGCCTGATGGCAGAACGGGGCATCGACATCACTTCCCTCCGGAGCCGCCAGGTCACCCCGGCCATGGCTCTGGCCGCGGACCTCATCCTGGTGATGGACCGGGACCAGAAGGAATGGTGCGAATCCATGGCCCCCAGCATCCGAGGCCGGGTCTACCTGCTGGGATGCTGGCTTGCTCCGGACAAAGAGGAAATCCCTGATCCCAACCGCAAGGACCGCAAGGTTTTCTCCCTGGCATTTGAACTGATCGATCAATCCGTGGCAGCTTGGCGGGACCACCTTAAGACCCCTCGAAGGATCCAATGAGCGCTCGCGTGTATTCCAAACTCAACGTGACCCGGCCCCGGCGGCCGAAACCCCCGGTCGAAACCGAGGAATTCCAGCTGGGAGAATGGCTTGGCGATCTTTGGGACGCCCGGTACATCATCCTGGCCTGCACGGCCCTGGCCATGGTTGCCGGCGGCATCATTGTGTGGCGCACACCGCCCGTCTACCAAGCCGAGGGGCTGCTTCAACTACATGAAAAGAAAGCCCTGGCCACGGATCCCGCCTTCACCAAGATCGGCGGCCTCTTCTCAGAACCCAGCGATGCCCAGGTGGAGATTGAGATCCTGAAGAGCGACCTGGTGCTTGGCCGGGCCGTGAAGGCTCTCGGGATGGATATCTCGGCCCAGCCCAAGCTGCTGCCGGTCATCGGCGCCGCCCTGGCGCGGAGCCGGAACGATATACCCCGAATGGAGATCGACACGCTCCAGGTCCCGGACAACCTAGTCGGCAAGACCTTCCATGTGACCGCGCTCCCGGGGGGATTGGTGCGTTGGAGTTCCCCCACCCTGGCCACCCTGGCCACCGGCAAACCCATGGACATGCTCTATGGACTCGTCGCGGGAGAGGTCTGCAAGCTCAAGGTCCGGAGCCTCAGCGCCAATCCGGGCCAGGAGTTCCTGGTGAGCCGCACCTCCCCCGCGACTGCGATCGATAGCCTGCGCCGGCGGTTCGACGCCACCGAGCGGGGCAAGGAGACCAACGTCATCGGCCTCTCCTTCAAGGGCCCCAGCCCAGTCCGATCGGCGGAAGTCCTCAACACCATCGTGACCCAGTACGTACAATATAAATTCGAGAAAAAGGCGGGCGAGGCCAACCAGACCCGTGCCATGCTGCTGGCCAAACTCGGGCCGCTCAAGACTGAGCTGGACGCCTCCGAATCCCGCCTCAACCAGTACCGCAGCCAGTATGGGTCGGTGGATCTGCCCAAAGAGGCGGAGAACCTGCTCCTGCGGAGCACCAGCCTCAGCGCCGAGATCACGGCCCTGGAGCAGAAGAAACAGGATGCCCTGCGAACCTTCACCCCGAAGTCGGACGTGGTCACCACCCTCAACGAGCAGATCCAGAGACTCAGGGACGAAGCGGGACAGGTGGGGGGCAAGGTGCATGCCCTCCCCGGGACCCAGCAGGAGGTGGTGCGCCTTTCCCGGACCGTGGAACTCAACACGGAACTCTATACCTCCCTGCTCAACGACATCCAGCAACTCCAGATCACCAGTTCGGGCGACGTCGGCAATCTGGCCGTGGTCGACCCGGCCACGGTGGACCCTGAGCCTGTGGGCCCCAAGCCGGTGTTGATGATGTCCTTCTATACCTGCCTCGGCGCCGCGGTAGGGATCGGTTTGGCCATGGTGCTCCAGTTGCTGCGCCGGGGCATCCAGGATCACCGGATCATCGAATCCAAGCTGGGCCTGCCGGTCCTGGTCACCATTCCCCATAGCCGGGACCAGGAGAAGCATTCCCGTTCCCTCAACCGGAGCAAGAAGGGCTCGCACCTGCTCGCCATCCAGAACCCGGATGATCTTGCCATCGAAAGCCTCCGAAGTCTTCGCACCACCCTCATGTTCACCTTGAAAGACGCCAAGAGCCACACCGTCATGATCACCGGCCCTTCCCCCGGAATCGGCAAGTCGTTCATTTGTGTAAACCTGGCCATTATGGTCGCCCAGACGGGCGCCCGGGTGCTGCTGGTTGACGCGGATCTACGGCGGGGCAACCAGCATCGCTACTTCGGCCGGACCGACCGCCAGGGCGGCCTTGCGGAGGTGCTGGCCGGCCGGGCCGAATGGAAAACCGTGGCCACGCCCACCGAATTCGCGGGACTGGACCTGATGAGCACGGGTCTCATCCCAGCCGACTCATCCCAACTGCTCCTTTCGCCACGGTTCAGCAGTTTCGTAACCGGAGCCTCAGCCGCCTACGACTATGTGCTGTTCGACGCCCCCCCTCTCCTTCCGGTCACCGATGCGACCATCATCGGGTCCAATGTCGGCACGGTGCTGCTGGTGGCCAAGTTCGGCCAGCATACCCTGGACGAGATCCGCACCTGCCAGCAGCGCCTGGAGGATCACGGCATCTACCTGGACGGTTGCATCTTCAATGACATCCTGCCTACCGGACTGGGCTACGGCGACCAGGACTATCGCTACGCTTATCACTACAAGTACAAGTAGATGACCATGATTGCCACCTCCGGCCGCAAAGGGTTCATGCGCAGCCTCGCTTCCCTTGCGGGGGGCGCGGCGGCGGGCCAGATCATTACCGTACTCGCCTCCCCCATCATCACCCGGCACTATGGGCCGGCCGAGATCGGAGCCTTCAGCGTCTTCACCACCACCGCCCTTCTGCTCAACTCCACGAACTCCGTGCGCTATGAAATGGCGGTGCCAGTCGCTAAGGACGAGGAGAGCGCGGGCCACCTGGTCTGGCTCTGCTTCATCCTGGTGGTGCTGTTCAGCGTCCTGCTCGCCGGCGCGGTCTGGATCTGGGGCGGTTCGTTCTGCCGGGTGGTCAAAGTGCCATCGCTGGCACCCTATCTCTGGCTGATCCCGTTCACCACGGCGGCTGCGGGCTTCTACGAACCTCTCAGCTTCTATGCCATCCGCCGCAAGGACTTTCGAACCCTGGCCCAATCCCGGTTCGTCCAGGGGGCGGTCCAGTCGGGGGTCCAGGTCGCCCTGGGTTTTTTCCGCATGGGCACCCTTGGGCTGGTGGTGGGGGATCTGGCCGGACGAATCCTCAGTGCCCTCCGGCTCGCCTGGGGTGGGCGGATCACCGGGATCTTCCACGGTTTTCCTTGGCAGGGGATCAAGCGGGTGGCCGGCGAGTTCTCCCGCTACCCCAAATACATGGCCGGAGCCTCCATTCTCAACCTGACCGCGATGCAGATCCCTTTCCTGCTCATACCTGGCTACTTCGGCGCGGCCTCCGCCGGTCACTACTTTCTGGCCTACCGGACCCTGTTCATGCCGGCCAGTTTCATCGGCGGAGCCATTTCCCAAGTGTTCCTGGGCGAAGCCGCCGCCCGGGCACGGGATGGAGAGGACCTCCAGCACATCACCGCACGGATCTTCCTGATCCTTTCCGCCGCCTATCTCCCCCTCTACACGGCCTGCCTTGCGGGAGCGGGCCTGCTGTTCCCGCTGGTGTTCGGGCCCCGGTGGGGCCCGGCCGGCCATATTGCCCAGGTGCTGGCGCCCATGACCCTGGTCTGGTCCCTGGCCCGCCCCCTTTCGGGGATGCTCCTGGTGCGGGACCGCCTCAAGGAAAGTCTGGCCTTCACCCTGTTCGAGCTCCTGGCCGTGCTGGTCGCCCTTCATCTTGGGCATCGCGCCGGGTCCATCTCCCGGGCCACCATCTTCATCGCCGAGGCCGGCCTGCTGACCTCCTGCTGTTCGGTGATCCGGTTCCTTCATGCGGCGGAGGTTCGCCTGGTCCCGACTTTGCCCCGCTTCTTCATCCTGGTGGCTCTGAACGTTCCCCTGGGCCTGCTGGTGTGGGCAGCCGCCCGGTTCACCGGCGCATGGGGAGCGCTGTTCGCAGCCCTGGCCGGCATGGCCCTGACAGCACTCGCTTCCCTCAAATTCCTGCGGCGGGAGAACCTGTTATGATCCGCATCGTGCTCCTTGGGCTGCCCTTCTGGTCCCGACGGCTGGCCGGCATCCTGAACCGGCGGCCAGGGGAAGTGACCGCCGAGTTTCTGCCCCTCAAGGCGTTGGGCACCCCAACCGGTCTGCGCGTGGCGCTGGCCGCCGACATCTTCCTGCGCATCGGCTACCGGCCGGGGGCGCCCACCTGGCGGGGACGCCTGTTCGATGCCCTCTGGGCCCTCCTGAGGTTCCTGAATCCCCGGGCCAGGGCGGTCCATTACTGGCAGGGAACCGATGTTCTGAACTGCCTGGAGGACTTCCGGTCCGGCCGCCTTCGTCCAGGCCCCATGACCCGAGCGGAGCATGATCTGCACTGGACCGTGGCGCCCTGGCTGGTCGAGGAATTGGCCGAGGCGGGGCTGAAATCCCGATTCATCGCCTTCCCGGTCGTGCTCGAGGGCGTGCAGCCGCCCGAGCGGCTTCCGGCCCCCTTCACCGTCCTGACCTATATTCCCGACTTCCGTTGGGAATTCTACGACGGGCCCAGCATTTACCGCGTGGCCAGGGCCCTGCCCGGCATCCGCTTCGAAGTCATCGGCGGGCTTGGCACCTGGGTCGAGCAGGCCCTGCCCAATCTGGCCTTTTACGGGTGGCAGGCCGACGTGCGGCCCTTCCTCGACCGGGCCACCGTGGCGCTGCGCCTAGTGCGCCACGACGGCGTGGCCCAATCGGTTCGGGAAGCGCTGCAGGCAGGGCGCCCCGTCATCTATTCCCAGTCCATTCCCTGCGTTCAGGTCGTGGCGTACCAGGATCCCGAGGCCCTGGAGCAGGCCCTGGGGGAGCTGTCGCGCCGCTTCGAGGCAGGGGATCTTCCCCCCAACCTCGCCGGCCATCGCTACGTGATGGAAACCTTTGATCTGGACACTTGCCTGGACAACTACCTCACGGACCTGCGCAGCCAACTGGGCCGGACCAAAGCCATGGAGTGCCCCATCCCATGATCCGACGCGTCGCTTATCTCTGCATGCAAACCACCCGGGAAGGGCAGGCGTCGTATGCCCATGTGAACGAAATCATCAACGGCCTCCGCCGGCGCGGAGTCACCGTGGATCTGTTCGAGCCCCGCTACGGGCGGGGCGAGGCAGCTCCCGGCCCGCTCCGGAAACTCTGGGGCTTCCTGACCGTGCAACTGCGTCTGGTGGTACGGCTGCCCAGCTATGATGCCATCTACATCCGGGGCCACTTCGCGGAGGGGCTGGTGGTTCTCGCCGCCTGGATCCTGCGGGTGCCCCAGGTCCAGGAAGTGAACGGCCCGCTCGAGGACCTGTTCGTGATGTACCCGTGGACCCGTCCTCTGGGGGGCTTCTTCAAGGTCCTTGGCCGGATCCAGCATCGAATGGCCGATGCCATCATCACCGTGACGCCCCAGATGGCGGCATGGTGCACCCGCGAATGCGGCAACCGCAACGTGCACGTGATTCCCAACGGCGCCAACCTGGATTTCTTCCACCCCGGGGCCCGCAGCGCGGAAGCCCCCTCGGGATCCTACGCCATCTTCTTCGGGGCATTCTCCCCCTGGCAGGGCATCGACACCATGCTCGAGGCCGTGCGGTCCCCGGAGTGGCCGGCGGGCACCCGGCTGGTGCTGGCGGGGGACGGCACCGAACGGGCCAAGGTCGAAGCCGCCGCAGCCGCGGGGGATCAGGTGATGTACCTGGGGGTGAAACCCTACCGGGATCTACCGGGGTTCGTGGCTCCCGCGGCCGTGGGCATCTGCGCGAAGAACGATGGCGGCAGCCATGCCGACACCGGGTGGTCGCCCTTGAAACTTTATGAAATGATGGCCACCGGCATTCCCGTGGTCGTAACCGACCTTCCCGGCCAATTCGAAGTGGTGACGATCGCCCGGGCCGGTCTGGTGATCAAACCCGGAGACCCGGCCGCTCTGGCCAAGGCCGTCGCCCAATTGGTGCAGGCCCCGGACGAGAGCCGGGCCATGGGCCAGCGCGGCCATGAACTTGTCGCCAAAGAACACTCCTGGGACCGGAGGGGCCAGGACACTTGGGAAGTGTTGCAAGGGGTCGAGAAGGGAGCCGCAAACGCATGATCCGCATTCATCTCATCATGATTCTCGTTCTGTGCCAGGCCGTCTTCTCGGAGCGTCTGGTTCTCCAGCTGGCCACTGGCGGTCGAGGCATGATCCTGGTCACCAACCTTGTCTCCCCTTGGATCACCCTTGCGCTGGTACTGCTCCCGTTCTGGAGCGACCTGCGCCGGACGTTCTGGACCAATGAGTTCGTCCTGTATTGGATGCCCTACCTGGCCCTGACTTTCCTGCTGCCCCTTCTGGGGGTGGCCTTGGCCGACTATCCGGCCCGCAGCGCCTTCGCCTCCTGGAATGCTTTGGATCCGATGTGTTTTCTCGTCATCGGCGCTGCCGGCGTGTTCCACCTCCAGAGGGCGGGGAAGGTGATCCAGCGTTATTTCATGTTTGCCGTGCTGGCGCAGTTGGGCCTGGCCATCGTGCAGACCATGGGCCAGTACGACTACCTGCCCGGCATCCTGAAATCCATCTATAACTGGGACTTCACCTTCAAGGCGGTGCACCAGCTCGACAATATCATCCTGGCCCGAGCCACCGGGTTCTACCTCAATCCCAATTCCCTGGGGATCTGGGCCCTCCTGGCCTTTTGGACGAGTTTCTTCCTGCTCCACGGCAAGCAACGGTTCGTGGGCTGCGTCGCATCGTTTGGCACCATCCTGCTCTGCCAGTCCAGGGGCTCCCTGGCCGGCTTGCTGGGCAGCGGGGCGATCTATGGGGCATCCTGGACGCTTTTTCGAGCCGACCGCAACCAGCGGCGCAAGGCCACCCTCTTCATCGCCATCCTCGCCGTCCCCATCCTGATGCTTTCCGCTCCGGGACTGACGGATGCAACCTTCAGCCACCTCCGGGAAGTTCCGCTCGTGGGCAGTCTCCTGGAACGCTATACCTCCGGGGCCAAAGTGGTTTCACAGGGGGCCTCGGCCGATGCCAGTTTCCAGGTGCGAACGGATTTGTGGCAGCTGGGCTACGAATATCTCGTCAACCACCCCTTTGGATCCCTGGGCTCCCCGGAAATGGGCACCAAGGTTCCCCAGGACAATCAATTCATCTCAGCACTGGAGCAGGGCAGTTTTTATTTTTTCGGCGCGCTGCTGCTGATGTTTTTCGGGGGGGTCCGGCTGATCAATAGCCCCCTTGTGGCTTCCAGACTCCTGGCGGTGGCCAGCCTGGGCCTGATGGTCAACGGGATCAGCGCGGTGCCCTTCTCCTCCTCGGCATCCCACATCTTCTGGCTGCTCGTGGGAGTGGCCCTGGCCCAGCACGTCAAGCTCAAAGAAACAGCTCTTCTGGCGGAGGTATACCGATGACTCGAATGCTCGTCGTCACGACCCTTGAATCCACCCTCCGATGCTTCCTCCTCCCCTACGCCGAGCATTTCCGCGCCATGGGCTGGCAGGTGGACGCCTTGGCCAAGGGCTCCACCCTTTCCCAGGACTGCATGGATGGGTTCGACCACTGCTACGAGGCGGACTGGTCCCGGAACCCGCTTCGCCCCCAGGGCATGCTGAGGATGCCTTCGGTCATCCGGCAGCGGGTGGTCACCGGCGAATACGATCTGGTCCATGTCCACACCCCAGTGGCCGCGTTCATCACCCGCTACGCGCTCCGGAACCTGCCCAAGGGAAAGCGTCCCAAGGTGGTGTACACTGCCCACGGTTTCCATTTTCACGACGGCGGGGATGCCCTGACCAACGCTGCTTTCGCTGGCCTGGAGCGGCTGGCCGGGCGGTGGACCGACCGCCTGATCGTCATCAACCGCAATGATGAGCATGAGGCCATCCGCCGGAGGATTGTCGACCCGAAACGGCTGCGCTATATGCCGGGGATCGGCCTGGACCTCTCCCAGTACGACCCGGATTCGGTCCCGGCCGAAGCGGTGGCCTCGGTGCGGGCCGAATTGGGTCTTGGTCCCAACCAGCCGCTCTTCCTCCTGGTCGGAGCGTTCGACCCGAGAAAGCGCCACCGGGACCTGCTGGAAGCCTTCCAGGCCCTGGGCGATCCGAACGCCCACCTGGCCTTCGCCGGCTCTGGTGCCCGCAGGGCTATCCTGCAGGCCTGGTGCCTGGAGCGGGGCCTGGCGGATAGGGTCCATTTCCTGGGCCATCGGCGCGATGTCCCGGCGCTCATGCTGGCCTCCCTTGCCACTGTCCTGCCTTCGGAACGTGAGGGGTTGCCCAGGTGCATTATGGAATCCATGGCCCTTGGCGTTCCCGTCATCGGCACCGACACCCGGGGTGTGCGCGACTTGCTGGAGGCGTGCGGAGGGGTCCAGATACCCGTGGGCGATATCGACGCCCTCAAGGCGGCCATGCTGCGCATGATCGAGGATCCGGAATCGGCCCGGAGCCTGGGGAAACAGGCCCAAAGCCGGATGGAACCCTTCAATATCACCCATTTGTTCAAGATGCATGAGGACTTGTATTCCGAACTGCTGAACGATCCGCTCTCATGAACCGTCACCGGCCCGGATCAATTGCTGGTACTAAAGCTGGTCAGATGCGGATGGCTACGTCTGCCTTCGAACGTGTTTCCCTCAAGGTGGGTGAGGAGGCCCAGGGCATTCAGTCCCAGTTCCAGCCCCAGGCTCTGGGGGAGGCCACCCAGATCGTTGCCCTTGAAACGGATGTTGGGAGAGGCTTCCACATGGGCGCCAGGGTACTTCCCCGGGGACTCCCGGGAGTTGCCCTGGAACCGGTTGCCCTGGATGAGCGCCGAAGGGCAGAGCCGACACCAGAATCCCATCATGGCGCCATCCTCCACCGTGCAGCCCTCAATCAGAAGGTTCGCGAGCATGTAGGTTTCGAGGCCGGCGGCCCCGCTGTTCAGGACCTGGTTGTTCCGGAGGATGACCTGGCTGGAGCTTTCACTGACGGAAATACCGACCCGGCCCGAATCCCGGACCGTATTGGCTTCAATGAGCACCGGGCCCCCTGGCCGGGTCACCAGGATGCCGTCGCGATAATCCTTCAGGGAGGATTTCGTGCCCGTCCTGGTAACCGTGTTGCCCCGGAAGGTGCCCTGACAGTTCTCTCCCATGACCAGACCCCAGGAATAGCCCCAGTCCCGATTACCGACCCCACTCACCCGGTTCCGTTCAAACGTGGCGTCCACCAAGGGCCATTTCTTTGCCGATTCCACGTGAAGCCCTCCGGTACCGCAGTTCGAGACCTCGTTGTCCCGGTAGACCACCTCCAGCGGGCCGCCGGTACGGCCCTCGGGATCCAGGTCGCTGGTGCAACCCATCCGGCCGTTGCCCCGGCACACATTCCGGGTGAAAAAGAGGTGGCGAACCGGCACCCCGAGAAACCCGTCCCTTGCGTTGGACTCCAGGAGGCAGTGATCCACCACCGCCCGATCCACGTTTCCGGCCCAGATGCCATCAATGGGCCGGCCAAGCCGGTCACTGGCAAGGCTCCCAGAAGGAGGAAGCCCGCAGTTGGTCACCCGCAGGTCTTGAAGGCGCAGGGTCTTCACCCCGTAGGCGTTGATCCCCGAAGCCGCCAGACTTCCCCCGTCCAGGGTCATCTGCAGGATGCTCACCTCAGAACTATGGCCGGTGACATTGAAAAAGGGGCTGGCCGCGGTACGGACGCAGACCGTGCGCCGTTCCCCCCTGCCCATGACGATGACGGAGCGGGGAATCCGGAGCCCCTGGAAGTGATAGGTTCGCGCCTCCAGCAGCAGAGTCCCTCCGGGGGAAAGCGAGTCAATCTGGGCCTGCAGGGCGAGCGTGTCGTCCCCGATGGGCAGCACCGGCTGCGCTCCCAGAGGCCCCAGCACCAGGATCAGGCTTGCCAGGAAAGCGGTTGGGGTCATCGTACCTCCAGAGGGAACCCGAGCGTCCTCCGCACAATCCCCATGGATAAAATACCCGGAAGCAGCCCATGTTTCGTTTAAAATTCCCAGGAGATGTTGCGGGAGGGTGAATTTGGCCTATAAATGGCTACATGAAAATTTATGTTGTCTTGTTATCAACCGGGACCTGATTTCCCCCAAAGGCTTTGTATGACCGCTGCTGAACGCAAAATTGTCGGCATCCTCCTGGTAAGGGATGAGGACCTCCATGTTGAAAGGGTAATCAGGAATTGCATACAGTTCTGCGACCTCCTGCTGGTGGCGGACAATGGGTCCAAGGATCAGACCTATGCCATCCTGACCCGATTGGCTGGAGCCTTTCCCACCATCCGGCTATCCCGGATTGCCCACGCCTGGGAATCCCATGCCATGATTCAGCCATACGCCAATACCGACACCTGGATCTTTGGCGTCGACGGCGACGAGATCTATGATCCCCGAGGATTGGCAATGCTTCGAGGCGAGTTGCTGGCCGGGAAGTATGATGATTGCTGGCAAATCCTTGGGAATGTCATCCATTGCGAAACGTTGGATCAAGGCCACCAGAGGGTGGCCAAAGGTTATCTGGCACCGCCGGCCATATCAATGACCAAGCTCTATAATTTTTCCAAAATCATTCAATGGACCAACTGCCCGCAACGTCTGCACTGGGGCGAGATCTCATTCAAAGGCGAAGACAACAGGATCCTGCGACTTTGTGACGAATTATCCTGGGACAGGGCCATTTTCAGATGCCTGCACGTGGCCTTTCTGCAGCGAAGCTCCCTGCAGACCCATTTCAAACCCTGGCACACCACCCGGTACAACCCATCGGAACTGATCAGGAACGCCAAGCTTGATTGGAGTCTCGGCTGGAAGCACGTGATTAAACAAATTTTTCTATATCCCCTCACGCGTCTGCCGCGATTCGACTATAAATACAGGCGATACCGCAGGGGCGGCCTGGTTACGGTGAGCTCGGAGCCATTCATGACTTCTCCATCGCTGGTGGCCGACAAACTCAACCTGGCTGTCCCGGAGACCGTCGGCAAGGCTGAGCGGTACCACCAAACGCACCCTCCCCTTCCAAGGATTGGCGGGGCCATCGTCGATATGGATGCGGGCGGCAAATCATGACGGTTGCGGGGTGACCCGCTACACCAGAGGCAAGGTCCGGATCCGCTTTCCGGTGGCGGCGAAAAGGGCGTTGAGCACCGCCGGGATCAAGGGCGGCACCGGCGGTTCACCCAGTCCTGTGGGCGGGGCGACGCTCTCGACCAGATGCACCTCGATGCTGGTCCCGTCGCCCATCTGCCAGACCGGGAGATCGCTGAAGGATCGCTGCACCACCCTGCCCCCCTGAAACCGGATGCCCGTCCTGAGGGCGGAAAGCCCCCAGAAGATTCCGCTCTCCACCTGGCCCACGGCCCCGGTGGGATTCACCACCAGGCCGCAGTCAGCCGCGGCCACCACCCGGTGGACCCGGATCGCGCCTGCCGGGTCCAGCGACACTTCCGCCACCATGGCCAGATAGGTCCGGCCGTCGAACAGATTGCAGGAAATCCCACGGCCCTTCCCGGTGGCCAGGGGGGTGCCCCAGCCCGCCTTGAGCGCCGCAAGCTCAAGCACCCGTTTCAGGCGCGCCGAATCGATCCGTTCGCTCCCCACCTGACGGATCCCCGGTTCTCCCAGAAGCTCCAGCCGGAACGCCAGGGGATCCTTGCCCAGGGCCAAGGCCACCTCGTCGAGGAAGCACTCCCGGGCGAACACATTGTGCACCGGCGGGATGCCCCGCCACCAGCCCAGAGGCACCGGGCCTTCCGCTTCGGCGTATTCCACTTTCAGGTTGGCGATGCGGTACGGAATATCGGCCGCGCCGCTGGTTTCAGCCTCCAGGATCCTGGGACTGCGCCTTCCGTCCGAGATAAGGGCGGTGGAAGGGGCGGCCAGCCGGTGCAGCCAGGCCGTGATCGCCCCCTCATCCAGGGCCGCCTCCAGGTGGTGGGACGACATGGCGTGATAGAAATCGTGCTGGATGTCGTCCTGGCGGGTCCAGACGATCTGGACCGGGCCCTGGATGGCCCTGGACAGTTCCGCCGCTTCCAGGGCGTAATCCGAATTCAACCGGCGGCCGAAGCCCCCTCCCAGGAGGGTGACATGAACCCGCACGGCCTCCGGGGCCAGCCCCAGCAGGGCGGCCACCATTTGCTGGACGTCGTTGGGCCGCTGGCAGCCAACCCAGATCTCGCAGGAGTCCTTGCCGGCGTTGGCGACGCAATTGGGCGGCTCAAGGGTGGCATGGGCCTGGAAGGGGAACTCATAGCGGGCTTCCAGCCGACGGACGGCCCCGGCCAGAGCCCGGGTGGCGTCCCCCTCGTCCCGGGCCACGAGGCCCGGCCGGCTGACCAGGGTTCCCAGGAGGGTGCGGAAGCCATCGGAGCTGAAGCCCGCATCGGGACCTTGGTCCCAGTCCATGTCCAGGGACGCGATCGCGGCCATGGCCAGGTAGGTGCTGTCCGCGACCACCGCGATTCCCGTACGGAGGGGCACCACCCCCCGCACCCCGGGACGTGCCAGGGCCTTGGCCGCATTCCAGTGCCTGGCCTTGCCGCCGAGGGTGGGGCACCGGGCCACCACCGCGTATTTCATGCCGGGCAGCTTGATATCCAGTCCGTACTGGGCGCTGCCATCCAGGATCCGGGGACCGTCGTAGCGCAAGGTCGACTTGCCCAGCAGGGTGAAGCTCGAAGTCGGCTTCAAGGGCGGATCCCCGGGTACCGGGAGCCGGGACGCGGCCGCGACCAGCCTGCCATAGGGCAGGCTGCGTCCTGAAGGCCCGTGGACCACCGCCCCCAGTTCCCCGCGGCAGGCAGCGGGATCCACCCCCCACTCCGTCGCGGCGGTGGCGACGAGCATTTCCCTGGCCGCCGCCGCGGAACGGCGCAAGGGATGCCACAGACTCTGGATGCTGGTGCTGCCGCCCGTGCCCAGATTCCTGAAGGAGGGCCCAGGTTCGGCCTGGACCAGATCCACCATGGCCCACGCCACCCCCAGTTCCTCGGCAACGATCATCGGTAGTGCGGTACGGACCCCCTGCCCCATTTCGGATTTCCCCACCGTGACCGTGACGCGGCCATCCTTGCCCAGGCTGAGCCACCCGTCCGGCCTCAGGGCGGCCGCCGCCGGGCCGCTTGGCGCTTCCGCCAGGTGGAAGCCCAGCACCAGGGCCGCCCCCGTGGCGCCGGCGGCCTTCAGGAAATCCCTTCGGGTGCCGGGCATGGTCATTCCCCCTTTTCGCCGGCGCGCAGGATGGCCCGCCGAATCCTGGTATAAGTGCCGCACCGGCAGATCATCCCGGACAGGGCCTGGTCGATGGCGGGCTGGCAGTAGCCGCACTGGGCCACGTCCTCCTCCAGCCAGATCTTCTGGAGGGCGGCGTGCTCCTGGTGAAACCCTTCGATCGTCGTGATCCGGGTGCCCACGGCGGCTGAAATGGCCACTTGGCAGCTCCGGACCGCCCTGCCGTCCTGGAGCACGGTGCATGCACCGCAGACCCCCTCGCCGCAGCCGAATTTGGTACCCGTGAGCCGGAGCGTGTCCCGGAGAATCCAAAGCAGCGGGGTTTCCGGATCGGCTTCCACGGATTGGGATCTGCCGTTGAGGGTCAAGCGATGAAGAACCATGGCCCGGACTCCTGATTCTGATCTGCAGCTAGATAGTGCATCAGTCCAGGCCGACCTGGAATCCCAAATTAAGTGCTCCTGAAAAAATCGAAGTTTAACAACCCCAGCCCTGGAACCGAAAAGGGGTCCGTGGAATAATCCGCACATGAGATCCCCATTTCGACTCCTGGTCTACATTCTCTACTACGGTCTGGCCCGTCACCTGCCGGGGTCCGCCAAGGCCTATTCATTCGGTTCCAGACACTTGCGCAATTTCCTGGGCCGGGGGCTGCTCGACCATGTGGGACGGGACGCGAATATCGAGCACGGAGCCGATTTCGGCAGCGGCAGAGGTATCCGCCTGGGCAACCGGTCCGGCCTCGGAGTCAACTGCCGGGTCGGCGCCCCCCTGGATGTCGGCGACAACGTCATGATCGCGCCGGGCGTGATCATCCTTACCCAGAACCACCAGTTCGACGATCCCGAGGTACCGATGATCGACCAGGGGTTCAAGCCGGGCAAGGGGGTGGTCATCGAGGACGATGTCTGGATCGGCACCAATGCGATCATCCTGCCCGGTTGCCGCCTTGGGAAGGGGGCCATCATCGCCGCCGGGGCCGTGGTGACCAGGGATGTCCCCCCCCTGGCCATCGTGGGAGGCAACCCCGCCAAGTTCATCCGCCAACGCGGCAGTCACCCTGCCGGAAGGACCGTTTCGGCGTGAACGGGGCTTCAGCCCAGTACATTCAACCGGCAGATCCGGCCGTTCAACCGTTCCGCTCCTCCATTCAGCTCAAATCACTGTATAACAGCAACTTAGGTAATACCAATAACCCCATGGCGCCTATATTTCATACTGGCGGTTTCAACCGCTTCCCAGAGGGAGTCCTTTGAACCTTCCCGGGATCTCACCCAGGGCCGTCCATCCGAACGGCCTGCGCCGCCCGCCCGGGCCTCGGGAGTCCCATTGAACATCTTGCTCACCAGCGCTGGACGGCGCATCTCCCTGACCTTGGCCTTCCGGGAAGTCGGCCGCCCATTCGGAATGAGGACGCTGGTGGCGGATCATGACCCTCTTGCTCCTGCGGCCGCACTCGCCGAAGGCGGATTCCGGGTGCCCAGGATCAACGACCCGGCCTATGTTTCCGCCCTGTTGCGCCTTTGCCGGGAGCAGGGGGTGGGGCTGATCGTCCCGACCATCGACACGGAACTGCCGGTCCTCGCCAGGCAGGCGGAAGCATTCCAGGCCGAGGGGATCTTCCTGGTGGTATCCCGGCTTGATTTCGTGGATCTCTGTAGGGATAAATGGGAAACGTTCCTGAGGTTCCGGTCCGAAGGGATCGCCGTTCCCGACTCCTGGCTCCCGGGCGCCGCGCTTTCCGACCTGCCCGAACGGCTCTTCCTCAAGCCCCGGGACGGCAGCGCCAGCCTACAGACCTTCCCCTGTCGCCAGGGCGATCTTGGCCGTTTGCTTCCCCAGGTGCCGAACCCCATCATCCAGGAATGCCTGGAGGGGCCCGAAATCACCATCGATGCCTTCCTGGACTTCCAGGGGCGCCCCATCCACTTCGTACCCCGGGAGCGGATCCGCACCCTCGGCGGTGAATCCATCCAGGGCATCACCCTGGACGTTCCGGCGGTGGACACCTGGGTCGAACACCTCCTTGGAGTCTGCGGACGCCTGGGAGGCAGGGGACCGCTCACCCTGCAGGCTTTTCTCACCAGGCGGGGGCCGGTCCTTACGGAAATCAACGCCCGGTTTGGCGGCGGCTTCCCCCTGGCCCGCGCCGCCGGGGGCGACTATCCGGCCTGGATCCTTGCCCTCTGGCGGGGGGAATCCCTGCAGCCGAGGCTCGCCCAGTATCGCCGGGGCCTCTATATGACCCGGTACTATAAGGAAATTTTCCTAGAGGCGCTCCCGTGGGAAACCTGAAGGCCCTTGTCTTCGACCTGGACGACACCCTTTACCCTGAGGAATCCTATGTCAGGAGCGGCTTCCAGGCCGTGGCGGACTGGCTGGACCGGGCCGGCGCCCTCAAGGCTGAAACGGCGTTCGGCAGCATGTGGTCGGCCCATGCCCAGGGTGAACGGGGGCGGATATTCGACAGTCTGCTGGCGTCCTGCCCAGACGTCCCGGAACAGGTCACCGTCGCCATTCTCCTCAAGGTCTACCGGTCCCATGCTCCATCCATCGCACTCTACCCGGGCATGGCCGATTTCCTGGATCAAGCCAAAGCCCAGTTTCCCCACCTTGGCGTCATCAGCGATGGCTACCTTGAGGCCCAGGAGCAGAAATCTGCAGCCATTGGTCTCTCTCGTTGGGCCAATCCCATTCTATTTACCGATAGATTCGGGCGGCGGTTCTGGAAACCGGACCCCATGGCCTTCCAGCGCATCCAGGCTATTTTCGCCGTTGATCCGGATGAGATCGTGTACATCGGGAATGATCCGACCAAGGATTTTCATGCGCCCAAGGCTCTGGGCTGGCATACCGTCCACCTGGTAATGCCGCATCAGGGCGCCACTGGCCAGCCCCTTTCGCCAGCGGCGATCCAGTTGAACGGAATCCAGGAACTCAAAGCCCATCTTGGAGCCTGACTCGGTAATCGAACGTGTCCCCGACTTTCGTCAAGGCCGCGGTCGGTTGCTGACGCAACCGGCCGCGGCGGTACCTGAAACCCAATTCCGGCGGGCATGTTCCTCTTCACTGGAATGCAGGCCCATCAGACCTTTTGGGTTCGGAAACCGGCTCCGCTTGGCCCCATTTGCCCTCAGTTGGAAGTCCAGATCCCTTTTCAACACGAACCTTTACATAGCCAGGCTCCCAGGAGCCTTACGCTCGCCGGGAACGGAAAGTCAGCGCGTCACCGGGGCATCCATTCGTTGGCCTTCGGTGAGGGTCCATCCAACCACACCGCCATCCCTTCCTTGGGGTAAAAGGGAAGGGGTTGCTATTTTTTATTATTAATTTATTTTTATCCAGGAAGGGCATAGAGTCCAATCCCCCTCCACATGATCTATGGGTATGGATTCAGCTGGGTCCTTCCCCAGGAGCCAGTCCAACATTTCCAGGAGTTACCTATGACAACCTTTGAAGCCACGATGACCTCACCGCCTCCGCCGCTGATTTATCCAACATCAGGCCTTACTTCACTAATGGACCGCTCCGGGACCATGCCGGATCGCCAGCCTCCGATCCCGCCGATGGACTACATCTCAGCCAACATCGCTCCTGTATTGGCGCCACTCAGGAAAAATCAGACAGGCCCTTATGGCCAGAGCTAATTGATCCCAAAAATGGCCCAACCCCTTTAATTTATGGTCGGTAGCACTGTTATTAATTTAGCAATACTTACCCCTGAAAAACCCCCTACAGTGGCCCGAAAACCAGACCGGAAGGACCCACAACGACAGAAATCACTTGGATTTTTCGAATCGGCCACCGATACTCTGACTACCGAGTCGTCTGAGCGTCTGTGGCAGAGAGACCTGGTCGCCAACCAGAACCCATAGCGATTTCCCTAAACCCAGAATTCTGGCTATCCAGAATTCCCGAACCAACGTCCTGACCCTCCGAGAGAACTCGCCGGGCTGGACCGTGGAGGCCTCATGGTCGTTTTTGCCCGTGATCGACGTTCATACCGCGGAATCTCCCTGTTCCTGGTCGCCCCCATCCTCACCGCGGCCCTGGGCCTTGCCCTGGTGGCAACCGGGACCGCGGCTTCCGCGGCAACCGCCTATCCCAACCCGCCCACCGGCCTCAACTACAAAGTCACCACCATCGCCGCGACCGTGGGTGTGCCCATCACTCCTGATACCGCCACCGTCACCGGCACCGTCACCACCTACGTCTCCACCACCACCCTCCCGGCCGGGCTGACCATCAACAAGAGCACCGGAGTCCTCAGCGGCACCCCCACCGCCGCGGCAGCGGCCAAGACCTATACCATCTACGCCGACAACCAGGCCGGTCATGCCAGCGCCACCCTCAGCATCTCCGTCAAGGCCGCCACGGCCTCGGTGCCGGCCCCCACCGGCCTAAGCTATGCCGCCCCCACCATCACCGCCACCGTGGGCCAGCCCATCGCCGCGGACACCGCCTCCTGCACCGGCACCGTCACCAGCTACAAGATCGCCCCGGCCCTGCCGGCCGGCCTGGCCCTGAGCCCGACCACCGGCGCCATCTCCGGAAGCCCCGCCGCGGCCTCGGCCTTGGCCACCTTCCTGGTC
>Ga0302320_10011025_pt1 | contig 19210 bp, 24 predicted proteins | sample Bog_T0_3_FD_202130 | JGI IMG/M metagenome (GOLD analysis project Ga0302320, IMG submission 202130) | Peat permafrost microbial communities from Stordalen Mire near Abisko, Sweden - Bog_T0_3 | ecosystem: Environmental > Terrestrial > Soil > Wetlands > Peat | place: Sweden: Abisko, Stordalen Mire... | reverse complement strand
CCGCTACCACCCCGCCAAGGACCTCGTGCTGTTCGAATGGCGCCCGACCGCGATGCCTGACCCCGCCACCCTGCGCTGCACCAGCACCTTCACGGCCGGCACCGCGACCCTGCCGGAGTTCGACCGCTTCGCCCTGTTCGACTGGCCCGACGCTATGACCCGCGTCGGCAAGAACATGGCCCGGGTCCTGGCATCCATCCGCAACGCCCCCGGTTGACCTACATCAATGCCGAACCCGCTGGCCGCCGCTACCCAATCATCGCACCAATCCGTCCACAGAAAGCCTTTAAGATGCAGTTCGTGCACCACATCATCGACGACCTGAACAGTCCGCCCGAAGCAGACGTCACCCCCATGGACGCCGCGATCGAGGAACTGCTCGGCGGCGAACGCGGCTCGCTCGCCGATCTCGCCGATCATTTCACCAAGGCAAAGCTCGGCCACATCATGGCCTCCTGGGGTGGCAAAGGCCCCTATCTGGCCGTCACCCCGCACGACCTGCGCCTGATCCTCGGCGAGGAACGCACCGGCGACCTCGCCACCCTGACCGGCCTGCCGTCAGAAGAATTTCTCGCTCGCCTGGCCCGCCGCTTGCCAAAGGAAGTGCATCGCCGCACCCCGAAGCACGAGACCTGACCAACACACCCCACGAACCATTCTGCTACCGTCATGGCCCGGCTTGTCCCGGCCAACTGTGCAGGCACGCTGCCGCGCCAAATGATCCCAACACCCCGGCTCAGTGCACCATGAACACCGGCACAGCGGCACCGGCCAGCACGTGCTCGGTCACACCGCCGAAAATCACTTCCCGCACGCGACTGTGACCGTAGCCGCCCATCACCAGCACATCCGCCTCGGCCGCCATCGCCGCGTCCAGCACGACCTCCGCACACGGCCGCGAGTCCTGCGTAAGCCGTTCGATGCTGGTATTGGGATTGTGCCACAGCAGCGCCGCACGCAGCCGCTTGCAGGATGGTTCCGCCGTCCCGCTGCCTTCCTCGACCGCGAGGATGATCACCTTCTTCGCCGCCGCCACCAATGGCTGCGCCGCGGCCACCGCCCGAGCCGCTTCGGGCTTGTTCTTCCAGGCAATGACGACGGTCCCGCTACGCTGCGCCGGAAGCACCGCCGGCACGATCAGCACCGGCCGCCCGGTATGCAACAGCGACACTTCCAGCACATCGAACGCCACCGTCTCACCCTCGCGCGGCCGTCCCGCCACGATCAGGTCGGCCACCCGCCCATGCTCTGCCAGATAGGTCGCCTCGTCGCCGGTCTCGACCACAAATTCGGCAGATGGCGACGGACCCGACACGGCCGAACCGACCGCCACCTTCTCCCGCTCGCAGAATTCCTGGAACGCAGTCTGCGCCGCCGTCTCCTTTCCGGCGATATCCGTCTCCAGAGACCGGATGATATCGTCGAGGCCCGCGCCGCCACCGCCCAGGTCCGATGCTGCCATCGCCGCCACGATCGTATCCACATTGGGCCGTGTGTGCAGGAACTTGATGTGCCCGCCATCGCGACGAGCCATCTCCAGCGCGGCGGCGAACACCGGCGCATCGGTCGGTGCACCGGTGGCAGGAATCAGGATGTATCGGAACATGGCTTTCTCCCAGCCGCGCTCAACCGTCGGTGGAACGCGCAAGACCGGCTCCAAGCACATACGCCGCCATGCCGGAATAATTCGATGTCAGGTTCTGACCAATTTCGGTGAGGTCGTCCAGCGTGTAGCTCAGCCGGTCCTCGTTGCGTCCGCCCAGTTCCTTCGCCCGCGCCGCCGGATCGCGCACCGGTTTGATCGCCGCCCGAGGCCCATGACTCAGCCAGACCGGCCAGATCGACCCCGGTGCTGTGGCCTCCGTCCACGCCGCATGCACGATGTCGTTACGCAGCGCCATGAACGACGACGGCACCTGCAAATACGCTCTGACCTGCTCGATCCGGTCCACCGGCACAGCATGTTGCCGCAGCAGCGCCAGCAGCGCATCCCGGCGCTCCGGAAACCGCAGACTGGCCGTCAGAACCCGGATCGATTCGGCGTCGGCGCCGCTGACCGCGGCCATCATCGCCTGCATCAGCACCTCATGCCGAGCGAAGGCCTGTACGATCCGGCCGAACTGCAACAGATGCCGATCGGTTACCTGCGGCGATCCCTGGTCACTCATGCCTCGAACCTCTCCCCTGAACGCAAGTCGCGAACCCTGTGCGCGGCAGCGCCAGCCGGGTCGTCACCGCGCATCGGCAAGAGACGCCGGTCCGCATCCTTCCTGTCGGCGCGTAGAATGGACTGCTGCACCGAACCGCCGACCGCCGCGCGAGACTCAGCCGAGGTCTGGCGGTGTCTCGGTCAGTTGCCGGATCGCCGCCAGGCGGCACGCGTTCAGCGCGGCGGACAATTCCACGTCCGATGCCAAATCCCCGCGCACGAACAGGTAGTCGGCGACATCGCGCAGCACGGCCTGGTCATGGTCCGGGCCGTTCCGGATCGCCAGCACCTGCCTGACCAACGCCTCGGCCGGCTCGTGGTTCAGCCGCAGCCGCTCCGCCGCCCAGCCGGCGAACAGCCGGTCGCCGCGCGCAATGGCAAGAAATCGGAACGCCTCGTCATGGGCGAACTTCGCCTCGAAGGCGAGTTCACGGTCACGAAATGTTGTCGGCATGGCTCCTCCCGTTCGCTTTTGCGTTGGGCCGATCCTCCGCCATCCGGTCCGCATCCGCCAGATCGGCCTGAGGGCCAGAGCGGACCTTTCGCTATTTTTTCCGACGCGCCCCGGTTGCCGGTGTCGTGGCCTTCGGCGGCGTCTTCGCTTCCGCGACCGGCCCCGCCTTCACGGCCGGTGCTGCCTTCGCGACCGGTGCTGGCTTCACCGCCGGCGCTGGCTTCGCGTCCCGCTTGGCCTTGGCTGGTGGCACCTCGACTGCTTCGATCCCGCCCGTTCCGGCCGGAGCAGCCCCAGCCGAAACCGTCCCGGTGACCGCAACCTCGCCCGAACGGGCGGCCACGCAAGCAATGATCTCCTGCTCCGCCTGATACCAGTGCAGCAGGTCGCACCCGCGCGGTCGCCCCTGGTTTTCCCACAACTCATAAGCACGCACCGCGATCAGGTCGCGGAGCGCATCATCGTGTGCCGGTTTGGCGCTGATGTCCATGTCCATGTCCTCCTCGGCGGCCAGCACGTCCCGCAGCATGAGGCCCGCCTTGTCATGCCGTCGGTTCGCCGGCAACAGCCGTTACGCGCCGGGCGCAATCAGCCAGGAGACGCCGCCGCGCGACCGATCTCCCTGCCGGGCTGCATTGTTCCACCGCTCCGCCTCAGATTCGCATTGATCCGGATCAATGCATGCCGCCGCGCAGCCATGTTCTGAGGCACCGTCCGGTGCGCCGCACCAGTAAGGAGCCAGGGATGCCGTTCGCGCCAGACCTTGCCCACCCGCCGCGCACCTTGACTGCCTGCATCTTCGATGTGGACGGCGTGCTGCTGGCCTCCCCGCACGAGCAGGCCTGGCGCGAGGCCCTGAGCGGCATTGCCGATCCGGCGCGCTTCACCACCGAATTTTACCAGGCCAACGTCGCTGGCAAACCGCGCGAGGACGGTGCGCGTGCCGCCTTGCAGGCCCTGGGCGTGGCCGACCCGGACCGTCTCGTTGCCGCCTATGCCGCCCGCAAACAGCAGCGGCTGGAAGCGATCATCGCTGCCGGCGCCGTTGCCGCCTACCCGGATGCGCTGCGCTTCGTCCAGGCGCTGGCCGCGCGGCACTGGGCACTGGCCGTCGCCTCCTCCTCGAAGAACGCCACCGGCATGATGCGATCGATCCGCCTCGCCGACGGTTCGGCCCTGCTCGATGCCTTCGCCGCCAATGTCTGCGGCCGCGATCTGCCGCACGGCAAGCCAGCCCCCGACATCTTCCTGCTCGCCGCGGCCGAACTGCACATCCCGCCCGCCCGATGCCTGGTGGTCGAGGACGCGCCCGCCGGCATCCAGGCCGCCCGCGCCGGCGGTATGGCCGGGCTCGGTGTTGCCCGCTATCACGACGCGTCGCTGCTGCGTGCCGCCGGTGCCGGCCAGGTGGTCGCGACGCTCGATGACGTCAACGTCGATGCCCTGACCGAAGCGTGTCCCGCATGAATACCCCGGAGCTTGACCCCACCGACGACCCCGGCTGGGTGCTGGAGGCTGAGGCCGGCACTGCGATCGGCTCACGCTTCGCCATCAGCAACGGCTGCCTCGGCGTGCGTGCCACCGACCCCGCCTGCACCTATGTCGCCGGCCTCTTCGACACGCCCGAAACCGAAAACGCCGTCCCCGGACTGGTGCCCGCCCCGGACTGGTTGCACCTTCCCATTACGCTGTCCGGCGAACCGCTCCTCCCCGGCGGCCGCGCGTCGCTCGACATGCGGCGCGGCCTGCTGATCCGCCAGTCGCGCCACACCACCGCATCCGGCGTCACCGTCCGGCTTCGCACCCTGACCCTGGTTTCGCTCGCCGATCGCGCCATCGGCCTGCAGCTGATCGACATCGAAATCGAACAGGGCACCGCCGACCTCACGCTGCAAGCCGCGCTCAGCGCAACCAGCCCGAACCTGGTCGGCGAACACACCGCATCCGATCTCGGCCTCTGGCGCACCGCACACTCTGCCAAGCGCCTCGCCGTGGCCACCGCCACCGCCGTTCAACTCGACGGCCAGGATCGCCCGCAAGACCCGGCGGCTCCCGTCTGGCACATCCACGCCGTCCCCGGCCAGATCGTCACCATCCAGCGCATCGCCGCCATCGTCCATGACGATACCGATCCCGCCCCCGCCGCCCGCCGGCATCGCGACCAGGCCAAGGACCTCGGCTGGCGCGACATCCTCGCCGCCCATGAAGCCGCCTGGGCCACACGCTGGCAGGCCAGCGACATTACCATCGACGGCGACCCAGATGCCCAGCGCGCCCTGCGCTTCGCGCTCTATCACCTCAACAGCGCCGCCGACCCAGCCAACGACCGCGTCTCGATCGGCGCCCGCGCCCTCACCGGCGACGACTACCGCGGCCACGTCTTCTGGGACACCGAGATATTCCTGCTGCCGTTCTACAGCCTCACCTGGCCCGACGCCGCCCGGGCGATGCTGATGTACCGGTTCCATACGCTGGACGGCGCGCGCGACAAGGCCCAGGCGATGGGTTGGCGCGGCGCCCTGTATGCCTGGGAATCCACCGATACCGGCGAAGAAACGACCCCGGATCAGGTGTTCACCCCGGATCATCGCCTCGTCGACGTCCTGTCCGGCAAGCAGGAGCAGCATATCAGCGCCGACGTCGCCTACGCCGTCTGGCAATACTGGCGCGCCACCGCCGACGAAGCCTTCCTGCGCGACGCCGGCGCCGAAATCATCCTGGAAACCGCCCGCTTCTGGGCCAGCCGAGCGCAGCCAGGACCGGATGGTCTGCATCACATCACCGGCGTGATCGGACCGGACGAGTATCACGAAACGATCGACGACAACGCCTATACCAACGTCATGGCGCGTTGGAACATCCGCCGCGGTCTCGACGTCGCCGCCATGCTGCGCAGCCGCTGGCCCGCCTGCTGGACCCGCCTGTCCACCCAGCTTCACCTCGACGAAGCCGAACTCGGACAGTGGCTCGCCGTCGCCGACACCATGGCGACCGGCTTCGATCCCGCTACCGGCCTGTTCGAGCAGTTCGCCGGCTATTTCGCGCTTGAAGACATCGACCTCTCCGCCTACCCCAGCCGTACCGTCCCCATGGACCTCCTGCTCGGGCGCGGCCGCATCCAGAGATCCCAAATAGGCAAGCAGGCCGATATCGTCGCCCTGCTGGCGCTGCTGCCCGAAGCCTTCCCGCCCGGCGCCGATAGCGCCAATTTCGGCTATTACGAGCCCCGCTGCAGCCAGGGCAGTTCGCTCAGCCCGGCGATGCACGGGCTGGTCGCCGCCCGCCTCGGCGATCCCGAAAAAGCCTTGCGCTACTTCCACCAGGCCGGCTTCATCGACCTCGGCGAAACCCCGCCCGCGCACGACGGCGGCGTTCACATCGCCGCACTCGGCGGCATCTGGATGCTGGTCGCTTTCGGCTTCGCCGGCCTGTCCCTGCGCGACGACGGCCTCGCGATCGACCCGCATCTCCCCGCCACCTGGGGCAGCCTTAGCCTCACCGTTCGCTGGCGTCGCCGTCGTCTCCGGATCACCATCGACCATCAGCAGATCGAAGCCATCCTGCAGGCCGGTGACCCGATGACGCTGTTCGTCCGTGGCGAGCGGCACGACCTGCTGCCCGGCCACAAGCCGCTGCGCATCGCAATCCCGGAGTCGACGTGACGTCGCGCCCCGCGTTACAGCGTGATGAAGCCCCCATCGCGGCATAGCCGCGAAATCGAACTGAAGCTGGCGGTGCCCCCGACGCAACCCCGGATCTCATCGAGGCCATTCGCACCCGCCTGACCGGCCCTCACCGCCTGGTAACCACCTATTTCGACACAACGGACCAGGCGCTGGCCCGCCGGCATCACCCTGCCGGTTCGCCGCAGCGGCCGCACGCCGCGAACCTGCCATCAGCACCGCGAGCATTGCGATATCCTCGCCCGGCACCCGCGCCGTAATCCGGCGTCCCGTGCGGGGAAATCGACCGGGTCGACGGGGCGGTCCTTGACCCCGCCGGTCCCGATAATGATCGGAATACGATCCGCTTCGGCCGTTACCGAACCGCCGCCCTCAACCGCGCCGCGTCCAGGTCCGGCACGTTGCTCGACGAGGCCGCCAGCATCGGCGATTTCGTCACCTGCAGCGCCGCTGCCGCCGCTTCGTTCTCGTTGATCTTGCTCAGCACCGCCTGCTTCGCCCGGTCGAAGTATTCGCGGTTCGTCGCCACGAACTCCCGCGACTTCCGCAAACCCGCCAGATAGCCGTTGATCTCCGGCACCACGTAGCGCGCGACCATGTCCCAACTGCGCATCGTGTTCTCCGGATTGGCCCAGTCGTGCACGAACCCGACGACCGTCCCGAACCCGCCGCTGATCGCCAGGACCTCCTTGATCCGCTGGATCAGATCGTCCGGCGTGCCGATCGTCGCCACCGCCCCGGCGGAATACGCCGTCTTGTCCACCGCCTCATCCGGGGTCTTGAACGGCCGCGCTCCCGGCCGCTGCAACGTCGCGGTGATGTATTCGTTGTGATGCCGCAGCAGCCCGTCGCGCGCCTCTTCACGTGCCTTTTCGCGGGTTTCGGCGATATGCCAGCTCAGCAGCACCCGCCAGTTCTTGCGGTCCACCACCTGACCGTGCTTGGCCGCCGCCGCCTCGGCAAACCCCCACTGCGTTGGCAGCGCATTCAGCCCTTCCTCCGACAGCGAGCCGATCGAAATAATCCCGATCCCATGTTTGCCCGCAAGCGTCATGCCCGACGGGCTGATCTGCGAGGCCACCGCGAACGGCATCTCCTCCTGCAGCGGCAGCAGTTGCAGGGCGGCGTCGTTCAGCGTGAACCAGTCGCTTTTCGCAGTGATCCGCTCGCCCTTGAACAGCCGCCTTATGATCCCGATCGCCTCGTCCTGCCGGTCGCGCAGCAGCATCGGATCGACCCCCAGCGTATGCGCATCCGAAGCCAGCGCGCCCGGCCCCGACCCGAAGATCACCCGCCCGCCGGTCATGTAGTCGAGCTGCACCATGCGCTGCGCCACGTTGAACGGATGATGGTAGGGCAGGGACACCACGCCGGTCGCCAGCTTGATCCGCTTGGTCCGCTCCCCCGCCGCCGCCAGGAACATTTCCGGGGAGGCTATCATCTCCCAGCCGCTGGAGTGGTGCTCGCCGCACCAGAACTCTTCGTAGCCAAGCGCGTCGAGATGCTCGACCAGCGCGATGTCGCGCCGGAACTGCAACATCGGATGCTCGCCGATCGGGTGGTGAGGCGCCAGAAACGCGCCGAAATTCAACCGTGCCATGGAAAATCTCCGCAAGAGTCAGGTTTGATACCGGACGGTAGGCGCCGCCGCGCCCCGAGGCAAATTTCGGGGCCGCGGGGCTGGCCTGCATCCCGGCTGGCTCGGATACAGGAGAATGAGACAACAGATGGCGACATGGGAAGAATTTGCGTCGGGCTCGAGCCTGACCGGGTATGTGGGGGCAGGGATTGTCGTTCTGGCGTATTTCCTGAACCAGAACGGCGCGCTCAAATCAACGGACTGGCGATTTCCGGCGCTGAACTTGTGCGGTTCGGTCCTGGTGCTGGTTTCGTTGCTGTACCACCTCAATCCGCCGTCGGTGGTGATCGAGCTGTTCTGGTGCTCGATCAGTCTTTACGGGATCAGGAAGAATCTGCGCGCGGCGGGGCGCGCGAGGATGTAAATCGGTTCCGCCCGCCTCACCCTACCCCACGCTCATACCACCCCCGAGACCGCCGCACGATCGACACCACCGACAGCATCACCGGCACCTCCACCAGCACCCCCACCACCGTCGCCAGCGCCGCGCCGGACTGAAACCCGAACAGCGCGATCGCCGTCGCCACCGCGAGTTCGAAGAAATTGCTCGCCCCGATCAGCGCCGAGGGCCCTGCCACGCACCACGACTCCCCCAGCCGGCGGTTGACCCAGTATGCGAGGCCTGCGTTGAAATAGACCTGGATCACGATCGGCACCGCCAGCAGCAGGATCACCAGCGGCTGGGCCAGAATCTGCTCCCCCTGCAGCCCGAACAGCAGCACCAGAGTCAGCAGCAGGGCCCCCAGCGACAACGGCCCCAGCCGGCGCAACACACCCGCCAGCGCCTCCGCTCCGCCGCGCCGCAGCAGCGACCAGCGCCACAACTGCGCCACGATCACCGGCACCACGATGTACAGCACCACCGACAGCACCAGCGTGTCCCACGGCACGACGATCGACGACAGCCCCAGCAGCAGCGCCACCAGCGGCGCGTATGCCACCACCATGATCGTGTCGTTCAGCGCCACCTGAGACAGCGTGAAATGCGGCTCCCCCTCCACCAGGTTCGACCATACGAACACCATCGCCGTGCACGGCGCCGCCGCCAGCAGGATCAGGCCGGCGATATACGAGTCGATCTGCGCCACCGGAAGCATCCCGCGGAACAGATGCCCGATGAACAGCCACCCAAGCAGCGCCATCGAGAACGGTTTGACCAGCCAGTTCACCCCGACCGTCGTCGCGATTCCGCGCCAGTGGTCCTTCACCTCACCCAGCGCCGCCAGGTCGATCTTCAGCAGCATCGGCACGATCATCAGCCAGACCAGCACGGCGACCGGCAGATTGACCTGCGCCACCGTCGCCGCACCCAGCGCATGAAACACGCCCGGCACCAACTGCCCAAGCGCAATCCCGGCTACGATGCACAGCGCCACCCACAGCGTCAGAAACCGCTCGAACACCCCCATCGAACCCGGCGTCACCGCCGCAGTGACAGCAGTGCCGCTCATGTCGCCGTCCGCACGAGGCGGCGTCCGTCCGCGTCCACCACCGCATCACCGTCCTCCTTCGAGAACGCTCCGCGCTGCGGGTGCGGCAGGATATCCAGCACCGTCTCGGACGGGCGGCACAGCCTGACACCGGCCGGGGTGACGACGATCGGACGATTGATCAGGATCGGATGCGCCAGCATCGCGTCGATCAACTGTTCATCCGTCAGGGCCGGGTCATCCAGCTTCAGCGAGTCATACGGCGTGTCCTTCCGCCGCAGCAAAGCCCGCACGGAAATCCCCATCCGGCCGATCAGGCTGACCAACTCCGCTTTTGCCGGCGGTGTCTCCAGATATTCGACGATCTGCGGCTCCACGCCGCTGTTAAGGATCAGACCGAGCACGTTGCGCGACGTGCCGCAGGCCGGATTGTGGTAGATCGTGACGCTCATCGCTGGTCCCCCCGCGTCACCCGCAGCACCCCGGCGCACAACACGCTGCCGCACCCGGCTTCACCGCCCGCACGAACGCGCTCATGAACTTGCCATCCACCTCCGCCGCCAGCGCATCGACATCGAGTCCTTTGTCCGCCAGGAACGCCCGAGCGTCCTCCACCTTGTAGATACGCGTCGGCTCGATCCCGATCGCCTCGAACCCGGCCGCCGCGAGCCGCGCGCGATAGTCGCTTTCCTCCAGCGCCCCGGCGATGCAGCCAACCCACAGCAGCATGTGCTGGCGCATCTGCTCCGGAACCGCACCGCGCACCACCACGTCCGACACCGCAAACCGCCCGCCCGGCTTCAGTACCCGGAACGCCTCGCGCAACACGCGGTCCTTATCCGCCGACAGATTGATCACGCAGTTCGAAATGATCACATCCACGGAGGCATCCGGCAGCGGGATCGCCTCGATCTCGCCCTTCAGGAATTCGACGTTCTCCGCCCCGGCCACGCGCTGGTTCTCCCGCGCCAAAGCCAGCATCTCGTCGGTCATGTCCAGCCCGTACGCCTTGCCGGTTGGCCCGACCCGCCGCGCCGACAGCAGCACATCGATCCCGCCGCCTGATCCCAGATCCAGCACCGTCTCGCCCGCTTTCAACTCTGCCAGAGCGGTCGGATTGCCGCAGCCCAGCGACGCCAGCACCGCCGCCTCCGGCACCGCCCCGGTCTCCGCCACGCCATACAGGTCGGAAGTAATCGGGCTCGCCCCTGCGAGATCCGACCCCGCACCGCAGCACCCGCTGCCGCCCTGGCCGACCCGCAGCGCCGCAAGCGCATACCGGTCGCGCACGATGTCCCTGATGCTCGTTTCGCTCATCCCACGCTCCTGACACCCAGATTTTCGCAACACGCCGACGCATCGCCCTGGCAGCAATTCTCCGTCAGGTACGCCAGCAAATCGGCCATCGCGCCATACGCCGCGACATAGATCAGCGACCGCCCTTCACGGCGGAACGACACCAGCCCGGCATGGCGCAACTGGTTCAAGTGAAACGACAGCGTCGCCGATGCCAGGCCCAGCCGCTCGCCGATCTGACCCGCCGGCATCCCCGCCATCCCGGCCTGCACCAGCAGCCGGAACACATCCAGCCGCGTCTCCTGCGCCAGCGCCCCCAGCGCGGCGATCGCATCCGATTTCTCCATATCTCCATCCTAATGGAAATCTCGAACCTGTCAACCGCCGCCCCGGCATCAGTTGCCATCACCCACCCGATCCCCTACCCAAGCGCCAACCCCCGAACCACACCCAAGCATGAACGATATCTGGCGATACCTGATCCAAGACCGCGCCGACGTCACCCTCTCGGTCGGCCTCGTCCTGGCCGTCGCGGTCACCCTCCACATCCTGCTCACCAAGCGCGAGGTCGCCTCCGCCGTCGGCTGGATTGGCCTGGTCTGGTTCGCTCCCGTCCTCGGCGCCATCACCTACGCCATGTTCGGCGTCAACCGCGTCCGCCGCCGCGCCCGCCGGCTCCGCCCGCAGGACCTCAACACCGAGACCCCGCCACCCTGGCCGTCCCCCAACGGCGAGGACGACCTCGAGCCCCTCGAACACGGCGTCGCCCGCATCACCGGCCGCAAACTGGCCGCCGGAACCACGGTCAAAATCTTCCAGAACGGCGACCAGGCCTACCCGCCGATGCTCGACGCCATCGCCGTGGCGAAGACCAGCGTCGGCCTGTCGTCCTACATCTTCCAGAACGACCGCTGGGGCGGCCGCTTCATCGAGGCGCTGATCCAGGCGCACCGGCGCGGCGTCGCCGTCCGCGTCCTGATCGACGGCATTGGCGGCGGCTGGCTCACCTCATCGACATACCATCGTCTGCGCCGAGCGGGGGTGCCGGCCGACAGATTCATGCACTCGCTGCTGCCCTGGCGCATGCCCTTCGTCAACCTGCGCAACCACAAGAAAATCCTGCTGATCGACGGCAGCGTCGGTTTCACCGGCGGCATGAACATCGCCGACGACAACGTCATGGCCACCCACCCGAAAACGCCCGTCCAGGACCTGCATTTCCGCATCGACGGCCCGGTCGTTGCCCAACTTGCCGAGGCCTTCGCCGATGACTGGGGGTTCGTCACCAACGAAGACCTTGAAGGCGACGCCTGGGCGCCAGAAATCGCCCCGCGCCCCGGCCCGAACGCCCGTGTCATCGACTCCGGCCCGGACGAGGACCTGGAAAAGGTCGAATTCGCCGTCCTCCAGGCGGTCAGTTGCGCGCGCAGCGGCATCGACGTCATGACGCCCTATTTCCTGCCGGATGAGCGCCTGATCACCGCCCTGGCGCTGGCCGCGATGCGCGGCGTCGCCGTCAACATCGTCGTGCCGCAGAAAAGCAATCACGCGCTGGTGGACTGGGCCACCCGCCCGAACATCATCCCGCTGCTGCCCGCCGGCGTCCGCATCTGGCGAAGTCCGGCCCCGTTCCATCACTCCAAGATGATGGTGGTCGACGGCGAGTGGTGCCTGATCGGCAGCACCAACTGGGACATCCGCTCGTTCCGGCTGAATTTCGAGCTGTGCATGGAGGTTTACGACCCCGGCCTCGCCGCCTCGCTGCTGGCGCTGATGCGGCAATTCCACACCGCGGAACTGACGCAGGCCGAACTCGACGCCCGCCCACTCACCAGCCGCATCCGCGATTCGGCGGCCCGCCTGATGCTGCCCTATCTCTGATGGCAAAACCGTTACAATTTGCCGCACGCAACAAGGTGACTGCCATGCAGACATTTTGATTGCCTCCAACCGCCGCGATGCCCCATGTACCTATTGCAATGGCAAAACTCATAAGCTGGAACCTGCTCCGCCTGACCGGGGCCTCCCTTGACGATGTTGTCCGCCTGATCCGGCGGGAGGATCCCGATCTATTGCTGATGCAGGAGGCGACGCAGGAGATGGACGCCCTGACCGATCGCGTCGGCGGCCAGTATCAGCGCAACCTGCTCCCCGGCCGCATTCACGGCCTCGCCGTCTGGAGTCCGGTGCCGCTGCACACCTGGCCCATTGTGCTGCCGCTACAATCGGGCGCCATGTTCAACCGCATCTGCCAGATTGTGGATCTCGGTGCGATCACCATCGCCAACGTCCACCTTTCGCACGGCCAAATCCTCAACCGCCGCCAGTTGCGCCGCATCGCCAAGGTGCTGCCCTACCGAGCCGCCGTCCTCGGCGACTACAATCTGATCGGCCCCGCCTTGCTGCCCGGTTTCCACGATGTTGGCCCGCGCGAATTTACCCATGTCGCCGGCGACGTCGTCCCCCTGCGCATCGACCGCTGCCTCGTCCGCGGCGTCACCTGTCTCGGCGCTCGGGCTCTGCTGCGGGAGGCCTCCGACCACCGCCCCATCGTCGTCAACCTGAACGTCGTCGCCCACGCCCAACCCGCCCCCCTCCTGGGCAAAGTCGCCTAAACACACCGTTCGTGGCCTGACCGGCCGCACGAAGCCATCCCGTCAATCATCCAAGCCCAGCGAACACGCTGCATGCAGTACCAGGTGACCGGCTCTGTCATGCAAACCGTCGCGGTGGACCTGATGCCGGGCGAAACCGTCTTCAGCCAGACCAACTGCATGTGCTGGATGAATGACGCCATCGAAATGAACACCCACACCGGCGGCGGCTTCTTCGCCGGCCTGACCCGCAGCTTCGGCGGCGGCAGCTTCTTCATAACCGATTTCACCGCAAATGGCCCCGGCCACGTCGCCTTCGCGCCCCGTTTCCCTGGCACCATCATGCCGGTCGCCCTCGCCCCCGGTCAGTCGCTGATCTGCCGTAAGGAAACCTTCCTGGTCGCGGAAAAATCCGTCACCCTCGAAATCGCCTGGCAGAAACGCCTCGGCGCCGGCTTCTTCGGCGGGGAGGGCTTCATTCTGCAAAAAGTCACCGGCCCCGGCACTGTCTTCCTCGACCTCTCCGGCGAAGTGGTGGAACGTGACCTCGCCCCAGGCGAGCGTCTTCTGGTCCACGCCGGCCATGTCGGCGTCATGGAGACCTCCATCCAGTTCGACATCCAGATGGTCCGCGGCTTCCGCAATATCCTGTTCGGCGGTGAGGGCCTGTTCCTCGCGACCTTGACCGGTCCCGGCCACATCGCGCTGCAGAGCATGCCGATCATGAACCTCGCCGAGGAGATCGGCCGCTACCTGCCAGGCCGCAGCGAGACCGCCTCCAGCGGCGCCAAGATCGCCGCATCCGCCGTCGTCGGCGGCATCCTCGGCAGCCTGTTCGGCGGTTCCGACAACAGCAACAACACCTGACCGCGGCTTAAACCCCGCGCCAGCGCCTTTCGGCCGCCGAACGGAACGGATCGACGCCGGCATACAGCCGCTGATCCTGCGCGATCCACCCCCGCGCTGCCGCTTCGGTGGGAAACCCGACCGCGGTCTGCGGCAACGACCCGACCCGGATAATTTCGACGGCAAAGCTGCCGTCTTCGCGCGGAACGACCTGATAGGAGGTGTCTGGCATGACTCAGTCTGTCACGTCGGCGGCATCCATGCACGACGCGTCTGAACGCCCAGTCACGAATCCTCCCGATCCGGCCTCGGCGCCGCTGCCTCGGCGACGGTCGATGCCGCCCGCCGGACGCTGATATCCTTCAGAATATGCACCTCGCCGGCAGTGGTGGACAGCTTCACATTGCCGCCCTCATTGTAGATCGCCACCACATGCTGGCGCTGCACCACCAAGAGACCGCCGCCTGCGGTCTCGAACGTGACCCAGCTCACCGCGCGCCGCGGGAAATCATCAGCTTGATATAATCCGCGCGGCTGGTCCCGTCATACGACATGCCGAACGGTTTCTTCTCGCTCGTCACCGGCTTTGCCTCCGCCACAACCGGCTTGGCCCGCTTCATCCTGGCCGTCGTCGGCGGCACGATCGCGCGCGCCACCGCGACACTCAGTTCCGTGGCGTCACGCGACGAACCTTCAGACCGGCCTTCGCGCCACGACGCCACGTCCTTGCGCAACTGATCCTTCATCGCATCCGCTGCGACATCCGTGTTTGCAGATTCGTCCTCGGACGGCGTGCTCATGCAGATTTTCCTTTTGCAAAATAATCGCGCCTTTCCCCGCATCATCGACACACAGTCCGGGGACACTCAGCCAGTCAGATCGGAGCCAGGTCCGGCGACACCGCGATGGCCCACAGCAACCGAATTCCGACGCCGCCACGCGAATCGTTTATTTATCTGCACATGATCGCGCTAAATTGCAAGCTGGACGCGGGCAGATCAGCCTTGCTCAACGCATCCATGCCCAGAGAGCGCTGCCCCCTGGCGGCGGCGCGCATAAACCTGTAGGAATCGTCGCGCACAAATGGCGACGACAAGCCAGCAGGATTGGCCCGCTCACGCCTCTTCGAACGCGGCAGGCAAACGTCCCGCCTTGAATATGATTTTCGGTTCGTCGTCGTAATCGCCCAGATCCGCATCGCCCGACGTCGAGAACGCCACAACCCCGGCGCGATTCGGCGCCAGATCTTCGGCACGCTTGCGCGCCAGTTCCAAAGTGCGGCAGCGAACCGGCGCATCGGCGGTCAACCGAGTGCCTTTGCCGGCCGAAAATGCCTGCACCAGATAAACAGTCTCACGTGCCATGGGAGAATTGTTCCTAAACCGAAATGCCTCACCGAGTCCTTGGATAATACCAGACCACGCCCACCTAATCCAAATTGGAAACAGAGAAACCACATGCAAATCCGAGTCGGCTATGAAATCGTCTACGACTGTGTGCAACCGACGCCGATGGTGCTCATGCTGCACGTGCATCATTCCCGCGTCGCCGATCTCGTCGTGCCCGACCTGCTGACCACGGAGCCGTCCTTGCCGGTGCGCGCCTACCACGATTCGTTCGGCAACTGGTGCAGCCGCATCGTCGCCCCGGCCGGGCGCACCCGCATCGCCAGCACCGCCGTGGTCAACGACGCCGGACTGCCCGATCCGTTCCTGCCGGATGCGCAACAGCACGCCGTCCAGGACCTGCCGGATGACGCCCTGGTTTATCTGCTGGGCAGCCGCTACTGCGAAACCGACCGCCTGTCCGAAACCGCCTGGGCGCTGTTCGGCCATGGCCCAACCGGCTGGGGACGCGTCCAGGCTATTTGCGATTTCGTTCACAATCACATCACCTTCGACTATATGGCCGCCCGCTCGACCAAAACGGCGTGGGAGGTATTCAACGAAAAGCGTGGCGTCTGCCGCGACTTCGCCCATCTCGGCGTCGCACTGTGCCGGGCCATGAACATCCCGGCCCGCTACTGCACCGGATACCTCAGCGATATCGGCGTCCCGCCGCCGCACTCGCCGATGGATTTCGCCGGCTGGTTCGAGGCGTATCTCGGCGGCGCCTGGCACACCTTCGATCCGCGCAACAACAAACGCCTGTTCGGCCGCATCCTGATCGCCCGCGGCCGCGACGCGGTCGATGTGCCGATCAGCAATACGTTCGGACCAAACACCCTGGTCAGCTTCAAGGTCTGGACCGACGAGGAGGTCGCAGCCAAAGCCTCGACGGGCTAACGGGCCGGGGCCCCGCCAGGCCTTACCCGATCCCAGGCCTTACCCCATCATCGGGCCGCCACGTCGCGTCCCGTCGGCGGCGTGCCCAGCCTTAGTCCCGTTCGGCCGGTTGCGCCCAGACCGACCGAGCGGCGCGCAACGCGGCTTCCGCACGTAGCCGGTTCGGGCAGGTTTCGTAGATGTTGTCTCGGCAATCGAGCGTTCCGCAGTCCAGGCACGCCGACAGCGCGTCGGGCACTTCGTCAACGATATGCTTCCTCACGAACGCATAAATTGTGTCGAGCATGTCTCGTCCCCCATGCGCCATTCTTGGAGCGGCTTTGCCAATTCGGACTTGACATCGGTCAACCATGGGCTCGGCAGCATCAGCGCCGTCCGGATCGTCGGCGCGCCCTACTGCCGCAGCGCGAAGATCCGGCTCTCCGCCTCTTCCCGCGTCATGTGCAGCGCCTGCTCCGCGATGTCGCGCGAGAACCCCGCCCGGGCGAGCAAGCCAAGCTCCTTCTTCCGCACCGCCGCGTCGGCCGCCTCGGCTGACCGGTACGCGCCGATCCGCCGCTTGCGCACCAGCACCAGCGCCGCCGCCAGTTCCGTATCCGCATCGCTGACCGTCGCCGCCCGAGCCACATCCGGCGCCACGCCCTTGGCGATCAATCTGGCCTGCACCGCACGCGTGGACTGGCCGCCGCGCACCAGGCTTTTGGCGCGGGTCTCGGCGAACGCCGCGTCACTGACCGCGCCCGCGTCTACCAGCCGTCCGATCACGCCCTCGATCGCGTCCCGCGCCGTAGCGACCGCCCCGGCCGCCGCCTCCGCATCCGGCTGTGTCCTGGCCCACCGCTCCACCTGCCGCGTCAGCACCCGGCGCAACCCGGCCTCGGTCGCCGCATACCGCGCCAGGTAGCTCAGCGCGGCCTGGTAAAGACCTTCGGCATCGGGGAAAGCATCAGCGGTTTGGCTCGACATTCCGTAACGATGCCCACCCCCGCGTGCGATGCAAGATGTTTCCGCCCCCCGGCCCGTGCACCCCGCAACGCCGCCCTGCAACCGCTCGCGAAACCCTTGTTTGACAGGGCCTCTACCATCGCCAATGATCCTGCCATCTCGCGGACCTGCCCCGAAAGGGTCGCGGGCGGGTGATCCGTTGGAGAAACCGAAAACAAGGGTTGAACCCCGATGATATCCGCGCTGCTGCCGAACTACGCACGTGCCGACCTGGCTTTCGAGCACGGCGAGGGCGCTTGGCTGTGGACGACGGACGGGCGACGATTTCTCGATTTCGGCTCCGGCATCGCCACCGCCAGCCTCGGCCACGCCCATCCGCACCTTGTGAAGGCGATCGCCGAACAGGCCGCCAAGGTGATGCACACTTCCAACCTCTACCGCATCCCGCAGGCGGAAAAACTTGCCCAACGCCTCGTGGACGCCACCTTCGCCGACAGCGTCTTCTTCTGCAATTCGGGCGCCGAAGCGAACGAGGGCATGATCAAGATGATGCGCCGCGCCATGTACGACGCCGGCAAGCCGGAACGCGTCCGCATCATCTGCTTCGACGGCGCCTTCCACGGCCGCACCCTCGCCACCCTCGCCGCCACCGGCAACGCCCACTACCTCGAAGGCTTCGGCCCCGAGGTGGAAGGCTTCGATCACGTCCCGTTCAACAACATGAACGCGGTGCGCGACGCCATCCGTCCCACCACCTGCGGCATCATCGTCGAACCGATCCAGGGCGAGGGCGGCGTGCGCCCCGCCGACATGCAGTTCCTGCGCGACCTGCGCGCCGTCTGCGACGAATACGGCATCATCTTCGGCATGGACGAAGTGCAGTCCGGCATGGGTCGATCGGGCAAATTGTTCGCGCATGAATGGGCCGGCATCGCCCCCGACGTTATGTCCTCCGCCAAAGGCATCGGCGGCGGCTTCCCGTTAGGTGCCGTGCTCGCGCGCGAGCAATTCGCCAAAGCCCTGAAGCCCGGCACCCACGGCACCACCTACGGCGGTAATCCGCTCGCCTGTGCTGCCGGCAACGCCGTGCTGGACGTGATGCTTGCCCCGGGCTTCCTCGAAGACGTCGAACGCAAGGGCCGCAAACTGCGCGGCGAACTCGACAAGATTGCCCGCGATTTTCCGACGTTGTTTGTCGACGCCCGCGGCCTCGGCCTTCTGCTCGGACTGAAATGCGCCATCCCGGTCGCTCAGGTTCAGGCTGCCTGCGTCGCCGAGGGCCTGATGGCGATCACCGCCGGCGACAACGTCCTGCGCCTCGCCCCGCCTTTGGTCGTCACCGACAGCGACATCGACCAGGGTGTGGCTATGCTGCGCGCCGCCGCGACGAAGGTGGCAGCCACCGTTGACAAGGCCGCGGCCCAGTGAGCGCCACGGCCCGTCGGACATCCGACGTGACCGGCCAGTCGTCCGAACAGGCGGCCGGCCCACGCCATTTCCTCGATCTGCGCGACTTCGACACCGCGACGCTGCGCCAGATGCTGGATGTTGCGTCTGGGTTCAAACGGGCAGGGGGCGTGTCATCACGCCCCCTCGCCGGCAAAACCCTGGCACTGATCTTCGAAAAACCCTCCACCCGCACCCGCGTCTCGTTCGAGGTCGGCATGCGCCAGCTCGGTGGCGACGTCGTCGTGCTGACCGGCAAGGAGACGCAGCTTGGCCGCGGCGAGACCATCGCCGACACCGCCCGTGTGCTGTCGCGCTATGTCGACGCCATCATGCTGCGCACCGACAACGCGGCGAAACTGCACGAGATGGCCGAATACGCC
>Ga0302320_10011024_pt1 | contig 19212 bp, 18 predicted proteins | sample Bog_T0_3_FD_202130 | JGI IMG/M metagenome (GOLD analysis project Ga0302320, IMG submission 202130) | Peat permafrost microbial communities from Stordalen Mire near Abisko, Sweden - Bog_T0_3 | ecosystem: Environmental > Terrestrial > Soil > Wetlands > Peat | place: Sweden: Abisko, Stordalen Mire... | reverse complement strand
CGGCATCGCCGGAACCAGCATGGGCGGACTGGTGGGCGGTTTCTATGCCAGCGGCATGTCGGCGCAAGAACTCGACGATTTCGTTCATACCATTGACTGGAAGAAGACGCTTAACGACGAGCCCCCTTACCGCGACCTCGCATTCCGGCGTAAGGAAGATAAACGTGCGTATCCCGCTGATCTCGAATTCGGACTCAAGAATGGTATTACGCTGCCCAGTGGTTTCAACTCGGGCCAGCAAGTGGGACTCATTCTCGATCGCATCTCGGCTCCTTACTTCGATCTCACTTCGTTTGATCAACTGCCCACCCCGTTTCGCTGCGTTGCCTCTGACCTGACCACCGGACGCCAGAAAGTGTTTGACCGTGGTTCGCTGGCGGAAGCGTTGCGCGCCACCATGTCGCTGCCGGCAATCTTTCGTCCAGTCCGCGATAAAGATCAGATCTATGTAGACGGCGGTCTGCTCGACAATCTCCCGGTTGACGTCTCGCGCAACATGGGCGATGACATCGTGATCGCGGTCGAGTTGCGCGGCGATCCCGTCGATCCCAAATCTGTTGTTTCCGCTCTCGATGTGTTGCAGCATTCCGTCAGCGTCATCATTTCCTCGAACGAACTCGAAAGCATGCGCGATGCCGACATTCTGATCTCGGTGAACACCGGCAAGATCGCCACCCTGGATTTCGGTGCGGAAGACAGGCTGATCGACCTGGGTTATCAGGCGGCGCAACAAAAGAGTAAAGTACTGCAACGCTTTGCCATGAGCGATGCGGATTGGAAGCAATATCAAGACGAACGCCAGGCCAAACGCCGTGTTTCCCCGATCCCCCAATTCGTAAAAGTAACCGGAACGGAGCCGCAAATCGCCCGCGGCCTGGAAAAGAATCTGGTCGACAATGCCGGACGCCCGCTCAACTACAACCGTCTTGATCGCGATTTGGACGTCATCACCGGCCTGGGACGCTTCTCTGTGGCCGGCTATCAATTCACCCACGACAGCGGACGCATCGGCCTGCTGGTTCACCCTGAGGAGAAAGACTATGGTCCGCCCCTCGTCAATCCGTTGATCTATATTGATGGCTCCGACTACGCCAATGTGCGTTTCAACCTGGGCGCGCGCATCACGTTCCTGGACATCGGAGGCTTCGGCTCGGAGTGGCGCAATGACATCATCGCGGGCTCGGAGTACGGCATCTACTCCGAGTATTACCATCCCCTGAAGTGGTCGAGTCCGTTCTTTTTCTCTCCACGTTTTTTTGCCAACACAACGCCGTTCAACATCTACGACAATAACAAGGAGGTAGCCAATTATCGCGACGGAGTGGTCGGCGCAGGTTTCGATTTAGGCGTGGCCTTCAACCGTTATTCCCAGTTGCGCGTGGGGTATCAACTGGAGCACGAAAACCTGAGTCAGGAGATCGGTACTGCGACACTGCCGAATTTCGGCGGCCGTCAGGGATTCTCCCGGCTGCTCTATACCTTCGACACCACCGATAGCCCCACTTTGCCGCGTAAAGGAATCAACATTCAGAGCCGAGTGGAGTTTTACGACGCGAACCCCGGGGCTACGCAGGATTTCCCGCTCTTCGAGACTCGAGTCGGTTATTTCTATCAGCTCAATCAGCCGTCTTCGATATTCCTTCTGGCCTCGGGTGGCACAACGTTTGGTCGGCTCGGTTATGGCATTCCACCCTTTTCACTGGGCGGGCCGTTGCGTCTCGCGGCTTACGGCGAGAATGAAATCCTCACCAACCAGTATTATCTTTTCCAGCCGGGATATATCAGAAGATTGAAAGAGCTTTCGGGGTTGTTTGGAAACAATCTCTACGCCATCGCCAACTATGAAATCGCCAAGCCCGACCATGAATTGTTTCATGAGTCCAGTTTGCCGAACGATGCGAACGTGGCGCTGTTGCTGCAAACCATATTCGGTCCGATTGTGGTGGGAGGCACCGTGGGCGACAGCAATCATCGTAAGTTCTACTTCGCGGTGGGGCGCTATTTCTAACTCTGAAGTCATCCCGAACATAGCCGTTCTTCAGCGGAGTGAGAGCCTGCCCTGAGCCTGCTGAATGGGATCTGGCGTGTACGACGCGACGTTAATTCGTAACAGGAATCGCAACCGACTCGACTGGCTTCGCCTTCGCGTGCAGCAATCCCACCAGCGCCTCATAAAGATGCGCCCGCGTGGCATTGCGCTCATGTGCTCGCGTGATGTAGCGCACGTGAATCTGCACTCCGCTGGCCGTAGGCTGCAAATTGATAGCCGGCGCAGCCGACGCCGACTGCACTCTATACTTGGTCGTCGATTTGGCCCATTCTTCCTCGGCAGCTCGCGCACTCGGTGCAGTCTCTTTCTCCACCACGGCCTGCACTTCCGCAATCAGCTTATAAGGATCTTCACCCATGGGAACCACCAGATCGATCTCATCCCAGAGCCACTGGCCAGTGGTGGAAAAATTAAAGAAGTGTCCCTCGATGGCGAAGCTGTTTACGAACGCAACCTTGCGTCCCGTGGGATGGCCCGTGTCCGTCCAATTGCCGGTCTCAAGCAAGACAGTTCGCAGCAGCCCGATCTCGATCACTTCGCCGGCGACTCCGTTGATCTCTACCCAATCGCCTACTCTCATGCCGTTCTTGCCCATCAGCACGAACCATCCTACGAAGGCGACGATGAAGTCTTTTAACGCGACGGTGAGGCCGGCGCCCGCCAAACCGAGAACTGTGGGCGTCTGGCTCGGAGCGCCAAAGATCACGAACAAAATAATTAGCGCAGCGATGAATTGAACCACGGACCGGATCACAATGCGCAGCGTCTTTAGCCGCGTTCGCTCCAGCGAAGGATCAGCCAGCCAGTGATCGATCGCGAGCCCGCCCAGGTAGGCCAGCAGAATGATGATCGCGACCCACAAACTCGACAGCATCATGCCGTGCAACGCAATGCGCTGATGCACGGCGACCAAGGCGAGCCACGAACCGTACAAGTCGTTCAACTGCTGCTCATCCTGAATACGCTTGTCGTAATCCGCCAGACTTTTCTGGTCGGCAGTGAAGTGCTTGAGCGAAGCCAGCGCCGCGGTCGCAGTGTCGCGGGAAGACGCGCCGCCTCCGGCTAGTGCGAATCCAGAAGCTTTCTTCTTAGTGTTTTGCCGGTCTTCTTCTTCGGTGGTGACCCGCTTATCCAGTTCGGCATGTTTTGCGCCCAGAGTCTGAATCTTAGCCAGCGACTCGTCCCGCGCAGCTTCGATCAGCTTGGTGTGATCCCGTAAAGCCTTCCAAGCTCTCACCTGCCCCAGCAGGTTTCGCGCTTGATAATCGGCCTCAGCCGAATTTGTGCCCGCGAATCCATTCTGCGCGTCTTTGTGGGTGGCCTCGTGACCGTCCAGCAGATGCTGAATTTGCGCTTGCGGATCGGCGTTGGCGCGGTCGATATCTTCCTTGGCATCGTCAAGTTCGTCCTGATCAAGTTCCAACTGCGCCTGCGCCACGTCGATCTGATCCTGCAGATTGTCTTTGGCGTTCTCCGAAGCGCCCGCCATACGCTTCGTGAGGTCGGCAATCAGAGCGTCGTCTGCTTTGACCGCGGCTTCCGTCTTCGCGCGCCGGTCGAACATAGCCTTAATATCGGGCGTCATCGCAATCGGAGTCTGCGCCGCAGCCCGCAACGCGTCCGCAAACGCCAGGTCTACTTCGTGATCGCCAACTTTTTGCGCCTGCCGATCAAAGTCCTGTTCTTCTGGCGTCGCCGCGACCGCCGCAAGGCCACGCGCGATTGTCAGCGGACTCTCATCTACCAGCGGCGGCTCCGCCGCTTTTACTTCCTTCTTGTGAGTTTTGATTGGTGCTTGCTCAGGAGTTCCAGACGTCAAACTGAGTCCGATCGCCGCTGCCAACACCAGCAGCACAAGGCCGAGCGCAAAAATCCATTGCCGGGATGTTAGAGGGGAAGACGAGGCCATGCTTATTCGACCCAGTCCGCGATGAAAATATTAGTTTCGTGCGGTGCCTTCGCGTTGCGGTTCGACGCCCACACCAGATGCTTTCCATCCGGACTGAACATCGGGAAGCCATCGAAGCCTGGGCTGTAAGTGATCCGCTCTAGGCCGGTACCATCGAGCCGGATGGTATACAACTCAAAATTGCCCATGCCTCCCGTCGACCCGACGTTGGACGAAAAAATAACTCGCCTGCCATCCGGAAAAAATGACGGCGCAAAACTGGCCGCACCCAGGCTGGTAATCTGTCGCTTGCCGCTGCCGTCGGCCTTCATGATCCAAATCTCCAACTCGCTGGGACGGATCAAATTCTGCTTCAGCAGCTCCTTATATTCCGCAACTTGCTTCTCGCCAACCGGATGGTAGGCGCGATAGATAATCCATTTCCCGTCCGGTGAATAAAATGGTCCGCCATCGTAGCCCAACTCATGCGTCAACTGCTTAACATGTTTTCCATTCGCGTCCATCGAATAAATATCGAGGTCGCCGTGGCGCAGGGAAGTGAATACAATCTTCTTGCCATCGCTTGAAATCGTTGCCTCGGCATCATAACCCGGCGAATTGGTCAGCTGCTTGAGTTCCGATCCGTCGGGATTCGCAGTGAAAATCTCATAGCTGGGATACACCGCCCAAACATATCCCTTCGAGAAATCGGGCCGCGGCGGACACTGCGCATCCCCCAAATGCGTGGACGAAAACAGAATCTTCTTTCCATCCGGATAAAAGTAGCTGCAAGTCGTCCGGCCCTTGCCCGTCGACACCATCTTCTGGTCGCTGCCATCGATGTTCATGGTGAAGATCTGGTCGCACTGAAGGCTGTCACGCGTCGACTGAAAGATCAACTGCTTACCATCCGCCGAAAAATAAGCCTCAGCGTTCGACCCGCCAAACGTCAGCTGACGCACATTGCGAAGATGCGTCTCCTGCGGATCGGAAAGGTTGGAGGTCGCGGATTGCGCACCGGCGAGCGACGCGACGAAGACCAAGACGCCAAGAATTCTTTTCATAGGATGGGGTAGTGTAACAAAACGACGATTTATCCAATCAACGGGCATTGTGCTTGCGTTAGCTGCCTGCACTGCCTACAATGTGTGTATGCAATATACGATCCGCAATGTGCCGGATGCTTTGGACGAAGCGCTTCGCAGGGTTGCTCGGGAGCGAGGCAAAAGCCTGAATGAGGTCGCGATCGAGGCCCTGGCCCGAGGCGCAGGCGTCACAGGAGAGCGGGGTCGGCGACGCGATCTTGCCGACGTCGCAGGAACCTGGCGCAAAGATCCCGCATTCGACAGCGCCTTGGACGCGCAGGACACCATCGACGAAGAGATGTGGCGGTGAGGCTGGCGCTCGACACCAACCGCTATACCGACCTTTGCCGGGGCAATGTCTCGGTTGTCGCAACGGTCGAGCTCGCCGATGAAGTCTGGTTACCGTTCATCGTGCTAGGAGAATTGCGCGCCGGATTCGCCGTGGGCACTCAAGGACCGCGCAACGAGGCTGTCCTGCGCCGTTTTCTGCTGAAGTCTGGCGTCGGCGTGCTCCATGCCGATGAACAGACCACGCACCATTACGGCGCCGTCTACCGCCAACTGCGCAAGCAAGGCACTCCCATCCCAACCAATGACATATGGAGTGCGGCCCTCGTCCTGCAACATTCGCTCGTTCTGTGCGCCCGCGACGCACATTTCGACTCGTTGCCGCAGCTACCCCGCGTGTAAGGGGCCGGTCGAACCGTCGGTCTAAGCCTCTGGTTGCACAGGGTCATAATCTTGGCCGAGCCGATCTTCAGCCAGACTCTTCAAGAGCCCCGCGTTGATGCTCACGGAGGAATACCAGCCCTTAACCTTCCACGAATCGGTATCGAGCCAATCCGTGTGTTCGCGGACTTTCTCCAGGAGGATAGTATGTTCGACGAGATACCAATGACCCTTGTGTGGAAATGCCATCCAAATGTCTTTGTCCCCGTACTTCTGGTCGATGGTCAGCCTCGACTTTAGCTGCACCTTCAAAGTGCGTGTGCCGTTCACATGATAGGCAAGGAAATCCGCCCCTTGCCAATCATCGGCCAACTTAATGCAGTTGAACCCGAAGTCGGCGAGTGTCGCGGCGATCTTCTGGAAGTTGAAGAGCTCCTTTTGCTTGGCAGTGAGAAGCTCGTACGGCACCTTCTCAAAGCGAGTGCGGGATTCAGTCACGTATTCCTCCGAGAGGGTCGGGATTCGTTCAAGCGCATTATAAGTCGTTCCTACAGCCGTCTCCCTACTTCCTGAAGTGCTCCTGAATCGCCTCCGCCTGCGCCCGCGTCACGACTGACGACAGCGCCGCCGCGTCCGCCTGCTGCACCGCTTGCAGGCTCCCAAAGTGCTGCAACAGCCGCCGCGTCGTGCTCTCACCAATCCCCGGAATCTCCCGCAGTTCCGTCGCCCGATCCCGCATCTGCCGCCGCTTGCGATGAAAGGTCACCGCAAACCGGTGCGCCTCATCCCGAATCAACTGCACTAAATGCAGCACCGGAGAATGATGATCCAGCACCACCGGCTCCGACTCCTGCCCGTACACATAAATAATTTCTTCCCGCTTCGCAATCGACGCAATCGGCTGATTGATAATCTCCAAGTCATCCAGGGCCCCGGCCGCCGCATGGAGCTGCCCCAAGCCGCCGTCGATCAGAATCAAGCTCGGCATCTTCTTCTCTTCAATTCGTAAGCGACTATAGCGCCGCGCCACCACCTCGCGCATCGACTTGAAATCGTCCACGCCCTCCACCGTCTTGATGATGAACTTCCGGTAATCCGACTTCTTCATCTTCCCGTCTTCCCACACCACCATGGACGCAACCGTCTCCGCCCCCTGAATATGCGAAATGTCGAAGCATTCAATCCGCTCCGGCAACTCCGGCAGCCCCAGCGCATCCTGCAACGCCTCCTGGATCGCCTTCGCATTCGGCTTCATCACCCGAAAGCGCTGATCGTACGATTGCTTCGCATTGTTCCCCGCCAAATCCAGCAGCTCGCGCTTCTCGCCTCGCTGCGCCGCCACAATATGCACCCGCGCCGTGCGCCCCGTGTTCGCGGTAACCTGATCGCTCAACACTTCCTGTAGTGGCTCGCAATCCTCGAACTCAACCGGTACATAGATGTTGCGCGGAACATACGGCTGCCCAATATACAGCTGTTTCAGGAGCGCGGAGAAAAATTCTCCGGGGACGAATTTATTAACCTCGGAGCTACTCGCGAACTCCGGCAAATCCTCCCAAAAGAATTCCCTCCGATCCAGCACCCGCCCGCCCCGCACATGAAACAGATTCACCGCGAGCATCCCATTTTCGTAGTGATACCCAAAAACATCCGCGTCGTCGCCCTCCGCCGCGGCAATGCGCTGCTTCTCCTGCAACTGCTCCACCGTCGAAATCAAATCGCGATACTTCGCCGCCCGTTCAAACTCCTGCGCTTCCGCAGCGCGCTCCATGCGCTCGCGCAGCGACCGCGCCAAATCCGTCCCGCGGCCTTCCAGAAACAACTTCGCATCGTTCACCGCCTCCGCATAAATTCCCGGCGTCGTCAGGCCCTCGACACACGGCCCCAGGCAGCGCCCAATATAAAACTGCAAACAGGCTCGCGGATGATACCTCGTCAAATCCACCTTGCACGACGGCACCAGAAAATTGCGGCGAATCAAATCCACAATGCGATACGCCAGATTGCCCGGAAAATATGGCCCGTAATACGCGCTGCCATCCTTGCGCAGCCGCCGCGTGACATACGCCCGCGGATACCGCTCCGCCAACGTCAGCTTCACATAGGGATACGTCTTGTCATCGCGCAGCAGAATATTAAAGCGCGGCTTCTTCTGCTTGATGAGATTGTTTTCGAGCGCCAGGGCCTCGCGCTCATTGGCCACGACGATGTAGTCCACATCGACCGCCTCGCGCACCAGCGTCCCCGTCTTGGCATCCGTCGGACGCCCCTCATGAAAGTAAGAACTAACCCGGCTGCGCAGGTTCTTCGCCTTGCCGACGTAGATGACGTCGCCCTCGGCATTCTTGTAGAGATAAACCCCAGCCGAAGCAGGCAAACTCCGAATTTTCGCAGGCAAATCCATGGATAGAGGAGGCTTTAATTGTATTAGAGTGCGGGAGAATCAAAGAAGAAGCGGGCAGGGTGGTTCGGATCAGGCACGACTTCAGCGCGGAAAGGAAAGATGATACTCCCCAGAGCTCTCCTATTGCCTTTGCTTGGGAGGCGTTCCACCCTTTTTCAACATTAACGCAGCTACCCTAAAAAGGTCAGGGATGTCTACACGCCCGTCCTCTCTGACCGAGAGCAAGCCGATCCGTTGCATGGAAGCTTGAAGCATTTCGAACGGATCACCGGAGGCAGGGACGGGGAACGGGGGAAGAAAACCATCGTATTCATTCGTTGCTGCGGCTAATATGACGTCGATAGTGTTGCTTTCCCGCCAGCGATCGAATATCGCTTCCTGCTCGCAAGGCACGATGATTCCAGCGAGGGGGGCGAGAGCCCTTCTCACCCACTTGTATTCAAGTCCGAGCTGATCAACCCTCACCTTCGAAGCCTCACGGAGACCATGACGAATCCCCTCGGCAGAAATCACCTGCTGGGCGGGAGCTTGGCCGAACTTGGCGGCCTCGACAAACAACTTTATGAAACTTCGGGGTGTGACTTTCCCGTCAGAGTCCCCTAGATGGTTGTAAGGCCAATCATAGGTGCCACCCTTCTTGTTGGTCCTGCCCATGTAAAGGCCAGCCAATTTTTCCATTACCGGTTTCTGGGCGCTTCGATCAGTAAGAAGGGGCCAGCTCCGACGTTCCTCTACCTCATTGACGGGAGCTGTGACCCCTGCTCCTATCAACAGGGCCCTGAAACCGTCCCCACCAGAATCCTTCACGCTTAAGAGGCGCCAGTAAAGTAGCCCGTAAAGATCGACCTGGCCCCATTCCAACTCGACGCGACCGCTCCTGAGTTTAGGAAGTTCAACAAATCGCAGCGTCTCGTCGTTCAGTTGCTCGGGTCGAATGAAGATTTTGGCGCGAATCGAGTGGCGAACGCGTAATGCCCAGACGACCTCGAAGAGGGCATCCACAAGGCGAGTCGAACGAACCCAATCCCGCGAAAGAGTGTCCAGAGCGTCGAAAGTGACCAGCAGGGTCCGACCAGAAGAAACGAACTCCCGGTCGATAGATCGAAGCTCTCTATCGGCATCCTCTGGGTCTGAATACCTCTCCATGACCTCGCGAATAGATTGTGCACCGTCATTCGCACTGAGCGCCGAATGCGCTGCGCGTATAACCACAGCCTGCCAAAACCCATGAGCGAGTTCAGACTCTTTCCCCTTCGGGATTCTTGCATCTGCTATCTGCGCCGAAACGGCACCGTCATCTGGCAATCCCGAGTAGCCAGATTTAACGACTAGCCGATCAAGGCCTAGATTGGGATAGGCCGCTGCCGTCGCGGCCCTTGTCTCTTCCTGGCCCAGCACTCCGGCCCAAAAGCTCTTGCCTGTTCCCCTAGCGCCTACGACAACTGGCGTATTCGGGTCAAGCGCATTAGCATGTTGATCAGGAGTAAATATCTCGTCAACCGTGGGCCGATGCTGACCGGATGCATCGTGGTCAGAGGGTAAGCCTGCAAGCGCCTTTCGAATTGCGAAGAAATCCGTCATATGCTCGCTATGTCGATCTCGCGTCGGCGAGGGCAATTAAGACCCCTTCGGCCATATCGATAAGCTCCCCGTACGAGGCGGAATAGGCCGAACTGGAAAGAATCTTGCGGTCCACCAAGGGGTCAAACGCACGAAACCGATCATCTTCAATGATTGATAAGGCAGTAGGGGATTCGACATCGAGCAACTCCTCTACGGCGTCGGAGTCAGTCTCATCCCAATCGACTTCGAATGTCTCCCTGAGAGCGGAAGGATCCATTTTCACTTGGAGTCGATGCGACGCGACAGCGAGGTACTTGTCCCTTAATAAGCTCATCCGGTCGAAGAACCTTGAGCGCGATTGCGGGTCAACGGGCGCCTTGGCTTGAACTATGTGCAAGCGATTTTGCCAGTCATTGTCAGTATCAGCTCGAAGCGTTGCCAGATGCGCAAAGAGAAGCTCGTATCCTGCAAAGGTTTGAGGTTGGTCCATTCCAAAAAGAAGAACTTCACCCCCCAGTCCGACAATCGCGGCCGCCGTTGTCTCGTGAAGGCCAGCCCGGGCGTCGACAAGGATCGAATCATAGCGGGTCGGAATCGCATACCGCTCGACTAGCATACGCATGTGGTCAGAGAACGTGGCGGTTTCCCCATCCGGTCCAGACCCCGCAAGATATGCGCGCGCGAGCTTCGCAAGCACGTTGGCAGGGTAAAGCAGAGATCGTCTCCCTATCGCAGGGATCACGTCGACGCGTCCGCGCCCACCCCCCAGCCAGGACGGGCCAACAACATCCAGAAAGAACTCCTCACCTAGTTCACTTCCAGCTTCAAGTTCGACTAGATAGTCTAACAATCCGAATTCCGGGAGCGTTTCGTCCGGCAACAAAAGATTCCCCAGCCCCGGCGCCTCCAAATCCATATCGATCGCCAAGACGCGACGTCCGCTGCTGGCGAGGTGCGCAGCCAAAACACAAAGCGCGGTCGAACGGCCAACGCCGCCTTTTAGACTCGAAAAGACAAAACGTGCGGGAGCACCAGCAGGCGGCTCCGGACTCCGCAGCCAATCGGCGCCAACCATCCTTCGGTCAACAAAGTTGACATTACCCTCAAATCGCGGGTTGCTTACACGAAGACTCACCGCCAAACTTAGGTCCCTAAGGCTGTCATCGAAGAGCTCATTCGGGCTGGCAACTGCGAACCCGCCTTTGTCTACATACGATCCAAGAGTCTCCACGGCCCGTGCCGCAAGGGCCCCGCGCTCTTCCTGAGTGCGGTCGTTTTTCAACATTACAAGAGTGAGCCTTCCCGACGCGTCCCTCAGGAACAAATTATTGGTGAGTGCAGACTCGCCCCATTCCTCCCGTACGATGCTAGCGAAAACGGGAAGGGAATCATCGAAACGGATTGGAGAAGTCACTTGTGCACCTTCAGGCCTGCTGTTGCGAATAAGCGTTTTGTCACCTTGAACCATGCCTCCAAGTCATCAAGGTTCGTCCCTCCCGTTTCATCGTACCGCCTATTGACGTGCCAGCCTCTAAAGATATCGCCTTTGAGGATGTCGTACATACTGGTATAGCTGGACCGCTGCCCCAGATGTTTGCGAGCTGCGATCAAGATTTCTGGAAAGTGTCCCTGTGGAGAGTTCGTCCCGGGCCGCAGTGATGTGATTCTATACTTGACCGCACATTCCGCAGCGAAACCAATGAGGTGCCCTGCGTTATCGGGCCTCCCAGCCTCTCGAAGGCTTGTCGCGTCTTCAAAATGGCGCGATGCCGCGCTTTCGTAGTCTTCGGCCAAACTCTCTCCAGATTTCACTCAACGATTTAGACCATACCATTTTGCCTTAGGCCTAATGCCAATGCCAATGCCTCGCACTTACCCACGGAGTGGCGATTCGAATTTCCCGTCAGACTCCGAAATTCCCATTTCGGAACCCTACCCCACTATTTTCGCTCCCCGCTCACTATTTCCTTGACCTCCCGCAAATATCGGTGAAAGCTGGATATAGAGTTTCTTGGACGCAACTTTCTCGCGCGCCCATCCACCGCGCCGCAGAAGATTTCTCCGACAAACGTCCGAAAATAAAAAAGAAATTCTGCCCGACACGCTGCCCGGAGACTCCGGCTCCAGTAAGTCCTTTGTTTCACGGATTTTGACTCTAAGAGTCATAGAATCAGAAGCTTGCAAAACGTTTTTCAGGTAAAGGTAGTAAATCAGTTGACGCACATGTGTGTATTCTTTACACTTGTGCCTTCCGTTACAAGGCTGCATCCGAGCTTGTGGCACAATTGCAGTGCTTAATATTGTGCTCAATTTCCTCGATAACCCGTGGGTCGCAGCGCTTCCTTTCTTGCTTATGGGAACGGCTGGATTCGCCTTCGATAATATGCAAGCGGCAATGGGCTTACTTTCCGAAATGCGCCATCCGCATTCACGTAAACGAGAACACGCTAACCACGTGTACGCGCTCTTATCTTTTGGTGGCGCAGCGTTATTGGCTGGGATTGGTTTCGGCGTGAGCGGCAACTATCAAATTGCCGCATGGTGTTTTGTTGGTGCATGGCTTTTCTCGACGATATCGGGATACATGGGATGTTCGATATTCTCTAGGAAAGCACGGGTTGCTTGGTCTACGGTTATTTCCATTGTCGGGGCTCTCCTTTTGTACTGGTTCTATTTGTGGCTGTGTCCCGTGCTAAAAATATCGCCTTCGGGCGCTAGATTTAACGCTCTTGGAGAGTCATACAGTTTTAGAGTGGAAAACAAGAGCGACCACGACACATATATGAATTCATTTATTTTTCTTCTTGATTCTTCGGCTTACTCGACAAAAGACTTCGACTTTCAAGTGGCCAAGGATTCCCTCAAACCATTGGATCAGCAATTAGATGGGGTGTATTACGGAGTGCCTGACACGTTCGGGGAGACTGGATTCTTGCCGGAGTCTAAAGATACACACTTCTTTCTTTTCTATGTTTATCATCTCTTGCCCCATGAATCCAGGCAGGTATCTATCAAGCGGAGGCAATACGAAGCATCAACCGATCAAAAAGTAGAGGTGTCTTCAGAGGTGTTGTCGTTCACCGACAAAGCCGTCCCTACTACGAAGGATGGAATTGTCGTTTACGTTCCAGCGCTCATCACGCGCCCACTAGCTATCACGGGTTTCTTGATTTGTTACTTCAAGGATGGAACTTACATTCCGTGCGAAATGCGTCCGAGCCAGAAAGGCCCGATGATAATACCTAAAGGCTGCATATCGCTGGCTGTTGTTAGCGAGGTACAGCCAATACCTCAGAAAATTCTTGCGGGGAAATGTGAACCATGAAACAACCTGAATATATGGAAGGCCGTAAAGCACTGGAAAACTTTGAAGCGTTTGCTGCGGCAGTCCTACAGGGTACCGTGGGGAAGAAAAAGAAGCAGACTAAGAAGTCTGCTTCTCAAAGGAAGCCGAAGAAATCCGACAAGGACTAGAAGGGCATTTCCGCTGGCCCCGCCCCTGTCGTTTCGTGGCGCGGCGATTCGTCTTTGCCTGTGAGTTCGGCGTAGGTGAGACGGCGACCGAGCACTTGGGCCATGACAGCGGCGAAGCGGTCGGAATCGTTTAGTTTGCGGTTGCCGTCCTTGCGATGGTTGTAGCGAAACACTTGTTCGTCAACGTAGCGTGAAAGATGAAAAGGCTCAACAGCAACGTAGGTGCCGCGCAGAGATCGCTTCAACAGCGACCAGAAATTCTCCATGCCGTTGACGTGAACCTGTCCGCGCACATAGGTCTCAGTCTTATTAACAACATCGTGAACGAATCTCCATTGCATCCCCTGATCGTAGGCAACGGCGCTATCCGTGTAGACGGTGCTTCCATACTTCACGTTCTTAAGAATCTGAGCCTGCAAGGTCTCTCGCGTGACGTTCGGCACAACTTGAGCACGCACCTGCCTGAGATCGCGGTCAAGGATGCCTTGCACAATCGTCTTGTTCTGATACGGGCCAGAGCCTTCGACTTTGGCGCGACGGCCTTTGTGCATGTTCTTGATTTTTCCGCCGACGAAGGTTTCGTCCGCCTCAAGGGTGTTACCTTCGCCGCCGATCTTGCGCGTGTCAAACGAGTGTTTCCGCATCACTTCGCGGATGCGTTGGAGCATGAACCATGCCGTCGTTTGCGTCACTCCAATAGACCGCCCAAGCTCATGCGAGCTAATTCCGTTCTTGGCGTTCGCCAGAAGCCAAAACGCTGTCATCCACTTATCAAGGGAGATCGGCGAATCTTCCATGATCGTCTTAACCTTAATCGTGAACTGGCGTTTGCAGGCATAGCAGAACCAGAGTTTCCGAGTCTTGACGAAGGAGTTCTTAGCCTTGGTGCATCGCGGACAGACTACGTTTCCGTCCGGCCAACGGAGTTTCTTGGCATACTCAAAGCAGCGGTCAGCATCGGCAAAGTAGGCTATCGCTTCTTGCAGGGTTTTCGGCTCTGGCATCGTGTCCATATAGAAAACGATACTACACGAGCACATGTGTGTCAACTAGTTTATTGCCCAGGTAAAGCGTTGATTCTAAGAGACCGTGGGGGGTAGGGGGGTGGGGGAGTAACAAGAACGCCAACACCCGCCGAGCCTGAAATCACCCCCTATATAATCCATCTTTATGGATTCAGGTCTCAAGAACCGCGTCGCCATCGTGGCCGCGTCCAGCCAGGGCATCGGACGCGCCACCGCCGAAGCCTTTGCCGCTGAAGGATGCCGCGTCGCCCTCTGCGCCCGCAACCAGGCCACGCTCGACCAGGCCGCCCGAGAAATCGGCGAGAAGTATAAAGCCGAAGTCTTCGCCCAGGCCTTCGACGTGACCGATGCCGCCGCCGTCCACCAATTCGTGGACGCCGTCGTCGCCAAATTCGGCAGCGCCGACATCTGCGTCACCAACGCCGGCGGCCCGCCAGCAAGGGGTTTTATGGCTGCGACGATTGACGACTGGCGCAAAGCCGTCGACCTCAACCTGCTCAGCACAATTTATTTTTGCCGCGAAGTCATTCCCCACATGCAGCGCAGAAAATGGGGACGCATCATCACCATCACCTCGATCTCCGCCAAGCAACCGATCGGCGACCTCGTGCTGTCGAACTCCGTCCGCGCCGGAGTTATGGGACTGGTCAAGTCGCTCGCCAACGAGTTTGGCAAGGACAATATCCTGGTCAACAACGTTGGCCCCGGCTTCACCGCCACCGACCGCCTGAAAGAACTGGCCGAGACCCGCAGCAAAGCGCTGGGCAAGACGCCAGCCGAGCTCTTCGAAGGCTGGGCCGCCGACGCCCCGCTCAAACGCCTCGGCGAGCCGCGCGAAGTAGCCGACACCATAGTCTGGCTGGCCTCCGACCGCGCGTCCTACATCACAGGGCAGACGATCCTGGTCGATGGCGGCGCCTACAAAGGCTTGTGAGCCTGAGTTTTACATAAACGATTCTGGCGCAGAAAATGGCTGTCAGAAGCGAATCATTCCCCTACAATAGAGGATTCCAATAGCGAAAAGACCGTCTCTGAGACGAGCTGGTCGCAACCTCATACAGAAAGGTTTAATCGAGGAATGCCCAAAGCCAAAGCTAAGAAAAAGCCGCTGCGACGCGGCGTGAAAGCCAAAGCCGACGCCATGAAGGCGGCACGAAATCATCAGCACCACGGCACTCCGCGCAAGGCAGCGCCCCGCAAAGCGAGTGCGGCCAAGTTGCAGTATGTTCCGTGGCACATGGTGCAGTTAGAGCAGCTCAATCCGCTGCTGAAGCGGCAATTCGTGGTCGGACAAGACCTCATGCTGGCGCGTGTTCTGCTGAAGAAAGGCTGCATTGTTCCGGAACATAGCCACCATAACGAGCAGCTGACATACGTTCTCGAGGGCGCGCTTAAGTTTTGGATCGATGGCCGTGAAATCATTGTGCAGGAAGGCGAGACACTGAGCATTCCTCCGAACATGCCGCATAAGGCCGAAGCGCTGATGGATACCATCGATCTGGACATCTTCACGCCGCCGCGGGCTGATTGGATCAACAAGAACGACGACTATCTGCGGCGGCAGGAACGCTAATCGCTGCCGCGAATCGCCGCTGCTTATGATGGTTACGACTCCAACTCCGGTGCAGACGGCGCAGCTTAAATGCATCGCTTGCGGAGCAGTTCGCGCCGAGTCAGGGCAGAACTTTCGCTGTCCAGAGTGCGGCGATCTGTTCGAGATCGTCTATCCCGCGTGGAAAGATGCTCGTCCTGATGCGAACGCGCTCAAGCAACTCTGGCGGCAGCGGCGTCTTTCGTCTGATCCGCTGGATCAGAGCGGTGTTTGGCGCTTTCGCGAACTGCTACCTGCGCTTCGGGATGAAGGAAGTGTGATTACACTGCGGGAAGGGAACACCCCGGTTTACACGCTGCCGAATTGCTCGCGCCGTCTGGGCCTGCCTAATCTCTTTGCCAAGCATCAGGGGATGAATCCGACGGCGTCGTTCAAAGACACGGGAATGACGGTGGCGTCGTCCTTCGCGCGCGAAGCGGGACTCAAGTGGGTGGCTTGCGCTTCCACGGGCAATACGTCAGCCTCGATGGCTGCATATGCGTCCCGTGGCGGCCTACGGAGTCTGGTGCTTATACCAGAAGGCAAGATTTCGTGGAGTAAGCTCTCGCAGTCGCTCGACTACGGTGCCGTCACCTGCCAACTCAAAACTGATTTCGATGGATGCGTGCGTGTGCTGAGCGAGATCGTTCAGCGCATGCCGGTTTATTTGCTGAATTCGGTGAATCCGTATCGACTTGAGGGACAAAAAACCGCCGCCATCGAACTCCTCGAACAATTCGATTGGAAAGTACCCGATCACATCATCGTGCCAGGCGGCAATCTGGGCAACTCTTCGGCGCTCGGCAAGGCGTGTCTCGAACTCAAGGATCTGGGCCTGGTTTCGTCGCTGCCAAAGATCTCTATCATCCAAGCGGAGGGCGCAAATCCGCTATTTCGTTCGATGCATGATCATGGCGGCAAAACGCTGACCCCCGTCCATGCGGAGACGATGGCGACTGCGATTCGCATCGGAAATCCAGCGTCGTGGAAGAAAGCGGTCCGAATTTTGCAGGCTACCGGCGGTACTGTCGAACAAGTCAGCGAAGCCGAAATTGCTTTAGCCAAGGCTGAGATCGGAGCGGAGGGAATCGGCTGCGAGCCGGCGTCTGCGGTTACGCTTGCTGGGCTGAAGAAGCTTGCCGCCAGCGGATTCGTTAAGTCCTCAGAGTCGGTCGTCCTGATACTGACTGGACACGTCCTCAAAGACCCCGACTTCACGCTGGCCTTCCATCGCGATCACCTATTTGCCAATGAAGCCGGGCCTGACGTGTCGGCGCGACTTGATCCTCTGCGCAGGGAACCAATTATCGTCGATGCCACTGCGGACGCGGTCATCCAAACTCTTCGACGCTTCGACGCAACGCTCTGATCGCCAGTTATGCCAGCTAAAACTTTCGACATCACGCTTCCCGCAACTTCCGCCAACCTTGGTCCGGCATTCGATGCGGCGGCACTGGCGTTGAATCTGACGATTCGCGTTCGCGCGCGCGAGGCATCTGAGTTTTCCATCCATGCCGAGGGACGCGACTCCGAGGTTTGCGGGAAAGTTGAGCGTCACTTGATTCTGGAGACTTATCGAGAAGTGATGCAAGCCGCAGGTCTAACTGCAACCCCTCTTACCCTCCAAATCGAGAACGAAATGCCGATCGGAAAAGGCTGCGGATCGTCAGCCGCCGCGCGTTTGGCAGGCATCGCACTTGCTGTTCGCTTCGGCGATCTTGATTGGGACGACACTCGCATCATCGACGAGGCGGCGAGGCGAGAGCATCACCCCGACAATGCGGCCGCTTGTTGGATGGGCGGGTTGACAGTGGCACGCATCCCGGAAGGCAGTGGTACTCAAGTCGCAACGTTTAAGCCAAAGCACGAGTGGCCGCTGCTGCTCGTGATCCCCAAGGCGACACTTCCCACTGAAGAGGCTCGCCTCTTGCTCCCCGACCGATACAGCCGCGCGGACGCGGTGGCGAACATTCAGAACTCGCTGCTGCTGTTGGCGGCGTTCATACAAGATCGCCGCGATCTGCTGCGGTCGGCGTTGCAGGACAAGATTCACCAGCCTTATCGCGCGGAGTTGTGTCCGCTGCTTCCCGCGATTGCGTCCCTACCGGAAGACTCGGGCGTGATGGGAGCGGCGCTTAGCGGCGCGGGTCCTTCCGTGCTGGCATTTTTGGATCCCGATGGTTCGCCAGAGCAAGTCGTGGCAGTGGTAGCGACGCACTTGGCGAAGCAGAACCTGGCAGCGGAATTATTGCTGACGAAGACTTACACGGCAGGCGTGGAAGGATTCTAATCGGCGGTTGCCGGCCGGCTGGGCTGCTGACTCTTCCAAACACATAGGAGATGCTGCTCGAAACTTAACTTGGGATTGCGCGCATAGCGTTCTGGATACGAAGTAAGCGCTTGCAGAAATCCTGCGACTTCATCCTGCGCCTGCTTTTCTTTGGCACTGGCTGCACTTCTGGCAACACCGCTGCTGGCTGTCATGGAAACTCCCGGCGCAATTTTGACTTTCGGACAGCTTAGATGTCGTTGCCTGACTCGTGAATAGCACTTTCGTGCCACAAAATAGAGAAGTTAGTCCTTATTTTAGCGGTTGACCTGTGCAAAACTCGCCCGATTCAAACCAATCTGACGTTCCGTTCGATCGTCTTGATCACGTCATCCATCTTGCCGCTGCTTTGTTGACGCGAAGGGCCACTCGCGCTCGCGCCAGGCGCGGTAAGAATAAACGATCAGTCCGGCGGCGAGAATGACCAGCGCGAAGCGAAGCTCTCGCACAAAGTGCTTTCGGGAAAACAAAATGAACAGGAATCCAGCGATGGCTAGAACTGCTGGAGCAGGATAAAGCCACATGCGGAAAGGCCGAGGCAATTCTGGCCGCCGCCATCGCAGAATGATCAATCCAACCGCCTGCAACAAAAATTGCAGCAGAATTCTGATCACGACTAAAGCTGCAATCACTTCAGCCAACGAAAAAAAGCAAGCGATGATTGCGACGGAAGCCAGTGCAATCAATGAAACATAAGGGAATTTTCCTTCGGGATGCACCCGCGCCATTGCCTTGAAATAGTTTCCGTCCAGCGCCGCCGCGTAGGGTACTCGCGAATAGCCGAGCATCAACGAAAATACCGACCCTAATGCGGCCAGCATGATCAGGGCGCTAACCGTCTTCCCCGCCCATGCGCCGTAGATGTTCTGCATGAACACTGAAACCACATTGAACCCGGCCCCGACATGAGACGGCGCCATTTCGCGCCACGGCACGACCCCCAGGATGCTGACGTTCATCACCAGATATAAGCACGCGACGACAAGGATGGATAGCAACACTGCCCGAGGAATGGTCTTCGACGGTGTGCGTACTTCATCCCCCAGAAAGCTTACGTTGTAGTATCCCCAGTAATCGTAGGTGGCAATCAGCATCGCCGATCCGAGGCCGAGAAAGAATCCGCGGGAAAGGCTG
>Ga0302320_10011021_pt1 | contig 19213 bp, 15 predicted proteins | sample Bog_T0_3_FD_202130 | JGI IMG/M metagenome (GOLD analysis project Ga0302320, IMG submission 202130) | Peat permafrost microbial communities from Stordalen Mire near Abisko, Sweden - Bog_T0_3 | ecosystem: Environmental > Terrestrial > Soil > Wetlands > Peat | place: Sweden: Abisko, Stordalen Mire... | reverse complement strand
CCAACGGCAAGCATGTCGCCAATGTGCGCGGAGAGATCATTCCGTACATTCGCCTCAGAGATTTCTTCCACATCAAGACGGAGCGCCCGGAGCGCGAGCAGATCATGATCGCCGAGACCGAAGACGGGCGCTACGGCTTCGTGGTCGACGAGGTGCTCGGCGATCACCAGACGGTCATCAAGAATCTTGGCCGCTTCTATCGTCATGTCCAGTTTGTATCCGGCGCCACCATTCTCGGCAACGGCTCCGTCGCGCTGATTATCGATCCTGACCGGCTGGTCCAGGAGGTCATCAAGGGAACGCCAGGCAACGCGCGCGGACGCCCGGCCTCCACGCCGGTCAAAGGCCGCGCCAAACAGGAGCTGACTCCGGGTTCTCCTTGAAAGCGGCACAGGCAGCGGCAAAGCCGGCGGTAACCGGGAACAATCCAGGCGGCGGCCCATTGTTCCCTGAGATCAGAGAGCGTAACGACCAACGAATTCAGATGCAAAGGATGGGATAAATCATGGCTACAAAAGCTGCAAACGTAAAGTCGCGCGGCGCCGTCGCGCGAAAAAGCGCGAACTCGAACGGTAACCAGGGCCTGGCAGTGCCTGCAAGAAAACAGCAAGACGACCACCTGTTGCTCCTATCTCATGAGATCAAGCGTCTGGTGGATGCGTCGCGGGAAGGCCGCCTCTCGGAGCGCGGCAGAGTTGACCAACTGACCGGCGATCATCGCGACATTGTGCTCAGCGTCAACGATATCCTCGATGCCATGATCGGGCCGCTCAATTTGTCCGCGGAAGCTGTGGGCCAGCTCGCGAAGGGCATCATCCCCCAGAAGATCACCGCCACCTACAACGGCGACTTCAACATCATCAAGAACAATCTCAATGCATGCATTGCGGAACTCAGCGGGCTGGCAGAGGCAAACAAGGTTTTGCAACAGTTGGCGGTCAACGACTGCGCTACAAAGGTCGAAGGTTCGTATCAGGGGATATTTGCCGAGGTGGCAAGGGCAACCAATGGAGCACAGGATCGATTCAAGCACGCCATTCGCGCCGTCGAATTGATCGGTGCGGGAGATTACAGGGATGAGCTGATGTCGCTGCAGAGGATCGGCAAGCGCTCGGATAACGACATACTTATTCCCGCTCTCATTCAGACAATGAGTTCGGTCGACGCGCTCATTACAGACGCCGGCTTGCTGGCCAAGGCGGCAGTTGAGGGCAAGCTGGCCACTCGTGCCGACGCCACCCGGCACCAGGGTGACTTTCGCAAAGTTGTGCAGGGCGTCAACGACACGCTGGACGCGGTCATCGGCCCCTTGAATGTGGCGGCACATTATGTGGAACTGATTTCGAAGGGCGAGATCCCCGCACTCATCACGGACAACTACAACGGCGACTTCAACACCATCAAGAACAACCTGAACACGCTGATTGTGGCCATGACCGAGATCACCACGGCCGCCGAAGAGATCGCGGACGGCAATCTGACCGTTACCATCCGGGAGCGCTCGCCGCAGGACAAGTTGATGCAGGCGCTGAGCTCGATGGTCGGCGGACTGGTGCGCACGGTGTCCGACATTCGCGCCATCGCCGGAGAAGTTTCCGAGGCCAGCCAGTCCATCAGCACGGCATCGGTTCAGGTATCGAACGGGGCCACGGCCCAGGCAGCCTCCGCCGAGGAAGCCTCGTCCTCGATGGAGCAAATGGTTTCAAACATCAAGCAGAACGCCGAGAACGCGCAACAGACCAACAAAATCGCCACCAAGTCGGCCAAGGACGCGCAAGAGAGCGGCAAGTCCGTGCTGGAAGCGGTGGCGGCGATGAAGGAGATTGCCAGCAAGATCTCGATCATTGAGGAGATTGCCCGCCAGACCAACCTGCTGGCCCTCAACGCAGCCATCGAAGCGGCGCGCGCCGGAGAACATGGCAAGGGATTTGCCGTGGTCGCGGCGGAAGTCCGCAAGCTCGCCGAGCGCAGCCAAAAAGCCGCGGGCGAGATCAACCAACTCTCCGGCACCACGGTGAAGGTGTCTGAGAAGGCCGGCGAGATGCTGGAGAAACTGGTGCCCGATATTCAGAGGACCGCGGAATTGGTGCAGGAAATCACCGCGGCCAGCAAAGAACAGGATACCGGTGCCGAACAGATCAACAAGGCGCTCCAGCAGTTGGAGAAGGTCATTCAACAGAATGCATCCGCCTCCGAGGAGATGGCTTCGACCACCGAAGAGTTGACCGGCCAGGCCGATCAGTTGGTGAGCGCGCTGGGCTTCTTCCGCACCGGAGACGACGCTCATGGTACATCCGGCGCAAAGGCCTCGCGGCAAGCCGCCGCCGCTCCGCAAAGGGCTGTGAAGCCAAACGGCTACTTGGTGCGCACGGGCATGAAGACGCCGGCCAGGTCCGGGGTTACCCTCAGGCTCAGAGACAAGGAAGACGACCTTGACAAGGGCTTCGAGCGTTACTAACCACTTCCGGCGCGGGCCGCAATGGGACCGCGCCCGTTCGACATGCGAAAGGAGCGGACAATGAGTGTTTCCGAGATTACCGAATCGCGGCAGTACCTGACTTTCAAGCTTGGCAACGAGGTCTTCGCCACCGATGTCGCCAAGGTGAGGGAGGTGCTCGATTTCACCAAGATTACCGAGATTCCCCGGACGCCTGAGTTCATGAGCGGCGTCATCAACCTGCGGGGCAGCGTGGTGCCGGTTGTGGACCTGCGCCTTTGCTTTGAAATGTCAAAGACGGAAAAGACCAGAAACACCTGCATCGTGGTTGTGGAAGTGGTCCTCGAAAACGAGTCCTTCGTCATTGGCGCGTTGGCCGACTCAGTGGAAGAGGTCATCGACCTGGAGCCGGACCAGATCCAGCCGCCGCCGAGAATCGGCACGCGGATACGGACCGACTTCATCAAGGGCATGGGCAAGCGCGACTCGGAGTTCATCATGATTCTGGACATCGACCGCGTCTTCTCGGCCGAAGAACTGGTGGCCGTTCGCGGCGCGGAAAGCGGCAAGGCGGCTGCGTGACGCCGTGTTTACGAAAGGGTAGGGGCGCGGGCGCGCCCCGTTCATCCAATGAGCAGTCGCGAAGAGACAATCTCCCGCGCGGATTTCGGCCGGCTGCGCAGCCTTATCTATGCGCAGTCGGGCATCAATCTGAATGTCGACAAGAAGACCATGCTTGAGCTCCGCATCAAGCGGCGGCTCAAGCATCTCAACCTGGCCTCATTCTCCGAGTATTGCGAATACCTCTTCGGCCGCCAGGGGCAAAAGGACGAGATGGTCCATTTTCTCGACGTGGTCACAACCAACAAGACCGACTTCTTCAGGGAGCCGGAACATTTCGAGTACCTGGTGCGGAGTGCGCTGCCTGAGCTCTTCGCGCGCAACCGGCGCGAACGGCAACTGCTGGTGTGGAGCGCCGGCTGTTCGACGGGAGAGGAACCCTACACCTTGGCCATGATCATGAACGAGTTTGCCCAATCTCATCCCGGATTTCAGTTCAGGGTGCTGGCCACCGATATCGCCACCACTGTGCTCGCCAAGGCGAGTCTTGGTATCTATACCTCCGACGTTGTCAGACCTGTGCCCCAGGATTTGCGCCGGAAATACCTCATGCGCAGCCGCGACCGCAGCTCAAATCTGCTGCGGGTTGTTCCCGAGTTGCGGCGCATGATCGAGTTTCGGCGTCTGAACTTCAAGGATGCCGACTACGGGCTCGCGGAGAAGGCGGACATCATCTTCTGCCGTAACGTGATCATCTACTTTGACAGGCAGACCCAGGAGCAGATCCTGCGGCGTCTGGCTCAGAATCTTTTGCCCGGCGGGTATTGCTTCGTCGGCCATTCCGAGGCGCTGCACGGCATGGACCTGCCCCTGGCGCCGATCGGCCCGGCGCTCTACAGGAGGACCGATGCCAAATCATGACCAGACGATGTTTGAAGTCTATCTGCAGCCTGGAGAGATGTTTCTCGCCCGCGAGCCCACCATGATCCGGACCCTCCTCGGTTCCTGCGTCGCCGTGTCCTTCTGGAGCCGAAGGATAGGCATCGGCGCGCTTTGCCATGCCATGTTGCCGCGCTGCCCGGAAGGCTGTGCGCTGGGGGTGAGCCCCGAAGTCGGCTACCGCTATGTGGACTTTTCCATTCGCGACATCGCCCGCATGTTTGACCGGCTCGGCGCAAATCGCAGCGAAGTGCAAATCAAGCTCTTCGGAGGCGCCGATGTGCTTCTCGTCGGCGCCGTGAATGCGGCCAGGGCAACCGTGGGCAGCATGAATTGTGAAACAGCGCTCGAAGTGCTGCGCACTGAAGGCTTTCAAATCGCGGCATCCAGCCTGCGCGGCAAGACAGGCTTGAACATCCATTTCCATACGGGGAACGGTGAAATCCGCCTTCGCCGCATGAAGCGCAATTCGGGGTTTGCTCCTGCCGCGGCCGGAACTGAAGGGTTGGCGGTATGAGCAAGCCCAAGATACGCGTCCTTATCGTGGACGATTCCGCGCTGGTGCGCCAGACATTGCGCGAGGTGCTTTCCTCCGACCCGGAGATCGAGGTTATCGGCACCGCGGGCGATCCCTTCGTGGCTGCCGAGCGGATTGCGGACCAGGTGCCGGATGTGATCACTCTGGACATCGAGATGCCGCGCATGGATGGTCTGACGTTCCTCAGGAAGATCATGAGCCAGCACCCCATCCCGGTGGTGATCTGTTCGAGTTTGGCCGAAAGCATGGCGCAAAGCACGCTCAAGGCGCTTGAATATGGAGCGGTGGACATCGTTACCAAGCCCAAGTTCGGCACTAAACAGTTCATTGAGGATTCGAAGATCCTGCTCTGCGATGTGGTCAAGGCCGCCGCGGCCACACGCGTGCATCTGCTGAAGCCAGGCAAAGCCGTCGAGCCCAAGCTGACTGCGGACGAGATTCTTTCTCCCGGCACCTGCGCCATGCTCGAGACCACTGAGAAGGTGGTGGTCATCGGCGCATCCACCGGAGGAACAGAAGCGCTGAGAACCCTGCTGGAGGCGCTCCCCGCCGACTGCCCCGGCATCGTCATTGTGCAGCACATGCCCGAGCTGTTTACCCGCGCCTTTGCCCAGCGCCTCGACAGTCTGTGCGCCATCACCGTCAAGGAAGCCGAGACCAGCGATACCGTGCTGCGCGGGCAGGCGCTGATTGCTCCAGGGAATCATCACACGTTGATCAAGCGAAGCGGCGCGCGCTACTACGTCGACATCAAGGAGGGCCCGCTGGTGTGCCGCCACCGTCCTTCGGTCGACGTGCTGTTTCGCTCGGCCGCGCGCTATGCCGGGCAGAATGCCGTGGGAGTCATCCTCACCGGAATGGGCGACGACGGCTCCAGGGGAATGCTGGAGATGAAGCAGGCCGGAGCCATGACCATCGCGCAAGACGAAGCCACGTGCGTGGTCTTCGGAATGCCCAAGGAGGCGATCAAGTGCGGCGCCGTCAACAAGGTACTGCCGTTGCAGGCGGTTGCCGGAGCCATTCTAACCTGCTCCCGATGACCCGGCGCCGTGTACAAGACAGAAAGCCTATCCAGTCGCTCATGATCAGGCCCGAGATGATTGCCAACAGGAGGGAACAATGCCGATCAGTTGCATAGCCAATACGACGGCTTCCACTGTTCTCGACAAATCTACGAGCGATCTCCAATGGCTGCTGCACACCACAGAGAATGCGATGGCGGCGCTGGTCACGGCCTTTCAAGGGTTGACCGGAGACACCGATACGCTGGTGAAGCACGCGGCGGAAATTGTCGAATGCGTCAAGGACAAGAGTGTCAGCTCTGTCTTGCCGAGTGTCCAAACCCTGGGCGTCGCTGCCCGGCAGTTTGTGGGCGAAAGACTGCAGGCAACCAACGGAATCCTCGAAACCGTCACCGCGGAAATTGAGCTGCTGCGCCAGCTCTCGGTGGTCACCAACACCCAGACCAAGATCGCCGAGAGAATCCAGATGCTCAACGTCCACACCAAGATAGAGGTTGCGCACCTGGGCGCGGTAGGCGCCGGATTCGAGTATCTCGCGCGCGAATTGGGCGACTTCTCCACCTCGCTTGCGGCAAACACCGGCGAACTCAGCCGCAATACCGAAGAGCGCAGGGACGCCATTGTGGAGACGCGCTGCCATTTCTCCGTGGAACTCCCGCACCTGACCGGGGAATTGGCCCGCATTGAAGCCAATCTGAGCGACGACCTGGCGGTGCTGGCCTCGGGTTTGGGCAAACTCTCCCAGACTCCTTTGCAATTCAGGGTCTCAGCGGAAGATATTGCCCGGCAGATTGCCGGCGTGGTGGTCGCTGTGCAGGGCCACGATATTACCCGGCAGCAAATCGAGCATGTGCAGGATGCGCTGGCGATGGTCTCTCAAACCATGCTGGTCGAGGACAACCTCGGCGGCGGCGCAGTTGCGGATACGGCCCGCGCCCACGCCGGCCTGGAGATCCAGATCTATCAGTTGAGGGCCATCAAAGACACCATCGCCGAATGGACATCGCAAATCAGAATGTGCATGCAAGGCATCCTAAGAATCAGCGCTTCGGAACTGGTCGGGATCGGACCCCTGGTCGAGGAGCAGGAGCGGCTGATGTCGTCCCAGCTCTCTCACATCGAACTGCTGGAAAATCAGTGTCAAGGGTACAGCGAGCGGATCCGCGCGACGCTGGAGGGCGTCTCCAACCTGTCCCAGTTGGTGACCGATCATCTGCAAACATCGCAATCCGCGCGCAATCGCCTCCGCCTGCTCACCCTCAACTCCATCATTGAGGCCTCCCGCCTGGGCTCGCAAGCTGACACCATCTGCGTCATCGCCGACGGCATTTCGGAGGTGTCGGTGGAATGGAGAAAGATCACCGCGCAAGCCGGAAGCGCCTTGCATGAGATTCTCGAACTTTCAAAACACGCGAATACGGTCATGGAGACGTTTTCGCAAACCGGCGTCGAGAAACTGCGCAAGGCGCAAACTGAAACAAGGATGGGTCTGGAATGCCTGCGCGGCGCGGCCGCGTTCGCCGTCACCCAGGGCCGGAAGATCGGGGCGGTAACCGAAATCATGCGCGCCAAGAGCGGAGATGTCGGGCATGCTGGAGATCAGTTGGACACCTGCTTCGCCCGTATCGACACGGTGCTGGCAGACTTGGAGGGCGTCAAACACCGGCTGGAGATCGACCATCCAGGAGTCAAATGTCAGTACGACGGGGCGGAGGTCGAAAGACTGTTTTCCGCCTCTTACACAACCCAAACGGAACGCGAAGTGCTGCGCGCGGCAATCTACGGAACGGCAGTATCGGCGGCGCAAGCCTGCTCCACGGGAAACGACGTCGAGTTGTTTTAACAGGGGATGTTCTTGGTGAGGATAGCGGAACTCTTGGACGAAGGAGACAAGTTGAAGCGATGAAACGAATCTTGACAGTGGACGATTCAGCAAGCGTGCGGCAGATGGTCAGTTTTACTCTGCAGAAAGCGGGGTACGAAGTGATTGAGGCCGTGGATGGAGAAGACGGGCTGGCCAAGGTAGCCAGCGGGAAGTTCGACCTGCTCATTACCGACTTGAACATGCCCAACGTGGACGGCATTGAACTGATCACCTCCGTCCGCAAACTTCCGGGTTACTCGTTCGTCCCCATTCTCATGCTCTCCACCGAGTCGCAGGCGGAGAAGAAGAATGAAGGACGCAAGGCGGGCGCAACCGGCTGGATCGTGAAGCCGTTCAATGCCGAACAACTGGTCGCCGTCGTTCAGAGGCTCGTCAAGTAGGCGAATTCTGCTCCCCCTGCCAAGCCCTCCAGCCGCGGGAAAGGGCCAGAATCAGATCGGTTTCTTTGAGCGGAGCGGGCGGGCGACAGAACAGACGGAAAGGAATCCAAATGCTCTTCATGACCTGGAACGACAAACTGAGCGTGGGCGTCAAGCAAGTCGATGACGACCACAGAAAGCTGCTGGCAATGGCGAACAACCTGTACGAAGCCATCGAGGCAGGGCGTGGAAAGCAAGATCTCGAAAAAACTCTGGATGATTTGCTGGACTACACCACATTCCACTTCGCCCGTGAGGAGGAGTTGTTTTTCCGGACCGGGTACCCAGGGGCCGTCCGGCACAAAAAGGAGCATGACAACATGATCAAGCAGGTCTTGCAGATCCAGGCTCGCTACCGGGTCGGCTCGCAGCCCCTCACGTTGGAAGTGATGGTCTTCCTCAAGGACTGGCTCTTCGATCACATCCTGGTATCAGACGCCCGGTACGGACCTCACCTCAACGCGAGCGGCATTCGCTAGGGTCCCGTGCCGCGAGCCCCGTGCCCAACCGCATCCCGTTTTGTTACTGTTGACCCATGCCCCAAGCCGCAACCCAACCCGACCCGACCGTTCTAGACCTCGAATCCCTGACCGCCGAAGTCGTGGCGCTGGCCGTCGAAGGCGGCGCCAGCGACGCCGAATCCGTGGCCCGCGAGGGCGACGAGTTCAGCGTCAACGTGCGCATGGGCCAGGTCGAGACCCTCAAGGAGTCGGGCTCGCGCGGCCTCGGCCTGCGCGTCTTTCTCGGCCGCCGGTCGGCCTCGGCCTCCACCAGCGACCTCACTCCGGACGGAATCCGGCAACTGGTCGAGGGCGCGCTGGCCTTGGCCAGAATCACCGAAGAAGACCCCTTTGCCGGGCTGCCGGAAACCTCCGAGTTCGGCTCGGTTGCCGGCGACCTGCGCCTCTACGACGACGACGTCTATTCCCTCGACGGGCCGGAGCGCATCGAGTGGGCGCGCCGCGCCGAGGCTGCCGCTCTGGCCACCGACCCGCGCATCACCAACTCCGACGGCGGCAGCTTCGACGCCGCTACCGGCCGCAAGGTGCTGGCCAACTCGCGCGGCTTTGTGGGCGGCTACCGCACCAGCTACGCCGGGGTTGCTGCCGCTCCTCTGGCCATGGACACCAACGGCCAAATGCAGCGCGACGGCTGGTGGTCGAGCGCCCGGCGCCTGGCCGACCTCGAATCACCGGAATCCATTGGCAAGGAGGCCGCCCGCAGAACCCTCCGCCGCCTGGGCGCGCGCCGTGTTCCCACCCAGCGGGTTCCCATCGTCTTTGCCCCCGAGGTGGCCCGCTCGCTCATCGGTTCGGTCTTTGAGGCCGCCTCGGGAGACTCCATCTGGCGCGGCGCGTCCTTTCTCGCCGGAAAGCTGGGCCAGCAAATCGCCGCCTCCAACCTCACCATCGTCGACGACAACCTTATGCTGCTCCCCACCGGCATGGGCGGCTACGGAACCTCGCCCTTCGATGGCGAAGGCCTGCCCTCGCTGCGCACCGTGGTGGTTGAGAAGGGCGTGCTGAAGAACTACCTGCTCAACACCTACACCGCCCGCAAGCTGGGGATGAAATCCACCCACAACGCATCCCGAGGTTTGGCCGGAACGCCCGGCATCGGCTGCGGCAACCTTTATCTCGAGCCCGGCTCCCTGACTCCAGAGCAGATCATTGCCGATGTTCCCGCCGGCCTCTACGTCACCGGCCTGATGGGCTTCGGCGTCAATACCGTCACCGGCGACTACTCCCGCGGCGCGACAGGCCTCTGGATCGAGAACGGCCAACTCACCCACGCCGTCGAAGAGGTCACCATCGCCGGCAACCTGGCCGAGATGCTCGTGAACGTGACCGCCATCGGCAACGACCTCGAATTCCGCGGCGCCGTGGCCTCGCCCACCCTGCGCATCGACGGCATGACCATCGCCGGAGCCTGAGCGGAATGGCCGTGGAGACCTCATCGATGCCCCTGTCGCTGCCCTTTGACCCCGCCGACGCCAGGGCGGCTCTCACTCAACTGCCGCAGACCCAGGCGGTCTTTGCCCTCTATGGCGCAGAAGCCCACGCCGAGCCCTACATCGGCCGCACCCCCAACCTGCGCGGCCGCCTTGAGCGCCTCTTGCAACCCTCGCCCAGCCACCCCCGCCGTCTGCAACTGGCCGGCCGGGTGCGGCAAATCCGCTGGCGGCTGACCGGCTCGGAGTTCGAATCGCTCCTCGTTCAGTTCCAGCTCCTCGAGAAGGTTCACGGCGCGAAGTCCCTTGAGCGCATGCATCTGCGTGCGCCGGCCTTCGTGCGCTTTCTGGGCGGCAACCCTTACCCGCGCATTACGGTCACTCACCGCCCCAGCCAACGCGAGCAGGACTGGTCTTACGGGCCGTTTCCCTCGCGCGCGGCGGCCGAGCGCTACGCCGACGAGGCGCTCAAGCTGTTTCTCCTGCGCCGCTGCACCGAGGAGCTCGACCCCCATCCCAGCCACCCCGGCTGCGTCTACTCCGAGATGAAAATGTGCCTCGCCCCCTGCTATCAGGGCTGCACGGACGAGCGCTACGCCGAGGAAGCCGGGGCGGTGGAGCGGTTTCTGGCCACCCGCGGCGAAAGCCGCCTGGTCCAGCTCCGCACCCAGCGCGACCAGGCCTCGCTGAACCTCGAATTCGAGGCCGCCGCCGCCGCTCATGCGCAGGTGGGCCGGGTGGAGGGGGTTCGCGCCCTGGCAGCGGAACTGGTTCGCCCCCTCTCGCAACTGCGCGCCGTTATCCTGCAAGGGTCGGCCGAGCCCGGCGAAGTAGCCGTCTTCCTGTATGAGAATGGCCGGCTGAGCGGACCGGCCGGGTTTTCGACCCTGGGCATGAGAATCCAGAACGAGCAATCCGGCTCCAGCTCCCTGTTTTCCCATCCCATGGCCATCGAGCCGATTCCCGAGGACGCAGGGAACAGGGATCAGGACTCAGGGAACAGGGAGCAGGGAACAGGAATCAGGGAGGGCGAGGCGGCCACAGCTGAATCGGCTGCGCCTGAAGCATCGTCCGCCGGAATTGCTCTGCCCCCTGCGGAGCTTGAAGCACGGGCCACTTTGCCAACAAAGATTGCCCGCGGAGTCTTGGACGCCCGCATGGAGGCTGTGCTGGCCGAGCTTGCCAGCGAGGGCCAGACTCCGTCGTCAACCCTCCGCCAGGGCCACCTGGCCTTGCTCAAGCGCTGGTACTACCGGCCTGAAGCTCGCCGCACAGGCGAGATCTTTTTCCCCGGCGGCGATGGCCAGTGGCCGGTAAAAGCGATCTTGCGCGGGGCGGGACGGGTGTTTGCCGGCAAGTTCAAACCCCAGGCATCCAATTCCTGAATTTCTGCATTTACCTGCCTAGTAGTCGTCAGCACGGCCTCGCCTCCTCGACGTGGATTGCGGACTCTGGCATAAATTGCTTCCCCATTTTTATCGATTTCTTCATGAAGCCGGGCAGTCGAGGGACGCTCCTGCAAGGAAAAGGCAGCTTTGCACGCTGCTGCAATGGCGCCACGCGAAGTGAAACTGATCGAGACAATCCGAACGGCAAATCGAGAGCTTAAAATACAGGAAAATAGACCGCAAGGGAACCTTCCAGACGAAATCCGCTGGAGGTGAACTTGAGACCCGGAGTGTATAACGGTGCTCACGCAAAAGTTCGGCGGACTGCGAGCCATTCTCGCGTTCGACAACTGGCCGGCGTTGCTTTTAGTGCGGCTCTTCGATCGCAAGGCTGGATTTGTGGCCTATCGCAAGAAAGGCCTCGACATTCTCATCGACCATCGCGGCGGAGATGAAAATGGAATCCGGCAGTGCATTGCCTCCCACATGTACAGCAACTATCTGCCGTCCTTTGTCTTGCGGCAAGCGGTGCGGGTGATCGACCTGGGCGCCAACGGCGGCGGATTTCCGCTGATGTTGAAGATTGCGGGCATCGAGATTGCGCGGGTCGTTTCCGTCGAAATGAATCCCCTGACATTTCTTCGCCTGCAATTGAATCTGGGCACCAATCTCGGCGACGCGGCGGTGGCTGTCAACGCCGCGGTCTGCGGCTCGCTCCCGGACACGCCGATCCTGCTGAAACCATCCCGGGGAAGTACGGGCCAGAGCATGTACGACAATGGAAATGGCTCAACCGCCCCTTCTGTGCCGGTCAAAGCCACCACACTGAAGGCCCTCTGCGACCAGTACTTCGGCGCGGAGCTGGTGGATATCTGCAAGATCGACATCGAAGGCGCGGAATACGAGCTGTTTGAATTCACCCCGGACGAGGTGCTGTGCAAGATACGGTACCTGATCGTGGAGTTCCACGATCCGCCCCGGACGCCGCCGGCCGTTGCCAGGTTGGCAGCCCTGGGCTTCACGGAGATCACCATCGAGGAAGCCCGCAGGACCGGCGATCGAACCGAGGTCCGTGTGTTTCGCGGACCCGCCGCCTGACCCCGCTGCTCCGGGCCGGTGACGATGGGGACCCGATTTCCAGGGAGCGGGTGGCCGTCAGGATATTGGCAAACGGAGACATGGCGTAGGACAATCGAGCAGGAAAGCTGCCCATGGCTACGCAAAAGCCCCTTCGTTCCATGCTCCTCCAAGGCAGTCCGCTGGCCATCGGCCGGGCCCGGGAAGTCGCAGCCCTGGTTCTGGCGCATCCTCGCCGCGCACCGGCCCTGGTCGAATGCCTGTGGGACGAAGCCCCCGGCGTGGCCAACCGCGCCGCCGACGCTCTGGAACACGCCTCCCGCGACCGGCCTTCCATTCTGGAGCCATGGAGCGCTTCGCTGCTTGGCCTGCTGGGCGAAGCCGCGGAGAGCAGGCTGCGCTGGAACCTGGTGCAGATTGTGCCTCGCTTGGCGCTCAAAGCCCAGGAAGCCCGCCGCGCGATTGCGCTGCTCGAAGCCAGCCTCGAGGACCGAAGCTCCATCGTCAAAACCAGCGCGATGCAGGCCCTTGCCGACCTGGCGCGACGCGATCGGGCGCTCTTGCCGGAGGTGCTGGACCTGCTCCGCATCCACGCCCGCTCCGGAACCCCGGCGATGCGCGCCAGGGGGCGCATGTTGCTGAAGATTCTGGAGCCCGCCGATGCCGAATCTACCGTGGGCCGGGCATCGCCCGGTCTCGGCTATTCCGGCTGATACACTTACCCTGCTAGGAGATACCCCGAAAAGCGCCATGGTTGAACTGCTTCCATCCATTCTCTCGGCGGATTTTGCCCACCTGGCCGAGCAGGTTCAAGCGGCGGAACGAGGCGGCGGAACGGTCATCCACGTGGACGTGATGGACGGGCATTTTGTGCCCAACATCACCCTCGGCCCCCCGGTGGTCAAAAGCCTGCGCAAGGTGACCGCCTTGCCCCTCGATTGCCACCTGATGATCGAGAACGTGGACCAGTTCATCCCCGACTTCGCCGAATCCGGCGCCAACTGGGTCAGCGTCCACTACGAGGCCTGCCGCCATCTGCACCGTTCGCTCCAACTGATTGCGCACCACGGCATGAAGCCCGGCGTGGTGCTCAATCCGGCCACCCGCGTCGATCTGCTCATCGATATCCTGCCCATGCTCCACCATGTCCTGGTGATGAGCGTCAATCCCGGCTTCGGGGGGCAGCAATTCATTCCTTTTGCTCTCGACAAGATCCGGCGGCTGGCCCAGTTGCGTCAGGAACTGGGGCTGGCATTTAGAATCGAAGTGGACGGGGGCGTGGCTCACGATACGGTGGCCAGCATCGTCCAAGCGGGTGCGGACCTGCTGGTGGCCGGCAATGCCGTTTTCGGAGCGGGCCGCCCAGAGCAGGATGCGCGGGCCCTTCTGGCTGCGGCTCGCCAAGCGGCGGTTTAACGCGGAGCAGCGGCCAGACAAGACGAGTAAGATTTTCAGAGTGTAGAGAAATTGGCGAGTGGCCTGTCGACGGGCCCGCGCCGCAATGAGGTGGTATGAACCGGTTGTCGAAGAAGATTGTCGCGTTCGTCCTGGCCGTTCTGGTGCTGGGCGCAGTTTCCGTCCAGGCCCGGGATAAGAAGCCCAAAAGGAAGAAGAACCAGGACTTGAGCGCCAACCCGCTGGCCAATGTGGCCTCCAAGCAGCCCGACAAGGAGCTCTTCGACAAGGCCATGCTGGCCTTGAAGAAGGGCCGCTTTGACGTGGCGCGGCTTGACCTCCAGACCATGCTCAACACCTATCCCGAGTCCGAATACCGGATGCGCGCCAAATTGGCGGTGGGCGATAGCTGGTTCAAGGAGGGCGGCACCGCGGCTTATACCCAGGCCGAGGCCGAATACAAGGACTTCATCACCTTCTTCCCCCAGGCTCCCGAAGCCGCCGAGGCCCAGATGAAGGTGGCCGACATCTACTACCAGCAGATGGAGAAGCCCGACCGCGACTTCGTGAATGCGCAGAACGCCGAGAAGGAATACCGGGCCATGATCAACATGTTCCCGGACTCCACGCTGGTGCCCCGCGCCAAGCAGAAACTGCGCGACGTGCAGGAGGTGCTGGCGGAACGCGAGACCCAGGTCGGCCTCTACTACGGCAGCCGGGATAACTACTCCGCCGCCGTCGCCCGCCTTTCGACCGTCGTCGATACCTACCCGCTCTACTCCAAGAGCGACCAGGCGCTGCTCGGCATCGGCGATGCCTATGCCGGCGAGGCCCATGCCGTCCAGATGGCGCCCAATATCCCCGGCGCGGTCAAGGAGCGCTTGCGCGCGGTCTATCAGGACCGGGCAGCCGAGGCCTACGCCAAGGTCATTACCCGCTATCCCATGGCCCCCCACGTCGAGGATGCCCGTGACCGCCTGGTGGCTATGAACCGGCCGGTTCCCGAGCCCACCCCCGAGGCGGTTGCCGAGAACGATGCCGAAGAGCGCAGCCGTCAGCCCTTGCGCTTTACCGACAAGACCTTCGACATCATCAAGCATGGACCCTCGGTTGTGGAGGCGGTGCACGTCGGCGAGCCCAGCCTGGAAGACCCCAAGCGGACCCTGGCCCCGGATGTCACCAAGCAGAATATCGCCATCTTCAACACCGCAGTGAACGCCGGCCGTCCGGCTGCGCCCGCCGCGCCCGCCACTCCCACCGGCGTCAACGAGCCGCCCCGCAGCGACCAGCCTTCGCAGGCGCCCTTGCAGCTTGAAAAGCCCGAGGGAGGCGCCGACGTGGGCGTCGAGGTGGTGAACGCTCCGCCCGCCGACCCCAACGCCGTGGTCAAGCCCGTCGGTCCCAACAAGACCGTTGTGCCCGCCGCTGAAAAGCCGGCCGAGGCTCCCGACCAGGTCAACGAAATCAAGTCCGGCTCGGCTCCCTCCACGCCTCCCAGCAAGGCCGACGCCAAAAAAAGGAAGGCCGACCTGACCGACGAGTCCTCCAGCAAGAAGAAAAAGAAAAAAGGGCTGTCCAAGATCAACCCCTTCTAGGCGAACCACCGATTCAAGTGAAAAGGCCGTACCCCCTTGGGGGTGCGGCCTTTTCACGTCTGCTAGAATTCCCTCGTCGATCATGAGGCATTTCGGTGCAACGGTACGCCATTTTAGTCTTGGCTTTCTTCGCAATCGATTTCAGCGTTCTTGGGTCGCAGGATCCCTCGCGCGGACCCGATTCCAGCGAGTCTACCCACGTCCCCGGCATTTCCTTGCTCGCTATCCCGGGAAAGCCCTTTTCCGGCGTCGACAATATTGAATGGACCCGCACCCTCGAAGACGGTTCCACCATCACCACCCACACAACAGCGATTCTGGCTCGCGATCGCCAGGGGCGCATGTACCGCGAAAATCACCACTTTGTTCCGCTCGACAAAGAATCTCCTGTCTATCAAATCAATATCTACGATCCGATAACCCACAGTCAGATCAACTGCTCCACAAAAGCCATGCAGTGCATCGTCCAGGATTACAAGCCGCGAACATTTTTTGAGACCACGCCCGCCGGTCCCATCGACAACGGCAACAGGTCTCTCGCTCGGGAAAGCCTCGGATCGCAAGTGATCGAGGGCATCTATACCAATGGAACCCGGGAGACCACCACCGTCAATCCAGGCGTTCTGGGCAACGACAGGGCCCTGGTTTCAACCCGCGAGTTCTGGTACTCCGACGAACTCGAAACCAATCTTTCCGTCACGCGCACCGATCCGCGCAATGGAAAGCAGATGATTTGGATCAGCAATATCTCCCGCTCCGACCCCGATCCGCATCTCTTCGACATTCCAATCGGCTACACCGTCCGCGACCTGCGAACCTCCGCCCTTCGTAGACGGTAAACGGCCGCCGCCCCTCAGGCCGCGATTCGCTCCTGCCCCCTGCCGCATCTGGTAAAGTGAGGGGTGGTCCCCTCGCTCCAAACCCTCATTCAACCGGGGTTGGGCGCAGACCCCCGGGGGCTCGTTGAAGAAAACCCCCATGCCTCACGACCTGCCAAAAGCCTACGACCCCACCGCCATTGAAGACCACTGGGCCGAATACTGGGTCCGCGAAAACCTCTTCGCCCAACCCGCGCCAACGAACTCCAAGAACCAATGCCTGGACGGCCAGTCCGCCTTTACCATCCTGCTACCGCCGCCCAACGTCACCGGCCGCCTGCATATGGGCCACATGCTCAACCAGGCGGAGATGGACATCCTCACCCGCTGGCGGCGCATGAGTGCACGGCGCGCTCTCTGGCTGCCCGGCACCGACCACGCCGGCATCGCCACCCAGATGATGGTGGAGCGGCAGCTGGTCACCGAAGGCTCCTCCCGCGAGCAGCTTGGCCGCGAGAAATTCGTCGAGCGCGTCTGGGAGTGGAAGCGCCACTACGGCGGCGCCATCCTCGACCAGATGAAGCGCCTGGGCGCTTCCGTCGATTGGCAGCGCGAATACTTCACCATGGACGAGAACCTGTCGGTGGCCGTCCGCGAGGCTTTCGTCCGCCTTTACAGTCAGGGCCTCATCTATCGCGGCGCTTACATCGTCAACTGGTGCCCGCGCTGCCAAACCGCCATCAGCGACCTCGAAGTGGTCCACCAGGAGCAGAAGGGCCACCTCTGGGAGATTCGTTACCCGGTTCTCGGCGCAGACGGCAAGGACTCGGGCGAGTTTCTCACCGTCGCCACCACCCGCCCCGAAACCATGCTCGGCGACGTGGCCGTGGCGATTCATCCCGAGGACGAGCGCTACCTCCATCTGCACGGCAAAAAGCTCCGCCTGCCGCTCTCCGGGCCAAACAATGTCGGTCGCGAAATCCCCATCGTCCTCGACGAGTGGGTCAGCCGCGACTTCGGCACCGGCGCAGTCAAGGTGACCCCGGCCCACGACCCCAACGATTTCGCCATGGGTGAGCGGCATCATCTGCCCTCCATCAACATCATGGACGCGACCGGCCACATCAATGCCGAAGGCGGCGTCTACGCCGGCCTTGACCGCTACCCGGCCCGCAAGCGCATGGTCGCCGACCTCGAAGCCCAGGGCCTGCTGGCAGCCGTGAAGGACTACACCAACAACGTGGGCCACTGCGACCGCTGCAAAACCGTCGTCGAGCCGCGCCTCTCGACGCAGTGGTTCATAGCCGTAAACAAGTCGCCCCAGGACGGCGTCCCCTCGATGGCTGAGCAGGCCCGCCGGGTGGTCGCTCCCGATGCCGGCGGCAAGAAACCCATCACCTTTACGCCTGAGATGTACGAGAAAACCTACCTCAACTGGATGGAGAACATCCACGACTGGTGCATCTCGCGACAGCTCTGGTGGGGCCATCGCATCCCGGCGTGGCACTGTGCAGCCTGCCACAAAATCACCGTTCCCCGCCCCAACGCCAGTCCCGACCCCACGGTCTGCTCTCATTGCGGCTCGACCCAAATCACCCAGGAAACCGACGTCCTCGACACCTGGTTCTCCTCCGGCCTCCTGCCCGTCTCCGTCTTCGGCTGGCCCAACTTCGCCGCCAAATCTCCGGGTGCCCCATCCATTCCGCGTCTTTCTGCGGAATGGGTGGGAGACCAAGACTCTCAAACCTCCCCGGGTGCCCCCGGTCCCTCGCACTTGGGGACCGGGGAAGACAAGACAGATCGCGCCGATACAGCCTTGAGCGATTTTCGAGACTTCGACGCCTTCTATCCCACCAGCCTGCTGGTCACCGGCTTCGACATTCTCTTCTTCTGGGTAGCCCGCATGATCATGCTGGGCTGCTGGTTTGCCGGCGACGTGCCTATGCCCGACGGCTCCAAGCGCGAACTGAAGGACTCGGTCCCCTTCCGCGAGGTCTACATCCACGCCCTGGTGCGCGACGCCAACCGCGAAAAGATGTCCAAGACCAAGGGCAACGTAGTCGATCCCATTGAGATCGTGAAGCAGTACGGGACGGATGCGGTCCGCTTCACCCTGGCCTCCATGGCCTCACCCGGCACCGACATCGCCTTCAACGTGGCCCGCACCGAGGGCTACCGCGCCTTCGCCAACAAGATCTGGAACGCCGCCCGCTTCCTCTTCATGAACGTGGATCGCGCCGCGGAGATCGGAATCACCGTCGATCCCGACGCCCTTGGCGGAATGCCGACCGCAGGTCCTGACGCACCGCTCGAAGCCCGCTGGATTGTGGCCGAGTTTCATTCCACCGCGGCCAAGGTCAACCAATCGCTTGAAAACTACCGCTACGACGACGCGGCCAACACCATCTATCAATTCTTCTGGGGCAGCTTCTGCGACTGGTACCTCGAAATCGTCAAACTCAGTCTCGACTTCCCCCTCGACTTCCAAATCGCCGGGCCAGGCGCCGAATCGCCGGCCGAGCAAGCCGCCAAGTCGCCGGCCAGAAAGGCCGCGCTCACCACGCTGGTTTCGGTTTTTGAAGCCTCCCTGCGCCTGCTCTCGCCCTTCATGCCCTTCATCACCGAAGAAATCTGGCACGCCCTCTACGATGGCAATCCGCCAGCTAAATCTATCGCGCTGACGCGCTACCCTCAGGCAACCGATGCGCTCGACGAATTCGAATCGGGTTTAAGAGACGCCAGCTTGAATCAGATGAAACAACTGCAAAGAGTCATCACATCCATCCGGGCTCTACGTAAGGAAGTCGGCGTGCCTGATAGGGAGCATGTCGGTACAGTGTATTTCCATTCGAACAGTGGAGAGAGTGTGGAGGGTGCCCGTCCCCTAATGGCCGCTCTACTTGATCCGGATATCGTGAGGAGCCTCGCCAGGGTTTCGGAAGTCGTAGACAGCGGCCCTTTGACCCAAAGGCATATCCACTCCGAGTCAAACTTCGACGTGGGTTTCGATTATGAGGCTACCATCGACGTACCCGCCGAGCGCGAGCGCCTCAACAAAGACATTGCCAAGTACGAAAAAGGCCTAGCCTCCGCCGAGCACCAGTTGGGGAATGAGAGTTTCCTGGGCAAGGCCCCTCCGCAAGTGGTCGAGGGGTTGAAGAAGCAGGAAGCCGAAACCCGGCTGCTGT